>Ga0137385_10004475_pt1 | contig 12209 bp, 12 predicted proteins | sample SagtaG_FD_104921 | JGI IMG/M metagenome (GOLD analysis project Ga0137385, IMG submission 104921) | Vadose zone soil microbial communities from Sagehorn Ranch, Mendocino, California, USA - Sage2_R_80_16 metaG | ecosystem: Environmental > Terrestrial > Soil > Vadose zone | place: USA: California...
AAGGAGCAAACTCCTAAGGTTCGATATTTTCTGGGAATCACCGAAAACAGCAAGGACAAACAGGGAAGCAAAATCGGAATTTCTCTGGAATATCCCGACCTCTTCAAAATCGCTCGCGTGATGGAGGAAGCGGCTCTGGCGATCTTGGGCTGGCGAAAAGACATCGAGGGCAGAAGAGAAGCAAACGGACAAGATCGTTCTGCGAAGAGCAAGCCCGCAACAGCGGAAGCCTTCTGAAGAAGATGTATTACATCATCCACATCGCCACGGCTTTTCAGAGCTTCAAGGCCCAGCCGAGAGAGATCCAGGAACTCATCTGGGCAAGAACGCTGAACGATCTGCGGAAAAAAGATCCGACTCATCCGCTCTTGTCCGCCACGCTGGATCAATATCTTGCCAAAGAAGCCGCGGATTCCGTCGCGCTGACTCATCTCCTTAAAAAGAAAATGGCGCTGACGCCGGAATTCGGCCACGTCATCGGCATCGGAAAGTCGCTCGTAGTTAACGGCTCAATTCCAAAGCTCACGGTGGCTGTAGCCAGAATGATCGACGATGAGAAAGAGCTGCTTCAGACATTCTGGCAAAGGTTGAGTGCATTCACGAAAGAGCGGGGCATACCCACCTTTGTGACGTGGAACGGTCTGGGCTTTACCTTCCCGTTTCTGATCGAGCGGTCTACCGCCCTGGGAGTTGAGCCTTCTTGCATTCTCCCTCGAGCGCGCTTCCAGCCGTGGAAGCATCTGGATCTCTTCGCCGAGCTCGCTGCCTATGATCCGCACCGGTATATGAGCCTGCAAAGCCGCCTTTGTCTCTGGCGGTTGAATCTCAATGGAAACGGCAGCGAACATCACTTCGGAGATCACGACGTGCTGACGGAAACCTGGCGAAAAGGAAATCCGAAGCCGCTGGAAGAAAATTTGAAACTCACGCTGGAAGCCATCCAGCGGATACTGAACCGCGTTGCTCCTTACTTTCTCGAAGCAAGGAACTACAGCCACTGATGCTTCCCGTCGCCACGAATCTCAGGATCACAAAGACGCCGTGGATCACCTATTCGATTGTCGCCGCCAACGTTTTGATCCATCTCCTTGTCACCTGGAATACCAACTTTGTCATTTCCGATAGAGTTATTCGCGCATTCGATTTCGATCCAACTTCCTTCGGAAATCTTTCAACGATCCCAACGCTCATCACGTCGATATTCCTCCATGGAGACCTCGTTCACCTGCTTGGAAATATGATTTTCCTTTTGGTCTTCGGCAGGCGAGTGGAAAATCAGTTGGAGAGGCTAAACTATTCCATGCTCTATTTTACCGCGGGAATCGCCGCCTGCCTCTCTCATGCGCTAATGCAGCCGAACTCTTCCGCGCCTCTTATCGGCGCGAGCGGCGCGATCAGTGGAGTGTTGGGAGCATTCTTCATCTGTAATCCGAGAGCGCGGGTAACATTGTTTGTAGATCCGGTCCTCATTTATTTTCTGTACCGGCTCATAATCCGTCTCCCTGCCTGGATCTTCCTGCCCACGTGGTTTTTTCTACAGATTTCTCTTGCTCTAAAACCACACGGTACGAGTGTGGCGTTCTGGGCTCATGTCGGCGGATTTTTGGCGGGAGGGATCATGGCTCTCGCAGTTTACCAGCACATCACCAAAGAAAAATTCTATCAAACAAGAACAACACACTTCGACTAATCCAGATCTCAATAACGAACATAACCCGCAGTACAGGACCATGAACTGCCCAATCTGCGATCACAAAATGATAGAGCTTTTACACGGATACTGGCAGTGCGAAAACAACAAATGTCCGTGGCTAAAACATCAACACGAGCGCTACGGCAAAACCGTTAAAGCCATTAATTCAAATGTTCGCGCCAAAAAACCAAAAACTCCTCTGGATTCCTGACGAGATAATCCGCAGAAATTCTAGTGCCCATCGCAAAAACTCACATCCAGCAGACTATGATCAATTAGGCCAACAGGCTGTGGCAATTACAGCCTCCCTGACTCATGCGTTCATGCAGCCGAACTCTTCTGCGCCTCTCATCGGATCGATCCAGTAGAGTGTTGGGAGCATTCTTCATCTGCAATCCGAGAGCGCGCATTATTTTCCTTCTCGACGCCTCCTTGTTTATTTCCTCGACCGGCTTACGATCCAGGTCCTCGCCGGGATATTTCTGCCAACATGGCTTCATCTGCAGATCTTCTTCGCTCTAAAACCGCGTGGTTCGAAAGTGGCGTTCTAGGCTCATGTGGGAGGGTTTCTGGCCGGAATGATCATGGTCGCCGCCGTGTGCACGTACATTCGCAAAGGAAACTCGGGATGGTTCACGTCGTTACCCCAAAATTAAGCAGATCTGCTCGATAATTTTCCACATTTTCCGAATCCCGGCACCGCTCTCGACTGATAATCGTATTACTCGGCAGGATTTTTTAAGCAAATGCTCTTTGCGCCTGCGGAAAAGGGAGACATGGACGACCATGGACAAACTACAAACGCCGAAAGAAATCTCGGCCCTTCTCAGGATTAGCGAGTCCACCGTATTGCGGATGGCTTACTCGGGTGATCTTCCGTACATCAACCTCAGGACTGGGAAGAGAAAGAAAATCATCAGGTTTGATCCTGTCATCGTTCAGAGATGGTTAGACAAAAGGCAAAAAGGGAACGGCACTAGGCAGTAAATGTGCACCGTCTGAGAGCCTGACATTCGGCGCTGTGAGATTTAGCGTCCATCCCTCCACGTAAGACCAACAAATCAACACGAACATATGGGCCAAACATTTGAGCGTCTGGAAAAACATCTTTATAAGCGTCGGTATCAGACCGCCGCCGGCGAGTGGAGCACTATTTTTTATGCGAGGTTCACGGATTGGAAAGGGAAACGGAGAACTTTCCCTCTGGGATCCGATCTGAAAACGGCCAGAGACGAACTCAAAGTTCTAGAGGCGCGAAACATAAGGAGAGAGGACTTCGATAAGGAGAAGCCAACCGAATGGAATACGGGAGCGATAACTTTCGCCCAATGGGCCAAAAAGTATCCTGATCAGGAAGGCGTCAAACACAAGAGATCGCTCACCGAAGAAAAAGGGCGGATCCGGTTACATTTAAATCCGTTTTTTGGCTCAATACTTCTGACAGAGATAACGCGCGAACATCTTCTCAATTACATCAGGAAACGGATGCGAGAGACCATCCTTCGGCAGGGCAAGCCGTCAAGGAAAAGAGTCATGCGCGGGACGGTCTCGAACGAACTTTCGCTGCTGCGCAGGATGCTGCAGGTCGCCGCGAGAGAAGGCTATAAGATCTCGACGCCCTCGTTCGAAGACCTGATCATCCGCGTAAAAAGGGGCGGACGGGCACTGACGATCGAAGAACGGGCGAAGGCCCTTGCAGTCTATCCGAAGTGGTTGGCACGATTAGCAGAGTTCGCCACGGAGACATGCCTGAGCGAGGGCGACTTGCTAAGGCTCACTGAGGACATGATAGACCAGAAGTCGCGTGTCGTGGTGCCGCAAGGTGGTCGGATGAAGACCGAGACCGAGCAGGCATCACCGCTGACCGACCGAGCGCTGGAGATACTAAATGAAATCAAGAGAGACAAGCGGAGAGGCGCGGTAGTTGCCAACGTGAACGGACTAATATTCACGCGCGACGATGGAAGGGCTATAACTAGAAGCATGATAAGCGATGCTGTTCAGAAGGCGGTCCGCGACGCTGGAGTCAAGAAGTACCGCTTTCATGACTACAGGAACACAGCATTGACCGATTGGGCCCGCCAAGGCGTCAATGTGGATATCGCTATGAAGGCTGCCGGCCACAGTTCGGTGCAGATGCACAAGAGATACCTGGACCTGCAAAGACAAGACGTTGCGAAGGCGTTCGGATTGTTACAGGATGGCAACATGAAAACCCAGAAAAGAAAGGAGCGCCGTAAGTAGCTGATTTTATTAACGGAGAAGGAAGGTGCCCGGTGGTGCCGCTGGTCTTCAAAACCAGTCTGGGGGTCGTAAGGCCCCCGGAGGGTTCGACTCCCTCCCTTCTCCGCCAAGATCAGATGCTTATCAGGCACCCGTCACTGAGCCCTATGTGCCTTTGTACTGGTCCCTCTCACCGACAACCAACAGAGTATCCTTTGTCTCCGGCAGCAAATACGACGTAGAACATTCTGCACGCGAATAGAGAAAAACGACTCCCGACCCACCTTTTCCACGAGACTAATACTATGGCGTAACGGGCGTTCCGACAATGGAAAGTGTCGAACCTTACAGGGCCTTACGCCGCTTCCAAGCGAAAATCAAAGATCTGTCAGAATGGCAAGCCAGATCCCGCAGTCCATCGCCGTATCCAGGATGGTCGAAATGTCGAGGTCTGATCATGCCTCATCTCTTGGTCTACCGAAGCAATAGAAAAACCCAAGCCTCCTCTACATAAAACTTTTCCTACAATTTCTTTCCTAAACAGAATTGTCCGGTCTGGTCCGATCATTCTCTGTTCCACCAGACGAAAAGCCAAAACAACGCGAGGACGACAACGAAGAGAATCACAAGGATGAGGTCAGTCGAGTTCACCGCAGCATCAGATGCTAGGTTGGGGCTACGCGCCCAACCCGCGCCGTGGCGAGGGAAATCACTTCGATACTCGGCGAGCAGGGTCGGCACTGCGTAACGTGAGTGATCGCCCTATCCAAATCCCAGTCACAACACCAAAAGAGATACGCGATTGCGACCGTGGGAGATCGGCCCGTCCCTGCGGAGCAGTGAAGATAGACGGTCTGGCCCGACTGCATTAGTTCATTTAATATGGACACGCAACCCGGGAGCCTTACCTCTAGATCGTCTGGGTCAAAGTCGCGCACCGGCACCCGACGAACATCGATCGCTGAATTTCTGTAGTGACCTAGCAACGAATCCCAATCCAGTTTAAAGTGCCGCATATCGTCGTCTGTTTGCAGATTGAGGACCGCCGTAACCCCGGCTTGCTGCTTTAGCAGCTTGATGTCATCGGCTCTTCCGGGGTAGGAACCCACATAAAGCTTTGGGAGAATCAAATGGTAGTCCATGGATCAGTTGTGATTTTATAAGTTCCCGCGTCGATAATCCAAATCCTACGCACCGCCGCACAGGAAATGCCGACGATTGGCCGCACGAACGAATTGGCTGAGACGAAAGCGCGCGAGTTGAGCACCTTCCTGTACTGTGAAAATATCCCCATATTCCCCTCCCAGGAAAAGATTCCGGACATTTTTTCTCTCCTCATGTTATACTGGGTTTCATGTTTTTATCACATCAAACAATTGAGAAGTATATTGATGAAGGCAAAATCAACATTGAGCCTGACTTTAATAAGAAAAACATACGCCCCGTCGGTATTCGCATCCATTTAGCCAAAAATCTGCTTCTGCCCGAGCCTGATCAGGTTGTAAGTCTAACGGTGGCGCAGGATCTCAAATATAAGGAAATAGATCTAACCAAAGAGGATTTCTTGTTGGAGCCAGGGCAATTTGTGCTTGGAGCGACTTATGAAGCGATACAAACCCCGCCAAACATATTGGCCATTTTAGACGGGAGAAGCACGGTGGCTCGTCTCGGTCTTACGACTCATATAACCGCTTCCGTGATTGACGGAACGTTCGAGACGCCACACGTGGCAGTGTTGGAAATAAAGAATGTGGGAAATTTTAAAATCAGATTAAATTTCAAAGATCCAGTGGCCATGATGCTTTTTGCAGAGTTAAAGGATCCTGTAACGCAAAAAATACAGACCCAATACGGTGGTGGTCAAAGCAAAGCAACTCCTCCTAATTTACGATTTAGGACCGGCCATGATAAATAAGTCATCTCGTTCACTCGATCGTCCCTAGAACCCCTCGTTTCCCGTTTATTTCACGGGTCGTGATAGTTAAACTCGTTGTGCTGGATCGTATTGATGAAGCAGAGGGCCAGCGGTCGGCTTGCATTTTTGGCCAGCTCGAGCAGACGGGCGACCGCCTCGCTCCTTCGAAAGAAGGCTCGGTAGCCGAGTCTCTCGTACGCGCTTTTCTCCGGAAGACTGTTTGCGTAGATAATCGCCGCGCGGTTGCCGGCCAAGTTCAGCGGCAAGCTCCGCGCAAGCGGCAGCCCCTGGCCCGCGTTGTTTCCGAAGAGGACGTAATCCACGGTGCCGCCCAGCTCTTCCAGCGCGCCCATGATGGCCGGCAACGAAACCTCGTCCCAGTTTCTCATCTCGAACTTGGCTTGCTTGGTTGTCAAAAGAGTTGGACATCCTTCCGCGATTTGGAATATCCCATTACGCTGGATCAAACGGCTCCATGGGACTGGCGGAGTTATGACAAACTCCCCAACCGTCACTTCGTTATCCAGGATCAGGGCTACGAACTGATTAGCCCATGATTGGGAAAGCTCGATAGCCATATCGGTTTACCACCTCAGCAATCAACTTATCCCGCACAGCTTGCGCTCGCCAGAGGCGTGAAATAGCTTTTCTAGCCACTGACGGTTTCGGACAGACCGACGAGGCCAATCATTTCCCGCGCCTTCTTCCGGCGAGCCTCCTGGGATACTCCGCGCATCTCCAGGCCGAACTCGACATTCGCCAAAGCCGTGCGCCAGGGAAAGGTGGATTCTTCTTGAAAGACCATGCCGAGCCACGGGTGTGGGCCGTCAACTCGTTCATTGCCTACGTTCAGTTCGCCATCAGATGCCGGAATCAGTCCGCCGATGATTCTTAACAGCGTCGATTTGCCGCAGCCCGACGGTCCGATGATGGAAAAAAACTCCCCAGCATGGACTTCCAGGGAAACGTCATTCAACGCCGCGACTTGGTCGAGTCCGTTGTCCGGGCTGCCGAACACCTTACTCACATTGCGCAGTGTCAAAATGGTCATCGAATTGATTGAATCGGCCCGGTAAAAGGTGGCTTAAAATAGCCGCAATCAAAATACAAATGCATGCTAGTGCTGAGAGAAAAGGCGTGACCCTGAGCGTGATCGTGAAGCGTGTTCGCGATCGTGACCTCTGGCGGGAACTTCCACGTTTCGAGAATGCTCAAAACCTCGAAACGACGGCAATCACCAGCTTGAGGTGCCAATTCGGCACCTCAAGTCTGATTTGGATCTCTGGCAATCTCGCGTCTGTCTGACACTTCAATTGCTAGTAGGCGATCTTCAGCGCGACGCCGAACGGCAATGGATTATCGCCGATACTCAATGCCGTGCCTAGTTTTTCCAGCTCCCAGGCTGAAACCTTTTCTTTGGCAACGCCGTCTTTTACTGCCGTCTCCAACTTGTCGGCTTGGGGCAACTTGATCAGGTATTTAACATTGTTCCCGTCGCTCAGAGTCACCGAGAGAACCATCTGTTTGCCTTCTTCTGTCCCCAATGTTTGAAGCGCAGCAATTCGACTCGAAAGGCTGGTCTTAGTCACGGTATCCATGTACACCCAGATGAAGGCGCCGATAAATGCAACCATGAGCAACCAGCCATATTGGCTGACCCTTTTCTGTCGTTTCACCGCTCGACTGCGCTGCCGATCGAAGAACTGGCGGTAAGTTTCCCTTTCGGCCGCTAATTGTTTCACGGGATCTCGCTCGGGCGAGCTTGGGGGTTGATCGAAACCGAGATCGAGGCTGTTCAGTATCATACCGAGGATTATCAACCCCAGCGGGATAGCGATCACCAATACAGGATTCATATGTCTCTCCTTTTTTCAGGCTCTTGATAGCCTTTGGATATTGGAAGAGGGAGGGGGGTCAGAACCGGGAATACGCTCGCTATCAAACCGGAGCCGAAGTCGATGCCACCGTTGAGAGTGTGGCCCGGCCTTCTACCTCTTGCGCGCCATTAAGACGAAGGAATGATCCGGGGTCGACTCTATAGGACCGAAAGTGTTTTAGCAATGGACGGTTTGACGGAGACGGAACCAGAAGTAGGATAGATGAAAGTGGAAGGCGGGGGAAACCAACGCGATCGTAGTTCGTGATCGTGGAGCAGACGGCGAAGGGGATAAGGATGAGCTAGCAATGATGGAATCTCAGAGAGGAAAACTTTCACGTTTCGAGCATTCTCGAAACGTCGAAACGACACGTCTAGCCTCCGCCGTAGCGCCAAACTACTCCGCAGCTATTTTTGGTAGCAGCTCCGGACTTCCATCTCGCGGCCCGACCTGACAGCTTGAAATTTCTCCCAGAACGATGCATCGACCTTCTTAGACGCCGGGTTCTGTTTAGCCGCCCGGTAGCGGCTCAGCTAGCCGGGGCCGCCATTGTAAGCCGAGTAGATCGCGCGCGCGAGGTCGCCGCCCGGTTGTTTGTCCTCGCTTTTTTTCAAGGCAAAACGGGTCAAGTAATAAACCAAAATCTCCGCGCCGGCATTGCCGTTGTATTCGATGTCGGCTCCCAGCTGCTTCAGGTCATAAAGGTTTCGCCACGTATGGGGACTCACCTGCATCAAACCCAAAGCTCCGCTGGCCGAGGCAAGAGGCGTCAGGAGCTTTCCCTTTTTAATGAACTGGCGCCAGCAACTCTCCTGCCAGCCCGCGGCAAGTATGATTTGCCGCGTGAGAGGCTCATGCTCTTCGGCCAATTTCGATTTCGCCGCGAGTTTGTCACTCAACGCCGCCAGCAAACTTCTAACGGCCCGAAGATAAGCCTCGAGATCACCGTCTTCGGGCACCCATTCATTCAACTTCTTGATGTCAGGCTCTGACGCCATCGCGACGCCAAACCAGAGCGGAGGCACAGAGGCTTGCCGCATTTTGGCAAAAGACCGAAAACCCGGCAGCCGGCTCTGCCTCGTACCCGGAGAAGGAGCGGCAATCGGAGCGCCGAAGCCGAGCAGATCGCGCAGCGCGTTGTCGACCTCGAGGGTGTACCCGATCGGATCGCCGCTTACGGCCGGCTCCAAAATGCGCGCCATTTCTCTCAGAGCATCGGGCGACAATTGCAGCAGCGCCAGCTGAGATCCTTGCCCCAGCGCCGCCAATTGATCGAGCACGCCGATGAAGTTCGCGTACCGGTCGGCAGCCTCCTGCGGCAGCGCAGGGAGCGCTTGTTTCATGATCGGCGACAATCGACTCCAGCCGTCCAACAGCATCTGCGGAACCGGATTCTGTCCGGCGGATGCAAGCTCCACGAAATTCGTCAACTCGTAACGCGAGTCGAGAAACGCCTCTGCTAACGATTCTCTCAGATCTGCAGGAATCTCCTGGCCGAAGCGCTTCACAATGAAAGTTAAAAACGCATCCAATTGCCGCCAATCCACCGCGGCACCGCCCAATCCCGGCAACTGGGGCACTTGGAACTGAACAAGTCGCACCTCCGGCTTTGCGCCTTCGCCGGCGTCAATCGGCCGCGCGATGAGCCACAGGACCGCGATTGCCAGGGTGGCCGCGCCTAAGAAAAATCTCTTTGCCATATGTTTTTGTCTACCGGATTCGCGTGCCCGACTCAACGGGAGAGGTAGAGATATTAAGGATACAAGGATATCGTGATCGCCTAATAGGGGAAACTTCACCTTTCGAGAATTCTCGAAACGTCAAAATGAGAGTCGACCTCCGCTGAAAGATCCACCATCCGTTCGAGACTCATAAGACGCGCACAAGGAACACGGTGCGGTAGGCGGACGGATGAGAACGGAAAGGACATGATCGTATTCATGACTCGTGAGGAACTCCATATTTCGAGAATTCTCGAAACGTCGAAGGGAATCGCATACACAGCGGCGCGAGCGATCTGTTAAGCGCTTCTGAATAGATCTTTGATTCTGTGCAGTTGCGACGGACGCATGATGTTGGTATCGCGTTTGCTCCTACAGCCGCCGTGATCGAAGACAGCTTCGATGTTGCTGCCGTCGACACCGTTGCGGCTTCCATCTGATCAGACTGCAGACGAACTGATCAGAATGCAGACGAATCCAGCTGATATTGCGGAGATGGCAAGCGAAGGGATCATTCCATGAAGGTATGGCCCGGAAATCCGTACCCGCTAGGCGCTACTTGGGACGGCTCAGGCGTTAATTTCGCTTTGTTTTCTGAAAACGCTACGGGCGTGGAACTCTGCCTGTTTGATCGGCCAAACCAAGGCCGCGAGACGACGCAAGTTCGGATGACCGAACAAACCGCGCAGGTTTGGCATGTCTATTTGCCGGAAGCCCGGCCGGGACAATTCTACGGCTATCGCGTGCACGGCCCTTATAATCCTGCCGAAGGTCATCGGTTCAACCCGGCTAAGCTGCTCTTGGATCCTTACGCCAAGTCCATTGCGGGTTCGATCAAATGGAGCGACGCGCTCTTCGGCTATACGATCGGACATCCGGACGGCGACTTATCGAAAGATGAGCGGGACAGCGCCGACGGAATACCGAAGTGCGTGGTCGTGGACCCGGCTTTCAGTTGGGGACAGGACGCGCCGCCTCGAACTCCTTGGCACCAGACGTTGATCTATGAAATGCATGTAAGAGGATTCACCGCTCGTCACTCCAAAGTGCCGAAGGAACTGAGAGGCACTTATGCGGCTCTCACCCATCCAGCCATTATCGACTATCTCCGATCCTTGGGGATCACAGCCGTAGAGATGATGCCGATTCACCAGTTCGTCGCAGACAAATTTCTCGTCGACCGCGGCCTCACGAACTATTGGGGATACAATTCGATCGGCTTTTTTGCGCCGGAGTCCAGCTACGCCTCTCCGGGAACACTGGGACAGCAGCTGGCGGAGTTCAAGACCATGGTCAAGACTTTGCACCGTGAAGGCATAGAGGTCATCGTCGATGTCGTTTACAACCATACCGGAGAAGGAAATCACCTCGGGCCAACGTTATGTTTTCGCGGAATCGACAACGCGGCCTATTATCGTCTGGTGGCCGATGACCGTCGCTATTACATGGATTACACCGGCTGCGGCAATACCTTGAACATGACGCATCCGCGCACACTCCAGCTGATCATGGACAGCCTGCGCTACTGGGTGCTGGAGATGCATGTGGACGGGTTTCGCTTCGACCTCGCTTCAACCCTGGCGCGGGAACTCCATTCGGTGGATCGCTTAGGAGCGTTTTTTGACATCATCCACCAAGATCCGGTGTTGTCGCAGGTGAAGCTCATCGCTGAGCCTTGGGATCTCGGTGAGGGCGGCTATCAGGTGGGCAATTTTCCGGTGTTGTGGGCCGAATGGAACGCAGAATATAGAGACACCATAAGACGCTTCTGGAAAGGGGATGACGGGTCGCTGGGTGGTTTAGCTTTCCGGCTCACCGGGAGCAGCGATCTCTACGACAGAGGAGGCCGTCGCCCATACGCCAGCATCAACTTTGTGACCGCCCATGACGGCTTCACCCTCGCCGATCTCGTCCGTCACAACGACAAACACAACGCGGCCAACGGAGAGGACAACCGCGACGGGCATAACGGCAATCTCAGTTGGAATTGCGGCGTCGAAGGTCCGACGGACAATCCTGAAATCCTGGCCCTTCGGAAACGTCAGCAGCGCAATTTTTTGGCAACTCTGATTCTCTCTCAAGGCGTGCCAATGCTACTCGCGGGAGATGAAATCGGGCGGACACAGAGGGGCAACAATAATGCGTACTGCCAAGATAACGAGATCTCCTGGATTGACTGGAAACTTGACCCGCAGCGACGAGATCTTTTAGAATTTACTCGATTGCTGATGCGATTGTTTCATCAACATCCAGTTCTGCGTTGCCGCAAATTCTTCCAAGGTCGCACGATCCGCGGCTCAGAAGTGAAAGACCTGGCCTGGTTCCGCCCGGACGGCAAAGAAATGAGCGACGAGGACTGGAACAACCCCTCCGTCCACTGTCTCGGTTTGCGACTGGCGGGTGATGCCATTGAGGATACGGATGCTCGCGGCAATCGGATTGTAGATGATACGCTGCTGATTCTACTGAATGCTCACTACGAACCCTTGAGCTTCGTATTGCCGGCTCATCGACGCAAGGTGCGCTGGGAGGTTGTCTTCGACACGAGGGACCAGAAACCCACTCGGCGACGAAGGCTCATTCGCGGAGGGCAGCCTTACGAACTAGAGGCGCGCTCTTTAGTGCTCTTGCGGCTTCCCCAACACGACATCCGTGAGAACGGCGACAACGAATTCCACCTTCGGGCCGCCGGTTTCGAGTTTGTTGAAGATAGCCTAAAAACAGATTCCGTCGTGACGTCACGACCGAATTCGTCGGGCCTACTTTCACTGCGCAATCGT
>Ga0137385_10004485_pt1 | contig 12194 bp, 12 predicted proteins | sample SagtaG_FD_104921 | JGI IMG/M metagenome (GOLD analysis project Ga0137385, IMG submission 104921) | Vadose zone soil microbial communities from Sagehorn Ranch, Mendocino, California, USA - Sage2_R_80_16 metaG | ecosystem: Environmental > Terrestrial > Soil > Vadose zone | place: USA: California...
CGGCCGATGCCCAGCCTGCACCGCGCGGCGGCGTCCAGCCTGGTGACCGTGCGCCCGGCGAAGCGGACCTCACCCGCGCCGGGGGTGAGATCCCCGGAGATGAGACCGAACACGCTCGTCTTGCCCGCGCCGTTAGGCCCCACGATCCCGACAGTGTCCCCCGGGCCAACGGCCAGCGACAGGTCCTCCGCGATGACGACCTGGCCGAACCGTTTCGTCACGTGGTCGAGCTCAAGCAGCGGGCCCGTCATCCGGTCACGGGTTAGTCGGTTTCAGGTCGGCGGTGATCTTCGCCTGCGGCTGCAGCGTGTTGTCGACCACCTGCATCTCCAGAGGGAACCTGGTTCCCTTCTGCCACTGCACGCCGACCGGCGGGGTGATCACTACACCCGGCGCTGGGCCGCCGGAGGCGAAGTTCAGCGGCCCGGCGAGCGCTTGGATGTTCACCTTGTGGATGGCGTCGGCGACCTCGGTCTTGTCGTGCGGGTCGCTCACCGAGGTGAGAGCCGCGTGGGCGGCCTCGAAGAGGCTGTAGTTGCTGATGTTGGAGTTCCACTGCCCGTGGGTGGCTGCCTCGAAGTCGGTGGCCATCTGCTGGCAGGTCTCCCCGGTGAACGAGGACGTCCACGGCAGCGACGGCGCCCACCAGGCGTCGGTGGCCACGTTGTTCACCAGGTTCCCGAGCGCGTAGGCGTCGGGCGGGAAAAGCAGTACCTTGCCCACGGTCGCCAGCTTCGGCTTGAAGCCCTGCTGCACCGACTGCTTCCACATGGTGGCGAAGTCGGGCGGCAGCGGCACGTTGGTGAAGAAGTCGGCCTTGGCCGCCTTGAACTGAGAGATCATCGAGGAGTAGTTCGTGGTCCCGTCGGGGTAGGGCGAGGACATCACGAACTTGTAGCCCGCTGCCTTGGCGATCGGCGGGTACACCTCACGGAACGCGTTGCCGTCCGAGTCGTTGGGGAACGCGGCGGCGACCACCTTGTTGGTGTGGAGCTGGGCGTGGATCCGGTCCCACATCGGGATGAAGCACTTGACCAGGTGCTCGGCACCGAGGAAGTACATCACCACGTACTTGGGCTTGAGCGTCGGCTTCGCCGGGTTGCCCCCGAGGTTGATGTACCAGGGCTCCCACGGGACGTTCGAGCAGATCAGCGGCGTGCCGAGCGATTCGGCCTGGCTGGCCACCGCGTTGACGGTCTCCGGCGTGGACGACGCCAGCAGCAGATTCACGCCGTCGTTCAGGATGGCCGTCTTGGCCAGGTCCCCGGCCCGGGTAGGGCTGGACTGGGTGTCGTAGGACTTGATAGTGACAGAGTAGGTCTTGCCGCCGATCTTGAACCCGTTCTTGTACGGGGTGGTCTGCTTGATCTTGGAGATCACCCAGTTGTCCGGGGCGCCGAACCCGGCCAGGGCACCGGTCAGCGGGTGGATCCAGCCGATCGTGATGGCCTTGGTGCCGCCGCCTCCCCCCGAGCTGGCGCCCTTGATGCCGGAGCTACACGCCTGGAGCAGCCCACCGGCCCCCGCGATGGCTGCGCCGGCGCCGGCGGCGCGCAGCAGACCCCGTCGGCTAATGCCCCCGACCTGGCTGGTGCTGTCGGATTGCGCAGTCTGGTCACTCATCCGTAATCGATCTCCTTATGAGGTCGCGTCGCAGAGCGCGGGACCGCCTATGAGGGACACCGGGTGGTCTCCCCTGCCTGGGCATGGCTGCTCAGCGTCGTGAGGCTAACATCACATGAATTCCGGCGCAGCAGTACTTGTCGCATCGTATGAGAATCGCTTTCTCTTATTGAGTCTCACCGGCAAGTGCAGCGAGCGTGCGGCCTTGTGGCCGGGCGGGATCTCGGTGCGGAATGCCTGGTGTGCGGGCTCTCATTGCCTTTGCTCTGTGGGACTGCTGCCCGCTTGGTGAAGCGGGTATTGCCGAGTGCCGCCGTACGGAGACACTCCGGCTGCGGTTGCCGACGACGGACCGCTCGTTCGCTTTGCGAACGAGCGTGCATAACTTGAACAGAATGCCACCATGCCTGTCAACGGATAGTCAACGGCCGTTATGTAACTGTTGTCACCGGCCAGGAGCACGGGGCCAGGCTGAGCAGCCGGGCGTGGCCGGCGCGGAGGAACCTTCGCGCTGATCGGGCAGCTCGCGGCTCGCCCGGGGCAGCGCCCGGGGCAGCGGCCGGGGCAGCGGCCGGGGCATCCCGGGCGGGCGCCGACGCCAGCCGGTGCCCGCACCAGCTCCTGGCCGCCCCAGACCCGGAAGACCGTCTCGCCGCGCCTGCACGCGGAGGTAGGCCGCGGAACGGGGCGGAAACCGCCATCGCGGCCGTCATGAAACTGGTGAATAGCACCCATGCGGATGGTGAATAGCACCGCGAGCGAGTATTTGCGCTGCAGGTTTGCTGTATCCGCTGCAGGTTTGCTGTATCCGCTGCATTACCGGTTGTCGTTGTGGCAAAGCGTCGGCTGCTGGCTGTGGCCGGCCGACGCGGCCGAGCGCTCCGGGTGCCGCGCCGTATCCCTGGACGGCCGCTGCGGCGGCGTGACCGGGCAGCCAGGACGGCAGCGGAGGCAGCCACCGGGCGGGCTAGGCCGCCCTCGGCGGCACCTGGGAATTCCGGCACCGGGGCCACGGTTCGCTTTCTTGGAGCAAACCAGCTTGACTCGAAGGGGCCAGCCTGCCCGAAGCGGCGCTACACGGCGCCCGCGGCGGGCGGGCATGGAGGAGGCAGCCGTGGCACTATTCGGTTCGCACAAGACACAGATGATCTCCGCGGAGGAGGCGCTGCCCGGCCGGCCGACGCCGATGCCGGTGCCCGCCCGGCACGAGGTGCTCGATGCTCCGCTGCGGCCGCCGTATCCCGGCGGCACCCAGGTGGCCGAGTTCGCGCTCGGCTGTTTCTGGGGCGCCGAGAAGGACTACTGGCAGACTCCGGGAGTCGTGTCCACCGCGGTCGGGTACGAGGGCGGGTTCACGCCGAACCCGACCTACGAGGAGGTCTGCAGCGGACGGACCGGGCACGCCGAGACGGTGCGGGTCGTGTTTGACCCGGCCAAGGTTACCTACGGCGAGCTGCTGCGGGTGTTCTGGGAGTCGCACAATCCCACGCAGGGCATGCGCCAGGGCAACGATGTCGGCAGCCAGTACCGCTCGGCGATCTTCTACACCTCGCCGCAGCAGGAGGAAGAGGCGAAGGCCTCGCTGGACGCCTACCAGAAGAGACTCAACGAGGCGGGGTACGGCAAGATCACCACAGAGATAACCCCCGCGTCGGAGTTCTACTTCGCCGAGGACTATCACCAGCAGTACCTATCGGACAGCAAGAACCCTTACGGGTACTGCCCCGATCACGGGACGGGCGTGTCCTGCCCGGTTGGTGTGGTCCGCGCCGATAGCTGAAGATCGTTAGCTTCCGGTACCGGTACTGGACACGGCACCCGGATCCGCTACTGAGGCCCTTAAGGGCTGGCCAGGCCATGGATGGCGAGGGTGAAGGCGAGTGCGACCCATATGGCGATGAATGGCGTGAAAAACCATTTGACAATAAACCGCTGACCCTTGATCAAAGAGTCGAAGTGCTCGTCCTTTGAGATCTCGCCACGGCGAAGTTCCGCCTTGAGGCGGCGATCCCACCACCACCGGCTCTCAGCCATCCGCCGCATCCGGTTATCGTCCCGCACCTGCCAGCACACGAGGCCATAGAACCCGGCTCCAAAGGCGCCGAGGCCGTGCCCTCGACGATCTTGCCGACGTCCATTTCGGTCCTTGCCGCGTCGCTCAGTGGCTCGATCGCCAGCGTAACCGGTCAAGCGGCCCGCCACGGTACAGCTGCCCGCGCGTCCATACGCGAAAGCTCGTGGACGCCACGCCTCAAGGCTGAGCGGCCGGTCCCGGCCCCGGAGTCCCGGCTGGCCGTCTGCGCCCGGCCAAAATTACGAAGACTACGCCGCTACCTGGGCTGGTGTTCGTGTTTTCGCTGTTCCGGTATGCAACTGCCGATCTTGGTGCAGGGTAATGAGGCGACAGCACCTGGCGTGCGTGACGGCCACCACCTGGTGAATCCGTTGCCCTGAACCGCACGGCGCCCGCACCGCCGCTGGACCGGCTGAGTCATACCGGGCCGGCAACTCAGGTGACAGCTGAGCGCAAAGACTGCGCCCGACTAAGGCCCGCTGTGTCCCGCACTTCTGCCCCCCGGCACAAGAAGCCATCCCGATCCTCCGCTGCGCAGCCGACTCATCACGCTGCGACCGGCCTCGGCGGGTACCCCGGATCCCGGTCCGCCTCCCGCCCTGGCGCACGGCCCGCCGGTCACCGGCGGCACCGTAAGCAATCGCGGGCCACGTCCGTGCTGAAGCACACCCCCGTGCGGATTGCCGCCCTGGCGGGCGTCGCCGTCATCGGCGGCGTCGCTGCCGTATCGATGATGCCCCAGTTGTCTGCGCAGACGACGAACTCGGGCCCGAGCGTCGAGGACGCCGGCAGCGGCCCGGCTACTCAGGCGAGCACGCCGCCAAGCGCGCTGGCGGACGGCACTGCGATGAGCGAGCGCAGCCTCCTGGCGGAGGATATTGCTCACGCGGCCACCGCCGCCCAGTCGCGCCCACGGCCGGCGGCCAGGCCGTCGCCCCGGCCGTCCAAATCTCAGCCATCGCCGCGACCGGCGCCCGTATACCGCAATCCGCTGCGCGCCGTAGCCGGGCTTGTGCCCGAGCGCATCGACATGGGCGTCGACTTCGGCGGATCGGGCCCGATTTACGCGCTCGGCAACGCAGTCATCACCAATGCGACCGGAGACTCCGCCGGCTGGCCCGGAGGCGGCTGGATCACGTACCGGCTGACCGACGGTCCGGCCGCGGGGCTGCAGGTTTTTGTGGCCGAGGACGTGACGCCGACCGTTCAGGTCGGCCAAGAGGTCACGTCAAGCACCGTCATAGCCAACATGTTCGACGGCGGGGCGGGAATCGAGACCGGATGGGCGATGCCGGACGGAGCCTCAGCGGAGTCCCAGCTGTCGGAGGCGGGAGGCATCAGCGGCAGTGGCCCCTTCCCGACCAAGGTCGGAGCCAACTTCGATGCCCTGCTCCAGGCACTCGGAGTGAGCCCCGGCAGCAATGGTGATCAGGCTCCCTTCGGGATTCTCCCGCCGAACTACCCGGCCGACTGGGCCAGCGTCGGGGGGTCCGGGACGTGATCCGGGCGTCAGGGCAATTTTGGCGGGCTCCGGAAGTACGTGGCCGGAGTCAGGCCGGTCTCCCGCCGGAACGCCGCCACGAACGCGCTGGCTGACTCATAGCCCACATGCCGCGCCACGTTGGCTACCGGCTCGCCGGCGGCGAGCGCGGGCATGGCCGCCTGCAGCCGGAGCAGTGCCCGCCAGCGGCCGAACGGGATCCCGGTGCCAGCGACGAAGCCGCGGGCCAGGGTGCGCCCGCTGGCACCGACCTGACGGCCCCACTGCTTCAGCGTCCGGCCGTCGGCGGGGTCGCCGGCGAGCGCCTCAGCCACCCGCCTGGCCCGTTCCTCCGCGGGCATGCGCACCTCGATGGTGGTCATCGTCACCGGTAGCAGCAGGTCCACCAGAACGGCCTCGGCATGCGCGCGCCGGTCGGGGTCGAGGTCAGGATCCCCGAGGTAGCCGATGAGCTCGGCCAGCAGCGGCCCGGCCGCTACCGGCGTGCAGTCGGGCCAGCTGATCGGGCATTCCTCCGGCCTGACGTACAGCGTCCGCATGGTGGCGGTGCCCGCCGACAGAGTCTCGTGCCGCATCCCGGCCGGGATCCACAGCGCGCGGGTGGGCGGCAGCACCCAGGCGGACACGGCGGTGCGGACCGTCAGCACGCCGCTGGCGGCCCAGGCCAGCTGATGATCGTCATGGGTGTGCCAGTCAAACACCAGGCCCGGGGGCATGGGAAAGGTCACGACGGTGACGGCGCCCGATGCGTCCGCCGCCGGCACCGCACAATGTCCGTCCTGCGACACAGGATGGCAGCTTACGCCGTTGGGCTCAGTGCGATCCGTCCGTAGCGTCGTGGCTATGAATGAAGAACATGCCAGGCTGTGCTCAAGCCCCGAGTGGGCGGCCTGCATTCAGGACGAGGTCCTGCCGGCCCTTACGCAGCATGCCGGCCTCGGCGCGGACATGCTCGAGATCGGCCCCGGGCCGGGCGCGGCCACCGACTGGCTGCGGCACAAGGTGAAGCGGCTGACCGCGGTGGAGGCCGACGCCATCGCCGCCGGGAAGCTGGCCGGCCGGTACACCGGCGGCAACGTCCAGGTCGTCGTCGGCAGCGCGACCGAGCTGAGCTACCCGGATGAGTCCTTCGACTCGGTCGGTTCCTTCACCATGCTGCACCACGTCCCCACGCAGGTGCTGCAGGTCACCATCCTGGCCGAGGCGTTCCGGGTGCTCCGGCCGGGCGGCGTGCTCATCGGCTCGGACAGCCTGGCGAGCAATGACCTGCACCACTTCCATGCCGACGACACCTACAACCCGGTCGACCCGGCCGGGCTGCTGGTCCGGCTGCAGACCCTGGGCTTCGGCAAGATCACCATCATGGTGGACTGGAACCTGAAGTTCATCGCGCACAAGCCAGCCGGGCACGGCGCCTGCGGCGCCGGATCCGGGTCGGACGCGGCGGCATGACCAGCGCCGGGGATCTGAGAGGTGTCATCATCGGCCTGCTCGGCTTCGCCGCGGCCGAAGAGCAGATGCTGCTGGCGGCCAGTCCCGCCGCCGAGGAAGGAAGCCCGCAGTGCTGGGCGGCGCGCCCGCTTGTCGCGCACAACACCGAGTTCAAGCGCCAGCAGGTGCAGCGGCTGCAGGCGATCCAGGCCGGCCTGGCCCCGCCCGAGTTCCCTGAAGTCGATCACACCTCGGCGGAGCTGTACCGCGGCTACGTTACGCAACCTGCGCAGGCAGTTGCCGCGGACAGCAGCCGGGTCGCCGCCGGGCTGATCGACGGCCTGAACTCGGTCGGCGACGCTGACCTGCGCGACCCGTCGCGGAACCCCTGGCTCAGGGGCCGCCAGCTCTGGCTGCAGATCATCGTCCGCGGATTCTGGCACCCGACCGGGCACCTCGGCGAGTACTACCTGGCGCACGCGCAGCCGGGCCGGGCGGTCGCGCTGGCGGCGCACGGTGTGGCCACGGCGGGCTACCTCGGCGCGCCTGATCCGGCGCGGGGCATGGCCAGCTACAACCTGGCCTGCGCTCAGGCCAGGGCGAACCTGCCAGACCAGGCGGCTGCGGCCCTCCGCGAGGCGATCACGCTCAATCCCAATGTGCGCGCGAACGCTGGCCGCGACCCGGATCTCGCTGCTCTCCGGGAGGGCGGGCGGCTCGGAGCCCTGCTCGGCCGTTAACCCGGGCCTCCGCCCGGACCGGCAACAGCGGGATCCGGTCAGGACTCCGGGCTGTCGGCGCTGGCTGGGGCGGCACCCGCCGTGCCTGCCGCGGCGCCCGCCGGGACGGCTACCTGCTCCCGCCGGGTGCGAGCCCCGAGCGCGTAGAACAGCAGCCCGATCAGGATCATCACCACAAGCGGCACGATCTGCGACAGCTCGTACTGCAGCCGCTGGCCACCGAAGCCCTCGGGCAGCGAGGCGTCCGGGTCCGACGTGCCGATGCCCGGCCAGATGATCGCGATCGTGGTCAGCAGGCACCAGGCTGCCGCGACGATGCCGCAGATCCACACCACGGCCATGCCGCCGGGGATCCGGTACGGGCGCAGCACGTCCGGGTGGTGCCACCGCCGCCCGGTACATCGAGCAGGTGCGTGACCAGGGGGCGGCCGACGCCAACGCCGACATCCTGGAGCGCATCAGCCTGCGTGCCATCGGCGACGTGTTCGGGTTCCGCGACGTGGACGACGTCACCCTGGCCCGCTGGTTCCACTCCTATTCCGCGTACCTGGGCGACTTCGGCCGCAGCAGCGAGGTCGCCGCGACCGGCCGTGCGGTCAAGGCCGAGGTCGCGGCCTACCTGGAGACCCGGGTCGCGGCGCTCGCCGCGCACCCCGACGACAGCACGCTGTCGGATCTGCTGCACCACGGGATGCCCGACGGATCAACCCGGAGCATCGACGAGATCATTGGCGACGTCGGCGTCATGATCGTCGGCGGTTTCCAGGAGCCCGCGCACGGCGCGGCCAACAGCCTGCACGGGCTGTTCACCCGGCCCGACCAGGCCGCCCGGGTCGCGGCGGACCCGGCCGCGTGGTCCGGCGCCGCCGTGGACGAGGGGCTGCGGTGGCTGGCGCCGTTCAGCCAGACGGAGAAGCTGACGACCGCTGACGTCATCGTGTCCGGCGTGCTCTTCCGCGAGGGCACCGAGGTTTCCCTGGTGCTCGGCTCGGCCAACCGCGACGAGACACGGTATACCGACCCCGACGTCTTTGACCTGGACCGGCCGCGGCTGAGCCACGCGGCCTTCGGCTACGGCCTGCATTTCTGCCTCGGGCACTTCGTGGCCCGCCAGCTGGAGCAGGTCATGCTGGAGGAGATGTTCACCCGCCTGCCCAGGCTGCGGCCTGATCCGGACCACCCGCCGCTCGTCCATGGCTGGGCGGTCCGGGCCGCGAAGCGGCTGCCCGTGCTCTGGGATCCGTGAGTCCTAGCACGGGGCGGCTCAGCGCCGCTTGCGCACGGCCTCGGCGAGATCGGCGAGCACCCCGGCCGTGACGTCCCAGCCCATGCACGCGTCGGTGATGCTCTGCCCGTAGGTCAGCGAGCGGGGGTGGGCGGAGTGGGAGGCATGAGTCAGCTCCTGCCGGCCAGGGACGAGGAAGCTCTCCAGCATCACGCCCGCGATGCCGCGCTGCCCGTCGCCGGCCTGCGCCGCGATCTCCCGTGCCACCGCGGCCTGCCGGATGTGGTCCTTGCGGCTGTTGCCGTGGCTGGCGTCGATCATCACGGTCGGCGGCATCCCGGCCTGCTGCACCGCGTCCAGCGCGCTGGCCACGTGCTCGGGCTGGTAGTTCGGGCCGCCGGTGCCGCCGCGCAGGATCACGTGCACGTCGGGGTTGCCGGTGGTGGTCACCACCGACGCGCGGCCGGAGGCGTCCAGGCCGAAGAACACGTGCGACCCATGCGCGGCGCGGCAGGCGTCCACGGCGACCTTCACGCTGCCGTCCGTGCCGTTCTTGAACCCCACGGGCATGGACAGGCCGGAGGCCAGCTGCCGGTGCACCTGGCTTTCCGTGGTGCGGGCGCCGATCGCGCCCCAGCTGACGGTGTCGGCGATGTACTGCGGCGAGTTCGGGTCCAGGAACTCACAGCCCACCGGCAGGCCGAGGTCAACCACGTCGAGCAGCAGGCGGCGCGCGGTGCGCAGCCCGCGGTGCACGTCATGGCTGCCGTCCAGGCCCGGATCGTTGATCAGCCCTTTCCAGCCGACCGTGGTCCGCGGTTTCTCGAAGTACACCCGCATCACCACGCACAGCTCGTCGGCGAGCTCGGCGGCGGTCTTGGCCAGGCGGGCGGCGTAATCCACCGCCGCACCCGCGTCGTGGACCGAGCACGGGCCGACCACGACGAGCAGCCGGTCATCCTCGGCGGCGAGCACCCGGCGTACCGCCTCCCGGGAGCGTTGCACCACCGCGGCCTGAGTCTGGCCCAGCGGCAGCTCAGCCAGCAGCTCATCCGGCGCGATCAGCGGCTGGAAGCCCGCGATGTGCAAATTGCTGGTGCCGGACGGAGCGTTCACGGCATTCCCCTTCCGGCGGCCAGCCGCCAGGTCCCAGGCCAGCCGCCTCAACGACGAAAGGCAGAGACGAAGTCTCTGCCTTACTGGCTCTGGGTGGACCGTCAGTCAGCGCGCTTCGCCGCCGGCTCCACCCAGAGCCAGCCCAAAGCGCCAATACCAACGGGTCATGGCACCGGATAATACACGCTCGGGCCGGGTGACCGCGAAGAGAACATAGCCACAGGACAGGCTCGTCGCCGCGGGATGCCGGGCGAGCCAGGCCCGCGCGACCGTGGCCGGCACCTCTATATTCAGCACCGCCGCAAGGTCCGCGCGGCGGCCGAAGCTCCACCGTGACCTGACCTCGTGCCGCGTGGCCCCGCGCTCCCGCCACCACGTGTCGATCGCGCGCGCGGTGCGCCGCGGCGAGGGCCGGGCGGCTGGCCGACTCGCAGATGCCTAACGTTGCCGCGTTCGCCCGGCCCGCCTGGGCGACTGCCGGAGCGGCCGCGCTGAGGGCCATCACCAGCCCAAGCGCCATGACCAGCCTGCGGGCCAGCCTGGCCTCGCGCAGCATGTCCCTGCCGTCCATAGCCACCCGTTCTCCTGGCTGCTCGGCGTCTAAGAGACCATCCTTGAGACGGCTGCCGGAACCATTGGGTTGGCGCGAGTTCAGCGAAACCTGCGGGCCAGCGACACGCTCCCCAGCACCTGACGAGGGTGACTCGGGCTGGCGTCGGCGTGGGCTCAGAATCCTGTGGGCTCGGTCCCCTTGGGCGATACGGCCGTGGTGGGCAGTACCACGCTGGATCCTTCCGGCGCGCCGCCCAGGTGCGCCCAGATATGGTTCAGCTCGTTCTGGTAATAGAGTGTGTGCGCGGAAAACACGAAGCTGAGCAGCAGCCCGATGAGGCCGTTGCAGCTGACCTGCATCCCAGCCGCCTGCTGCATCCTGCCGATCCGCTCGCCGGTCCGGTAGATCGAGACGAACGGCGGGACGATGATGAAGGCGCCGAGCGTGATCGCGACCACTGCGATGCCGGGGCTGACATCGATCCCGGCGTTCAGGTCACGCGCCTCCCGGTTGATCTTGTACCACCAGACCAGGTGGTAGATCCCGAGCGTGATCAGCGGCCAGACCAGCCAAACCAGGAAGATATTCCTGCTCTTACCCATCTGTCCGGTCATAGCGGCAACCTCCGCGCGTCGATTCCAGAGCCATAACGCTAAGGTGCAGCTTACTCACGAACGGTAAACGGACTCTGGCCTGGCGCGCACCGGAGCACCGCCCCGGCCGGCGCCGCCGCGGAACCGGGACACTCCCTCGACCACGCCCGGCCCGGCGAGCACCGCCATGCCGTGGCGGAACTCGTTAGCCATCGCGTCGTCGTGGGCCAGCGACAGCCCCTCGAGCGTCGACTGCCGGTCGCTGCGCAGGCAGGCCTGCGGCAGCGCGGCGATGTCCCTGGCCAGCTGCTCAGCCGCGGCCCGTGCGCTGCCGTTCGGGACCACGTGGGTGACCAGCCCCATCTGGAGCGCCTCCGCGGCCGGCACGCCGCGCCCGGTCAGGATCATGTCGAGCGCCCGGCCCAGCCCGACCACGCGCGGCAGCCGGACCGTGCCGCCGTCGATCAGCGGCACCCCCCAGCGGCGGCAGAACACGCCGAAGACCGCGTCCTCCTGCGCCACCCGCAGGTCGCACCAGAGCGCCAGCTCCAGGCCGCCCGCCACGGCATGGCCGCAGATCGCCGCGATGACCGGCTTGGAGAGCCGCATCCTGGTGGGCCCCATCGGCGCGTGGCCACCGGGCTCGGTCCGGCTGCCGTCCGGGCCGCCCATGGCCTTGAGGTCGGCGCCGGCGCAGAACGTGCCACCCGCGCCGAACAGCACGGCCACGGAACTGTCGGGGTCCGCGTCGAAGTCGCTGAACGCCTTGGCAAGCGCGGCGGCGGTCGGGCCGTCCACCGCGTTGCGCACCTGCGGACGGTCCAGGATGACGGTCGTGACCGGCCCGCTCCGCTCAACGCGGATGGGATTGGATCCCCCGGAGCCCTCCGCCATGCCCCCAGCCCCCGCCCGCCTCCCCATTCCCCCTTCACTGTCCCCCGACACGGCCGGCGGGCCGGCCGTCGCGTCTGGCATCAGCTGACCTGCCAGGTGTCACCGCCCGCCAGCAGCTCGGCCAGGTTGCCGTACCCCTGCTGCTCGCGGGAGGCCTCGATCTGCCCGTACATCAGATCGTCGTAGCTGGGCCGCGGCGCCTGCCGGAACACCCCGATCGGGGTGTGCGCGACGCCGGAGCTGTCCAGCCGGGACAGCGCGAAGGCGTACGACGGGTCGGCCGCGTGCGCGTCGTGGGCCAGCAGCGAGCTGGGGTCCTCGGTCGTGGCGTCGACCGCCTCCAGGGACCCGTAACGGGAGAACCTGAGCCCGCGGGCCTGGTCCGGGCCGAACCTGATGGGCATGCCGTGCTCCAGCCGGATCAGATTCTCGGCTTGCGCCTCA
>Ga0137385_10004494_pt1 | contig 12179 bp, 10 predicted proteins | sample SagtaG_FD_104921 | JGI IMG/M metagenome (GOLD analysis project Ga0137385, IMG submission 104921) | Vadose zone soil microbial communities from Sagehorn Ranch, Mendocino, California, USA - Sage2_R_80_16 metaG | ecosystem: Environmental > Terrestrial > Soil > Vadose zone | place: USA: California...
CAGCCGGCTTGTCGTGGTCGGCGACTCGGCCACGATCTTCGCGGGCGACTACAACTACACGAGCGCCAGCCCTCCGGTGACGGCGTGGCTGCAGCCGACTACGCTTCCGGCTCCCGCAACAACAAACTTCGGCGCAGTCACGTTCTCCAGCCAGTTCGTTGCGCTCGGCGCGGACGGCTCGATATTCACGAGCGCCGACGGACTGACGTGGACGTCGGCCGCCACGATCTCCACCGGCGGCGCCAACATGAACAGCATCGCCTTCGGGGCCGGCTTGTATGTCGCGGTGGGTACCGGCGGCAGCATATTTACGAGCCCCAATCTCGTGACCTGGACTCGAGTCGCAAATGGCGGAAACGCTCTGTACAGCGTGTCGTTTCTCAATGGGGGTTTTGTTGCGACCGTGCCGGCGGCACATTACTCACGAGCGCGAACGGCAGTACCTGGGTCGCGCAGACTTCGAGTACGCTGAACGCGCTGCACGGCGCGGCTTTCCGGTCCGCTCCAACCGGGCTCTATGTCGCCGTGGGCGACGCGGGAACGATCTTCACGAGCACGGACGGCGCCGCCTGGAGCCCGACCGCGCCGCCGAGCGCGCCTAATCTGCGAAGCGTCACGAACGGCGGGGCGCTCGGCACTCGCTTCCTCGCCGTGGGGGTGGGCGGAGCGGTGATGTTCAGCGACGATGGAAGCGCTTGGTCGCCGCCGTCGACGCCGCCGCCGGGTCTGCCCGATCTGGCGCGCGTCATCTTCACGCCCGGGATGTACATCGCGGTGGGCGCGACCGGCGCAATCGCGTTTGCGAAGTGAACGACCCCACCGCCACTTGACCGGCGGTCCGCCGTTATTTCCCCGGCGTGATGGCCTCAAGCGGTTTCATGTAGGGCCGCAGCGCAGGCGGAATGTCGATCCCCCCGTCTGCCCGCTGGTAGTTTTCCATGACCGCGATCAGCGTCCGGCCGACGGCGAGCCCCGAGCCGTTCAGCGTGTGTACGAGCTCCGGCTTGCCCTTCTGGCTGCGGAAGCGCGCCTGCATGCGCCGCGCCTGGAACGCCTCGAAGTTGCTGCACGAGGAGATCTCGCGATAGGCGTTCTGGCCGGGGAGCCAGACTTCGATGTCGTAGGTCTTCGCGGCGGCGAAACCCATGTCGCCCGTGCACAGGGTCACGACCCGGTATGGCAGCTCCAGACGCTTGAGGATCTCCTCGGCGTGCCCGGTAAGGCTCTCCAGCACCTCGTACGATTTTTGCGGATGTACGATCTGTACCAATTCCACTTTATCGAATTGGTGGTTTCGGATCATCCCGCGCGTGTCCTTGCCATAGGAGCCGGCCTCGCTGCGGAAACACGGCGAGTGGCAGACGAACTTGAGCGGGAGCGATTCGAGCGGGACGATTTCGTCGCGCACGATGTTGGTCACCGGCACCTCGGCGGTCGGGATCAGGTAGAGCTTTTCCCCTTCGCTGCGCGGTACGGCAAACAGGTCCTGCTCGAACTTCGGCAGCTGGCCGGTGCCGCGCAGGCTGTCGGCGTTGGCGAGGTACGGCGCATAGATCTCCGTATACCCATGCTCCTTAGTGTGCACGTCGAGCATGAACTGCGCGATCGCCCGATGCAGCCGCGCAAGAGGCCCCTTCATCAGCGCGAAACGGGCACCGGCGATCTTGCTTGCCACGTCGAAATCGAGTTGTTTCAGCCCGGCGCCGATATCGACGTGATCCTTCGGCGCGAAGCCGAGCTTGCGCGGCGAGCCGATGCGCCGCATCTCGACGTTATCTTGAGATGTTTTCCCAAATGGCACACTTTCATGCGGCAGGTTGGGAATCAGCCATAAAGCGTCGTTTAGCGATTGTTGGATTCCGTATAAACCGGCCTCAAGCTCTTTCAAACCATCGCCTAACTTTGCAACTGCCTCCATGAGGCTAGCGACGTCCTCACCTTTGGCTTTCGCTTGTCCAATAGACTTAGAGTAGGCATTGCGCTGCGCTTGAAGCTCTTGGGTTAATGTCTGAGTTTTCTTACGCTCTTGTTCAAGCTTTTTTATTAGTTCCCAGTCAAATGAAAACCCTCGGTACGACAATCGCTTCGCTACGGCGTCGATGTCGTCTCGGAACAGTTGCGGATCAAGCATGGTTTGCTACTTCTTTTTCTTCGCCTTGCAGTCGAGACTACGCAAGTAAGCCAGCTTCTCGCCGATCTTCGCCTCGAGCCCGCGGTCGCTTGGCTCGTACCATTTCACCGCCGGCATGCCTTCCGGAAAATAATTCTCGCCCGCTGCGTAGGCCTCCGGCTCGTCCTGCGCATATCGATAGTCCTTCCCGAAGCCGAGCTCCTTCATGAGCTTCGTCGGCGCATTGCGCAGGTGCGCCGGCACCGGGCGCGAGCCGTCTTCCGCCACGAAACCGCGCGCCCGACCATACGCGGCGTACACCGCGTTCGATTTTGCCGCGCAGGCGAGATAGATCACCGCTTCGGCGAGCGCGAGCTCGCCTTCCGGGCTGCCCAGGCGCTCGTAGGTCTCGCAGGCGTCGAGCGCGACGCGCAGCGCGCGCGGATCGGCGAGCCCGACGTCCTCGACCGCCATTCGCACCATGCGCCGGCCGGCGTAGAGCGGATCGGCGCCGCCGTCGAGCATGCGCACGAGCCAGTACAGCGACGCGTCGGGATCGGAGCCGCGCACCGATTTGTGCAGCGCCGAGATCTGGTCGTAGAAGGCGTCGCCGCCCTTGTCGAAGCGGCGCAGATTGCGCGCCACCGCGTTCTGGACGAATTCGCCGTCGATGTTCTTGGTGTGGGCGCTCGCCGCCGCGGTCTGAAGAATCTCGAGCAGATTGAGCAGGCGTCGCGCGTCCCCGTCCGCCAGGCCGACCGCGCGCTCGCGCGCCTGCGCGTCGAACGACAGCCCCGCAAACGCGCGCTGCACGGTCCGGTCGAACAGCTCGCCGAGTTGCGCTTCGGTGAGGCTGGTGAGGACATAAACCGAAGCGCGCGACAACAGCGCGCCGATGACTTCGAACGAGGGGTTTTCCGTCGTGGCGCCGATGAAGGTCAGCAGCCCCTGCTCGACGAAGGGCAGGAAGGCGTCCTGCTGCGCCTTGTTGAAGCGGTGCACTTCATCGACAAACAGGATGGTGCGCCGCCCGGAGGACGCGAGCGCTTCCCGGGCCCGCTGCACCGCATCCTTGATGTCCTTGACGCCCGAGAACACCGCCGATAACGCGATGAATTCGGCGTCGAAGGCATCGGCCATCAGCCGCGCGATGGTGGTCTTCCCGGTTCCGGGCGGTCCCCACAGGATCATCGAATGCGGCTTGCCGGATTCGAACGCAAGGCGCAGCGGCTTGCCCGGCCCGAGCAGGTGCTCCTGCCCCACGACTTCGGCGAGCGATTTCGGACGCATCGCCTCGGCCAGCGGCGGCGCCGGGGTGGGGGCTGGAAACAGGTCGGTCATTCGCCGATTACGTCGGCGCCTTGGGGCGGCGAAAAGCGGAAAAGCCTTTCATCGAGCCTGGGATTGCGATGAAACGACGTGAATTTGAGCACTGTAGTCTGACCGAAGCTGTCGACGAGTTCCATTATTTCCGGACCGGAAAAGCCGAAACCCATCCGTACGCGCTCGAAGTTGCCCTCCTTGTCGCGGGGCAACGCCTCCAACCATTCCAGGCCGTCCCTGTCGCCCTGATCGGAAAGGCGGAACGCGCGCATCGCGTCGTTGTTCCCGGCCAGCAGCGCCGCCGGCGTCGAGCCGAGCGCCTGGTCTAGCTTCTTCACCTCGACCTGGTTCAGATCCTCGTCGTAGACCCACACCCTGGCGCCGTCGCCGACAATGAGCTGCGCATAGGGCTTTACGTAGACCCAGCGGAACTTGCCCGGCCGCGAGAACGCCAGCGTGCCGCGCGATTCCTGCAGGAGTTTCCGGTCGCGGTCGAAGATTTTCTGCTCGAACTCACCCCTGGCGGTAAGCGTCGAGCCGATGAACTGGGAAAAGCGCTCAAGGCCCGATGCCGCGGCGGCCTTCGTCACGAGCGCCGCAGCCAGCGCGAAAAATGTCGCCTGAATACATCGGCGCCAGGCCATTCGACGCTATTCCGCCCTCGCGGGGACGAGCACCTCGCGATTCCCGTTCGACTGCATGGCCGACACCAACCCGGCCTGCTCCATCTGCTCGATCAGGCGAGCGGCGCGGTTGTAGCCGATGCGCAAGTGGCGCTGGACCAGCGAAATCGACGCGCGCCGGGTGCGCAGGACGATCTCCACCGCCTGATCGTAAAGAGGATCGGCTTCGCCGGTCGCCTCAACTGTGCCGAACTCGGCTCCGCCGCCCGTCTCATCGGCCTCGAGCAGCCCATCGACATACTCGGGCTGCCCGAGGGATTTCAGGTATTCGACGACACGGTGCACCTCTTGGTCGGAGACATAAGCTCCGTGCACGCGTTGCGGTGCACCCGTTCCCGGCGGAAGGTACAGCATGTCGCCCTGCCCGATCAGCGACTCGGCCCCCTGCTGATCGAGAATGGTGCGCGAGTCGACCTTGCTCGAGACCTGAAACGCGATGCGGGTCGGAATGTTGGCCTTGATGAGGCCGGTAATGACGTCCACCGAAGGCCGTTGCGTGGCGAGGATGAGGTGCACTCCCGCAGCGCGCGCCTTCTGCGCGAGGCGCGCGATCAGCTCCTCCATTTTTTTGCCCGACGCCATCATGAGGTCCGCCAGCTCGTCGATGACGACGACGATATGCGGCAGTTTCTCCAGCGGCCGGGGTTCGGCGGAGTCGAGCGTGTCCGGGTCCGTGAGCGGGTTGCCCGACTTTTCCGCGTCGGCGACCTTGTGGTTGTAACCTGAAAGATTGCGCGCTGCGATCCACGACATCAGCCTGTAACGGCGCTCGACCTCGGCGACGCACCAGGCAAGGGCATTCGCAGCCTGCCTCATGTCGGTGACGACCGGCGCGAGCAGGTGCGGGATGTCTTGGTAGATCGAGAGCTCGAGCATCTTTGGATCGACCAAGATCAGGCGCACTTCGCGAGGTTCAGCCTTGTACAGGAACGAAAGGATCATCGCGTTGAGGGCGACGGACTTGCCCGAGCCCGTGGTGCCGGCGACGAGCAGGTGCGGCATCCTGGTGAGATCCGCCACCACCGGGTTGCCGGCGATGTCTTTGCCGAGCGCAAGCGTCAAGGGAGAACCCAACTGATGGTAGGCCTGCGAGCTGATGATTTCGGATAGCCGCACGCCCTGACGGTGGGGATTGGGAATTTCCAGCCCCATGCACGATTTGCCGGGAATGGTCTCGACCACGCGGATGCTGTATACGGACAGGGCGCGGGCGAGGTCCTTCACGAGATTGACGATCTGGCTGCCCTTCACGCCGACCGCAGGCTCGACCTCGTAGCGCGTGATGACCGGACCCGGATAGGCCGCGAGCACCTTGACCTGCACCCCGAAATCGCCGAGCTTCTTCTCGATCAGGCGCGAAGTGTATTCAAGCGTCTCGGCGGACAGGATCTCGACGTCGCCCGCCGTCTCATCGAGCAGTTTGAGGGGGGGAAGCGGCGTGTCGGGCAGCTCTCGAAACAGCGGCTCCTGTTTTTCCTTCTGGACCCGCAGCGATTTTGGAACCTCGACCACGGGCAGCTCGATGCGTATCGGCGCGTGGTCTTCGATCAGCAACTCGCGTTTCTCCTCGACCGTCGCTTCGCGTTTTCCCGCGGCGATCTCACCCGCCTTCCGGTCGCGCCAGCCGCTCCATCTTTCGAGCGTGCTCCCGTAGAACCACTCGAGCGCGGCGCCCAGCCCTTCAATGACGGCAAGCCAAGATAGGCCGGTAAACAGCGACAATCCCACGGCGCACAGCGTCAGCAGAATCAGTGTCGCACCGGTGAACCCGAACGTGATCGCAAAGACCTTCCCGGCCAAGTCGCCGAGCATGCCGCCAGGCGCGAGGGGAAGCGCGACTTTCACCGAATACAGGCGTAATGCTTCGAGGCCGCTCGAGGCCATGAGAAGCACGGCGAAGCCGGCCAGTGCAATCGCGAACGGCCGGCGGTCCCGAAGCGATTTCCTGTCCAGGCGCCGGTAACCCCAGATGACCGCATAAACCAGGAAAGCCACCCACCACCAGGCTGAAACCCCGAAAAGGTACAGCAGGACATCCGCGATCCAGGCGCCGACTTTTCCGCCCGCGTTGCGGATCTCGGCGGCTGCGGCGCTGTGTGACCACCCCGGATCGGTCCGGTTGAAGTTGGTCAGGACGAGGGTCAGGTAGAGAGCCGCCGCGATCAGAACGAACCACTTGGATTCGCGCAGCAACGCGGCAACCTTGCCTGGGAGAGGTGCCTGGTTCTGTTTCAACTTGCTCGCGCTCTGTCAGCGCTCCACCGGCGGCGCGCCGTTTTCGATGGACAAATTCTAGCAGATGGCGAACCCTGCCCGCAGCAGTTCGCACCCTCCGGGGGCTTTCAGTCTATCGTTACGATCTTGTCCCGCAGCAAGATCGATCCGGGACGCACTTCGATAAAGCCGCCGGCCTGCAGGTCCTTCATGACCCGGCTGACCATTTCGCGCGAAGCCCCGATCATTTTCGCAATGTCCTGCTTGGCAAGCTTCTTTGTCACCACTTTCTGGCCTTCGACGGTCTCCGACATCTCGGACAGCAGCCGCGCGACCCGCCCGTAGACATCCATCAGCGCGAGGCTGCCGATCTTCTGGTCCGCTTCACGCAGCCGCTTGACCAGGCCGCGCATCACGGTCATGGTCATCTCGAAATTCTCGGCGAGGCAATTCTTGAAATCGCGCTTGTAAAGAGTGAGCAGCTCGCATGCCTCGATCGCCACCACGCTGGCGGAGCGCGGGTGGTCGTCGATCAGCCCCATCTCCCCGAAAAATTCGGTCGGTCCGAGAATCGCGAGAATCACCTCGCGTCCTTCATCGTCGCTCATCATCACCTTGAGCCGGCCGGAAATGATGACATAGAGCGATTCGGTGGTGTCCCCCGCCGCGATGATGGTCGTGCCGCGGGCGAAGCTCTTGCGGCTGACGACATTGGTGAGCACCGCCAACTGGTGCTCGGTCAGCACCGAGAACAGCGGAACGTTGCGAAGCAGCAGGGTCGATACGTGAGCTGGACCCGCCATGTGCTTTCCCCCGAAGATCTGGCAGTCAACAATCTATCTTACCAGACCTGTGACGCCGGCTCGCGCCGAGGCCCCCGCCGCTGAAAAACGTAGGACGAGCTGCCGTGCAGCCCGGCGTCGACCCGGCTCCGGCCGCAGCATTGCCTCGACCCGCTATAATTCGAACCCGTCTCGAGATTGACTTCGCGCATTCTCGTCCCCACAACACTGTCATGTCAAAGAAAAACAAACATTCCCGCCTGCTGATACTGGGCTCAGGTCCGGCGGGCTACACTGCTGCGGTCTACGCTGCACGCGCAAATTTGAAGCCGGTGGTCGTGACGGGCCTTGCGCCTGGGGGACAGCTGACGACGACGACCGACGTCGACAACTGGCCGGCGGACGTCAACGGCGTACAAGGCCCGGAGCTGATGGAACGGTTCCAGAAGCATGCCGAGCGCTTTGAAACCGAAATCGTGTTTGACCAAATCCACACGGCGCACCTCGAGGAGCGGCCGTTTCGCCTTTCAGGCGACGCAGGCGAATACACTTGCGATGCGCTGATCATTGCCACAGGGGCCTCAGCGCGCTACCTCGGACTCGCCTCGGAGAGCAAATTCATGGGCAAAGGCGTGTCGGCCTGCGCCACCTGCGACGGATTTTTTTACAAGGGCCAGGACGTTGCCGTCGTGGGCGGCGGCAACACGGCGGTCGAGGAAGCGCTGTATCTCTCCAACATCGCGCGCCGCGTCACGGTCGTTCACAGGCGCGACAAGTTGCGCGCGGAAAAGATCCTGCAGCAAAAGTTATTCGGGAAGAGCAACGTGGAGATCCGCTGGAACCACGTGCTCGATGAGGTCCTCGGCGACGCCAAGGGCGTCAATGGGGTCCGGATCAAGGATCTGCAAACACGCGCCGCGCAAAAGCTCGACGTACAGGGATTGTTCATAGCGATCGGCCACACGCCCAACACCGGCATCTTCGAGGGGCAGCTTGAGATGAAGGGCGGCTACATCCTCACCCGCGGCGGAGCGGAAGGCGACGCCACGGCAACCAGCGTTCCCGGCGTGTTCGCAGCCGGCGATGTCCAGGATCACGTGTATCGCCAGGCCGTGACGAGCGCCGGCAGCGGCTGCATGGCGGCACTCGACGCGGAGAAATACCTGGACAGCCTGACCTGAGCTGCCCACCGAAACCCGCCGGCGAGAGCTCTGCGAATAGTCTCGGAGAAGCCACCGTGCGCAAACGCGCAAAGACCAGCACGCCTGAGGACGAGGTGACGCTGTTCCGTGAAGCGGTACGCGGCGCGACCCCGATCGAGGTTCCCGCGCGCGTGCGGCCGCAAGCCGAATCTCCGCCTCCGCTGCCCGTGCAGTCGCTGATCGACGTCCACGACGCGCTTGCCGAGAGCGTGGCCGGTTCAATGTCGCTGGACCAGTCCATGGAAACCGGGGAAGAGTCCGTATTCCTGCGCGAAGGCCTCGGCCGTGAAGTGCTGAGCAAGCTGCGGCGGGGACACTGGGTGGTTCAGGACCAGCTCGATCTGCACGGTTTGAATCGCGAGCAGGCGCGGCGGCTGCTCGCTGAATTCCTTCTCTCCTGTCTCAAACGCGGGATGCGTTGCGTGCGGGTCGTGCACGGCAAAGGCCTGCGCTCGCCCAACCGTGAACCGGTGCTGAAAGGGAAGGTGAAGCAGTGGCTGGCGCGCCGCGACGAGGTGCTCGCGTTCTGCCAGGCGCCCCCGCACGAGGGGGGCGGCGGCGCGCTGCTCGTGCTGCTAAAAGCCTAGCGAGGATTTAGGATTGGGGAGCGGGGCACGATTTTCCGCTTCTCCTAAATCCTCGATCCCGCCCCTAAACGGCGGCTTCATTGGTCTCCCCGGTACGGATGCGGACCACCTGCTCCACGGCAGTCACGAAAATCTTGCCGTCCCCGATTTTCCCGGTGCGTGCCGACTTTACGATCGCCTCGATCGCGCCCTCCAGCATCTTTTCGGTTACCACGACTTCGATCTTGACCTTCGGGAGAAAGTCCACGACGTACTCGGCGCCGCGATAGAGCTCGGTGTGGCCCTTCTGCCGTCCGAATCCCTTGACTTCCGTCACCGTAAGCCCGGTCACCCCGACTTCGGCAAGCGCCTCGCGCACTTCGTCGAGTTTGAAGGGCTTCACGATTGCCTCGATTTTTTTCATGGCGACTCTCCTGATATTTCTTTGCACCCAGTATAGCAAACGCTCAAACTTCCTTGTCGCTCGCTCTCGATAAGAGCCGGGCGAAGCGGATTACTTGTATCGTTCTCGGTAGCGGGACGTGATGGGATAACGCCAGTCCTTGCCGAACCCGCGATGAGTGATCCGGATCCCGATCGGCGCTTGCCGGCGCTTGTACTCGTTGCGGTGGATCAGCTCGACGACACGTTTCACGTCCCCGAGCGCAAAACCGCGCGCCACGATTTCCGTGGGGCTCAGGTCATATTCCATATAGGCGGACACAATCGGGTCGAGCACCTCGTACGCGGGCAGGCTGTCCTGGTCCGTCTGCCCGGGACGAAGCTCGGCCGAAGGCGCCCGCGCGAGGATCCTCTCCGGGATCACGGGGTTCAGGGCGTTGCGATAGCGGCACAGGCGGTACACCAGGGTCTTGAAGATGTCCTTGAGCACCGCAAATCCGCCGGCCATATCGCCGTAGAGCGTCGCATAGCCGACCGCCATCTCGGATTTGTTGCCGGTGGTGAGCACGATCAGGCCCGACTTGTTCGACAAAGCCATCATGATGGTGCCGCGAATGCGCGCTTGCAGATTTTCCTCGGTCGCGTCCGCCTGCAATCCGGCAAACTCCGTCGCGAGCGAGGCGAGAAAGGCGTCGAACACGGGCCGAATCGGAATCTCGTCGTAACGCACGCCGAGATTCCTCGCGAGTCGACGCGAGTCCTGGAGACTCATCTCGGAGGTATATTGGGAGGGCATCATGACCGCCCTGACGCGCTCCGGGCCCAGCGCATCGCAGGCAATGCATAACGTCAGCGCGGAATCGACGCCGCCCGAGAGGCCCAGCAACGCCCCCGGAAATCCGTTTTTGCCAAGATAGTCGCGCACGCCGAGGCACAGCGCCTTGTAGACCTCGGCCTCGAGCGATTCTTCTTTCTGTATGGCGCCGGGTTGCGGGTCGCCGTCGATCAGCGTCACCAGCCCGAGTTCCTCCTCGAACGGCGGCAACCGGCGCACGACCTCCCCGCGGCGATCGAGCGCGAACGAGGCGCCGTCAAAAACCAGCTCATCCTGGCCGCCGACCATGTTCGCGTAGATGAGCGCCAGGCCGGTTTCTGCGACACGTTCGCGCATGACGTCGACACGCGAGCCCTGCTTGTGCATATGGTAGGGCGAAGCGTTCAGCACGAGTAAAACCTGTGCGCCCGCTTCCCGCGCGGCGCGCGGCGCAACGGCTTCCCAGGCGTCGGCGCAGATATTGATCCCGACATTGACGTCATCGGCCGGAGGCCGCGTAGCGAGCGGACCCTGCGGTCCCCACGTGTCCTCGCAGATGTTGATTCCGAAGCTGATCTCGCCGATCCGGAACACGCAGGGGCGATTCTCCGGTTCGAAATAACGCTCTTCGTCGAATACGGTGTAATTCGGCAGCGCGTACTTATGGTAGGTCGCGATGACTTTCCCGTCCTGAATCACCGATGCCGCGTTATAGCGCTTTCCGTCGGCCTGATGCGGATGACCGACCACGAGCGTAATCCCGCTCACCTTGAGCGCCAGATCGGCGAGTGCGGCGCGGCAGTCCCGGTAAAAGCCCTCGCGCAGCAGCAGGTCTTCGGGAGGATAGCCGCACAGCGCGAGTTCGGGAGTCAGCACCAACGCCGCTCCGGCGGCGCGCGCTCGCTGGCAATACTCGAGGATTTTCGAGGTATTGCCGGAAAGATCCCCGACGACGCAATTGATCTGGGCGATACCGATTTTGACGGCGCTTCCCATAGCGGAAAGTGTACCACTCGCACGAGCGCGGCCGCGCCTCGAAGGCGCGCGGAACTCTATAATGGCGAACTATGAGCGCAATGTTCTCGCGTGAGCCGCGGTGAAGGAAGACGCACCCTCGATCAAGGTCATCGATGCGCTCGCCAGCATCGAGCCGCAGGCTTGGAACGCGCTCGCCGGCGGGCACCCGCTTCTGCGCCACGAATTCCTTCAGGCGCTGCACGACACCGGTTGCGCCTGCGAGCAGACCGGCTGGGCACCGCGTTACCTCACGCTTTGGCAGGGCTCGTCACTGGTGGGCGCGATGCCGCTTTATCTCAAGTCGCACTCGTACGGCGAATACGTTTTCGACTGGGCCTGGGCGGACGCGTATTACCGCAACGGACTCGAGTACTACCCCAAGCTGCTCGGCGCGGTTCCTTTTTCGCCCGTCACTGGACCCCGGCTGCTCGCCCGGGACGGCGCCACGCGCGCGCTTCTGATCCACGCCGCGCTGCAGCGCGCACGCGAGGTTTCCTCCTTGCACGTGCTGTTTCCGTCGGATGCGGAGGCGCGCCAGATGGAAGCGGCGGGAATGATGTTGCGCCGGACGGTCCAGTTCCACTGGGAGAACCGCGGCTACGCGAGCTTCGAAGAGTTCCTCTCGAGCCTCGCCTCTGCCAAGCGCAAGAAAATTCGCCAGGAGCGCCGCCGGGTCAACGAAGCGGGCGTGCGGCTGCGGCGGTTGGTCGGCCGGGAGATCCGCGACGAGCACTGGGACTTCTTCACCCGCTGCTATAACGGCACCTACCGGGCACATCGTTCGACGCCTTATCTCAACCTCGCTTTCTTCCGGCGCCTGGGCGAGACGCTTCCCGAGCACCTGCTCCTTGTGCTCGCCGAAATCGACGGCAGGCCCATCGCGAGCGCGCTTAATGTCTTTTCGCAATCGACCTTGTACGGACGCTATTGGGGCTCGGTCGGCCACGTGCCCCTTCTTCACTTCGAGGTCTGCTACTACCAGGCGCTGGAGTTCTGCATCGAGCGGGGCGTGCGCGTCTTTGAAGGCGGCGCGCAGGGCGAGCACAAACTCGCGCGCGGATTCATG
>Ga0137385_10004497_pt1 | contig 12174 bp, 9 predicted proteins | sample SagtaG_FD_104921 | JGI IMG/M metagenome (GOLD analysis project Ga0137385, IMG submission 104921) | Vadose zone soil microbial communities from Sagehorn Ranch, Mendocino, California, USA - Sage2_R_80_16 metaG | ecosystem: Environmental > Terrestrial > Soil > Vadose zone | place: USA: California...
CGGCGAGCCGTTCGTGAACCGGCATGCTCGGCTCCTGGTGCCCCTGCCACAGCCAGGGTCAGAGATCAGGTTGCCCTGACGAACGCAGCACGACGACCACGCGCGCCCGTACCGGAGGACGTACGGGATGAGCGATCTGATCAGCCGGACCACGCGTGCTGCCCGGCGCGCAGGTCACCGGCGCGGAGTGGATGGGCCGCCGGATGCTCGCCAGCCCGGACCAGTATCACGGCGGGGACACTGGCCTGATGACCAGGCCGGATGACATATCGTCACCGTATACCGGGGTGCTCAGTTGCTGTAGGCCTCCAACGGCGGGCACGAGCAGACCAGGTTGCGGTCGCCCTTGGCGCCGTCGATGCGGCGGACGGGGGGCCACACCTTCGGGCCCGCGGTGCCGGCCGGGAACGCGGCCTCCTCGCGGGTGTACGGGTGGTCCCATTTCACCGCCACCGACGCGGCCGTGTGGGGGGCGTTGCGTAGCGGGTTGTCCTCGGCCGGCCAGATGCCGTCGGCCACCTTCTCGATCTCCTGGCGGATGGCGATCATCGCGTTGCAGAAGCGGTCCAGTTCTGCCTTGTCTTCGCTCTCGGTTGGCTCGACCATCAGGGTGCCGGCTACCGGGAAGGACATCGTGGGGGCGTGTAGGCCGTAGTCCGCGAGGCGCTTTGCCACGTCGTCCACCGTTACGCCCGTTGCCTTGGTGATCGGGCGTAGGTCGAGGATGCACTCGTGGGCCACGAAACCGGGGCCCGACGCCAGGTGGTCGATGCCGGTGTACAGGACCGGGAAGTGGTCGTTCAGGCGCCGTGCCACGTAGTTCGCCGCCGCGACCGCCGTCAGGGTTGCCCTGCGTAGGCCGTCCGCGCCCATCATTCGGACGTAGGCCCACGAGATCGGGAGGATCGCGGCACTCCCCCATGGCGCGGCACTGATCGGGCCGACACCGGTGGCGGGGCCGGCGGCCGGCTGCAGCGGGTGGTTGGGCAGGAACGGCGCCAGGTGCGACCGCACGCCGATCGGGCCGACGCCGGGACCGCCGCCGCCGTGTGGGATGCAGAACGTCTTGTGCAGGTTCAGGTGCGACACGTCGGCGCCGAACTTGCCGAATCGGGCCACGCCGATCAGGGCGTTCAGGTTGGCGCCGTCGACGTAGACCTGGCCGCCGGCGTCGTGGACGACCGCGCAGACCTCGCGGACGGTGTCCTCGTAGACGCCGTGGGTGGACGGGTACGTGATCATGATCGCGGCCAGGTCGTCGCGGTGTGCCTCCGCCACCTCGCGCAGGTGGGCGATGTCGATGTTGCCTGCGTCGTCGCATTTCACCACGACCACGCGCATGCCGGCCATGACGGCGCTGGCCGCGTTGGTGCCGTGGGCGCTGGACGGGATCAGGCAGATGTCGCGTGCCTGCGTACTCCGGTCCCGGTGGTACGCGCGGATGGCCAACAGGCCCGCCAGTTCGCCTTGGCTGCCGGCGTTGGGCTGCAGGCTGACCGCGTCGTAACCGGTGATCTCGGACAGCCAGTGCGCCAGGTCGTCGACGATTCGCAGAATGCCCGCGGCGTCCTCGACCGGCGCGAACGGGTGCAGCTCGGCGAACTCGGGCCAGGTGATCGGCTCCATCTCGGCGGTCGCGTTGAGCTTCATCGTGCACGAGCCCAGCGGGATCATGCTGCGGTCCAGCGCAACGTCCTTGTCCGCCAACGCCCGCAGGTAACGCAGCAGCGCGGTTTCCGACCGGTGCCGGTGGAACACGGGGTGGGTCAGGAACTCGCTGGTCCGCAGCAGGCCGGTCGGCGCGAGGACGTCCGGCGCGGTCGCGTCGACCTGGTCGGGGTCGAGATCGTCGACGCCGAACGCCGCCCACACCGACCGCAGGTGCGCCCGGGTGGTGGTCTCGTCGCACGCGACGCCGACGCGGTCCTCGTCCACCCGTCGCAGGTTGACGCCACGGGAACGGGCCGCGGTCACGATGTCGTCGGCGCGACCGGGTACGTGCGCGACGATCGTGTCGAAGAACGCGGTGGTCTCGACCGTGATCCCGTTGTCCCGCAAGCCGAACGCCAGTGTTTCCGCCATCCGGTGTGCCCTGGTGGCGATCGCGCGCAGGCCGTCGGGACCGTGGTAGACCGCGTACATCGAGGCCATCACGGCGAGCAGCACCTGGGCGGTGCAGATGTTGCTGGTCGCCTTTTCCCGGCGGATGTGCTGCTCACGGGTCTGCAGCGCCAAACGGTAGGCCAGCGCGCCGTCGGCGTCCACGGTCACGCCGACCAGTCGGCCAGGCAGGTTGCGCTCCAGGCCGGCCCGAATCGCCAGGTAGCCGGCGTGCGGTCCGCCGAAGCCCATCGGCACGCCGAAGCGCTGCGTCGAGCCGACAACGGCGTCCGCGCCGATCTCGCCCGGCGGGCGGAGCAGCGTCAGGGCCAGCGGGTCGGCGGCGACCACGACCATGGCACCCCGCTCGTGCGCGGCCGCGATCAGCGCCGCATGGTCCCTCACCTCGCCGGACGCACCCGGATACGACAGCAGGACCCCGAAGAAGTCACCGTCCGGGAGGTCGGCCGGATCGAAGACGACGATCTCGATGCCGAGCGGTTCGGCCCTGGTCCGGATGACCGCGATGGTCTGCGGGAGCGTGTCCGCGTCCACCAGGAACCGGTTGGACTTCGACTTTCCGGCGCGGCGCAGCAGGGTCATCGCCTCGGCGGCCGCGGTGGCCTCGTCCAGCATGGACGCGTTGGCCACCGGCAGGCCCGCGAGGTCGCAGACCATGGTCTGGAAGTTCAGCAGCGCCTCCAGCCGGCCCTGCGAGATCTCCGGCTGGTAGGGCGTGTACGCGGTGTACCAGGCGGGGCTCTCCAGCACGTTGCGCCGGATCACCGGGGGTGTCGTGGTGCCGTGGTAACCCAGCCCGATCATCTGCACCATCGGGCGGTTCGTGGCGGCCAGCGCGCGCAGTTCGGCCAGTGCCTCGGCCTCGGTGGCCGGCGCCGGGATGTCCATGGTGAGTTCGGTATCCCGGATGGACGACGGGATCGCCCGGTCGGCCAGTTCGTCCAGCGAGCCGACGCCGATCACGTCCAGCATCGCGGCCAGTTCAGCGGGTCGCGGGCCGACATGCCGGTCGGCGAAGGACATGCCGTGTTCGAGGGCGGCCAGTGGAATGCGGTCGGCGCTCATGTGGGCCTCCGGACGGGTCGGGGCTGGCCGGCACCGGGCACACGCCGACGCCGCCCTCCCCCTCTGTCCGTACCCGCGAGCGCGGGTGCCTGAGAGCTTCAACCGGCATACCGGCCTTGCACCGTCGGCGGGGTCACGTGACCCGCTTTCCAGAGGCGTCTCGCCCGCGCGGTCCCTGCCGCCTGAGAGGTTCCGGGGAGGAGTTGCTCCTTCGGCGCCGAACGGCTTCTGTGATCCGTCCGAACTCTCCCGCACGGGGTTTACGACTACATATGGCAGCCTACCCCCGGCGGTTACCGTGGATCACCTGCGTGCGTGTCGTGTCGGTTACCCGATTCGGCGGGCGCGGCGGTGGCGGGCCAGCTCGTCCTCGGGCACCAGTTCGATGGCGCCGCCGTCGGCCCGTTCGGCCGGGAACTCGTGGATCGTGCCGCTGATCTCGCGCATCGCGCCGCTCACGGCGATGCCGAACACGCCCTGGCCGCCCTGCAACAGGTCGACGACCTCTTCCGGCGAGGTGCACTCGTAGACCGTGGTCCCGTCACTGAACAGGGTGATCCTGGCCAGATCGGCGACACCACGTCGTCGCAGGTGGTCGACGGCGACCCGGATGTTCTGCAGCGAGACACCGGTGTCCAGCAGCCGCTTGACCACCTTCAACACCAGAATGTCCTTGAACGAGTACAGGCGTTGCGAACCGGAGCCGTGCGCGGTACGGATAGACGGCGCGACGAGCCCCGTGCGGGCCCAGTAGTCGAGCTGCCGGTAGGTGATACCGGCGATCTGGCAGGCGGCCGCGCCGCGGTAGCCGACCAGCTCGTCCGGCAGTGAGGCGTCCGGGAACAGTGCGGCCTGCTCGCCTGGCGCGGCACCGTCGCCGCCGGCCTGGTCAGGCACTTCGTGCACCACGCCTGCCTCCCCTCGTCCGGCCCGTGCGGGCCGGTGAACGCGAATCGCCGTCCCCGGATGGGAAGGCACTCGCGCTCCCACGGCGGTGCGGCCACCATCGTTCTGTGGGTCCGTACCGCCGTGTTGCGGTGACATCGACGGTAGGTCCGGCCGGCGAGCCGGTCAACGCGACGCGCGGGACGGGGACGACCATCCGTCTTGGGTCGCGGTTGGCATTCGGGGGTCTGGGGGTCGTCCCCCAGAAGGAAACGACAGCCGACCCGGCGAAGACGCGAAGCGTCGAGCAGGGGTAACCCGAGGCTGTGCAGGTCACCAAGGCCCTTCGACGACGACCTACGTGTCTGCGCCGCGGAAGTCTTCCGGGGAGACGGAGTCGAGGAACTCGCGGAACTTCTCGACCTCGTCCTCCTGCTCGTCCGGGATGATCAACCCGGCCTCGGCGAGCACGGCTTCCTCGGCGTGGATCGGCACGCCGACCCGCAGCGCCAGCGCGACCGAGTCGCTCGGGCGGGCCGACACCCGGATGTCCCCGTCGAAGACGAGCTCCGCGTAGAAGGTGCCCTCCTGCAGGTCGGTGATCCGCACCTGCTCCAGCTCACGGCCAAGGGCGGTGATGATCTCCTTGAGCAGGTCATGGGTCAACGGCCGCGGTGGGCGGACGCCCTGTTGTTCCAGCGCGATGGCGGTGGCCTCGACCGAGCCGATCCAGATCGGCAGGTACCGGTCGCCCTCGGTCTCGCGCAGCAGCAGGATCGGTTGGTTGGCCGGCAGCTCGACTCGAACACCGACGACTCGCATCTCGCTCATCGCTGTGTCACCTCCTCAGCTAGCGCAACCCGTGCTTCCCCGCTGCCGCGAGGAACAACCTTCTTCGACGCTACCCGCCGGACGTCCCCGGCGCTCGCCCCTGGAGAGACTGGCCCATGTCTACGATGACCTATCAGGCGGGCAGTTCTCAACCTCTCTGGGCAGCACGCAACCCAGCCTTGACCAACAGGGTATGCAGCGCGACCGACAACGCGGCCAGTTCACGGCCCATTTCGTCCGCTCTGGCCTTCGCGCCCGGATCGCGCTGACGGTACAGCGGGGCCACGATCTGAGCTAGTAAGCCGACTTCGCGGTCCGCGGACGCGCGAAAAGCCCGCAGGTGCCGTGGTTCGATGCCGAAGTCGGTCAGCCCGCGCACGGTCGCCGCGACGGCGACGGCATCGGCGTCGTACGAGCCGGTCGCGGTGGGCCGGATCAGGCCGAACTGTTCCAACTCCGCCAACAGGTCGGCGTCCAACCCGGTTTCGGCGAGCAGTTCGTCGCGGGACAGCGGCGGGCGGTCCGGGGTGATGAAGTCGTCCGCGGTCGGCAGTCCCTCGACCACCACCAGCGGCCGGGCCCGCACGTTGTGGTCGTCGGCCGCGTCCAGCTGCTCCTTGATCACCTTCAGTGGCAGGTAGTGGTCACGCTGCGCGGACAGCACGAAGCGCAACCGAGTGACGTCTGCCTCGGTGAACTGGCGGTAGCCGGATTCGGTGCGGGCCGGGCGAACCAGGCCTTCCGATTCGAGGAACCGGATCTTCGAGATCGTGACATCGGGAAAATCGGGGCGAAGTCGTGCCAGCACCGCCCCGATGCTCAACCCGTCCCGCTCGGGCAGTGCCGCGGTCAAGATGAGTCCCCCACAGCTCCCCGCAGTGTCAATCGCTTCGGCCAGGTGGCCTCAGTCGGCCCCGGGGCCGGTGAGGAACACCAGGCGGAACTTGCCGATCTGAACCTCGTCGCCGTTGGCCAGCACGGCCTGGTCGACCGGCTCACGGTTGACGTACGTGCCGTTGAGGCTGCCCACGTCGATCACCACGAACTCGCCGCCCTCACGCCGGAACTCGGCGTGCCGGCGGGACACCGTGACGTCGTCGAGGAAGATGTCGCTGTCCGGGTGCCGGCCGGCGCTGGTGGTGTCCCGGTCCAGCAAGAACCGGGAACCGGCGTTGGGGCCGCGTTTCACCACGAGCAGGGCGGATCCGGCCGGCAGCGCGTCGACCCCGGCCACCGCCGGTGGTTCGGACGGCGCCGCCTCGGTGGGCGCACCTTCGACCTCGGCCAGGAAGTCCGCCCGGAAAACCGACGTTGACTCCGCGGCCTGCTCCGGCGGAACGCCGGACCCGTCGTTCGTGCTCACCTGCGCTCTCCTCCTGCTGCTCGGTTCGTCGTAACGGTCCCAACGTACCGTGCCCGACCTCTGCCGATGCCGCAGGCTCCCCAACCATCCCCGTAGTCGCGGAAAGATCGTCGTCACCCCTGCTCCGTGAGCTTCTGGTACGCCTGTGCGTCCAGCAACCCGTCGACGGCGGCCGCGTCGGCCACCCGCAGTTCGATCATCCAGCCGTCGCCGTAGGGTTCCGCGTTGACCAGTTCCGGCTGCTGGTCGAGGTTTTCGTTGCGGGCGACGACTTCGCCGTCCAGCGGCGAGAACAGGTCGGACACGCTCTTGGTCGACTCGACCTCGCCGATCGTCTGCCCCGCGGACACCTGCTCGCCCGGCTCGGGGAGCTGCACGAACACGACGTCGCCGAGCTGGGTCTGGGCGAAGTCGGTGATGCCGAGCCGCACGGTGTCCGCGCCGGTCCGCGCGATCCACTCGTGCTCGTTGGTGTACTTCAGGTCCTCAGGTATCACCGTCGTGGCCATCTTTTCGCTGACACTGCCTTTCCGTGTCCACCGACCCCTGAACTGGCCGTTCGTCGCCCAACCTATCCAACGCGCGGTGATCGCCGTACGGCGATCACCACCTGCGCCACGTACAGCACGCCGGTCCACACGTACAACACGGTGCCCCACACCGTGAAGGCATACCCGATCGGACGAGCGATGTGCGCGATGGTCGAACCGCCCTGGGCGAGCAACAGCAGCGGCAGCGCGTAGAGCAGGGCGAACGTGGCCGCCTTGCCGACGTAGTGCACCTCAGGCGGCGCGTAGCCGAAGCGGCGCAGCAGCGGCAGGCAGAGCCCCACGATCACGTCCTTGCCGACCAGGATCGCCGCGAGCCACCACGGCACGATGCCGCGCACCACGAAGGCGACCAGGGTGGCGATGATGTAGAGCCGGTCGGCGGCCGGGTCGAGCAGGGCGCCCATCCGGCTGGTCTGGTTGAGCCAGCGGGCGAGCTTGCCGTCGAGCCAGTCGGTGAACGCGCTCGCGACCAGCACGATGAACGCGAGCAGATCGGCTCTTGGGCCCAGCAGCAGCCACAGGAACAAGGGGACGCCTGCCAGCCGCAACACGCTCAGCGCGTTGGGGACGGTGACCACCCGATCGCCGCGCTCTGCGGTGTCGACGTCACTGGTCCTTGCTGGTGCCACGCCCGACAGCGTGCCATGACATTGGCTCGCTCCGCTCGCGGGCCCGGCAAGACGATGGCCAAAACTCAGCGCTTACAGGTGCGCGTCCAACCTCGGCGCTGCAGATCGGCGCCGCTCAGTTCCTCCGGGCGTCCACGGTCGTCCATCCCCATCCATCGTGGGCGACCCTGAACCGGTTCGAGCACGTAGGCATGGCCTCGACTCCACACCACGCTGCACGGCACCGTCGGCAAAGTAGCCGCGGTGCCGTACCGATCACCGGCTGATTCCGTCTCGGTTGCTGTCTCGGTGTTCATGACTGTCCGGTACCTCCATCATGAGCGTCGCATCGAACTCGCGATCTGTTAGCTCATGAGGAGATTGTCGACCGGTGTTCCGGGATACTTCGTCAGTTCCGGTAACAACGCGGCCACCGCACCGGTCCGCTCGCCGGACTGCGAATTGTTCGCCGTCCGGCGCAATCAATCACGACGCGCGACTACCGTTCACCGAACGCAACCAGCCGCATATCGCCATTAACCCACGGTTCATCAGGCGTCACGCGATGGTCCCACCAGTTCGGTAGGCACGGAACCGGCGTCCGCGGCGACCGCTGCCAACTCGGCGCCGACCGACTCGGACTCCACTGTGCCGACTCCTGTTGGGTCGACCACGGTCAGCCTCGGCCGTGGGCTGCACATCAGCGACGCGACCGCGCCGATCAGGCACGCCACGATCGCGAACAGGAAGGCCACGGCCAGCCCGTCGGAGAACGGCCCGGAGATCAGGGTCGGGAAGAAACTCCGTCCGGTCAGGAAGTTGGCCTGCGCCACCGGCAACTGGTGCAACACAGGGCCGAGCAGCTGCTGGATGGGGTTGTAGCCGAGGAACGCGGCGAACAGCACCGCGACCGCCGGCAGGTGCGCCACCTGGTTGGCGGCGGCGGCCGGCACGCCGTGCGCGGTCAGGCCGGCGTTCATCGCGGCCGGCAGGTGCGCCGAGAGGCCCGTGATGATCAGGCTGAAGAAGATGCCGATGGACAGCACCATCGCCGAGTTCTGGAACGTGGCCGCCATGCCGGCGCCGGCACCACGGGCGTTGCCCGGCAGGCTGTTCATGATCTCGGCGCGGTTGGGCGACGCGAACATGCCCATGCCGATCCCGTTGATCACCAGGATGCCGGCGAACGCCAAATAGTTGAAGTTCACCGGCAGCATGATCAGCAGGCCGAACGTGCCCGCGGTGATCAGCATGCCGACCGACGCGAACACCCTGGTGCCCAGCTTGTCCGACAGAATGCCGGCCAATGGCGCGGACAGCAGGAAGCCGACCGTCATCGGCAGCATGTAGATGCCGGCCCACAGCGGGGTCTGGCTGAAGCTGTAGCCGTGCTGCGGCAGCCAGATGCCCTGCAACCAGATGATCAGGATGAACTGCAGGCCACCACGACCGAGTGACGCCACCAGATTGGCCACGTTGGCCGCAGTGAACGACCTGATCTTGAACAGTCCCAGGTTGAACAGCGGATTGGGCACCCTGGTCTCGATGATCCCGAACGCGACCAGTACCGCGGCGCCGCCGATCATGCAGGTCAGCACGAACGGGTTGGCCCAGCCCATGGTGTCGGTGCCGTAGGGCTGGATGCCGTAGGTGATCCCGACCAGCACGGAGATCAGGCCGACGGCGAAGGTGATGTTCCCCCACCAGTCCATCTTCGCCTTCTGCCGGATGCCGGTGTCGTGCAGCTTGAGGTACGCCCAGATCGTGCCCAGCACACCGAAGGGCACGGACACCAGGAAGATCCAGTGCCAGTTGACCGGCGCGAGCACGCCGCCGATGACCAGACCGAGGAACGAGCCGGCGATCGCCGCGACGCCGTTGATGCCCATGGCCAGGCCGCGCTGATTGGACGGAAACGCGTCAGTCAGGATCGCGCTGGAGTTGGCCATCAGGAACGCGCCACCGATGCCCTGCACGATCCGCCAGCCGATCAGCCACCACGCGCCAGCAGCGCCCTGCTGCCAGGTCACCGCGAGCAGGATCGACGAGACCGTGAACACGGCGAAGCCCAGGTTGTACATCCTGGCCCGGCCGTACATGTCGCCCAGCCGCCCGAAACTGACCACCAACACGGCCGTGACCACGAGAAAGCCCATGATCATCCACAGCAGGTAGCTGGTGTTGCCGGACTTCAACGGGTCGACGCCGATGCCCTTGAAGATGTCGGGCAGCGCGATCAGCACGATGGACGAGTTGATGGTGGCGATCAGCATGCCCAACGTGGTGTTCGACAGCGCCATCCATTTGTAGCGTGGACCGAGTTCCGCCAGCGTCCTCGTCCGCCGGTCGCCGTTGCGTTCCTGCCCTCTGTGCACCACATGACCTCCATCAAAACTACTTCACATAGGCTAACTAATTTTGGTTGCCTAGTACAAGCAGTTTTGGCGGTGAGAATTCCCACAGGACAATCGGGAAGAAGTAACAGAGCGAAACAACTACGTCACGCGGTCGGCAACGTGTCCCCGCGTACCGCTTCCACATCGATCTCCACGCGCAGGGTGGCGCCGATCAGGGTGACGCCGGCGCGGACGATCTGGTTGTACGTGATAGCGAAGTCCTCGCGGCGTAGGTCGGACACCGCGTGGAACGCCGCTCTGGTGCCGCCCCACGCGTCCGGGCCGACGCCGAAGTACATGAGGTCCAGTGGCACCGGGCGGGTGATGCCGTTCAGGGTCAGCTCGCCGTTCACGCGCCACCGTTCACCGCCCAGTGGCGTGACCGACGTACTTCGGTACTCGATCACCGGGTTCCGGTCCACATCAAGGAAATCGGCCGAACGGAGGTGGTCGTCGCGCATCTTGTTGCCGGTGTCGATGCTGGCGGCCTGGATCACGGCGTGCACCGTGGAGTGCTCGACCGGGTGGGCCACATCGATTCTGCCGTCGAACTCGGTGAACTTGCCGCGCACACTGGCGATGCCCAGGTGTCGGGCGGTCACGCTGATCTGCGAGTGGCCGGGATCGATGGTCCACGTGCCGGGTTCTGGCAGGTCGTCGTCGGCGGTTCTGGCCAGTGCCAGCACGCCGAGCATGGCCGAGCCGCCCGTGGTGACCACCGCTGTGCGGGCCAGCGGTGCGAAGCCGGTCGCGGTGAGGATCGCGGTGTAGTAGCCGGCCGGCAGCTGCTCGGTCGCCAGCCGGCCGTCTTCGTCCGCCAGGACCCGGGCGATCTGGGTGCCGTTGGCGTCGGTCACGGTCAACACAGCCGTGGCCACCGGCCAGCCGTCCGTGGTTCGCGCCTGTGCGGTCACGCCGCGCCGTGCGGGAACCATCCGCGCATCCTCCGTTTGATGATCAGGCTTCCGGGTGGCCCAGCCGCACGTCGTGCCGGCCGGTTTCGCCGCCGTTCATGCGCAGCGTGCTGGCTACCGGTGGGTAGCCGCTGGCGATCACCGTGTAGTCGCCCTCCGGCAGGTCGGAGAAGGCGTACTCGCCCGCGTCGTCCGTGGTGGTCATCGCCACGACGTTGCCGGCTCGGTCCAGCAGGGTGATCCGCGCGTCCGGGACGATCCGGCCCTCGCCGGAAGTCATGGCCACGCCGCGCAACCGCGAACCGCCGGTCAGCGCCACGTCCTGCCGGTGCTGCCCGGTGCCGGGCACCGTGACGCCCAGCGCGACCGGCTGGTAGGCCTCTGCGCTGATCACCAGGGTGTAGGCGCCCGCAACGAGTTCGTCGAACAGGTAGCTGCCGTCCGCGGCGGTGGCGCGGGTGCCGACCACGTCGCCTGCCGCGTCGGCCAGCGTCGCGACCGCCCCGGCGACGGGGGTGCCCGCAGCGGCGACGGTGACCAGGCCGGTCAGGCTGCTCGTCCCGGTGAGCACGACGTCCACGGCCACCGGGCCGCCGCCGACCGAGACGACCGACGCCTGCGGCTGGTGCGCGCCTGCCGACGCGATCAGCACGTACGAGCCGGTTTCCGGGGCCGGCAGGTGGTACTCGCCGTCCGAACCGGACACGTCGCGGCCGATCTGCCGGCCGGCCGAGTCGATCAGGGTCAGTGCTGCGCCCGCGATCCCGGTGCCGTCCGACCGGCGCACCCGGCCGTGCACCGCACCGTCGGTGTCGCTGGACACCGGCACGTAGTCCTCCGCTCCCATCAAGGCCGCTCCCGCGCCGTTCGTCTGGTGGCCGTTGCGCTCCGGTTCGAACGGGACGCCGAGTTCGGCGGCGTCCACGGCCGGCGCAGCGCCAAGGCCCGCGTCTTCAGCCATTCTGGCCTGAATGCCCGACTGGGTGCGCAGCGGGAGTTCCTTGAGGAACAGCACGAGCACGAACGCGAGCGCGACCACGGCCGCCGCGGTGAGGAACACCGGGTGCATCGAGTCGGCGAAGCCGACCAGGAACGGCCTGGCCAGCCGGGGGTCGAGATGCTGGATGAACGACGAGTCCTGTAGCACCGTGTTGGTGGCGCCGCCGGTCGCACCGCCATTGCTGATCAGGTTCAGCACCGGCGCGTTGTTCGGGTTGGCGATGACGGACGGATCGTGCAGTGCGGACTGGAACTTGGGGTCCCCCGCGCTGTTCGTGAACGCGGCGGCGATCTTGGTGCCGACCGTGCTGAACAGAATGGACAGGAACACGGCGGTGCCCAGCGTGCCGCCCATCTGGCGGAAGAAGGTGGCCGACGAGGTCGCCACGCCCATGTCCCGCGCCGGCACCGCGTTCTGCACGGCGATCACCAACGTCTGCA
>Ga0137385_10004500_pt1 | contig 12170 bp, 8 predicted proteins | sample SagtaG_FD_104921 | JGI IMG/M metagenome (GOLD analysis project Ga0137385, IMG submission 104921) | Vadose zone soil microbial communities from Sagehorn Ranch, Mendocino, California, USA - Sage2_R_80_16 metaG | ecosystem: Environmental > Terrestrial > Soil > Vadose zone | place: USA: California...
ACCGCCTGCGGGCCGATGGTGGACATCTCGACCAGGCAGGCGGCCGGCTTGATGCCCTCGGCCACGCCGTCCAGCCCGAAGATCACCTCTTCCACGGCCCGGGGGGTGGCCAGCATGGTCAGCACGATGTCCGCACCGGTCGCGGCCTCGGCCGGGGTCCGCGCCGCCTTGGCCCCGTCCGCCAGCAGCGGCTGCATCCGGTCGGGCGTGCGGTTCCACACGGTCAGGTCATGGCCTGCGCCCAGGACACGCCGGGCCATCGGCGCTCCCATGCGGCCGAGCCCGAGGAATGCGATGTTGCTCATCGAGCCTCCTGTTCGTCCGGAAAATCATGGCCAGCCGCGGCCTCATCGTCAGGATGCTGACGCCAGCCAGGCACATGCCGGGGCGCGCCGAGACGTTCGCTGATCTGCCATGCGGCCCGGCGCACCGCGGGAGCGATCGACGTGACACTGGCCTCGTGGATCCGCGAGTCAGGCCCGGAGACGCTGATGCTGGCGACGGCCCGGCCGGACCGGTCGAAGACCGGGGCCGCGACACAGCACAGGTGGACCTCTAGCTCCTGCCAGTCCACGGCATACCCGCAGCTGCGGACCACGGCCAGGTACTGCTTCAGGTGGCCCAGGTCGGCGATCGTGTGCGCGGTCCTGACCTCGAGAGCTGAGCCCGGATACAAAGCGTCGACGTCATCGGGGCTGAGGTCGGCCAGCAGCGCCTTGCCCATCGAGCTGCAGTGCGCCGGGGACCGTTTCCCCACCCAGGAGTGCATCCGCACGGAATGCCAGCCGTCGACGACTTCCACGGTCACGGCCTCATCGCCCTCCAGGACAGCGAGGTGCCCGGTCTCGCCGAGCTGATCGACCAGGCCGGTCAGGAACGGCAGGGCTACCCCTCGCACATCCCCGCCCGGCGAGGCGAGCTCACCGAGTACCACAAGCTTGCCTGCCAGCCGGTAGCGTCCCGGCTCGCCGACCGGCTCGAGATAGCCCGCCGACGCCAGCGTCGCGGCAAGGCGGGAAGCGGTCGACCGGTGCAGGCCGAGATGCCGCGCCATCTCCCCGATGCCGATCACGTCCCGGTCGCGGTCGAACATCTCCAGAATTTCCAGGCCGTGGAGGAGAGATCCGATCAGCCCATCCCGAGCCGGACCGGCCTTCCCCTGCATCGTCGCTCCGTCCGTCCTGTTGCACCGCGATCCGGTCCCGGCCGGCCGCAGCTCCTGGTCACCGCGTCTGCCCTGCCTCAGCCTACGGTCGAGGCAGGGACGGCTGCCCATCGCGGTCACCGGGCAGCCGCAGCGGCGTGCCGGCCGGCCCGCCAGCCCATCGTCATGCCGACGCCGAGGGTGGCCCCGGGAGCGGGATACCCGTCGGCGGTCCAGGCCGCGGCCGCGTTGCCGGCCGCGTACAGGCCGCTGATGCGGTCGCCGCGCGGGGTCAGCACGACCCCGTCGGTGTCGGTGACCGGGCCGCCCTTGGTCCCGATGGTCCCGGCCAGGACCCGGACCGCATAGTACGGTGCCTCGTCGATCGGCCCGAGGTTTGGGTTCGGCGCCGTGGCGGGATCACCGCAGTAGCGGTCGTACGCATTCCCGCCCCGGCCGAAGTCCGGGTCACAGCCCGTGGCACAGGCCCGGTTCCACGCGCTGACGGTGATCGCCAGCTCGGCCGCGTCCACGCCGATCTTCCCGGCCAGCACGTTGAGCGAGACCGCGTGCGTCACCCAGTCCGGTACCGGGCCGGCGGGCCGCAGCCCCGGCAGCGGATACCGCCGGCGGTACCCCTCATCGAAGATCAGGTAGGCGCGATCGTTCGGGTAGCCGCCGCGGGCGTCTCGCTGGTGCATCGCCTTGCCGATCTCGTTGTACGGCCGGGCCTCGTCGACGAAGCGCCGCCCAGCGGCATTGACCATGATCTGCCTGGGCAGGCCGCGCTCCCGGATCAGGGAGCGGAAGAAAGGCTGGCCGTCGACAGATTCCCCGGGGATCCCGATCATCGGCATCCACCAGCCCTCGCCGGTGTTGGCGATCTCGGCCCCGGCTTCCTCGGCGATGCGCAGCCCGTCGCCGGTGTTGCTAGGCGGCGCCCCGGTGGCCCGCTGCGGCCCCGGCAGCAGCTTGGCGCGCAGCGGCCCGTTCCAGTCGAACCCGCCGGTGGCGAGGATGACCGAGGACACGCTCACCGTAATGAGGCTTCCCTCGTGGTCGAGGTCGCAGGCCCGGACTGAGCCGTCCGGCGCGAGGTGCACGCGGGTCAGGCGAGTGCCGGCAACCACCCGGACCCCGGCGCGCACGACCCCGTCGAGCAGCCCGGCCACCAGGGCGACGCCGCCGGTCCTGATGCCGAGCCGCTGCCGGTCATCGAGCAGTTGCTGGTCGAAACGGTCCGGGTAGCGCCATTTCTCCCACTCGGCGTGGGTCATCGGCAGGTAGCCGGGCGGGATCCGGATCTCCGCGGGCGGCAGCGCGAGCTTCGTGAGGTTGACCGGCAGCATGTCCAGGCATCGCCCGCCGAGCGTCGCTCCTGGCCGCGACGGATCGTAGTCCGGGTAGCGCGGGCAGGCCACGAACCGGTGCGCACTGCGGGCCTCGACGAAGCGTGCCATCTCCGGCGCGCTGTCCACGAACGCCTCGGTCATCTCCGGGAAACGGTCGCTGAACAGGCCACGCAGGTAGCTGCGGGCTGCGTCCGGCGTGTCCGAAGCGTTCTGGTGAATGTGGTTGCACGGCACCCACACCCGCCCCCCGGACATGGCCGTGGTGCCGCCCAGCTCGTGGGCCCGCTCGGCCAGCAGCACGGTGGCGCCGCCCGCCGCCGCGGCGAGTGCCGCGGTGAGCCCGGCCGCGCCGCTGCCGGCCACCAGGACATCGCAGCTGACGGGCATGCCGGACGCAGGATGCGTCATCGCGCCGAGCCGCCTGCGTCGGGGGACCATCCGGCCGCTTGCAGGGCCGCCAGGTCCGTGGCCAGCCTGGGCTCTGGGTCCTCGCCGTCCGCCAGCTCGTACACGGTCGGGCCGGCAAAGCCGATCTGCCCCAGGGCCTTGGCGAAGGCGCCGAAATCGACCTCGCCGCGGCCGACCGACGTGTGTGCCCACTTCGCCCGCCAGGTGTCGCTGACGTGCGCGAGCACCAGGTTCTGGCCGATCCGCGCGACGCCCTCGGCGGGATCCTCGATCGCGAGGGCGTTCGCGGCGTCGTAGGTGATGCGCAGGTGCGGGGAATCCCAGCGCTCGACGATCTCGGCCAGGCTGGCGGCGGCGCCGAGATAGCCGTAAGGGCTGTTTTCCAGCGCGATGATGATGTCCAGCTCCGCGGCCCTGGCCAGCAGCCGCCCCAGCCCGTCATCGAGCACGGCCGCCGCCGCGGCATCGGGGGCCGGGGCCAGCAGATGCCGCCGGCCCGGGATCACCACGACATGGCGCGCCCCGATATCGGCCGCGAACGATATTTCCGCGAGCAGCTGCCGTTCGCTGACCGCGCGGATCTCCGGGTTCGTGCTGATCAGGTTGATGTCGGCGAAACTCGGGTTGACCGAAACGACCTGCAGGCCCAGGGCCTTCAGGTCGCGCGCGAGCTCGCGCCGCTCGTAGGGCCCGAAGCCGGGCGTGAACAGGTGCGGTGGCGCGGTGGTCAGCTCGATCGAGCGGAAGCCGTGCCGGGCGAGGGCGCGCAGCGCGTCAGCCAGCGGCGTGCGGTGCAGCCAGCCGAAGCTGCACCCGGATAGCGGAAGCGTCACGCGCGGCCGGCCTCCTCCGGGGGAGCTCGCAGGTTGAGCACGATGATGCGGGGGTCGGTCATGTCCTGGACGGCATACTTCGGCCCCTCAAGCCCGTAGCCGCTGTCTTTGACCCCGCCGTACGGCATGGCGTCCGCGTGGTAGCTCGATGTGTCGTTGATCATCACGCCGCCCACCCGGAGCCGGCGGGCTGCGTCAAAGGCCGCGTCGATGTCGCGGGTAAACACGCCGGCCTGCAGGCCGTAGCCGGTGCTGTTGACCATCTCGATCGCGGCGTCGAGGCTGCCCGCGGGCACCAGCGCGACCACCGGGGCGAAGATCTCGTCGGTCATGATCCGGCTGGTCATCGGCGGATCGCGCAGCAACGCCGGGGAGAGCACCGGCCCGGACAGCTCGCCGCCGGTGAGAATGGCCGCACCCAGGCTCGCGGCCTCGCGGATCCAGGCCTGGGCCCGTTCCGCCTCGGCGGGGACGATCATCGGCCCGACCTGAACGCCCGCCGCGGTGGGGTCCCCGCTGCGCAGCGCGGCGACGCGCTTGGCCAGCAGGTCAGCAAGCTCGTCGATGACTGAGACGTGCACGATCAGGCGCTGCACACTGGTGCACACCTGGCCGGCCTTGCGGTAGCCCGCCCTGGTCACCAGGTCGGCGGCGAGGTTCAGGTCGGCGTCGGCGGCCACAATCGAGGCGCTGTTCGAGCCGAGTTCCAGGTGCGTCTTGGCGATGCCTGACCGCTGCTTGATGGCCAGCCCGACCGCGGTCGACCCGGTGAAGGTGAAGAAGCGGATCCGCCGGTCCGCGACCAGCGCGGCCCCGACCGTCCTGCCGGGCCCGCAGAGCACCTGCAGGAAGCCCGGGGGAAGCCCGGCCCGCAGCAGAACCTCGGCCAGTGCGGCCGAGCAGAGCGGGGTCTGGCCGGCCGGCTTGAGCACGACCGCGTTGCCGGCGGCGATGGCGGGCCCGATCTTGTGGGCGACCGTGTTCAGCGGGGCGTTGAACGGGCCGATCGCGGCGACGACGCCCACGGGGACCCGGATGGTGAACGCGAGCCGCTGCTCGCTGCCCGGGGTCGCCGCCACCGGGACCTCCTCGCCGGAGATCCGCAGAGCCTCCTCGGCCGACAGCCGGAGTGTCGCCACGGCCCGGTCCAGTTCGGTCGCGGCGTCGGCCGGGGTGAACCCGGTCTCAGCGACGTACGTGGCGCAGATCTCGCTGGAGTGCTCGCAGAGCAGCCGGGACGCCTCGCTGAGAATCTCATGCCGTCGCGCCGGCGGCATCGGCTTCACCGACGCGGCCGCCGCGCCCGCGACCGCGTCATCGACGTCCTGGGCCCGGGCCTGGCGGATGACCGCGAACGGCAGCTGGGTGAACTTGTCCCTGACCCCGGTCTCGGGCCCGTCCGCGCGCCACCGGCCGTCGACAAGAACACCGGTCGCGCCCGCCAGCAGCCCTGCCATGCGGTGCCGCTCCTCCCCGGCACCCCGTGCTCCGGTGCCATATCGCCCGGGCCCGGCGATCAGGGGCCGGGCGGCGTCGGCGCCTCTTGACGCCTCCCAGAGGCTGCCATATCGTCGCGTTTTACGCAAGGGTATTGCACAATACGCAAACACGGAAGGATCGCCGTGAGCTGCCTGAAGGGCGCGGAGATCATCACCGAGTACCTGGTGCGTGAGCGCGTTCCCTACGTGGTGGGCCTGTGCGGGCACGGGGATCTCGGGCTCCTGGATGCCCTGTACGACCGGCAGGCCGAGATCCGCACGCTGTCGGTGCACCACGAGTCGGCGGCCGGGTTCATCGCGGACGCCTATTACCGCATCCGCCGCGAGCCGCTCGCCACGTTCACCTCCTGCGGCCCGGGCTCGGCGAACCTGCCGGTGGCGCTCGGGTCGGCGCTGATGGACTCGTCGGCCTTCCTGGCCATCACCGGCAACGTGCCCACAACCCAGTTCAACCGCTCGCCGTTCCAGGAGGCCGGCCGGCATTTTCAGGCGGACTTCCCGAGCGCGCTGCGCCCCTACGTCAAGCGCGGCTTCCAGGCGACCCGCGCCGACCAGCTGCCGCTCATGCTCCGCCAGGCCTTCGCCACCATGCTCGGCGGCCGCCCCGGCCCGGTGCACCTCGACGTGCCCCTCGACGTCTTCGCCGAGACCTCCGCCGAGGAAATCCCCGATCCCGGTCCGTGGCGCGGCGGGATCTCATCCCGCTGCGCCGCCGCCCAGGACGACATCGAGGCGGTCCTGGACCTGCTGCTCACCGCCGACCGGCCGGTGATCGTGGCCGGCCATGGTGTGGAGAACTCGGGGGCCACGACTGAGCTCGCCGCCTTCGCCGAGGCAGCCGGCGTTCCGGTGGCCACCTCGCCGCTCGGGAAGAGCGCCGCGGATGCGAGCTCGCCGCTGTTCCTCGGGGCGACCGGCCGCAACGGCACCTACCAGGCCAACCGGGCGACCCGGAGTGCCGATGTGATCCTCGCGTTCGGCACCCGCTTCGACGACCGCTCCACGAGCTCCTGGCTGCCCGGCTACACCTACTCGATCCCGCCGACCCGGCTGATCCAGGTGGACATCGACCCGGCCGAACTCGGCCACAACTACCCGGTCGCCCTGGGCGTCGCGGCGAATCCGCGGGACGTCCTGGCCCAGCTGGACGACGGGCTGCGGGTCCGCGCCGCGGCGGGCGAGCCACGGGCGCGGCCGGACGCGGCCAGCCGCAGGCGGTGGCTGGCCGAGGTCGCCGCCTGGCGGCAGCAGTGGGAGCACGAAGTCGCGCCCGGCCGGTCCTCGCAGGCCCGCCCCATGCGGCCGGAGCGGGTGCTCGCCGACCTGCGCGCCGCGCTGCCCGCCGACGGCATCCTGCTGAGCGATGTCGGCGCCCATCACAACTGGGTCGTGCAGGAATGGCTGCCAGGTGGCCCCGGCACGCTGGTGCAGAGCTGGGGATTCGCCTCCATGGGCTTCGGCATGGCCGGCGCGCTCGGCGCCCGGCTGGCCGCCCCGGGCCGGCCGGTGGCGGCCGTGGTCGGCGACGGCTGCTTCCTCATGCTGCCCAGCGTGGTCGCCACCGCCGTGCAGTATGACCTCCCGGCCGTGTGGCTGGTCTGGAACAACGGCGGCTACATCTCCATCCGCGACCAGCAGCGAGGCTACTTCGGCCCTGGCCGCGAGCTGGCCACCAGCTTCCGCCGCGACTCCGGCGGCGAGCCCTACTCAGCGGACTACGCGGCGATGGCCCGGTCGATGGGCGCGCAGGGCATCAGGGTCGATGACCCTGCCGACCTCGCCGCCGCGCTGAAGACGGCGCTTGACTCCGGGCTGCCCACGGTGGTCGACGTTCCGGTGGACGCGGAGGCCGTGCAGCCCGCGGCCGCCACCTGGCTGCTGCCGCCGCTGCCCTACCCCGAGCCCACCTTCGGCTGGCCGGACCCTGACCGGCTGGACCCCTGACCGTCAGGGCAGGACCCACCTGCCCCCCGCCAGAGCGGAAAGGAATCGACAATGACCGACCCCCCGATCGCCGCGGCCGGGCCGCCGCAAGTCAGCGGCCAGCGGCCAGCCCGGAGCGATCGCAACCCATGGCACTGGCTACTGCTGATTCCCATCGTGCTGCCGCTGTTCACCTTCTTCTACAACCGGGAAACGCCCAGCGTCGCCGGGTTCCCGTTCTTCTTCTGGTTCCAGCTCCTCTTCCCGTTGCTCGCGGTCGCGATAACCACCCTGGTCTTCCTGCTCGCGAAGAAGCGGAGGGCCTGATCATGCACGTCACCGAGCTCGTCATCGTCGTCGTCCTGTTCGCGCTCATCGCCTTCCTCGGCTTCGCCGCCACCCGCTGGCGCCGGGCGGCGGATCTCGAGTCCCTCAACGAGTGGAGCCTGGCCGGCCGGAAATTCGGCAGCTGGGTCTCCTGGTTCCTGCTCGGCGGCGATCTCTACACGGCGTACACCTTCGTGGCGATACCCGCCCTGCTGTACGGGGCCGGGGCGATCGGTTTCTACGCGCTCCCCTACGTCGCCATCGAGTATCCCCTGGTCTTCCTGCTCATGATCCGTCTCTGGTCGGTGTGCAAGACGCACGGCTACGTCACCCCGGCGGACTTCGTCCGCGGCCGGTTCGGCTCCCCGACCCTCGCGCTCCTGGTCGCCATCACCGGCATCGTCGCCACAATGCCGTACATCGCGCTCAACCTGCTCGGCATCCAGGCGGTGCTCACCACCATCGGCATCGGCGGGCACTGGCCGCTGATCATCGCGTTCGTGGTCCTCGCCGCCTTCACCTACCGGTCGGGCCTGCGCGCTCCGGCGCTCATCGCGTTCGTCAAGGATGCGCTCATCTACCTGATGGTCATCGTGGCCATCAGGTACATCCCGGCCAGGATCGGCGGCTGGACGCACATCTTCGACTCGTACAACGCCCACTTCAAGGCCACTCCGCCAGGCACGGCGAACTTGCTCACCAGCAACAACCAGCTGCAGTACGCGACGCTGGCCCTCGGCTCGGCGCTCGCGATCTTCCTCTACCCGCACGCGGTGACCGGCGTGCTCGCCACCAAGGGCCGCGATACCGTCAAGCGGTCCCTGGCCGCCCTGCCCATCTACAGCTTTGCCCTCGGGCTGATAGCGCTGTTCGGCCTGATGGCGCTGGCTGACCACATCGTGCCGCTGACCGGCGGTAACGGGAAGCCGGACACGAACACCATCGTGCCCAGCCTGTTCGAGCACGTCTTCCCGCACTGGTTCGCCGGCGTCGCGTTCGCCACCATCGTCATCGGCGCGCTGGTCCCCTCCGCGGTGATGTCGATCGCCTCGGCCAACCTGTTTACCCGCAACATCTATAAGGAGTACCTGAGGCCAGCCGCATCGCCGAAGGAGGAGGCCCAGGTCAGCAAGCTCGCCTCGCTGGTCGTGAAGGCCGGCGCGCTGCTGTTCATCCTGATCCTTCAGCCGCAGTTCTCGGTCAACCTGCAGCTGATCGGCGGCGTGATCATCCTGCAGACGCTGCCGTCGGTCTTCGTCGGCCTCTACACCCACTGGCCGCATCGCGCCGCCCTGGTCGCGGGGTGGGTGGCCGGCATGGCCAGCGGGGTGTGGATGCTCTACCTGACCGCCAATCCGGCCACCAAGCAGGCGCACTGGGGCGGCTCGGCGTTCGCGCTCAGCCACCTCGGCCTGAACACCAAGGTCCTGATCTACACCGGGTTCGTGGCCGTCCTGATCAACCTCATCGTGGTCGCCGCCCTGACCGCCGTGCTCAAGGCGGTCAAGACACCCGCTGGAACCGACCGCACCACTCCCCCGGACTACTTCACCGACGAGGGAGACCCGGAGCCGATCCCGACGGAGGTCGCCGTCGCGTGATCCGGAGTACTGGTTGAAGGAGGCAGCGCCGCCGACGCGGCCGCCGCCCCCTGACGGCGACGGCGATCCCCCGTGGGACGTCGTCGTCGTCGGGGGCGGCAACGCGGGCCTGGTGGCCGCGCTGACCGCCCGCCGCGACGTCCCCCGGGTCCTGATCCTGGAGCGGGCGCGCGCCGAGTTGCGCGGCGGCAACACCCGGCACACCCGCAACATCCGCTGCGTGCACGGCCGGGCGGACGCGTACAGCTCGGGGCCGTACCTGTTCGATGAGCTGTGGCGTGACCTGTGCGCGGTGGGGACGGGCCCGAGCGACGAGCGGCTCGCCGAGATCACCGTCCGCGAATCCGAGACCGTCCCGGGCTGGATGAGCGAGCACGGGATCCGCTGGCAGCGGCCGCTCACCGGGACGCTTCAGCTGGGCCGCACCAACCGGTTCTTCCTCGGCGGAGGCAAGGCCCTGGTCAACACCTACCACCGGACCGCGCAGCGCATGGGCATCTCGGTGGCCTATGACGCCGCCGTCGACGGCCTGGTGCTTGCGGGCGACCGCTGCACCGCGCTGAGCGCCGACATCGCGGGGACCCGGTGCCAGGTGCGGTCCCGCGCCGTGGTCTGTGCCAGCGGCGGGTTCGAGGCCAACATCGGCTGGCTGCGCCGGTACTGGGGCGACGCCGCGGACAATTACGTCATCCGCGGCTCGAGCGACAACGACGGCCGGGTGCTCGCCGCCCTGTACGCCTGCGGGGCACGTCCCGCGGGAGAGGAGAAGGGCTTCCACGCGGTCGCCGTGGACGCCAGGTCACCGCGCTTCGACGGCGGCATCGCGACCCGGCTGGACTCGATCCCGTTCGGGATCGTGGTCAGCCGGGACGGGCGGCGCTTCTACGACGAGGGCGAGGACATCTGGCCGAAGCGGTACGCCATCTGGGGGCGCAACATTGCCGGGCAGCCGGGCCAGATCGCCTACTCGGTCTGGGACGCCAAGGTCAGCGGCCTGTTCCTGCCGCCGATGTACGGCCCGGTCCGGGCGGCGAGCATCGGCCAGCTCGCGGACGCGCTGGGCCTGGCCGCTCCCGCACTGACCGAAACGGTGGCCGCGTACAACCGGGCGATCGTTCCCGGCGGCAGCTTCGATCCCGCCGGCCTGGACGACTGCCGCACCCGGGGGCTGGACCCGGCCAAGAGCCACTGGGCGCAGCCCATCGATACCCCGCCCTACTACGGCATTCCCATGCGCCCGGGCATTACGTTCACGTACATGGGCGCCGCCGTCACTGAGGCCGCCCGTGTGCTGCGGCAGGACGGCACCGCGTTCGGCAACGTGTTCGCCGCCGGGGAGATCATGTCCGGGAACATCCTGTCCACCGGGTACCTGGCCGGATTCGGCCTCACCATCGGCAGCGTCTGGGGCCGTATCGCCGGACGGGAGGCCGCGCGCCTTGTCTGTCGATGACCCGTCTGCCGGTGACCCGTCCGTGGATGAGCTGCTCGCCGAGGCGCAGCGGCAGCTCACCATCTGCAACTCCTGCCGCTACTGCGAGGGCTACTGCGCGGTGTTCCCCGCGGTCGAGCGCCACACCGTGATCGCCGAGGGTGACATCACCCACCTCGCCAACCTGTGCCATGACTGCCGTGCCTGCTACTACGCGTGCATGTACGCGCCGCCGCACGAGTTCGGCGTGAACCCGCCGGCCATTCTCGGCGAGATCCGGCGGGCCACGTACGACACGTACCTCAGGCACCCGCGCCTGCCAGGCTGGCTGGCGCGCGGGGAACGGGCCGGGCGTGGACTAGGTGGGCCCGGGCTGCCTGAGCCGGGGCTGCCCGGCCGGAGGTGCGCCCATCACGGGCTAACCGCAGCCGCTGGCCTGGTCGGCGCGCTGATCGTCGCGCTCGTGGCGCTCACCGAGGGGATCGGCGCGCTGTGGGCGCCGCGCCATCCGGCGGGCTCGCCGTACGGCGTCATCTCCTACCCGGCGCTGCTGGTGACCGTGGCCCTGCCCAGCGCGTGGAGCGTCGCCCTCATGCTCCGGGCTGCCGGGCGCTACTGGCACGACACGCACGGGCCGCTGCGCGACCTGGCGGATCCGCGCGCGCTGGGCCGGGCGCTCGGGTACGCGGCCAGCCTGCGCTACCTGCGCGGCGGCGGGGAGGACTGCTCGTACCCGCAGGATGCCCCGTCGCCGGTCAGGCGCCGGCTGCACGCGGCGGTGAGCTACGGCTTCGCGGCCTGCTTCGCCGCCACCGTGGCCGCCGCCGTCCTGCAGGACTTCCTGGGCAGCCCGCCGCCGTACCCGCCGCTGTCGGCGCCGGTGATCCTGGGCACCGGCGGCGGAATCGCGATGATTTCCGGCTGCACCGGCCTCATCGTCCTCAAGCGCCGCAGCGACCCGGCGCCCGCCGCCGGTGCGGCCGTCGCCGATTACGGCCTGCTCATCGGGCTCGAGGCGCTCGCCGTCACCGGCATCCTGACCCTGCTGCTCCGCACGACCGCCGCGTTCGGCCTCATGCTGGTCATCCACCTCACCACGATCGTCGTCTGCATCGCAGTCGCCCCGTACACGACGTTCGCGCACTTCATCTACAGGTTCCTGGCCATCATGCACGACAATCTCGCCGCCGAAGCCCAGCGGGCCGGTGTCCGGCCCGGCCCGCGAACCGGCCCGGACAGATCCCGACACAGCAGAAAGTAGATGATCCGCTCGTCACCGGACGGGCGCCTTCATCTGGTCCCAGGTCCTGGGCAGCTCCGAACCGGGGATCTGGAAGAACTCGAAGCGGGTCTTGCCCATCCGCGGCCGCAGCCGACGGGTGATCCGGTGGTGCGGGTCGGACGATGCGAAGGCGTCGAGGCTGGCCTGGTCTTCCCAGACCGAGAAGGTCCAGAACGTCTTGCGGGCCAGTTCGGCGTCGAGGGCGTAGCCGACCAGGCCGTCGGCGCGGGCGAGCTGGCGGCGGATGGCCAGGGCGTCGCGCAAGAAACCGGGGATCGAGCGGCGGTGGTTGAGCGGCAGGCGCGAGGCCATCGCCAGGTACTCCCGGCCGGGGTCGATCGCCTGGCGCGCGGTCCAGGGCAGTGCGGG
>Ga0137385_10004501_pt1 | contig 12169 bp, 9 predicted proteins | sample SagtaG_FD_104921 | JGI IMG/M metagenome (GOLD analysis project Ga0137385, IMG submission 104921) | Vadose zone soil microbial communities from Sagehorn Ranch, Mendocino, California, USA - Sage2_R_80_16 metaG | ecosystem: Environmental > Terrestrial > Soil > Vadose zone | place: USA: California...
GTTATATGAGAGGCCAAACTTACTATCACGTATATCCTCTTTTTTAGAATCTAAGAAAGATGGGTTTCAAAATGTATGTCAGAAAACTAGGAACGAACATTATAACAACGCCAAATGAAGAGTGCTTGAATAGGCGCCGCTGTGAGGGTGGACTGTTGGCCAGGACCGAGAACACCGTCAGAGAAACTGTGACCCAGTGAGCTACGAGAAATTTACACACGAGCACTACGTGGACGGATTCGGTCCAATGGGGATAAATCTAAAGGCGCAGACACGATAAACAAGCCTCTCGGGTCAGTATGGGCTAGAAGTCCGCTCACAAATTGTCCGAAATTGCGAACGTAAGTCCGCCACGCAGACGCGAAGCATATACCCGTCTCCAATCTACACACACCAGGTGAGATTTTAAATAAATAAAAAACTCAGCCGGTATCAGTCTAGCAGAGGGGTGGGTAAAAACTGACAAACCGATGGCGGTGACAAACGCAACGAGAGCCACCATTGAGGCACTCTCCGTTCGTTTGAGGTTAAGCCATTGAGCCAACTGTGAGACGACAAGACCAGTTTGAAAACCCTGGACAAAAAGTCCAACGATCCCTGGAGCCCTGACTTCGCCTATGCTTTGCTGGGGGGCCCGAACAGACAGTTGGACAAAATGAGACATGACTTCACAGTGGAGCGCCACGTTAAGCTCGCGGACATCCAAGGGAAAGGAGAAACGTGAGGTGAAAGAGATGATACGCCAAGAGGCCGGGAACGAAGCAGAATGATTCTTTTATAAGGTTGTCCTATGTAGCTGAGCGCTTTTGCTATTATGATGACAGCCGCTAGCTGCGGACCAAGCCGAGTGCGGCGCTTATTCTAGATTTTGATATACTCTTGGTATAAGTTACAGTATGACCAGCGATCCCCACAAAAGTGCGTAAGTCGAAAATTAGAAGAGTGGAAGCGGCGGCCGTTGTATGGTGAACATGATAGTTCCTGTGATGTAATACGGCGAAGGTGTTGAAGATAAAGCTCGAACTTGGGTCAGGATCGAGGATCAAGAAGCAATGAGTAATCTGCCGCCGGGTAGTGTTGGCAACGAGTCCAAATCACGGAGACTGCCCACCTCCAGGGTGACGAGATATGAACGTCCCATTGTTGGTTGTAGAGCCCAAGTGCTGCTATAGACCAATTCCTGCGGCCGATTGTTCTTTGTCAAAATCAACGAGTCAGAAATGTTGACAAGGTTCTGATCCCGTCAGGGGACGTGACGCGGGTTTGAATTCGTTACACGTACCGCATGCGATTGTACCCGAAACGAATGAATGGACATTGGGAATGTGCAGCACTGTATTGCCGACTCGGAAAACCTTGTGTAAACGCCTGTGGCAAACTTGAAGCATGTCGCGTTCCAAACCACGGTAATCACTAACTCTTAGATGGGTGGTGTCACCTAGCAAAGAGAAGTGGAGTTGGTGTATTTCTTGTGACTGTCCAACAATCGGCGGCTCAAATTGAGAGGAGAGCGAGGTGTGGAACACAATCATGACACGTGGAATTTGCAATTGCCGATTGCAGTGACACGGTCAATTGCCGAAGTATTGCCGACTCGAAGAAGACTGTGACCCGTATTTGACACGGAAAGTAACATCCCATTGCTCGTACGCTCAACATCTGCAACGGCAGAATGAGTACATGGTCCCGAAAAACGTAGCGTGAGGGAGCCCAACAGCCTGCGATGTAATCCCTATACCCTGTCCCCAAGTGATACGTAATGCCTATGAAAAAGCGGTGCTCCGAGTCGCATCTTGCTTGTCAGGTACTGTCAGGTACGGGATTGTTTAAAATCCCGCAGGCAATGAAATTTGTCAATGGGCGAGGAGCATCTTGATCCATACAGTACATTGATATTTGCCAGGTCACAAGCTACTCGCCGCCAGAGTTTACAGAAACCGTTGGAAGTTACACGGCAGCAGTAACTGAGCCTGACTTCTAGATTTGACTGCCGCCGCCCCCGACGTTGCAGGGCCGCGGTAGTGCCACGATGGCGGCGACCGCGACAGGAGAGCCTGAAGGAGTTTGCTTGGGTGTTTCTCGGTCGTTGCACCCACCTTTTATCCAATCTATGCTTATCTTTTATCTTTCGACCTTCTCGACAACTTAGACTCGGACCTGTAATGGCCGTGCCTCGGTATCTCTGACAGCTTCGATCCAGCTCACACGCCTCACGCCAAATATAAAACAAGAAGACGCACCCAGAGTCCCCACAACCAGTCCTCGCTTCTGCCCTTCTTTGGCTACCTCTTCTGTTCCCACCGCCATGGGCAAATTGTCGCACGTATCTCGGCTCGTTAGTCCGTCCACATGGAAGCTCAAACCGGAGCCATCGACGTTCGCGCCTAGCAGTGCTTGGAGCAACAAGGACATGGATCCCGTGCCTCCCCATTTGCGGACATGGACGACCCTCAACTACGTCGCATACTGGATCTCGGATGCCACGAACGCTGCCACGTGGGAATTTGCTTCGTCTATGCTCGCGATAGGCTTGTCCTGGTACGAACCGTGCTCATTCCCGGGGACCATGGCTGATGTAGGGCTCGCAGGCGGCAGGCACTACCAGCCATAGCGACGGGGCACGTTATCATCGCCATCATCATGGTTCTGAACGGCACCGTGGGAGCCCGGCTTCACGTACCCTTCCCCGTCCTCAATCGCTCCTCCTTTGGATTTTGGTTGAGCTATTTTAGCGTCATCAGTCGCGTCGTTTTGGCCATGTTCTGGTTCGGCATTCAGACCTTCGTTGGTTCGGAGTGCGTTTACCAGGTGCGTTCGACCTCGCCTGCATCTTTCTCACTAGGCTCCTTACGGCGCTTCTCGTTCCCTCAGATGTTGAAAGCCATCTGGCCATCTATAGCTCGTCTCCCAAACCACCTTCCTCCCGGTGCAAACATCACCACCTCGGGTACGTGTCCGCTCGACCCTGCTCAAAGTCGGACAACTCTGACGCCGCTTGTTTGATAGGGATGATTTGCTACTTTCTCTACTGGCTCATTCAGTTCCCTTTTATGTTCATCTCACCACAGAAGATACGCTGGCTGTTTTTGGCCAAAGCAATCATAGTACCACCGACATGGTTGGCGTTGCTTATCTGGGCGTTTGTCAACGTACCCCCAAACAGTGGGATTCTTGCACAAAAGGCTGAGTTGAGTGGTAGTGCGCTTTCGTGGGCGTGGCTTAGTGCACTCAATAGTGCGCTCGGGCTCTACGCGACTCTCGGCGTAAACATCCCAGATTTTACCGTGAGTCACACGTATCTGTTATACGACCGTCGATTCTGATCAGGCGAGATCCCCGGAAATCCAGAGATACGCAAAGAACGAAAGAGCGTACGCGAACCTTTGCCCCGACAGTCCCGACCTAAAAGGCGCTGAAATCGTTTCACAGCCAATATATACAGATCGTCATTATTCCTATTGCGTTCACGTTGGCCAGCTTCGTTGGCATCGCCGTCACGAGTGCGGGTGTCACCCTTTACGGTGAAGTTCTCTGGGATCCGCTCAAGCTGATCGACAAGTGGGACAACCGCGCCGGCGCGTTCTTCACGTCTTTCGCGTTTGTTCTCTCCACGCTGGGCACGAACATCTCGGCTAACTCGCTGAGCGCCGGGAACGACATGACCGCGCTATGCCCGCGCTATATCAACATCCGACGTGGGCAAGTCATTTGCGCGTTTCTCGGCGGGTGGGCACTTTGCCCCTGGGAAATACTTGCGAAGTGCGTACCTTCTAACGCTGTCATCGCTAGCCTAACCGCATCTGCAATTGCTCAGCGCGACGGGCTTTCTATCTTTCATGAGCGGCTACACCGTCTTCCTCGGACCTATCACCGGAATCATGATCACCGACGTAAGCTTGCCTTCCTCTATGTTCTGTTATCGGCATCATCCCTGACTCCAATCATGATAGTACTGGCTGGTACACCGCACGCGTGTCGATGTTCCTTCGATGTACCGGCCACACGGCAGGTATAGATATGCTTATGGTGTGGTATGGTGCCTTCCGTTGCGCATCGTACATTCATTCGCCCTCTTACCCCGACATTTCGCAGAACTGGCGCGCGGCCGCCGCTCTGCTAGTCTCTGTGCCTCCAACCCTTCCCGGGCTCATCAACAGCATCAACACGAAAATACACATCGGCACCGCGGGCGAACGCCTATTCGACATTGCGTACTTACTCGGGGTGAGTGAGAGCTAGAGACTCTGCCTCCCTCTTTTTTTCTTTCACAACTTTCGCGACCTCGAGAGTGGTACTCAACCCCTGGAATTGAAATTTTTGTGCAGTTCACCCTGGCATCGACCGTCTACTTCACCTTCTCGAAGCTCTTCCCTGCGCACGAAACGATGCTCGATCACGTGATCCTGGAGGAGGAAACGCCCCAAGAAGACGCGAGCAGTGGCGGTGACGACGACGACGACAAGAAAGATCGCGATCTCGTGGACGTGGTGAAAGTCGCATAGACACGCGGACGTGGTTGCGCCCTCTCTCTGTATAGTACAGCAACTTGACAACTAACCCCTCTTTGTGACTATGGTGTCCCACCCAACTGGTTGATCGAATTCCGCACTCGTCAGGAATCCAAATGGCAAAAGAATTCGTGTGCGAAAGCATTCATTCCTGGCAACAACAGGGGCCAGACTTTGACAACATGAAACCCGCCGAAATATTGTATGCATGGTGGAGAGAGAAAGTTCAGCGCACAAACACATAATAGACGTTCTGTGTCGTCGTATCCCCCTCACTTAAACGTGTTGGGGAGGGACCTTGGCTATTTTACATTTCTCTCGGATGGTTTCGCTTTCCAAACTGGCACGGGCATGTGGGGCGTGTTTCATCCCAAGACGAATACCAGTCCGCGAACCCAGCCGCCGCCACGTCCGAGAGAGAATCCGTCCGCCAAAAGCCAAACAACCTACAAACTCCAATCAAGTTGAATAGCTTGCACAGCCTTCACCTCGAACTATAAACGCCTCATATCGTCATCATCTCGCCACCACTCACCCCTACTTAGATGTCCCGACTTTCACTTCATATCGTTCATCCCCCGCGCCCCGCGCCCCACGCTGGGTCACCAGGGGGTGAAGGGGTGGTGATGGATCCCTGAAGTTTTTTTTTACTTTTACTTTTACTTTTACTTTACACGTATTTCCCCCAGTACTTTACTCTACCTACCTACCGAGAGAGTCTGGGGCGCCCCTCGCAGTCGTCTCCCCTCGGCCACACGCCACCACACCCAGGGGGAGCCCCTTTGTCTGTATGCTTGTTCGCTGTGTTTTTTTACACAGCGCAAGCACGGCAAAGCTCGGGTCATCTCTTATGGTTGGGGGCCGGCTTTGAGGGGCCGACGACTGACGAGGGGAGGAAAAAGAGCTTTGTTTCGCGCTTTTTTGCACTTACTCGTAGTTTACTGTAAGAGCTTTGTCGGGCTGGCGGCGACGCGTCCAGACGCCGGGAGTTCTGACGGGGTGCTAGGGGACTGGCACACGTACACCTCGAGGAGCCCAAGAGGCTAAAAAACGAAGAGAGCCCACTCATAAGTAGTGGTTTGCGGGCCCGTCCCGGCCTGAAAGCCTGCCATTAGGCCCGTCTTAGGGGGGTTTTATGCCCAGAGTTTACAGGGACTGGGACTCTACTCGTGGGCCTCAACGTCTTGGGCCCGTCTTGGCCTACAAGCCACGGCTGGCCGCGTCTTTGTTCACACATTACACACTGTACCGACATTGAGTGCTGTGAGTTCGAAAGGTGGGGGAGATCCACCACAAGAAAGGAAAGAGAAAGTGACCAATGCCGCTGAGAGTGAGAATGATGAGATGAGACTAGGTGATGTGTCCTTCGAGTGCCCGCGAGTCGCGACAGGCTCATCACGCTAAGTTGAAGAACAATGGCGACCAAGCGCTGAGTGTATTCAGCAAAGATGAGAGGACATAAGGTTTAAGTACAGGGGAAAACCAGTACGTACAAGTCAAGGAAGGTAAGAAGTAAAGTAGGGGGGGGACAGAGAGCGTGGCATAGGGAGGAGTTAAGACGGGAGAACGTAGCGTGATGCGTCAGACAAGACAAGGTGATAAGGTATGGGGAGTCGAGACACGTGGCGAGGGACACAGGGGACACAGTGACATGAAAGATGCAAGAAGCTGAGGTGGAGGTGGAGAACGACGGCGCGCGCACTAATCAACATGAGGTTAGAGGTTTTACAAAAGAAAACAATTGCGCCTTTACCTGAGACAAAGTGCGATGTAACCAAGGTGGTCGTCATCGACGGGAGGGGGATCTTGACAGTTTAGAAGGTCGGCAGACAAAGGGGCAATGGGCGACAAGCACGGAGTGGCGACGGACAAAGGTACCACAAGGCGTGAGGATGCGTGGCCGATGAGCAAACGGCCTATGATCCGTTTGAGGCGACCAACATCGGCATCCATTGCGACGTTGTAAGTACACTGAGGGGTCCCAGGTGAGTTCGAAGGCGGAGAGGATTACCAACTCCAAGAGGAAGGGGAAGGGAAGGCCAAGGGCAGAACGAGAGAGAGCGAGAATGAGACGAGAATGAGCACAGATGCCGTCCGGGCGGTGAGACGAGACAAGACGACGAGCAAAGTCGATTGCGAGTGCCCTCGTTTGGGCCAGACTTGAACCGGATTCACGCGCAAAGTCAAAGGGGGAAACAGGCGCACACGAGTGCTTTCGATTCAGCAAGAAACGGGTGGCTTAAGTACAGGGAAGTCCTCTAGCTACTGAGCTAAGGTATATGACCGAACGCGAACGAGTCGTGGGGCGAATGCAGAATGGGAACGAGGCATGACATGGAATGGGATGGTAAGGTACGAGTTGCCGAAACACGAGTGCACAGGGGAACCGAGTTGCGTCCAGATCGGCGACAGCGCGCACACAGGGACAAAGAGGCTACATGGTCGAGGTGATCGACACATAATATGGGATGCAAGGTACACGAGGCGCGGGGACGCGCGGCCTCGGACGGGTGCCCTAAGAGCGGTTGGTGCTGTCCATTTGCGAGGCGACGAGGGTGTGTGAGTGAAGTAATGAGAGACGAAGGATGAGGGGGAGAGTGTGTGTCTGTGTGCGTGTGCGGAATGAGGGCGAGATGGGAGGAGCGAGCGATCGATGGGCTGAGGTTGTTGTTGGTGCGACGTCGTGGGAAATTGAGTCCAAAATGGCAGGCGGTCCGATCCGATAACGAGAGTGCCGAAAATGCGTGATTTCGGGCACAATGCTCGGGCTGGCCTTACAACGTGACGGGTGTGTAAATGGGCGAAGAAACGAGCAAAGAGAGTGGAGGAAGAGAGAGGTGTGGAGGAAGGGAGAGAGGGAAAGCGGAGGATTAATGGCGGAGTGAGTGCTCATAGAAACGTGAATCTGAATGGCAGGTGAGCCGCACAATGCCAGATCGATCGCAAAGGATGTTGGGCCCCGCCATGCGGGTCGGGTAGGCATCACAACGATAGTTTGAGGGAGAAAAATAATGAGTAAATACCAAGGTAAATACTACAACGCGGATCGTTGTATGGCAAATCAAGTTGCGAAGTGAGAATCTTGAGGTGTTGAAAGGGTTTCCCGAGGTGCGCGGCGTTTGCAGTGAGAATCCTGTGGATCTTGAGTTGTGAATCCCTGAGCCTAAGCTGCACAGCCCCAGAAAACGAAGACTGGGACGTGGGCCCATGGGAGCCCCATGCCAAAAGCGAAGACTGGGCCACAAGCCCTGCCAGGCCCCACTCTCGTCCCAGTCCTGGCCCGTCTTCGGACGTCCGTCTTAGTCCACCTTCCGGCTTTTAAGCCGGGCCCGCAAACCACTACTCATAAGAGGAAAAGGTCCGAGGTTTAGAACCGGTTGTCTTGCCTTGAATGGCCAGTGTAGCGCTTGTAGCGATCTGGCGCAGCAGGACAGTTATATATTGAGCACGCGTGAGCGGGTGGTGGTCCGGAGTAGGAGCGCACTCTCCTATCTCCTCTCAGTATTATTGTTAGATAACCGTTTACCTACGGAAATATACGGATTATCTAACTACTGGGTCTAGCCTCGGTTTGTCGGACTTCGTCCATTCCAGGCTGAATCCTAACAGCCAGGACGCGTTGTTGCTGCTCACCCCACTACAAAATATATTATCCGTGGGTTTTGATTCGTTAAGGTGTTCCCTAGCGTGATGAGAACTCTGAGTGACAACGATTCATCGCATGGTAAGGGTAACATGAACTTTTCTTCCAGAAACAATATATGTACAAGTTCTAGTTCGTAAGGGGTTGTCCTTTCACGGAGGGTAAGGTCTACGACCCCAGGTGCAAAAAGTCGACTTGGATCGGCGTGTGCATATCCTGTCGACCCTCAAAGATTACTCGAAGGGGCAGCGTCGGGCTGCAGGAATCTCTCCAAGAAGTGAATCTTGGCGGCGTTCGTGAATTCAATCACGCTCTTCTGCTTGAACCCTGAACCACCCCTCTTATGTTAGCAATTTTTTTTCTTCTGCTGCTGGCGACATACCGTGGCCCTCCAACTCGCACACCATTAGTTCCATGTAGACCTTCTTGCTCACGATATCCCACATGCTCAGCGCCTCGCCCACGGGCACGCGCGAGTCCTCCTCGCCGTGCGCGATCGAGAGCGGCACCGTGATCTTCTCCGCGTTGTTCAGCGGCGAGATGCGCTCGAGGAACGCGCGCACGTCCGGGTCCGACTCGTCGCCGTACTCACGCCGGCGCTGGTCGCGCCGCCGGTCGGCCGTGTTCTCGAGGAAGGACGGCCAATGGGCGATGCCAAAATTAGCCAGTCCGCACGTGAGCTTGGAAGAAAAATGTACGAGCGAGGCCTTATATGTGCGTTCTTATTGCTCAGCAAGGCAACGCCGCGTCGACGACACGACAAAGACGAATCTCACATAGACCATGTATCCCCCATCTGTGGAACTAAGTGTTATTAACAAGGAAGGGTAGGAGGTTCAGGAGGTTGGAGGGAGGAAGGGATACGCACACGATCCACCCATGACAGCTATACGAGACGATATGAGCTCGTTCTTCATATTCTGGTCTATGTGGTCCAGGAGAGACCCGATATCTCTGAGCAAAGACGATCAGCAACAACTCATAGACGAGAAGAACGAACGCCAGACTTGACTGAGTCTTCTCGTTTGAATACATCGTCCAGCGCGGCGTAGCGTCTCCCGTACCCGGTGCTTCCACGGACATTGGGATAGATAACCGCGCAACCAAGCTCATTCAGCAGGTAGCCGTGAATCGGACTAAGTCAGCAAGTAGGAGTTAGCAGTGAGTCGGTCGAGGTACGGTGTATGGAAGGACGGCACGGACATCCTCGTGCCGGCGGTGCTCTGACTCTCCGGGCCTCCGTGGATATTGATGATGACGGGCACGGCCGTTTCCCCGTCATTGGGGTGGTAGTACATGCAGGGCACCTCCAGCCCGTCGAAGCTCTTAAACTTGAGCAGTTTCGGCGGGTACGCCTTGAATTGCGGCGGGCTCGGCGCGGCCTGGCGATATGCCCTCGGGGTGACCGAAACGAACGGGTGTCCTCGCTCGTCCCGCTCCGCAGCGGCCTCGGTCTCAAACGCATGGGAAAAGTCGAGGGAAGCGAGGAAGCCGTTCATGCGGAACGAGTTGAAGTGCACGACCAGCTCGCTTGGCCGGGCGTTCCGCACGTTCGCGGCGTACCCAACGGGCGAGCCCTCCCAACCCCGCGCACAGCGGACCTCGAGCACTACGTTGGCATGCGCACCGGAGAAAGGGACGGCGTACATGGTCTGCCAGCCCTCAACGTTGGCGCGGAAGAACAACGCTGCGGGGGTGACTAGTAGCCCGCCCGTCTCCCACGGGATCGGCCGGAGCGCGCGGAGGCCGGGTTCGGGCGTCGTGATGTGGGTGACGGTCCTGGCGCGCGTATCGTACGCGACGACGCTGGAAAAGTCGCCAAACGCGTTCGTGATGAGGTACAGGACGTGCGCCTGGGCCGGATCGCGGGAGAACCTCGGACTCAGGTACGACGTTTCCCCCAGCTTCTCCGTCGCGCCGGGGAGAGTGAGTAGCTCGGGTTCCTGGGGGCTCGCCCCGGAGATGTCGACTATGTAGAGCGGACGGTCCGAGTAGCCGTTGTTTAGAATGAGCGCTACTTGTTTATCGTCGAGCGAAATGCTCGCTGGTGACCAGAGCGTAGTGCGCTGGTCCGCCTTCTTCGACGCGATGAGGCGCGAGGGCAATAAGAAAGGGCTGTTGTCGACCACGGCTCTCGTGTTCGAGTCGATCAGCTTGGCGGAGTAAACAAGGGTGTCCTTCCCGTTCTCCTTTGTGGAAGCAAACACCAACAACCTGGCGAGACACGACGCATCAGGGCGGGAACGCAAATCGAAAAAAAAAAGAAAAAAAGAAAGGTGTGCGCCACGAACCTATTCGAGTGAGAGATGGTAACACTGTGATACGAATAATCGTCATTCGTCACGCGCTCAAAACGGCCCTTTCCTGGGCGATTGTCGAGCTCGCCATCGATTTTCGGGAACGTCGCCTCGCTATCCGCATCTTCCCAATAACGCCTGCACACATATATGAAAAAAAGGTTTCAAGCAACGGGAATTCTGGTACATACCAGAGCTGGAAATTCTCGTTTCCTGTGAGGTCCATGACCATGAGAGCGCCACCAGCCCGCCAAGCACCGCGCCAGTCATCTCTCAGCAGGGGGACGAACGACTGAATGGTCCTTCCGGAGTCAATATCGAAATAAGTCAATCGCTCGAGCTCGGTAGAGTTGGTATCTGAGGGGATGCGATAGAGCTGAGAAACCTGAGCGTCCTTTGGCCTGTGAGCGACGACGATACTGTGTCTGGCATTCTTCCCGGCGAACTCGAACCCGTGGGTGGAGAAACCTGCCTCCCAGATAGTTTAGCCTAGTGGGACCTCGCCCGGAGGAACGAGGATACATACCACGGGAAGTATCGTTGTACTTGGTCATGTCATCGAATATGCTCTGCGGAATAGAATCCACATTTAGCGTCTTGACATGCTCCGCAGGTCGAGAAAATTTGTATCGGCCAGAATCATAGTCAGGCATCCTGGTACATGAGAGAGTGCACGCTCGAGGATACCCCAGTCCGTGTGAGCTGCCATCATTGTTATCATGCACAAGTTAATCGCAGGATCAGTACTAGATCGATCAGTCTCCATATAGGAGTGATTATGTACACATGACAGCTTTGTCCGTTGAGCTCAGCCTAGGCTGGAGCGAGAGAGAAGTGCGAGTTGGATTGCTCGAACAGTCCAGTCAAACTTGAGAAACTCTCAGAGGTTGACTTGGAGATCGACGGATATCGCGAAGTAGCCGGCACGCGGGCAATCGTGAACGGGGGGGGGGGTCGAACAGATCTAGGTAATGTTGAGGTAATGTGATTCTTTCACGTTTTCTCTGAAAGCTCATGCTGGCTTACTACTGTAAAATTTGTCGCAGCTTACAGCAAAAATACCTGTTTGCGTGAACGGCTTTTTGGGGGACGTCGTGGGTGGTGAGATCTGTGAGAGGCGGAGACCGCTGGTGGCTTGGTCACGGTCAACTGGGCCCACCTTCTGCTTATCCAAGTAAGATCAAGCGAACATCGTACCGAGGACAGAGCCGAACAAGGAGCTGAATCAAAGAAAACGCACTTGTTCTTTTTCGGGTGCGCTGCGGACCCTCTATTGTTATTTCCTGCCTGAATCAGCCTGATGAGGCCTAGGTGGTTGCGCGCGAACATCTATATGTGGTGGAAATGGTGTGTCTGTTACATCATTCTATGGCCGCGGCCTCAAGAAGGATATTGGCCGCCCGGTGCAAGGTCTGGTGCCGCGGCTTTAGTCTCAGTTGTTGCAAGAGTTATTGTGCAGGTACTTTCTGTGCCCGACGTGTCTTTGACCGACAGAATGACCCCCACATGGCCCATTATGACACCGAGGCCCAGCATCGAGCCTGTAACATCCAAATTTGCCAACTACATACGGAAAAGAACATTTCGGCGCAGCCCCATAGGCCGCGTAACTGTATTCGGTCCGGGCGCGACTGAGATCAGCGAACAAGAATCGAAGGTGTCACGCCAATCCATCAGATGCTCCGTAATGTAGACATTGGAACAGCATATAAACCCCCGGA
>Ga0137385_10004506_pt1 | contig 12166 bp, 11 predicted proteins | sample SagtaG_FD_104921 | JGI IMG/M metagenome (GOLD analysis project Ga0137385, IMG submission 104921) | Vadose zone soil microbial communities from Sagehorn Ranch, Mendocino, California, USA - Sage2_R_80_16 metaG | ecosystem: Environmental > Terrestrial > Soil > Vadose zone | place: USA: California...
CGTCGAACGGTACGTCCGCGCGTACGTCCAGATGTTGGGCACAAACGTCGCGCAACGCCAGCATTGGGATCTCTATCGCGCATGCGTGGACCGCGATGTCGAGCGGGCGAGACAGGTGATCAACGAGCATTTCTCCACGACGGCACGCGAACTTCTTTCAGCGCTGCAATCGGCAGGCGCCGCGCCGAAGAATAGCGATGGCTGATTTCCCTGCCATTTCTAACGTCTTCTCGGCATCTCCTCTTTGCCGGGACCGTAATCGTAGATCCTAGACACCTTCGGAAAACACCATGTGGCATAGATACGCGAACACCGCCGCGCGCACGCACGGCAGGCCTGGGCGGGAAATCCGTTCAAAGGGCGTAACGATTGACATTCATGCTCACGCTGCCGTTCCGGCAGCCGCAAAATTTGTCGGCGCTTTTCCGAATCCGATGGCCGATTTTGCCTCAGCTGCGACGAATGAACTCAACGTCAAGCAGGAGGACGACATTAGAGCTCGCATCGTCGAGTACGATGACCGGTTTACCGACATGGACTCGATGGGCATCGACATGCAATTCGTCATGCCGCCACCCTCGCAGCTCTATCACTCGTTGACCGTCGATCTAGCCGCCGCGGCCGCCCGCATCATCAACGAAGGGATAGCGGAGTACTGCGAGAGGCATAAGGATAGACTGCTTCCATGCTGCACCGATCCGATTCAGGACGGGTACGAAGCGGCGAAAGAACTGGAGTTTTGCCGAGCGCTCGGGTTTCGCGGCGTCGAAATCCAGACGAACGTCAATGGGAAGGATCAGACTCACATGCAGATCTTCCCAATCCGCCGACGACCTATCTCAAGAAGATCTATTTCGACTCGGTCGTATTCAGGCACATCAGCTTGAAGCACTCGTTCAGAATTTCGGAGCCGATCACGTGGTCATGGGAACGGATTTCCCGTTCGACATGCTCGAACGCGATCCCGTCGGACACATCGCTTCGATTACCAGCTTTGACGAACGAACCCGTCGCGCACTCTCGGGGGAAAGCGCAAAGGCACTCCTCGGACTCTAGTCAGTAACATCTCGAAGGAAAACACGTCATGTCGAATGTAGTCAGTATTTGTGGTTCTTTACGCAAGGGTTCGTTCAACCGCATTATCGAAAAGGCTCTACCTGCTTTGGCAACGGAAGAAATGAAGATCGTGCCGGCGCCATCAATCGGTGACATTCCCCACTATGACGCGGATGTCCAAACGACGCTGGGGCCTCCTGCCGCGGCGGAAGCGCTCGCAAAGGTCATCCGGGCGGCCGATGGGGTCGTTATAGTGAGTCCCGAATACAATTGGTCGATCCCAGGCGCGCTCAAGAATGCGATCGACTGGTTGTCAAGAATGCCGGATCAACCGTTCAAGGACAAGCCCGTCGCGATTCAGTCCTCGTCGCCCGGTCTTCTGGGAGCGTCTCGCATGCAATACCATCTGCGTCAGGTCTTGGCGTCAGTGGATGCCCAAGTCCTTATTAAGCCGGAGGTGTTCATCACCTTTGCCGGGACAAAGACTAACCCGGAGAAGCATGAACTTACGGACGAGCCTGCCCGCGACATGATCCGGCAGCAACTCGGAGCTTTCGAACAACTCATCAGTCGCGTCCATCGCTGATTTGTAGGCGGCGCAGGCGAGTTGCCGGCGCCGCCTATCGCGCGTCCTGCCTGAGGGCGTTGAGCTCGGTATGGCGCGCAAAGATCCCGTAAGCGCCACGCGCACTTGGCGGAGCGGATCGACGACATTGAGCACCATGCGTCCGACGCCCTGTACTTCGACCTCAACGTTCTCGCCACGACTTAATTATCACGGGATGCTGCGAGCAGTCTCCTCCACATCGGTTCCAACATGGGTCGAGAGATTAAGCTGCACCAGGTACTTCAAGCTCGGCATAGATCGAGCACGCTACCGTCTCGTCGCCTCAAGGAGGCGGCGACATCGGCAGAGCTCAGATTTAATCCAGGAGGTATCGCTTTGATCGACAGGAGATCCGATGTGCGCCATGCCCGATGTGGTTGGATACCATGGCTTGGAAACGACGATTATTGTCTCCAGTTTCTGCAGCAGTTGGGGAACGCCCAAGAAGGCGCGAGCGCTATTTCGGAGTGCCTGATGACCGCGGCAAGAATTGCTCCGAACGACGACGAAAGCTGGCATCAGGAATGGGAGAAAACCGCGAAGGACAACAGCGCGTGCGCCGATCTCGCATTCGCAGCCGGCAATATTATCACTGCGCAAGCGAATTGGCTTCGCGCATCGAATTACTTTCGAGCTGCCGAGCTTTTTCTCAAGTTTGGCGACCCGCGACGAAGGCTGATGCTCGAACAAATGCGTGCAAGCTCGATTCGCTATTTGGAGTACGTGAGCCCCCCGGGTGAAGTCGTCAGAATCAATAACTTCGATGGTGGAGTCATTGAGGGTTATTTCCTCGGTGCGCTGGAAGCGAACTGTTCAACGCCGGTCGTTCTCTGCATCGGTGGGCCGGAGCATCTCAAGGACGAGCATCTCCACAAGATTCGCCGACATGCTCGCGATCGACAGCTCTCACTGTTGCTCGTTGATCTTCTTGAGCCCGGCACCTTTGAAAGAAGAAGGATGCTTGGACGACATGATGCCGCGATGTCTATCAGCAGTTGTGTTGACTATTTGATCGGCCGCGGGGATGTGGACGAACAGAGAATTGGAATTTATGGGGAGGGTCTCGGTGCCTCATTCGCTACCCAGGCGGCGGTGCAAGATGTTCGCTTTAGCGCCGCAGTATGTGATGGAGGCATGTTAGATGTGCTTCAACGAGCATTCTCCATTCGGCAGCTCGTGGGTGCAGACGACCGCGAAACCAAAACGCGCAATATTGAAAATCTGAAGCACCACAATATGGCTAAGCGTATCCATTGCCCCATCTTGATCACGATCGGCGGGCGCGACAGATCCGAAGCTACTTACGCCGCTGATTTTTGCAAATCCATGAAGGAAATCGGGCTGGACATAAGCTTGAGCTTCTCTTCGGCAGCCGCATCGCTTGGGCAGATTGACAACCCAACGACAGAAAGCGAGTTCATCTTCGACTGGATCGCCTCTCGCCTGCAGCAGCGGCGGGATCAAGTTTGCAGCGGCGAAAAGATGATCACCGGCTAAGCATCATGAGGAAGGATCTCGCGATTACGATTCAGTCGGCGATTCTCCCGCATGTCGCCCCCTAATTGCGAGAACGCCTACTGCACTGGACCGGAGCGGCGTTCCCCCACGACCACAGCGCCTAGTCACTGGACCAGCGACAGAATGCCATATCTCACCCTAACCTTCGAATGATCACCTCAACAAACGAGTCAATTTAATGATCGAGCGCAAGAATCGCTACGGCCGCACAGCCGCACGTATCCATGATGCCAACGGCCGCGCTCGTCGACCATCGTCCGCGACGATCGACATTCATGCCCATATCGTCGTTCCCCAGGCCGCTAAACTGGCACAGCCGTACGTTGACGTGAGCCGAATCCCGCTCGCGCATTTCTCGGATGCCGCGAGTAAGGAGATCAATGCCATTCAGGAAACGGATATCGGCGGTATCATGACAACGATCGATCGGCGCCTGTTCGATCTCGACAGCATGGGCATCGACATTCAGGTCGTCGCGCCGGCGCCCGGCCAGTGTTACTACTCTATCGACCCCAAGATAGCGGAAGCTGCACATCGCATCGCAAATGAGGGCGTCGTGGAGTTCTGCTCGCGCAAACCCGACCGGTTCATGGGGTTGGGCGTCGTCACGCTGCAGGAGCCGGATATCGCGATCCGTGAGCTCGATTACATTATGAAAGAGCTGAGATTGAAAGGGGTCGAGATTCTAACCAATGTCGATGGCCAGGAACTGTCCGATCCGAAATTCCGACCGTTCTTTGCGAAAGCCGAGCAGCTCGGGGCATTCGTTATGATGCATCCGAACGGATTTACCCATGGCGAACGCCTGACTCATTTCTATTTCAACAACGTTCTCGGAAATCCGCTTGATACGACGCTCGCGCTTCACAATTTGATCTTTACGGGAACGCTGGCGCGCTTCCCCGATTTGAAATTGATGGCAGTCCACGGTGGCGGCTACCTCCCCAGCTATTCCGGAAGGATCGATCACGCCTGGGGTGCCCGGCGGGATTCACACGGCGAATTGCCGTTGCCGCCGACGACTTATCTGCGTCAGGTTTATCTCGATACCGTGGTTTTTACCTATCACCAACTGGCATATTTGATCGACGTCTTCGGCCCCGACCGTATCGTAATGGGCACCGACTACCCGTTCGACATGGCCGAATATGATCCGATCGGACATATCGCTGGGGTGGACGGCATGGACGAGACAACGTTGGCTCAAATCGCGGGCAGAAACGCGGCCAGAGTGCTGGATCTGGATCTCTGAAACGCCGTCTTTGAGTAACGGATTCGTCAAAGGAGTGCGACATGTACAGGCCTCGTGCAAAATTCATCGACGTCACGATCCCTCGCGCTCAAAAGCGAAACGATTTCACAGATTGAGCGCCACACCCGAACGCTACGCAGATCGATACCTCCGGCAGGGCATTGCCGGAGGACATTGCGTGCAGCCGACGGTCGATTGTGGAAGTGCGGGACGTCAGAACTTCACCGTTACGCCTGTGTACAAAGAAGACTCGACGCAACTACCTTTATTGGCACCAATACATTGCGGCGCGAGGCTGTGATCGAGACCGAATTTATTCCTCCAGTACCGATAGGCCACCCAGACATCTACAAAGTGCGAATACGGGGCACCCCACACCGCCTTGCTGGCGTCGAGTGTCAGTCGAATTGGCTCGCTGTTCAGCTCAATTGTTCTATTAAGCGTACCCGGAACGCTGGTGCCAGGTCCCTTCGGTCCGTACCAGGCGGCGCGGCCGCTGACCGACCAGAATTGCATGTTTTGCGGCAGGAAGCCGAGATCCATGTAGTAGTTGGTCTCGATCGCCCAAGTGCCACGAAAATCCACGGTCCCGTCGGATGGTGCCGGCAAGAAAGAACTGTGGTTTGTTTCCTTGTAGTAGAGCGGCGCCACGTTGAAGAACCCTTTGTAGGGAAGCTCGAATGCAAACAGCAGCCCGAACACGCCTACCCTCTTGGCTGGCGACAAAGGGTTATTTTCAACGCTTGCGTCGGCACCCACTTCAAGCGACACGTTCCTCAGCGGCCCGACCGTGAAAGCCTTGGTGTTGAATATTTCGTTCAATCCAAACGTGCTGCGTATGGAACCGTAAAAATCGCTGGCCCCTGCGCATCCAACTCGCCCGCCTGGAGCGCAAGGTGCCGCCGGATCGTTGTGGTCGGATTTATAGAGAGCGAGGTTAATCAGGTTGGTCCCGTAGGCCCAGGCGTCGAAGTGGGTGAACGCGTACACCTGCTTCGCGGTCGACGGCGTGACACCGGGGTCAGTGCCGTTCGGCATGTAAGCGTAGGTGAGTCTGTTGTCATTGATGGAGAAGAACGGCACCGGTGCTGCGGGTTTTGGAGCTGCTTTGGCCGGTAGCTCGTCAACGTCTGCAGCGTGGCCTGGGCCGGCGGCCGCCATCACTGAGAAGGCAAACACTAGAGCTTGGATATTTGAACGAATCGGCATTTCAACCCTCCCCAAAAGCCGCCTTAGAACACCCCCACAAGCGACTCCGCGACTTGCGTGAAAATCCGAAGGTAACGGCCACAGTTGTTGTCTTATGGTTGTTCTGAGATTACGGGATAAAATAGCGCTTTTTCAATATATTATTTTACAGCGCATATGAAAATGGGAGCGTTGTGCTTTTTGCGCAACAGCATCGGTGGCCCTTAGATGGGCTTGTCTTCGCTTTTCGCTTGATTTAACTAGCTTTGGAAAATGTATTGTGGGTGCCCATAATGGCTCTCCGACGAAAGCCCTCGATTGAAGGGCTCGCGAAGCCTCACGCTGAGAAGATTGGTGACGCCGGTCGGGGCACGTCGAGCCGAGCGGACGATTCAGTTGAGGAATTCTTGTGGAACATCATTTCCATAAACAGTGATTTTGAGGAAATCAGCTTTGTTTGGGCCCAGATGATGGGAATCAACGTACAGCAATGGATGATCCTCATGGCGATCAAGGATCTCGATCGTGGAGAGGGAGTTTCTGTGAAAGGAACATCGGCGAAGCTGCACGCAGATCCTTCTTTTGTCGCAACGCAGAGCAAGAGCTTGGAAAAGCATGGTTTCGTGCGACGCGTGTCCTCTTCCGAAGACGCACGAGTCGTGCTGATGTCGTTGACCGATAAGGCCCGCAAGGAAATCGCAAGTCTCCATTCCAGACAGCAATCGACAAAAGAAGCGATCTTCTCAGAATTGAATGATCGAGGATTGCGCGACGTTAACGAAAAGCTTTCGATGCTTCGCGAGCGATTTCAGAGAGCCGCGAAGCGACTGGCTGCCGAGCTCTAATAGATCGATTTTTCATCCTGGTACAATTTTGAATAGCATCCTTTTCTCAGACGACCAGCCATCCAATCGAAAACGTACTCGTTGGCTATCGTCGGATCTTGGTTGCGGTAGAGTTGAGATGTGGCGCGGTGGCGTTAGGTTCGAACATATCTGTTCCCGCCTCTTTCATCTGGCGGTGTCTTACTGGTTCGACCATGGCTCCGTTTCCACATCTCGCTCATCGAACGGGACATGCAGCTCTCCCGCATCCGGCTCTCGGACAAGATCTCGCGCCTTCCTGCGCTCTCCGGCCTCGGACAACGTCCGTGACTGGAGAGCACTACGACCCGTTCTGGCTTAAGAAGGGTTCAGGGATAGACCTGGTCAGCGAAGCCGCGGCGGGATCCAGTCGCGAGATAAATGCACGGTCAAATCCGGCCGCGATGGAAGGATGACAGGCGAAGAAATTGTCTAAGATATTCTTCCTCCAGACCACGAAGCGCGAATCATGCGAAAGACGGATGGTACTGGAGAAGGGTTGCGCCGACAGATAGCCTATCTCTCCTATCATAGCCCCCATGCCCAGCGTGCGCACGTACCGACCGTCTCGCTCGACCTCTGCGCTGCCTTTCAGAAGAACGATGATCTCAGTCACGCTCGCCCCCTGGCGCGCGAGAACTTCGCCTGGATCGCCATCACGCCACTCTGCAAATCGCATCAGACTGTTGAAATCTGACGGACTTAGATTGGAAAAAATCAAATCGTAGAGCAGCCGTCTCTCACCATGCAATCGGATTGGACGTATTTCCCAGAGAATAAGCAGTATCTGTAAGATATTGACGATAGCCAACAATACGCCCCAAACGAGCGACACCCTGTTCACATGATCAGACGAAAGCAAGGTACCGGCAAGCAAAGCCATTGCTGCGATCACCGACGCGATCCGCAGCGCGGGCGCATTCTTGAACCTCAATGAAGTAGCGGCTACCGAATAAGCAAAGTTTAGGTGACGTTTTCGCATGCTGAACACCTCGTACCGCGCCCGGCGCTTTTCGCGAATGGCAAGATTTTCCGAGCACGCGCACTATGACCGCCGCCAGAGGCCTTTGGACGCGGCCTCGACCTCCTCCTGTGGAGGAGAACAATCGCAAGCCTCTTTTATGAGAGCGGGATGATCGGAACACTATTGGCGGCAAATAGAACCTCCCGTGCACCGTGAACAATCCGCCAATGTCGGCGTCGTATTGAACCCAGAACTCATCGTGCGGAATTCGAACGTTCTGCTGAAGGAACTCCGCTGCTTCTGACGGACTGCCTATATCTAGGACCAGATAGTGCCGCCACGTCAGCGAGCCACTCTCGCACGGGCCAATGGTAAATCACGAAGCCTTTGACCTGTGGCGTCCGCAACCGCGTTTGCCACGGCCGCTGCCGTCGGCCCCTGCCCGGCTTCTCCAGCTCCGAGAAACGGTAGTCCGGGTCGATCGATAAGATGAACGTCCACGCTATCCGGCACGCCTCCAAATCTGAGGATCGGGTAGGTCGACCAATCGACGGAAGTTATCCGCGTCTCATCGAAGGTGACGCTCTCATAGAGAGTCCAGCTTATGGACTGTAGCATGGCGCCCTCAATCTGGTTTCGGACGCCGTCGGGACTGACTATCTGACCTGCATCGACAGCCGCGACGGCGCGCTTGACGCGCATGCGGCCGGTCGAGCGATCCACTTCCACCTCCATCGCGACGGCACAATAGGCCGCGAGGTTCTTGTACCGTGCAAACGCGAAGCCGTATCCTCGCGTACCGTCCGACTTTGCACGCCTGTCCCAACCAAACCGCTCCGCTGCAACTGTGACGACATCCTTGGCGCGAGGATCATCCAGGTGCTTGAGCCGAAAGGTCACAGGATCGACCTTCGCCGCCATAGCGAGCTCATCCATGAAACTCTCGATCGAGAAGATATTCATGTATGCACCAAGCGACCGCATCGCCGATACGCGTAGTGGCATCGTCGGCAGGAAATGGTGCAGCACTTCGGCGCTGGGAAAAGAATAAATCGGAAGCGCGTTCCGATCGCCCCCGCCTTCGGGCAGCGGAAGAGGACGCGGCTCCGGTACGGGAAATGGCTCAGCCAAATGTTGCGCTGCGAGCAGAGATCCGGCCGGGCCCGGTCGCATGGAGTGAGTATTGCTCCACAGCGAATATCTCCAATCGACGATTTTGCCGGCGTCATCCAGCGAGGCGCTTACGTCGGTCACCATTGCCGGACCGTACGGCTCCCATGCATGCTCTTGTTCGCGCATCCACTGGAGCCGAATTGGCTTCTCCGGAATCGCTAGGGCGATCAGAGCGGCGTCAGCCGCGGCATCATCCGCCCCATTATGTCCATAGCAACCTGATCCAGGCGCGTGGATGCATCGTACTTTCTCGCGCGGCAAGTGCAGCATCTCGGCAATAGCGGCCCTGTCCGGGTACACGCCTTGGGTATGCGTCCAAACCGTAAGCGTGTCATTGCTGAACTGGGCTACCGCACATGAGGGGCCGATCGATCCGTGCGCCTGGTACGGGCGGGTGTAGGTTGCACTGAGATTCAAAGCGGCGGCAATGGGTCCAGCTTGCTTATCGAGGATCTTGAAGTCTTTGGTCGCAAGCTTCCTGATTACATCGTCCAGCCGGTCGTGGGCAGGCAGACCGGGAGACTCCTCCCACTCGGCGATCGCGGCGAGCGTACGCATCGCCTTGATTGCCTGAAATTCGCGCTCGGTTACTACCGCGAGAAAGCTTCCGTTGCGAATAACCTTTACGACCCCGGTCATCTTCGCGACCACGTCGGTGTCGGCAGACTTTAGCCGGGCGCCGTAGCTTGGTGGACGGACGACGCGAGCGTGCAGCATTCCGGGCAATCGCATGTCCTGAATGTAGGCGGCCCCACCCGTCACCTTCGCCGGAATGTCGATCCGACCAATCGAGGTATTCATGATACGGAAAGTGTGAGGATCTCGAAGCTTCGAGACGGGTTGGGCCCGTACGTGCAGAACGGTGGTACCGACCAAAGTCCCATAGGCAAAACGCCGACCGTCTTGTGCGACAACCGTCCCGTTTTCAGTTGTCAGTTGGTCCGCCGGCAACTCGAACCGGCGAGCGGCTTCCGCGATCAGCAATTCGCGGACCTGAGCCGCCGCATTGCGGATCGCGGTTCCACTATCCTGCATAGAGTGGCTACCGGCCGTGTAGCCTTCGTTCACCGTCCGTCTGGTATCTGCCGTGACAATTGACACCCTCTCGAATGGAAGATCGAGTTCTTCGGCAGCCACCTGCAAGAGCGCCGTCCCTATCCCCTGGCCGAGTTCGGCCTTGCCAGAGAAGATGGTGGCAAAGCCGCCGTCGTCGATACGTATCCAAGAATCAAGGAACGGATCTGTCGAAAGGCTTCCCGGCAGCTTTTCTGCGGTCGTCTCGCTCGAGGAGCCGTCCGCTTGCTGAGCGGGTCCTCGCGAAGGGAACGAGAGGTCGACGATGATCGCGCCGGCCGATGCCAGCAGAGACCGCCTCGAAAGCGACGTAATATCCAAACTCATTAGATCGCTCGTTCGGTAGAGACTGGAGCAGTCCGCAACAGTTCAGCCGCCCGACGGATCGCCCTCACTATGCGCATGTGCGTCCCACAGCGGCATAAGTGCGGTTCAAGTGTGGCCCGAATGACTGCATCGGTCGGGTTCGGATCTCGCAGCAGAAGGGCTTGGGCACGCATCATCATGCCGGCGATGCAAAAGCCGCACTGCGCCGCCTGCTCTTCGATGAAGGCCTTTTGTATCGGAGCGGGTCGCTCGACCGTCCCTAAGCCTTCGAGCGTCGTTATCCTGCGGCCCTGGAGCAGAGAGATCGGCGTGACGCAAGAGAAGACCGCCTTGTCATCGACAAGCACCGTGCAGGCCCCGCATTGAGCAAGCCCACACCCGTACTTCGCTGCGTGGAGTCCGAGATCGTCGCGAAGGACGTAGAGGAGCGGAGTATCGGGATCGGTCTCGACGCTTCGGATGCTACCGTTTACCGTAAGCTTCATTTTATCTGTCCCTAGTTGTTGGCGGCGGGGCGATGATATGCGGCTGAAGACAACGAAGCAGCGGCTTGATCGTCCCTCGCTTCTCGCAGCCGAACGGACACGTCCTGCCAGGGCGGCTTGTTTCCAAAATGCGATCGGACATAGCTGGCGATCGCGATTGCCTGCTCTTCGGTCAATATCGCGGAGAATCCAGGCATTATCGGCGCCTTGCGTCCGTCGGCAGCCGGAAGACCGTCGAGCAACAACCTCATGAAGTTCCGGGAACTCGGCGCACTAGGAAGAGTGCTCAGCGACAGATCGATACCGCCGTACGGCATCGCCCTCCCGCTCTCATGGCAAGTGGCACAAGCGCTCGCGTAAATCCTTGCTCCGATATCTCCGTCCGGTGCACCCGGCACCGTTTGACTACCGCCCGACTGCGGCTTGCTGCCGTTTCCGGACGGCCTGGTTGCTCCAGTTCTGCCTCGGGATCCAGCACCGTCGAACGACCTGCCCATTGCCGACGCGACGTAAACAGCGATGGCCCTGACATCATCTTCCGGGGCAACGGATAGATTGTCGGCAACGGGCGCCATCGGACCTCCGGCGAGACCATGGAGTTCGTGCCAACCCCGCCGTAGATAAACCTTCAAGGATTCTTCAGTCCAAGGAACCGGCGAGAGCGAGGCGGAATTTATCGGGAAGGCCTGCCAACCCTCCGCCTCCCCCCCGGAAAACGGCTGCGCCTTCTCTGCGCCGAGGATGTTGCGAGGCGTGTGGCAAGCTCCGCAATGTCCTATCCCAAGCACCAGATAGGCGCCCCGGCTCCAAATCGGGTCGGCAGCAGGATCCGGCTTGAAAGGTCCCGGCCCCAAGAAGAGCTTCTTCCACCCAGCGAGCAGGAAGCGCAGGTTAAAGGGAAACGAAAGCTCGTTCGTACGCGACAATGCATGTATCGGCTGACGCGTCATGAGATAGGCGTAAAGAGCCTTGTCATCGTCGTCGGAGACCAGCGTGAAGTGGTCGTAAGGAAAGGCCGGATATAGGTGTTTTCCGTCCCGAGCCACGCCCCGGCGCATCGCACGCCGAAATGCGGCCTCAGACCAGTGCCCTATACCGGTTTCGGGATCTGGCGAAATATTGGTCGAATAGATCGTCCCGAACGGCGTCTTGAGTGGAAGCCCGCCAGCGAACGATTTGCCACCCTGCGATGTATGACAGGTGATGCAGTCGCCGATGGTCGCGAGATCTGCTCCCTTCTGCACAAGTACAGCATCAAAGCCGACTGCGCTGACGTCGACTGGATCAATGCTTGGTTCGTACACGAGGGCAATGGCTACGACGGTAAGTGCGCCGCACAACGTTACGAACGCCATCAACTTGCGCTTGGTCACTCTATTCGGTTCCTTGCCGCTTTTTCCAACCGACTGCGGGCCTAAAACCGGAAGACGTCCGCCAGGTCAGAAGTTCCCCCCTTCAGGGTGGAGGGTAGTCGCGAGTTGGCGGGGCGGAGGGCTCCAAGGTAGAGGCCTCCTCATCGACCTCCGCTGCGAATTAGATCACGGTTCTCTCCGAGAGTAGCAGATCTTCAGGGGCGCGCAGCTTTTTCGGACCGTCGACCACTTCTGTCTCCTCCAACTTGCCGTCGAGGATGGCTTGCAGGTGAGCCATATCAAGTTC
>Ga0137385_10004520_pt1 | contig 12144 bp, 13 predicted proteins | sample SagtaG_FD_104921 | JGI IMG/M metagenome (GOLD analysis project Ga0137385, IMG submission 104921) | Vadose zone soil microbial communities from Sagehorn Ranch, Mendocino, California, USA - Sage2_R_80_16 metaG | ecosystem: Environmental > Terrestrial > Soil > Vadose zone | place: USA: California...
CGTCTCGCATGGATGGCTCGAGTTGCTGCGCTGCCCGCGCAGTGTCATCACGACAACGCTGATCAACGTGGGACTCATCGCCGGGTACTACGGCATCGTTCTTTGGGCGCCGACGCTGCTTGCGCAGATCCAGTCGTTCACGCCCGCGATGGCGTCGAAGGCCATGATCGGCTTCAGTCTGCTCGGCATGGTGTCGCGCTTGTCCGCGGCGGCACTCGCCGATCGCATCGGGCGTCGCAGAACGGGAGGCTACTTCGCGCTCGCCGCCGCAGCTTCAATCTTGTGCGCGGGCTATATCGGCCATGGCGAGTGGCTGTCGCCGTCGCTGTTCTGGCTGCCGTTGCTGCTCGCATTCATATTCGCCGACGGCGGCTTCTCCGTTTGCGCAGCGTATTCGACCGAGATCTGGCCTTCGCGTTTGCGCGGCACCGGCTCCGGCTATGCCGGATTGACGGGCTCGGTCGGCAAGATACTCGGCCCGCTCGGTCTTGCGATGACAGCGGGTTCAGGCAACGTCGTGATGCCGGCGGCGACTGTCAGCGTGATCGTGCCCGCGTTCCAGTTCCTCGCGTTCTGCCTGTTCGTGTGCGGCATCACGTATCTGACGATCGGTATCGAAGCGCGCGGCAAGACGCTCGAGGCCATCGACAACATGGCCGACGATTCACGCGTCGCGGACCCCGCCGCCGAGTACAGCAAAAACGGATGACCCCAGCAGTTTTTCGATTGGGCCTGCAAAGCGGCAGCCCATAGACTGATTTCACAACGAACCGCGATTGCAGCACACGCATGCTGTGCAACTGCATCGAATGGAACATGGACTGAGGCACTGATGAAAAGATTGCGCATTGGCATGATCGTCCCGTCGTTGAACACGATTGCCGAAGACGACTTCCGCGCCTACTGCCCGGACGGGGTGTCGTATCACGTGCATCGCATTCGTCTGCGCAAGGAACAGGGCCGTGTGACGATGGATAGCCTCACGCGCGCCTACCTCGAAGCGATCGACGAGGCCAGCTTTCTGAAAGACCTGTCGCCCGATGCGATCGCTTTTAACTGCACCGGTGCGAGCGTTGCGCATGGCAAGGACTGCGACGCGGTATTGGCGCAGCGCATGACGGTCGCGCTCGGAATTGCTTCGACCAATACGATGGCCGCGATCAAGGACGCACTACGCGTTCTGAAGGCGCAGCGCATTCTGCACGTATGCCCGTTCGGCGACGAGTTCTCGCGCGTCGAACGCGAATCGCTGGCCGACAGCGGCTTCGACATATTGCGCACGGTGTCGCTCGGCTTCACCGATGCCAAAGCCGCCGCGTTGATGGAGCCCGCTGAAATCGCGGAGGTCGTGCGCCAGCATGTCGACGGCGACACGCGTGCCGTGCTGCTGTCGTGCGCGAACGTGCGCGCCTTCGAAGCTGCCGACGAACTCGAGCACCAGCTCGACGTGCCGGTCGTCACGAGCAATCAGGCGATGCTGTGGTCCGCGCTCGCCGCGGCCGGCTGGCGCGGCGAGATTGCGCGTGCGGGCCGGCTATTTCACGCGGCGTGAGACCGGGCGACTGCAACCGCATCCCGATCGAACCCGCTTCACTTCGTCGCTGACGACAACACTCAAAGACAATCACCCATGCCGATCGTAGACGCACAGGTACATGCGTGGGGCAACGGGGAATCGACGGGGCATCACCGACGCACGCCGATCACTGCCGACGTTCTGAAGTCCGAAATGACGCAAGCGGGCGTCGACCGTGTAGTGCTCGTGCCGCCGCTGTGGGATCCCGACGGCAACGCGTACTCGCTGTCGCTCGCGGCGGCGGAGCCGGAGCGCTTTGCCGTCATGGGTCTCTTCGATCTCCACGCCGACCATGCGGAGCGCCGCCTGCGCGCGTGGCGCGAGCAGCCCGGCATGCGGGGCGTGCGCTTTCTGCTGAACACGAAGGAGCGGCTTGCGCCTTTGCTGGATCGTCGACTGGATCCGCTGTGGCAGATCGCCGAAGATTCCGGGCTCGTCGTCGCGCTGCTGATTCCCGGCGCGTTGCATAAGGTCGCCGAAATCGCGAAGCGTCATTCGCGCCTGCGTATCATCGTTGATCATCTCGGCGTGCCGCGCGGCGCGACCGGGCCGGGCGCATTCGATCATCTGCCGGCGCTCCTCGCGCTCGCGGACTATCCGAACGTGTATGTGAAGGCAGCGGGCGTGGGTGACTACGCGCTCGACCCGTACCCCTTCCGTTCGCTCGACGACACGCTGCGCCGCATAGTCGATGCGTTCAGCGCGAACCGGATTATCTGGGCGAGCGATCTGTCGCGGTTGCACCATCCGTACCGTCAATGCGTAACGCACCTGAACGAAGCGGTACCGTGGCTTTCATCCGCCGATCGCGAACGGGTCATGGGCGCGAATCTGTGTGAGCTGCTCGAGTGGGGATAACGCTGGCAGGCGCCGCACGCTTTTGATAAAAGAACAAGAAAGCCACAAAAAACAGGCTTACTCTCAGGAGACAACCATGCTTTCACCAGGCAGCTGGCCCTGCATCATCCTGCTGTACATCTACGGAACGGTGGCGACGTCGCTCGTCACGCAGTCCGTGCCGGTGATCGGCGACATCGCGAACTACTTCCATCTGTCACATGCGAGCGCGGGCTGGGTCATTTCCATTCCATCGCTGATTACCGCGCTCGCGGCGCTGTTCGGCGGGTGGCTGGTCGATCGCATTGGCGACAAGCGCGTGATTTTCGGCGGATCGCTGTTCGCCTTCGCCGGCAACGTCGTCGTCGTGTCGGCGCATGATGTGTCGACGCTGTTGGGCGGGCGCCTGCTAGAAGGCGTCGGCTATCTGTCGCTGACGGTCGGCGCAGTGACGCTCATCATGCGCACCACGACGGGCGCGCGCCGCAGCATCGCGCTTGGCCTCTGGACTTCGCACACGGCGGTAGGCATCGGCTTGACCCTCTCCCTCGTCGCGCCGCTCGCGCAGCATGGCGAACGCTGGCGCTGGGCGTTCGGCGGACACGCGATCCTCATGGCGGTGCTCGCATGCGCGGTGGTGTTGTTGCCGGCCAGGCAGGCGAATCTGCAAAGCCGCCGCCTCGCTGATATCTGGCTCGTGCTGCGCAGCGTGCGGCCATACCGCGTGGCGCTTGCGTCCGGCGCGTCGGCGTTCATCCAGACCGGCATCATGGCCGCGTTGACGGTGTACATGTCGCGCCGCTATTCGATTGCGATTCCGGCAGCGGCAGGCATCGGCACGCTTGCCGAGGTGTTCGTCGCATTGGCTTGCCTGAGCGTCGGGTATCTGTTGAAAGCCGGCGTGCGAGGCGGACGGCTGGCGCTCGCAGGCGGCATCGTCATGCTGTGCGGCGGCGTCGCACTTTATCTTCCGACCGTGAGTCTTGTCGCGGCGATCGTCGCCGTGTGTGTGTTTTCGACGGGAATCGGCCTCGTCAACGGCTATATCTGGACGCTCGTGCCGTCCGCCGCGCCGAGCACCGCGAGCCTCGGTGCGACGAGCGGTCTGGTCGCGCAGGCCACTTACCTCGGCGTGCTGCTCGGACCGCCGGCCATCTTCGCGAGCTTCTACGAGGGCGGCTGGGTCGTGCGGGTCGGGCTCGTTGCGATAGCGGTCGTACTACAGCTCGCGCCGATTCTCGGTTGGGGCCGTAGCGAAGATTACGAAGACCGCCGTCACGGTTCGACTCAGGCGCTTGGTCGGAACTGAATGCGGCTCGTATCGCCCGGCATGCGTGCCTGCGGCAACCAATAAAAATTAGCCATACTAATGAAGGAGACATCATGAAGGTCTGGAGATTAAATCGCAAAGGGGCGGGGCGCGCAGCGCTGTGCGCGGCATTGAGCGCCGCGGGCATCGGCTGCGCGCACGCTCAGAGCAGCGTGACGCTGTACGGCATCATATCGACCGGCGTGGAATACGTGAGCAATGTGCGCGGCTCGCATCTCTTTGCGCTCGCCAACGGCGGCATGATGCCGCCGCGTTTCGGGCTGCGCGGCGACGAGGACCTCGGCGGCGGCACGCATGCGATCTTCACGCTGGAAAATGGCTTCTCGATCACGAACGGAGCGCAATTGGGCGGCATGTTCGGTCGGCAGGCGTTCGTCGGGCTCACGAATTCGCGCTACGGCACGCTGACGGCGGGGCGTCAGTACGAGGAAATGACGGGCAGCCTCTGGTGGGCGGAGGCGGCCAATATTTTCGCGGGATTCGGTGCGCACATCGGCGATAACGACAACATGTTCTTCACGAACCGCTTCAACAACTCAGTGCGTTATGCCTCGCCGGCTTTTGCGGGGCTCTCGTTCGCCGGCAGCTATGCGTTCTCCAATACAACGGGGTTCTCGAACAACAACGGCTTTAGCGGCAGCGTCACGTATGCGCGCGGTGCGCTGAAGCTCGGCGCGGCCTTCACGCAGTTCAACCGGCGCAGCAACGAGACGCCAGCGAATCTGACGAGCGGTGCCGTCGACAGCACCGGCTGGGGTTTCAGCTCGCCGTTCGTCACGAGCCCGACGGGGGCAGGCACGGATCAACAGCGCATTTTCGGCGTCGGCGCGAGCTACGACTTCGGTTTCGTCAACGTGCTCGCAAGCTATACGAACGTGCTGTTCAACTATTCGGACTCGTCGGGGCTGCGTCTGCAGAACGACGAAATCGGCGTGTATACGCGCTTTACGCCGGCCTTCCAGGTGGGCGTGTCGTACGTCTACACGGCGGGCGACTATTCGGGCGGGCGCTCGCCGCATTACAACCAGGTCACGCTCGCCACCGACTATCTGCTTTCCAAGCGCACCGATCTGTTCCTGACCGGCATCTATCAGCGTGCGAGCGGGCCCGGCGCCTTTGCGCAGATCTATACGACGGCCGCTTCGAGCGGCAAGAGCCAGACTCTCGTTCAGGCTGGAATCCGGCATCGATTTTGAAATGTGAGGACTGCGGTGTGACGGCGTGAGCGGCGCGTCTGTTCCGCTCCGCGAACACCGACCGTCATCGCTTCATCGCGCTCCATCGGGCGCTACTCCAGCAAAAGGCCGTCGCCGAGGACATCAACGACGCAATCGACCGCATCGAAATTCCGGTTCCCCTGGAGGACAATGCGTCCGTTCAATATTCAGTTCCTGAGCGGCGGAAACCAGCAGAAGGTGCTGTTCGCTCGAGCACTCGCGTCCGATGCGGATCTCATGTTGATGGACGATCCCATGCGCGGCGTGGATATCGGCACCAAGCTCGAAATCTATGCGCTGTTGCAGGCCGAAGCGGCTAAGGGCCGTACATTCGTCTGGTACACGACTGAAAACGACGAGTTTGCTTACTGCGATCGAACCTACGTGTTTCGCGCGGACCTGGTCACGCGGGTCCTGAATCGCAGCGAATGCACGGAAGAAGCGTTGCTGGCCGCGAGTTTCGAGGAGGTTGCATCATGATTCAGGCAGTCAGGCTACGTGCGCGCCGTCTCGATCTGCGTTCGGTGTTGCCGGTAGCGTCGCTATTTGCGGTGCTGATCCCGATGATCGCCGTGCAACCGAATACGTTCAGCTACTTCGGTGCGGTGATGTTGCTGAACCTGGGTGTGCCAATCGTGTTCGCGACGCTGGCGCAACTCGCGGTGACTACCTCCAACGAGTTTGATCTCTCGATCGGCTCATTCGTCAGTCTCGTCGCATGCATCGGAGCGACCCTGCTGGTGCGTTCGCCCTGGCTTGGCTGGGCCGCGCTCGCGGGTTGCGTCGCGCTCTATGCGCTGGTGGGTGCGCTGATCGAATACCGGCGCATTTCGTCGGTCGTGGTGACGCTCGGTCTTTCGTTTGTCTGGAATGGGTTCGCGGTGTTGCTGTTGCCCTCGCCTGGCGGCACGAGCCCGGGCTGGCTCTCGACGCTGATGGGGTTCCAGTCGCCGGTGATTCCCGCACCATTGCTGTGGACCGCCGCAATCGGTATTGGCGGCCACGTCCTGCTGATGCGCTCGCCGATCGGAGTCGGGCTGCGCGGAGTGGGTGGCAACCCGGGCGCGATGCGCCGGTTCGGCTGGTCGGTGATCCGCTCGAAGGCCATTCTGTTCGGATGCGCAGGCGTCTTCGGCGTGTGTTCCGGGCCGACCCTGCTGGGCCTCGCGACTTCAGCCGATGCCAATATCGCATTGCGCTACACGCTGCTGTCGGTGGCCGGCGTGATTCTGGGCGGAGGCGAGTTTGTCGGTGGCCGCGTCTCTGCGATTGGCGCCGTTCTCGGCGCGATCACGCTGACGCTGGCATCGTCCTTTCTTTCCTTTCTGCAGATCGCACCGGAATGGCAAATTGGTCTTCAGGGCATGATTCTGATCGCCGTGTTGTCGCTGCGTCTGGTATTTCGGGGCAGGGGAGCACGGCGATGAGAGCAACCCTTGCGATTCGCGACACGCCGTGGCTCTGGTCGGTCGTCGGTGCGGTGCTGGTGGGCGTGGCCACCGGTCTCGCGCTGGGCGCAGGCACGCGGCCAGCATGCTTTCCGCTGCGTCCGCGTTTGTGGTGTTCACCGTGCTGGTCGGTTTAGGGCAGATGCTGGTGGTCACGAGCGGCCCCGGCAACATCGACCTTTCGATTCCCGCGACCATCGCACTATCCGGCAGTGTCGCGATGCGCGTGATGGCCGCCAATGACAACGCAATCGTTTTCGGCATCGTGACGGTCGTGGCGATGGGCGTGGCCATCGGCCTGTTCAATTACCTGCTGATCCGGCTGCTGCGGATTCCTCCGATCATCGCCACGCTGTCGTCCAGTTTCGTCTTGCAGTCGATCGCCATTAGCCTCGGCAGGGGTGGCGCGGCGCCGCCGGCCGCTCTTGAAAATTTTGCGTTGAGCCGTGTTGCCGGGGTGTCGAGTCTCGCGTTTGTGGCGTTGGTGGTCACGGTACTGACTGGGATCGTGTTGTTCAGGCTGGTGCAGGGGCGCAGCCTGTCAGCAGTCGGCCAGAACGCGCGCGCGGCGAATCTCGCGGGCGTGCGGGTGGAGTGAGTCCATTGTGCGACGTATGTGGCCTGCTTCGTGCTCGTGGCGTTGTGTGCTTTGTTGCTCGCGGCATTTTCGGGCGGTGCAACGCTCGATATGCGGGCGGATTACATGCTGCTGTCGGTGGCCGTGGTGGTGATAGGCGGCACCCAGGTGTCGGGTGGCCGCGCGAGTCCGATCGGCGTGTGGGGCGCAGCCTGTTTCCTGTTTCTCATCAACGCACTGCTCAATGCGAGCGGTGCCGGCGCAGGCGTGCGCGCGATTATCTACGGGGCCTTGATCATCGGCGTGACGACGCTCGCCGGCGGCTCCGCTGCCGCCTGCCGGTGACGGTGAACCACGGCGAAGAGAGCAGACTTGGGTCCTTTTTCAAGCGCTTTCGCATGGATGCCGCACGGCTCTTCCTTCGGCAGAGACGTATCTCAGCGCCGCCTGCTCCGACAATTGCGTTTCATAAGCGTTTCCTATCGTGCAAGAACGAACCCGTCTTGGCGTGATTCGCAGTGGCGATATACCGTTATACCCGTGTTACAGCGGCTGCAAGGAAGGCATTGGAGCGCCCCTGGCTATCACTGTCAGACGGCAGGCAGGGCGGCCACTCGGGCATCCGCCTCTCGGCCGGTGCAAAGCGGCTCCCATTCCCGGACTGATGTGACGTGCCCGGATGAGCCCGTCGTGCCGGCGCGTTTCTCACCTGCATGAGCCGCTTCCCCTTACACCCGGAAACGAAGATCGACCATGTACAAAGCCATCAGGAAAAACCCTTCGGCGCCTCAAGCTGCCGACACGATCCTTACCGCGTTGCGCGATATTCCTGTCTCTGCTCTCAGCGACAACATGCATCGCAACATCGGCAGTGTGGGACTTCACCCCTATCAACGGCCCGGCAAGAAGACGATGGCCGGCACCGCGGTGACGGTGCGCTCGCGGGGCGGCGATAACCTGACTTATCTGCGCGCCCTGGAGTTTTGTCGTCCGGGGGACGTACTGGTCGTGGACGCGGGTGGCGATCTCAACAACGCCGTGGTCGGAGGGATTCTGTCTTTTTATGCCGCCAATATCGGCGTTGTCGGTTTGGTCGTGGATGGCGCGATCCGCGACGTCGCGGAAATCCGCGATCGGGATTTTCCGGTTTACGCGCGCGGGGTCACGCACCGGGGGCCGTATAAGGACGGTCCGGGCGAAATCAATGTGCCGGTGTCGGTCGGCGGAATGGTGGTCAATCCGGGGGACATCGTTGTCGGCGATCAGGACGGCTTGCTGGCCATTCCGCAGGACGATGCCGGGCATGTCATTGAAAAAGCGCTAGCCGTTCTGGAAGCGGAGGCGGAGACCATGCGGGCGATGAAGGAGGGCCGTTGGAACCGCGCGTTTATCGACGCGCTCGAAGCGCGATGCAACAACTGAGCAACACGTAGAGAGAAGGAGAAGAACCGACGTCTGCATCGCGACGTCGGTTTTTTATGGCCCATGGCCGTCATGGCGGTGAGCTTGACCGGCGCTCGTCTGTACGTCCGGTGAAGCACGGCGACGAACGCAGATGGCCGCGTCATCGCCGCCTTATGTACGCGATCAATCGAAGCTAACCAGCACCTTCATCGATTTTGAACGGTCGCCGGCAGTCTGGAACGCCTTGACCGAATCCTGATACGGGAAAATGCCGGAAATCAAGGGCTTCACGTCGATCAATCCCTTGTTCAGCAGTTCGACGGCCACCGCGAACTCTTCGTGAAAGCGGAACGCCCCGCGCAGGTCGAATTCCTTGGCGACAATCACGTTGATCGGCAACGCGATGTCGCCGCCGAGGCCGACCTGGACGATCACGCCGCGTGGTTTGAGCACGTCGAATGCACCGCGCAATGCCGCTGCGTTGCCGCTCGCCTCGAACAGAACGTCGAAAGTGCCCTTGTCGGCGGCGAACGGCTGGAGCGCGTCCGGCGTCTCCGCGATATTGAGTGCGATGTCGGCGCCGACCTTTTTCGCGCTGTCGAGCGGCAGCGTGTTCACATCGGTTGCCACGATCATCGCGGCACCGGCTCTGCGTGCAGCCGCTACGATCAACGCGCCGATCGGTCCGCATCCTGTGACGAGCACACGCTTGCCGAGCAACGGGCCCGCGCGTCGAACGGCGTGCAGTGCAACTGAGAGCGGTTCGGCCATCGCGGCTTCCGCATCGCTCAACGAGTCCGCCACGACGTGCGCCTGTGAGCGGTCGATCACGATCTCCTGGCGGAATGCGCCTTGCACATGCGGCGTGCGCATGGCGCTGCCGTAGTAGCGCATATCCAGACAATGGTTCTGCAGCCCTTGCTGACAGTATTGGCACAGACCACAAGGCCGGCTCGGGCTGATGGAGATCCGGGTGCCGGCCGGCATATCCGTCACGCCAGGCCCCACGCGCGAGACCGCGCCCGAGACTTCATGGCCGAGCACCATGGGTTCCTTGATGCGAACCGTGCCGAAGCCGCCATGATTGAAGTAGTGAAGATCGGAGCCGCAGATACCGCCGGCCCGAACCCGTACGAGCAACTGGTTGGCTTCCGGTTCCGGCGTCGGAACCTCCTCGATGCGCAGATCGAGTGGTGCGTGAATGACAAGTGCATGCATGGTAGGTGCCTATAACGGTGAATACGGGATCAGCACGCTATACGGTAGCGTTTAATGCCCCGCTCGACAAAGAACGATGTTGTCTGGGTCGATAGTCGCCGCTTATGGATGCTCACTCGAGCGCTTTGGTCATGTTTTCGATGACCTTCTTGGCGTCCGAGAACACCATCATTGTCTTGTCCATATAGAACAGATCATTGTCGAGACCGGCGTATCCGGACGCCATCGACCGCTTGTTGACGATCACGGTGCGCGCCTTATAGGCTTCCAGAATCGGCATGCCGGCGATCGGCGACGCCGGGTCTGTCTTTGCGGCGGGATTGACGACGTCGTTGGCGCCCAGCACGAGCACCACATCGGTCTGGCCGAACTCCGCGTTGATGTCGTCCATTTCGAATACCTGATCGTACGGCACTTCCGCTTCCGCGAGCAGCACGTTCATATGGCCCGGCATCCGGCCGGCCACCGGATGGATCGCATAACGGACGTCGATGCCCTTGCCGGTGAGCTTGTCGGTCAACTCCTTCAACGCATGCTGTGCTCGCGCGACCGCCAATCCGTAGCCTGGAACGATCACGACGGATTCCGCATTGCCGAGCAGAAAGGCGGCGTCGTCGGCGGAACCTGATTTGACCGGCCGTTGTTCCCGTTTGGCGCCGCCCTCAGCCGCCGTTTCAGCACCAAAACCGCCGAGCAGCACGCTAAAAAACGACCGGTTCATCGCCCGACACATGATGTACGACAGAATTGCGCCCGACGAGCCGACCAACGATCCGGCAATGATCAGCATGGGGTTGTTCAGCGAGAAACCGATGCCCGCGGCAGCCCAGCCCGAGTACGAGTTGAGCATCGAGACGACGACCGGCATGTCGGCGCCGCCAATCGGAATGATGATCAGCACGCCGAGCGCGAACGCAATCGCCGTCATGACGATGAAGGGCAACCACGACTGGGTCAGAAAGAACGCAATCCCGAAGCCGACCATCGCGATGGCGAGTGCAAGATTGAGGGCGTGCTGCCCGGGATACACGACCGGTGCCCCTTGAAACAGGCGGAAGCGGTATTTGCCGGACAGTTTGCCGAACGCGATCACGGACCCGGAGAACGTGATCGCGCCGATGAAGGTGCCGATGAACAACTCGACGCGATTGCCGTAAGGAAGCTCGCCGCTGGTTGCGGCCAGTCCGAAAGCGGACGGTTCGGAGACCACCGCATAGGCAATGCAGACGGCGGCCAGCCCGATCAACGAGTGCATGGCTGCAATCAGCTCGGGCATTTTGGTCATTTCGACGCGCGCGGCAACAATAGTGCCGACCGCGCCGCCGACGATCATCGCGACCACGAGCACCGTTAGTCCGAGCATCAGGTCCGAGCCGAGCGAGGACGCCTGTTTCGCGATCAGCGCGAGCGTCGTCAGAATGGCGAGTGCCATGCCGACCATGCCGAAGGCATTGCCCAGCCGGGCGTTTTTCGGATTCGACAGCCCTTTGAGCGCCTGAATGAAGCATACGGAGGCGACAAGGTACAACAAGGTGACGACATTCATGCTCATCGCGAGACTCCGTTGACTGCGTTTGCGGCAGGTTTTTTAGCGTCTTTTTTCCTGAACATTTCAAGCATGCGGCGCGTCACGAGGAAGCCGCCGAATACATTGACGGCCGCGAGCGCGACGGCGAACGCGCCGAATGCCTTGCCGGTGCCGCCCACGGTTAGTCCTGCCGCCAGCATGGCGCCGACAAGGACAATGGCGGATATCGCGTTGGTGACGGCCATGAGCGGTGTATGCAGGGCAGGGGTAACGTTCCAGACAACGTGGTAGCCGACATAGATCGCCAGAACGAAAATGATGAGATTGGTGGTGGTATGCGTGATGAGTTCCATGGCGGTCTCCTTATGCCGTTTTCAGTATCGAGACGTAGTGACCGAGCAAGGTGGCCGCAACGATATCGTCGCTGGTATCGATCTTCAGATTGCCGTCTGTATCGATGATCAGTTTCAGAAAGTCGAACACGTTGCGCGCGTAGAGCGAAGAGGCATCCGTTGCGACCATGGCCGGCAGATTCGTATAGCCGGCGATGTGGACGCCGTGGCGCAGCACCACCGCATCCGCTTCGGTCAAGGGGCAGTTGCCGCCGCGCCTGCCGCCCACGCTTGCACCTTTGCCCGCAGCCAGGTCGATGATTACCGAGCCCGGTTTCATCTCAGGTACCGTCTCTTCGTTGAGCAGCGTGGGCGCTGTACGTCCTGGAATCAGAGCGGTCGTAATCACGATATCCGCCAGTTTGGCCCGCTCATGGACTAAAGCGCCCTGGCGTGCGATCCAGGATGCCGGCATCGGGCGCGCATAGCCGCCCACACCTTGGGCGGCTTCACGCTCTTCGTCGGTTTCGCACGGGACGTCGAGAAACTTCGCGCCCAGCGATTCGATCTGCTCCTTGACGGCGGGACGCACGTCCGACGCCTCGATCACCGCGCCCAGTCGCTTTGCCGTGGCCATCGCCTGCAGCCCCGCGACGCCGGCGCCGAGGATGAGTACA
>Ga0137385_10004523_pt1 | contig 12139 bp, 13 predicted proteins | sample SagtaG_FD_104921 | JGI IMG/M metagenome (GOLD analysis project Ga0137385, IMG submission 104921) | Vadose zone soil microbial communities from Sagehorn Ranch, Mendocino, California, USA - Sage2_R_80_16 metaG | ecosystem: Environmental > Terrestrial > Soil > Vadose zone | place: USA: California...
CTCACCGTTTCGGCTTCACGCAGGCGCGGCAACAGACGGTCGAACTCGCGTTTCACGAGGCCGTAGCATTCGCATGCACGCGCTTCGAGACCCTTGCGATCGAGCACGCGGATGTGGCCGCGGCTGTGATGGATCAGGCCGTCGTTGTGCAGCTTGCCTGCCGCTTCCGTGATGCCTTCGCGACGCACGCCGAGCATGTCGGCGATCAACTGTTGCGTGACGGACAGATCATCCGATGCCACGCGGTCGACTTCGATCAGCAGCCAGCGGCAAAGTTGCTTGTTCAACGAGTGATGCCGGTTGCAGGCAGCTGTCTGCGCGACCTGGGTGAGCAGTGCGTGCATGTAGAGCAGCATCAGGCGACGCAGGAAATCCGAGCGTGCGAACTGCTGACGCAGCGCCTGCGCCGTCATCCGGTACGCGAAGCCCGAGCACTGCACCTGCACGCGGTTCGGCATGGTTTCACCGCCCGTCAGCACGGGCACGCCCGTCATGCCTTCGCGACCCACTGCGGCGATCTCGACGGAACCGCCGTCTTCCATTGTCGACAGCATCGAGATGATGGCCGTGGTAGGGAAGTAGACGTGATGGATACGTTGTCCCGAATCGCACAGCAGTTGTTCTGTGCGCAGATGAACGAGTTCGAGATGAGGGGCAATGGCCTGCCACTCATGGGATGGCAATGCGCCGAGCAAATGATTGCCGTGCAGATCGGATTGAAGCGTTAGCATGATCGGTCCTCGCATGAAGCCGTGCCCTGCACGACCCCTTGTTTTTTAACCCAGCGCTGCACGCTTCCCGATGTCTTGCCGCCTGGTTCGCGGCGAGATACGTACAGACCGGCCCCGTCTACCATCCGTCGATGCGGTTGTTTTGAATGTCTGCATCGACGTTGGCATTTCCACTGCGCCCATCATCTAGCGAGGACTGTGCCAATCGACTGGAAAATGAGCGCTGGTGCGGCGCAGCGTCGCGAGGAATATCGTCGAATCGGCTAAAACGTATCTTTTTGTTTCAAATCTGCACAATGGCATTTGTCGGCGGATTCGAGAATTCATCTTAACTTTCAGGCGCTAACTCACTGATTTTGCATGGGTTGAAAATAGCCAGGAGAATGCCTGCAGACCCCGATCAGGCATGAAACATGGGCGAAACGCCCACCAAAGAGTGATTCCGCGCTGAACGCGATTTGATTCAGATGTGTTCCATGAATTTAGTGTGCTGCCGCACCGAAAACTGATTTTTGGAGGAGAGCGGGATTTTTAGAACGCGATTGTGTCGTACGAATACCAACGTCCGCAGCAGGAGTGTTGGCGCGCCCCGTCATTCTTCAGTCGGATGCGTGGCAGCAAGCCCGTTGGGACTCGCAAACGTTTTGCGCCAGTACATTGCACCTGTCGCGTTGAGTGCCAGTACTTCGTCGTCGCGGTACTGCCCGTCGGTGATATGGGCGAAGCGTGTGGAGCCTGCGCTCGCGCAAATAGAACGCCTCGTAAAGCAACGCGTTACTCATGGCGTCACGTCGGGCGCGCCTCGCACGGACGACGTTGACGGCGCCGTCACGTAGCCGGGCTATTTCAACCTGCCCGGTCTGTGTCCGGTTTGTCTCATTGATGAGAATCACCTCTCGGGACCGTTCAGTTGCTTCGCCGGTCACGACGACCTGCACCGGCAGCAGCACACCCCCCAGCACATGCCGTCGCGGTGAGCGCGGCTGCTACAACGTGTCGGGCGAGAACGCTTCGGCCGAAGCCGCTACCTGAATGAGCGGCGCGTTCATGCCGCCGCCTCGCGTCCCCTGCAATTCGGTAACGGCCGCCGCCAGCGACTCGATGCTCGAAAAGACGTCGCGCGTGAGCATGCGGTTCGGAATCTCGATGTCGAATTCGTCTTCGATGGATAGCATCAACTGGACAGTCCCGATTGCCGAGAGGCCTGCTGCATAGAGGTCTGCGTCATCGGCGAGCATGTCGGGCGGCACGTCGAGCCGTGCCCATTCGGAAAGAATGCGTCGCAGTACCGTTTTCATGAGCGCAGCCCTCAATGAGTGTAGGCCAGCCGCTAGTGGCTTTAAGTCCGGCGTATGGGCTTGCGGCTGCCAGGGCCAGTCGATGATCCGGATGGTCGATCGCGACGGGTGCGCCGGTTGAATCTATTTAACGGATTGCGACGCGTCGGCGTCAGTGCGTTGCCACACGGAAACGCAAGGGTGCATGCGCGCGGCAGTACAGTAGCTGTGTTCTCGATGTCGATAAGCAGAACGAGACGGCGCTGCACGATACCAGGCACACGGCTCGCATCCATATCAAAGCGCGACGAAAGTGTGTGTACACGTACAGAGTAGGACGCTGAAGATCGGTTCCAATGGCGCTCAGATGTGTTGCATCGAAGCATTGACGCGTGATGGACGTCATGGTGATTCGAGTGAGCGCGATGCATCTTTGCACGGGATGACCAGGCGCTATGAGAGGAGGGCCTATCGGAAAGAAGGTGCGCCGTGCGCTCAATAAGCGGGCCGGGCAGATCGAATGGGCGGAATCGGTGAGAGACGACACGCCCCGATGATTTGCATGCGGACTGCTAATTGATTCGATCGGTAACAAACGTAACGAATGTAACCACAAGGGATTATCGGACCTATACGTGCAGTACTTTCGATGCAATTTTTCCCCATTTTCGCAGGCTGGTTGCGATGTGCTTCAGGCTTCGCTTCACGACGCGTTACACGAAAGAAACAATTGATCGGAGGGAATACCCTGTCGAGTAATTTCCCGACTGGCGTATCCAGATAAAGCAACGCAACGTATTGTTCACAAAATAAAAAATGACACGAGGGCACGTGATCAACATTCATCGCAGGCGAGAAACGCCGCATCGGGGAGAAGGATGATGGAACAAACCAATAAAGAACGTTCCTTGGTCAGCAAGGTCATGGATGGTCTTGTGACCGGGATCGTCGAAGAGAAGTACGGTGCGGTGTTACCACCGCAAGACGTATTGTCGAAGGAATTCGACGTCAGCCGCACGGTGATGCGCGAGGCGCTGTCGATGCTGCTCGCCCGTCACATGCTCGATGTGCGGCCCAAGATCGGCACGCGTATCAGGCCGATGCACGACTGGCGCATGATCGACGAGGACGTCGTGAACTGGCGCTTCCGTGCGAAGCCCGATCCGACGTTCTTGCGCGACGTGATCGAGTTCCGCGTGCTGATCGAACCGCGCGCCGCCGCACAGGCGGCCACGCGTGGCAACGCCTCGGACATCGCCGCGATCCGCGATGCGTTCGAGGCTTTCCGCAACAGCCCGCCTGGCGAACCCGGGCATCAGACTGCGGATGAAGTACTGCATACGCGCATCGTGATTGCGAGCGGCAACCAGTTCTTCCAGCAGATGGCGGCAATCATTCGCGGTGCGCTATCCGCGTTGAAGCCGCTCGTCGATCTGCCGCATAGCGCATGGGAAGAAACGGTGCGGTTGCACTCGCGCGTGGTCGAGGCGATCGAGCGGCACGATGCGAAGGAAGCGGAAACGGCGTCGATTGCGTTGATCGATTTCTCGATGAGCCGCCTGAGCGGTGCCATGCCGGACGCTGCGGCATAGCAACAGAACGAGGCAGGGCAGCTCAGTTTCAACAGGTTTTACCCGGCAACACCGGTAGCACCCCAGGCCGTGCGAAGGCGAGTCCGACGAAGTGATACGCGACATCGGCGACAATGTCGGCTGTCACTCACTGGATGGACACCCCTTTTTGCGACCGATGAATAACGCAGCAACCCATCACCATTCCGGGCATCTCGCGACATTACGCTGGGGCATCGTTGGCACAGGCCGCATCGCCCATCGTTTCGCGCAAAGCCTCGCGCATGTCCCCGACACGCGGCTGACAGCAGTCTGGTCCCGCCGCCGCGCTCCCGCTGAAACGTTTGCGCAGCAACATGGCGGACAGGCGCTCGACAGCTTCGATGCACTCCTTCAAAGCGGCATCGACGCGCTCTATATCGCGACGATGCAGGACAGCCACGCGCACTACGCGACGGCCGCGCTCGAAGCCGGTATTCATGTGCTGTGCGAAAAGCCCGCGACGGTCAACGCGGCGCAACTCGATCGCGTGATCGACAGCGCGCGCGCGTCGCAACGGCTCTTCATGGAAGCGATGAAGCCGCCGTTCTATCCGCTCTACAGGAAGCTGCGCGCCCATCTCGCGAACGATCCCATCGGTGCGATCGGCCTCGTGCGAGCCGGCTGCTCGGTGCCGGGCGTGCCCGACGATCATCCGTCGCTGTCGCTTGAGCAGGCGGGCGGCGCGCTGCTCGATATCGGTATCTACGAGATGTTTCTTGCCGTCGACTGGCTCGGCGCGCCGCTCGACGTGCAGACGCTGGGACGGCTCGGGCGGACGGGCGTCGATACCTTCGCGAGCCTCAACAGCCGCCACGAAAACGGCATTGCGCAGATCTTTTGCGGACTGGACCTGTTCGGCAAGGGCGATGCGTTTATCGCGGGCACGCTGGGTCACGTCACGATTCACGAGAACTGGTGGAATCCGGCGCGTGCGACGGTGCGCTACGTGGATGGACGCATCGTCGAACTCGATGCGCCGTTCGAAGGCGGCGGCCTCAACTACGAGACCGCGCACTTTTGCGATCTGATTCGCAGCGGCGAACTCGAAAGTCCCATCATGACGCACGCGAAGTCGCGGCAGATGATCGCGATGGCCGATGCGGCGCGCGCGGCACTGGGGCTCAGGTTTCCATGCGAGTGACGCTGCGCGACGGGCGCGCGCAATGATAGGATCGTCGCCGCCGGTGCGGGTGCGGACGGGTACAAGTGGGTGTTCGGCCCTGTGTTCGCGCCTGAAAACAAAGCCCGCCGGTTTCGTTTCCCTTCCGTAGACAAGCTGTTTCGAGGAGCGCGATGATGCGCATGCTGGCCAGACTGTGGCGCGAGTACAAGAGTCTCGTCGCGTTTATCGTTCTGATGGTGCTGTTTCGCAGCGCGATCGCCGACTGGAACGTCGTGCCGAGTGGCTCGATGCTGCCGACCATCCGCGAGGGCGACCGCATCCTCGTCGACAAGATGGCTTACGATCTGCGCGTGCCGCTCACGCACATCGCAATCGCACATCTGCATGACCCGCAGCGCGGCGACATCGTGACGATCGATTCATCCGCCGCGCACGAGCTGATCGTGAAGCGCCTGATCGGCCTGCCCGGCGATATCGTCGCGATGCGCGACAACGTGCTGTATGTGAACGGCGTGCGGGCGAGCTATCAGCCGCTTCCGCTCGCACCGCTGCCCGGCGACGCTGCTTCACCCGGCGATTATCTGACTGAGCGCTTCGCGGGCGTTGCGCATGTCGTGCGGCTCTCGGAAGTCGCGCCGAGCCCGCGCCGCTCGTTCGACCCGGTGACGGTGCCCGCGGGCGAATATCTGATGCTCGGCGACAATCGCGATGACAGCGCGGATTCGCGCTATTTCGGCTTCTTTCCGCGTGAAGAGCTGATGGGCCGCACGCGCCGCGTGGCGTTTTCGCTCGACCCGGATCATTTCTACAAGCCGCGCTTCGACCGGTTCGGCACGCGGCTCGATGCGGTGGCGGCGCGTTGACGTTGCATCGCTAGCGGTGTTCGGTCGCGCCGCGGCTTCGCTCAGCCCCGGCGATTGGCAAGCGCTTGCGCGCACTCGGCGACGAGGGCAGGGCCGCGATAGATGAAGCCCGTATAAAGCTGCACGAGCGATGCGCCCGCATCGAGCTTGGCCTGCGCGTCCGCGCCCGAGAAAATCCCACCCACGCCGATGATCGGCACCTCGCTGCCGACTTCCACGCGCAGCTTGCGGATCACCTCGTTCGATGCATCGAACACAGGACGCCCCGACAGGCCACCAGCCTCGTCGGCGTGCGGCAGGCCTTGCACGGCAGTGCGAGAGAGCGTCGTGTTGGTCGCGATCACGCCTTCGAACCGGTGGCGCAGCAACGTATCGGCGATCGACTTGATCTGCTCGTCGTCCAGATCCGGCGCGATCTTCAGCGCGAGCGGCACGAGCTTGCCGTGCAGATCGGCGAGACGCTGCTGCTTGTCCTTCAGCGCGGCGAGCAGCGCGTCGAGTTCGTCCGCGCCTTGCAACTGGCGCAGGTTCTTCGTGTTCGGCGACGAGATGTTGACGGTCACGTAGCTCGCGAACGGATAGACGCGCTCGAGGCAATACAGGTAGTCGTCGGCGGCGCGCTCGATCGGCGTGTCGGCGTTCTTGCCGATGTTCAGCCCGAGCGTGCCGCGATAGCGCGCGGCCTGCACGTTCTTCACGAACTGGTCGACGCCCGCGTTGTTGAAGCCCATCCGGTTGATCACAGCATTCGCCTGCGGCAAGCGGAACATGCGCGGGCGCGGATTGCCCGGTTGCGCGCGCGGCGTCACGGTGCCGACCTCGATGAAGCCGAAGCCGAGTGCCGCGAGACCGTCGATGCACGCGCCATCCTTGTCGAGACCTGCCGCGAGGCCGACCGGGTTCCTGAACGTCAGCCCCATCACGGTGCGCGGCGAATCGGGCACGTGCGGCGCGAGCGCGCCCGCGAGTCCGGTGCGTCCGGCCGCGCCAAGCATGCGCAGGGTGAGATGGTGGGCGTCTTCCGCGTCCATGCGGAAGAGTTGGGCGCGTACGAGCGGATAGAGGGAACTGAACACGGCGGGGCGCCTGGCGGCTGAAAATGAGAACCCGCTATTTTAACGGTTCGGCGCGGCGGCTATCGACGTTTCGGTTTTGAAGCGAATCGGGACTAGTGGGCGGCCGCGAATCCGCTGCGCCGCGTGAGCAATCAGCCTCGCTCGCCACGCATGCCGCGCATGCCCGCTTTCGCGGCATCGACGGGGGAGAGATCCAGCGCGTCAGTGTCGAGCACCTTCCACGTGCCGTCGAAAAGCCCTTCGAGCGGCGTGAAATTGGCCTTGTAGGCCATCTTCGGGCTTTCGCGGATCCAGTAGCCGAGATACACGTGCGGCAGCTTGAGGCTGCGCGCCTGCTCGATCTGCCAGAGGATGTTGTAGGTGCCGAAGCTCGTGTGCGGCAGGTCGGGATCGAAGAAGGTGTACACCGACGACAGCCCGTCGCCGAGGATATCGATCATGCTGACCATGCGCAGCGTGCCGGGCATGTCGGGATGGCCTGCGTAACCGGGATTGGCGGGCTCGCGGAATTCGACGAGGCGCGAATTGATCCGGCTTTGCAACAGGAACTGTTCGTACTGGTCGCGGCTGTCGCGGTCCATGCCGCCGCCCGCGTGGCGCGCCGACTGATAGCGCATATAGAGCGCGTAGTGCTCTTCGTCGTAATGCAGCGGCGCGACGGTCGCGATCAGGTTGCCATGCCGTTTCCACACGCGCCGCTGTGTGCGGTTCGGCGTGAAGCGTTCGACGGGCACGCGCACGGGTACGCACGCGCGGCAGCCGTCGCAGTACGGCCGGTATGTGAACACGCCCGAGCGGCGAAAGCCCGCGCGCACGAGTTCGGTATAGACGTCGGAGTTGATCAGATGGCTGGGCGTCGCAACCTGCGAGCGCGCGACGCGCCCTTCCAGATAACTGCAAGGGTAAGGCGCTGTTGCATAGAATTGCAGCGCCGAAAGCGGTGAAAGCGGCAGCTCATTCGGGTGAGTCACGTTAGCAGCTCTCGAAGCGTTTCTGGATTTGCCAATCCGGCACGCTGCTCAACGGTAGTGTGCAGCGTGCCCGGCGGACGCGTCCATGGCGATTGTCATCGTTCACGTGGCGTCGGCCCTCGACGACGCTGCGCATCACACCGCCGGCGCAAAAAGATCGCGCACGACGGTCTTGTCGAACGACCAGGGGATCGGCGCTGCGTCGACATTCGCCCGCACATGCGCGACGAACGCCTTGCGCGCGATCTCGCGGCCGCCCAGCGACGCCAGATGCGACGTGTTCTGCTGGCAGTCTATCATTTCTATTTCGTGACGTCGCAAGTGGAAGACGAGCGCGGAGAGCGCAATTTTCGATGCATCGGTGACGTCCGCAAACATCGATTCGCCGAAGAACATTTTGCCGAACGACACACCATACAACCCGCCGACACGCTTTCCCTCGTGCCACGCTTCGATGCTGTGCGCTTCGCCGCGGCGGTGCAATGCCGTGTAGGCCTCGATCACGTCCGACGTGATCCAGGTGCCGCGCTGGCCGTGACGCGGTGCGAGCGCGCAGGCGCGCATCACGGCGGGGAAATCGGCGTCGACGCGGATTTCCCACGCGTCGTCACGCAGCACGCGCTTGAGCGTCTTTTTCAGCGAAGGCGAAATCTTGAACTCGCGTGGACGCAGGACCATGCGCGGGTCGGGTGTCCACCAGAGCACAGGCTGACCGTCCGAGTACCACGGAAAAATGCCGCGCCGGTACGCGTCGATGAGTCTCGACGGCAACAGGTCCGCGCTTGCCGCGAGCAGGCCCGGCGCGCCGCTCGCTGTGGACAGCGCGCGTTCGACGGGCGGAAACGGATCGTCGGGGCCTAGCCAGGGAACCATGCGACAGCTGTCGTTGTGGTCAGCCGTCGCGCAGCGAGCGGAAGATGTCGCCCGTGTGCAGACCGTAGTTGCCCGACGCGCGGTCGGTGAAGAAGAAGCGCAAGGTTTGCGCGACGGTGGGGAACGCGATGTCGTTCCATGGAATTTCGTGCTCTTCGAAGAGGCGCACTTCGAGGCTCTCTTCGCCTGCTTCGACATCGAGATCGAGCAGTCGCGCGAGGTAGAACAGATGCACCTGATGCACGTGCGGAACGTTCAGCAGCGTGTACAGGTTCTGCACTTCGACGCGCGCACCGGCTTCTTCCAGTGTTTCGCGCGAGGCGGCCTCCGACGTCGTCTCGCCCATTTCCATGAAGCCTGCGGGCAGAGTCCAGTAGCCGTAGCGCGGTTCGATCGCGCGCCGGCACAGCAGCACCTTGTCATCCCAGACGGGAACGGTGCCGACCACGTTGCGCGGATTCTGATAGTGCACGGTGCCGCAGCTCGCGCAGACGAAGCGTTCACGGTTGTCGCCGGGCGGAATGCTCAGGCTCACTGCGTGGCCGCAGACGGAACAGAATTTCATAGGAAGCGGATGGGAAACGGTGATGGGAGTGTATCACCGGGGAGCGGCGTGACGATGACGGAGGCGGACGACGTAAGTGCTGCGTGCGCGTGATGATTTCGTGTTGAAGCGAAGGCCGACCCGCAAAACAAAAAACCCGCCATGGGCGGGTTTGATGGTGCGACGGCTTGATCACACTTGGAACATATAACCAGTGAGTACTGGTTGCGGGGGTAGGATTTGAACCTACGACCTTCGGGTTATGAGCCCGACGAGCTGCCAGACTGCTCCACCCCGCGTCCGTCGAAGAAAAGATTATAGGGCAACCGCATGCTCAATGCAATCAGTTTTTAAGAATCGACATGAAAGTGTGGAAAGCGACGGTGATCTGGCTTGCCGCGACAAGTGCGTCGAAGGCGCATCGAATGCCCGTCGTTACTGTGAGAGCATGGCCACGTAGCGCACAACACGTGCGCTAGAATCCCCGTTCTTCGGTGCCGAACGAGACTTCATATCGCGTGCGGCACCGCATTCATCAATGCTCTCTCGACACGCCATGGACATCGCTCACGATTTGCAGTCGATCGCTGCGCAGGAACACTCGCTTGTCTTCCCTCATTTCGATGCCGACACCGCGTGGCAACTCGGCGCGTATCTGCGCGAGGTCGCGAAAGCGCGCGGCCTTGCGCTCGCCATCGATATCCGCACGTTCGGCCAGCCCATGTTCTTCTCGTTGCTGGAAGGCGCGACGCCGGACAACGTCAACTGGGCGCGCCGCAAGGGCAACACGGTCGCGTATTTCCGCTGCAGCTCGTATGCCGTCGGGCTGAAGCTGCAACAGTCGAACGCGACGCTGGCCGACAAACACAGTCTTCCCGTGGCCGACTATGCATCGCATGGCGGTGCGTTTCCGCTGACCGTGAAGGGCGCGGGCGTAATCGGATCGGTGACGGTATCGGGGCTGCCGCAACGCGCGGATCACGAACTCGTCGTCGAGGCGCTGTGCGCGCAACTCGGCCACGACTACAGCAAGCTCGCGCTTGCAAAGGCCTGACGCATGCGCGTGCCGCCCTATGCATTGCTCGGCATCGCCATCGTCGCCGAAGTGATCGCGACCTCGGCGCTTCGCGCGTCGGAAGGCTTCACGCGGCTCGTGCCCGCGCTCGTCGTGCTGCTCGGCTACGGCATTTCGTTTTACTGCCTGTCGCTCACGCTGAAGAGCCTGCCCGTCGGCATCGTGTATGCGATCTGGTCCGGCGTCGGGATCGTGCTGATCACGCTGGTCGCGATCGTGATGTATCGACAGGTGCCGGATCTTGCGGCTGTCGCGGGGTTGAGCCTGATCGTCGCGGGCGTCGTCGTGCTCAACCTGTTTTCGAAGATGCAGGCGCACTGACGCCGCGCGGCGCTGACAGCTAGTGAATCACTTGCAGCGAATCACCATCGAACGGTTCTTCACGCTCGCCGACACCACGTTCGTGACGCTGCCGCCGGCCAGACCGCCATCGTCGCTGTCCTTCGAAACGATGTCGTAACCCGTCGCGCCGCACGCCTTGCCCGCCAGCACGTAGCACGATGCCCAGCTCGAACTCGCGTCCGCGCCGCTGCAGCTGACCGCGAAGCCGGTTTCGCCGTTGGGCAGGTTGATCAGCTTCGTTTCGTTCGACGACGCGCATGCGCCAAGGCTCGCAATCGCGAGTGCGGCGAGCGGCAGCGCGGCAGCACGAATCGCGTGGGAGACAAGAGGGTGGCGCGCGCGCCGTTCGATCGACTTCATTGTGTTTCCTTCCAGAAATAAGCTGTGACGCGAGCGCTGCGAACGGGAGCTGCCAGCGTCGCCCTCCCGATATGGGTGACGAGCTACCGCTGGCGTGCCGCATTGCGGACATGACGCGGGCATGGGGGCTTGACGAGACGTCGGAGGCCTCAGGCTTGCGGCCGGAGGCTCAAGTGTCCCGTTTCGGACAGATCGATTCGGATGCCCGCCTGCCCGACGAGGCGCCGGCTTTCGACGCCTTCTTCCGTCGACGCGTCCTCCCAGATGCTGATCGCCTTCGGAATGTCGATGCCGTGACTTTCCGCGTATGCGAACCACGCGTTGGCCGCGTCCGGTTCGGCGATCTCGCGCTCTCGAAGCAAATATTTTCCCATATCGTCGGTTCTCGTTCGGAAATTGCAGGCGGCGCGCCCGTGCGCGCTTGTTGGGAGGGCCGCGCAGAACTTATCGCGCGGCGCGAGGACTTACCGTGTATCGCACGTGGCGTGCCGCGTGCTGTCGATTCCATTGCAGCAACATCGAACGAGAGGCGAACATGGCAGAGCGGGTGAGCGGCCCTTATCGGGGCTATTACATCAGCGCATCGGCGCGGCTCGTGCCGCCGCATGAGCAGGCGCGGCGCGCGGGCGAGCGGGAAGGGCTGTATGTCGGAGCGGTCAGTCTGTCGGAGCGCGGGCCCGATGATCCGCACCTGATCGAAACGCTGATTGAAATCGGCGACGAGCATCGCTTCGCGTCGGAAGACGAAGCGCTGGTCTTCGTCGAGAAGGCGGGCCGCGCGTATGTCGACCGGTTGCTGGACGGTGAGTGATTCGTGGCCCTACGAGCGCCGGTCGAGCACACGCATAAGACCGGACGGACGCGCCGCGCCGCTGAAGCAAGCCCGGCAAAACGCGGCATACCCGACGCTGGACCGTCGCATGCCGCTACGGGTACCATTAAGCCCGCTAATTGGGCCAGTGGTCCGCATGCCGGTTCTCGCGCACCTATGCGGCCACTCGCCTGGAACGCCGGATTTTCCCGATGAGGTCACCATGGAGATTCGTTTTCCCGCCGACGCGCCCGCCTACCGCGACTTCAATCTGACGCTGGTGTTCCCGGCGCTGGTCGACGGTGAACGGGTGCCGTGCGCGATTTCCGTCGAAGCGCTCGAAGATCATTTCGGCGCCGACGCGAACGACACCGACGCCTGGCGCCGCGCATTCGACGCGGGCCGCGAGCGTATCGAAGCCGTCGCGCGCGAACATCTGCTGATCAGCAATGGCACGCCGGTTCTGCTCAAGAGCGGCCA
>Ga0137385_10004524_pt1 | contig 12138 bp, 11 predicted proteins | sample SagtaG_FD_104921 | JGI IMG/M metagenome (GOLD analysis project Ga0137385, IMG submission 104921) | Vadose zone soil microbial communities from Sagehorn Ranch, Mendocino, California, USA - Sage2_R_80_16 metaG | ecosystem: Environmental > Terrestrial > Soil > Vadose zone | place: USA: California...
CACGCATACGGTGTCGCCGGCCGCGAAGCGCGCCGGCTTCTCGAGCGGGTGATAGCCCGAATCGCCTTTCTCCAGATAGGCCGCGATCTGCCCGCTGAGCGCGCTGTTGGGCCGCTCTGGAAGCGCCGCATCGGGATGGCTGCGGTAGAACGACGTCTTCTCGGCCAGTTCCTCGGCGGTGATGTAGCCCTTGTCGACGAAGAATTGCGAAATGCCGCCCAGCCATTTTTCGTAATAGCGGAACTTGAAGTATTCGAACGGCTGCATGTCCTCCGCGCCGGTTCGCAGCGACGCCCACGTCCACTCGTTTTTGAATGTGGTCGGCAGAGTCTTGACCGGATACTTCGGCAGCGCATCGGCAAGATGGGCGCTTTCGGCCATCATCGCGGTGTGAATGCCGAAAATGCGCTTCTCCCATGGATCGACGAAGACGCGGGTCTCGACGTTGACCGGACCGAGATTCTCCAGGCCGCCAAGGTAATGCTGTAGTTTCACGTTGTACTCCAGAAGAATGAGAAAAATTAGCTGAGCTTCGGCTCACGCTTGAAGGCGAGTGCTTCCCCAAGCACTTCGGAGGCGAAGCCGAACAGCGCGCCCGTCACCAGTGCCGCCGCCGCGATGAGCGCGGGATTGCCGGGACCGGCGGTCGTGATGGGATGGCCGGTCGCCACCGTGGTGCCGACCGTCGAAGCGAAGCCCCACACGATTGCCGGCAGCACGTCGAGCAGTTTCACTTTCGAGGCCTGCACCATCGCCGCGCTGCCGATACCGACCAGCACGGCGGCGCCGAGCGCGGAGTTGCTTATCGTCGCGATGCACAGCAGCGTCAGAGAACTGATCACGAGGCCTGTCAGATTCGACGCGACGCTTTTGATGAGGCCGGCACGCCCGCCGCCCAGCACGAAGAACGATGCCCAAGCGATAAAGGTGACCCACACCGGCACCGGGAAAACGGTGCCGGTAAGCCAGGTATCGGCCACCGCGAGAAGACCGATGCTGACGGTGTATGCCTCGGGCTTTTTCATTGCTTGCTCCTTGAAGAAACGCGGCTTGACGCCAAGGGTTGAGGGAATCGGAATGGGGAAGGGTGGACCCATCAATGCATGCAAGCGAACAGGCCGTCACGCATCTGGGTGACGTCGAGATTGCGGCCGATCATCACGAGCTTGCTGTCGCGTGCTTCGGCCGGCGACCACGCGTTGCCGAAGCGCGCGTCGAGCAGCATGTGCACGCTATGAAAGTGCAGACGGCGCGCTTCGGCGTGCAAGTTCAGCACGCCCTTCATGCGCAGAAGCGATTGCCCGTGCGACTGCACGAGCCGGTTGATCCACTGGTTGAAGCGCGCCGCATCCAGCGAACCGGGCACGACGAACGCGCATGACGCGATCGAGGTGTCGTGCTCGTGATCGTGCGCGGCTTCATCGAGCAGGTCCGGTTCGAGGGTGAGCAGGTTGTCGAGCGAAAAGCTGCGCACGCCGAGCAGCTCCGTGACAGGTATGGAGGATCGGTTTGCGAAGTCGATCGACGCGGTCGGGTTGAGCGCGCGAAGCTTTGCGGCGAGCGCGGTGAGTTGCGCCGGCCCCGCGACGTCGGTCTTGTTGACGATGATGCGGTCCGCGAACACGATCTGTTCGCGCGCGATGTCGCTGCCCTCCAGTTGCGCATCCGCATGCAGCGCGTCGATCACCGCGACGACGGACTCCAGTTCGACGCGCTCGCGCAGATCGGGATCGGCAAGGAAGGTTTGCAGGACCGGCGCGGGATCGGCGAGGCCGGACGTTTCGACGATGAGCCGTTCAAGGCGCTCGCCGAAACGGTCGAGCAACTGCGTGACGCTCGCCACGAGATCCGACCTCACCGTGCAGCACACGCAGCCGTTGTTGATCTCGATGACCGCTTCCTCGTCGGCCACGATCAGTTGACCATCTATGCCGACTTCGCCGAATTCATTGACGACGACGCCGATCTGCATCGGCCGTGTGCTGTCGAGAATGTGATTGACGAGCGTCGTTTTGCCGGCGCCGAGAAATCCGGTGATGACGGTGGTGGGGATCTTTTTCAGTCGCATGATGGTGTCCTGTCGCGGACATGCAGGAAGGCATGCCTGAACGGGACTGAGCGACTTCCGCGCCGGTAATCGGAGGGTGTCCGCAGGCGTGCCGTAGTTGGCCGGATTCGCAGGGCGGCGGCGCTGTCTTTGCTGGAACGGTCGCAGACGGACAGATGTTGGCGGGAGCAGGGCGTGGGGCCAGCGGCTTTAGCGGCGGGCAGAGTGTTCCGTAATGGTGCCGCGAGTTATCCAAAACGGTGCGGGCTGCACGCAACCTGCGTCATCCCGGCACGCGCCGCGGTGACGAAGCGCGTCGGCCTCGCTTATTGAACCGCTTTCTTCGACGAGCGGAAAAGATCGAGCAACGCTTTCGACTGCGTGGACAAAGCGCCCGTGCGCCGCCAAACCGCGCCCACGTCCATGGTCGGGACTGAAATGCTCAGATCCCGGCGACTGATCCGATTCCCTTCCAGCGACCACGGCCTGTAGACGAGGTCCGAAAGAATCGTCACGCCCTGGCCTAGCGCGACCAGACTTCTCACCGCTTCGATCGACTTGCTTTGCAGGCGCACTCGCGGTTTGACGCCGTATTTTCCCCAATATTTGCTGACTGTCTGCACATGTTCATCCATATCCAGCAGCAAATAGTCCTCTTGCGCGACGTCGTCGAGCGTGACGCGCTGCGCCTCCTGCAGCGGATGATCGGGATGCGTCCACAAGCGGCGTGGCGAGCGCAGGATCGTTTCATACTTCAGTTCGTCGACTTGCGCGGTGTTGGAAACCAGCAGCAGCGCGATATCCAGATGTTCGTCGACAAGTCCCTGTTCGATCGACGCACGGTCTTTTTCAACGATCTCAATCTCCAGATTGCCGAATCGCTGCGCCATTGCGGAGAGTAACGCGGGCATCAGATACGCCGATATCGTTTCGGTAACACCTATGCGCACACTGCCCGATATCTGTTCGGGTTCCTCCTGCGCGGCGACCACCGCTCTGTCCAGAGAAAGCGTTGCGTACTGCACATGCCGCAAAAAGCGCTCGCCCGCCGCCGTCAGCCGGACTCCCTTTGCATGACGCGAGAGTAGCGGAACGCCGACCGCGTCCTCGAGATTTTTCAACGCGATCGTCATCGAGGATTGCGAAACCGAGCACAGGTTCGCCGACCGTGAGATCTGACCGGTATCGGCAACCGAAATGAAGTATTCGATCTGACGAAGTGTGATGTGTGTTCCCACGGTATCGACCCAGAAGGGAGTGACGGAGCGGCGCGAATCATAGCACCGCGAAAAGCGATAAAAGGACTGTTCTCGATTCCTCAAGGTATTGATAAATCATATATTACGGCATCTGAAATATGAATTTGGCAGGGGCATTTCGGCTACCTAGCATCGCGTTGTGAAAGGAGACAAGCCGGCGATGGAGAGTCAGGAAAAGAAGGGCTACTGCACGTTGTGTCGCTCCAGATGCGGCACGGTGAATACCGTTCGCGGCGACATGCTGCTCAAGGTGCGCCCGGACGAGCATCACCCCACGGGGAGCGCGATGTGCATGAAAGGCAAGGCGGCGCCCGAGCTCGTTCATAGTCCGAACCGGCTGCTGTACCCGATGCGGCGGACCGCCCCGAAGGGAGCGGCCGATCCGGGATGGCAGCGGATCAGCTGGGACGAGGCGCTCGACGAGGTGGCGCGCAATCTTGCCCATTTCAGAAGCGAGAACGGCGCGGAATCAGTTGTGTTCGGCGTCACCACGCCAAGCGGCACGCCGATGAGCGACAGCATCGATTGGGTGGAACGGTTCGTCTGGTCGTTTGGAAGTCCGAATATCTGTTACGCCACGGAGATCTGCAACTGGCACAAGGACTTCGCGCACGTATTCACATTCGGATGCGGCTTGCCTACCGCCGACTACCAGAATGCCGAAGTCATCCTGTTGTGGGGCACCAATCCGGCGAATACCTGGCTGGCGCAGGCGGACGCGATTGCAAAAGGCCGGCGCAACGGAGCACGGCTGATCGTGGTCGATCCGCGGCCCACCGCGTTGGCCCGCGAAGCCGACGTATGGTTGCGGGTTCGGCCCGGCACCGACGGTGCGCTCGCGATGGGCATAGCGCATCAAATGATTGCAACCGGCAACATCGACGAGCCGTTTGTCAGACAGTGGACGAATGGGCCGCTACTCGTGCGGCGCGATAACGGACGCTTCCTTCGTGAGAGAGATATTGATCCTGGCTCGCTCCGGAACCGGTATGCGATCTGGAACGGCTCGCGAGAGAGGATGGAGCTGCTCGGAGAAGAGGACAGTACGTCGCCGGCCGACTTTTCGATGAGCGGTGCGTACGACATCAGCGTCCGCGATCCGGCGGGCCGCGTTATGGAAGTCCAGTGCGTGCCTGCCTTCGATCTCTTTGCGCAGGCATTAGCGCCTTATACGCCGGAGAAGGTGGAAGCGATGACGGGCGTGAATGCGGACCAGGTTGTGTCGGTTGCGAAACTGCTGGGACCGCGTCAGCGAATCGCGTATCACGCATGGTCGGGCGTCGCGCAACATACGAATGCGACGCAAACCGAGCGTTCCATCGCGACACTGTATGCGCTGACGGGGGCGTTCGATACGCGGGGATCGAATCGCGAATTCGCGAAGCAGCCGGCGAACGCCGTGAGCACGTATGCGTTGCTCAGCCCGCAGCAACGCGCGAAAGCGCTGGGTCTGAGTGAACGGCCAATCGGGCCTCCGTCGCAGGGATGGGTAACCGCTCGGGACGTTTACCGCGCCATCACTGAAGCACACCCCTACAAGGTGAGAGCCTTGGTCTCTTTCGGCACCAATCTCGTGACCTCGCAGCCTGACGGCAAAGCGGCGCATGCGGCGCTCTGCGCGCTTGATTTCCATGTGCACTGCGATCTGTTCGAAACGCCGTCGTCACGCTATGCGGACATTCTGCTGCCGGCTAACACGCCTTGGGAGCGGGAAGGCTTGCGGCTTGGTTTCGAAATCAACGAGCGGGCGGTCGAACTGATTCAGCTCAGACAACGCATGGTCAGTCCGCGCGGCGAAAGTCGCGCCGACTATGAAATCGTCATGGATCTTGCCGTGCGGCTTGGCATGGGGGAGCAGTTCTTCGGCGGAAGTATCGAGGCTGGATGGAATCATATGCTCGAACCGCTCGGTCTCGATGTGGAGATGCTGCGCGCGCATCCGGAAGGCATCTATCGTCCGCTCGTTCAACACGAAAAGAACTATGCCATGCCGAGCGCCGACGGCGTGCGCGGCTTTAAAACGGAAACGCTGCGCGTCGAGTTGTACTCGGAGAAACTACTTCGTCACGGATATGCGGCGGTGCCTGAATATGAACCGCCGCAGCACGGGATCGATTCACGGGCAGACGACGCGCGACGGTATCCATACGTACTCACGTCGGTGAAGAATGGCTACTACTGCCATAGCCAGCAGCGCAGCCTGGCAAGCCTGCGGCGCCGGGCCCCTTATCCTGTTGCCGAGCTGGCTGGCGTGACCGCAACCGCGAAAGGCATTGTCGAGGACGACTGGATACTGATCAAAACGTCGAATGGTTCGGCGCGCTTCAGGGCGCGTATCGTGCCCGATCTGGCTCCTGACGTTGTCATTGCCGAGTATGGCTGGTGGCAATCGTGCGACGAGATCGGCATGGATGCATTGCCGACCGAGGGAAGCAGGAACAGTAATTTCAGCAATCTCGTATCAGCTCTGAAGCTCGACCCGGTGAGCGGTTCGTCTCCGCTTCGCTCGATACCGTGCGACGTTTTTGTCGACCCATCCGTTGATCCGGCTCGACGCACGTGGCAGGGTTTTCGCGACTTTGTCGTTTCGTCCATGACCGAGGAGGCGGTCGGCGTGCGGACCGTCACGTTCCGCGCGGCTGACGGCGGGCCGCTTCCCGACTACCTGCCGGGCCAACACGTCACGACGCACATTCCGACGCTGGGTGAGGGCGGCACCACGCGCGCTTATTCACTAACCGGGCCCGCCACCGAGGAAGACCGACGCACGTACTCGATTTCAGTTCGCCATCAACGAGGCCGGAGCGCGGAGGGAAAAGAATTCGAAGGGCTCATGTCTGCTCATATCCATCGGGAACTGAAAGTTGGTGACGTCGTGGCACTGCGCTCACCGAGCGGGACGTTCACTATTCCCCGGAAATCGAGGCAACCCATTGTCATGTTCGCGGGCGGTATCGGCATCACGCCCTTCATTTCATATCTGGAATCGATCAAACATTCTGGCGAGAATGCGCCGCCGTGCTGGCTGTTCTACGCGAACCTGAACAGCAGGACGCACGCGTTCCGGCAACGGATCGCCGAGCTGAAAGAGATGCTGCCGTTGCTGACCGTCGTCAATTGCTATGCCCAGCCGCTCGATGAACTAGCCGGGCGTGACTTTCAGATGCAAGGCTACCTCACCGGCGATGTGGTCGATCAGGATCTGGTCGAGCGCCGCGCGAGGTTCTATTTCTGCGGACCGGAACCGATGATGAATGCGATTACCGCCGGCCTCGAGGAACGTGGCGTGCCGCCTTTCGACATCTTCAGGGAAGTGTTCCGCTCGCCGGCCAGGCCGAGGCTCGATCCTTCGCAGCGCTTCGTCGTCTCGTTCACGCGCTCGAACACGAAGGCGGAGTGGACGCCTGAGAAGGGGAGTTTGCTGGCTTTCGGAGAAAGCCTTGGAATCAGGATGCCGAGCGGTTGCCGCGTGGGCCAATGCGAGAGTTGCGCGGTGAAAGTGGTGGCCGGGAAGGTCGAGCATATGACCGGACACGGCCCGGAAGAATCCAGCATGTGCTTCGCCTGTCAGGCCATTCCTGCAGGCGAAGTAGCAATTGAAGCTTGAAAACGCCATCGGGGAAAGGGAGACCATGAAGTTATTCGACATTGACGCCACGCGAGAAGCGCTGACCTTCGACGCACTGATTCCGGCTTTGCGGGACATGTTCATTGAAGGCTGTCATGTCCCGCTGCGTCACTCGCACAAGATCGCGGTGGAAGGTGGAGAAGAAGGCACCGTGTTGATCATGCCGGCATGGCGGGAAGCACGCTATCTCGGCATCAAGACAGTCAACATCTATGCCGGAAATGCAGCACGCGGATTGCCGGGACTGCATTCGACGTACATGCTTTACGACGCCAATACGGGGAAACCACTGGCTCAGATCGACGGCAATGAAATCACGTCGCGCCGGACAGCGGCTGCGTCCGCGCTCGCGGCGAGCTATCTCGCGCGGCAAGATGCGTCGAGAATGGTCCTGCTGGGCGCGGGGCGGGTGGGAAGTCTCGTTCCGCAGGCTTATCGCTGTGTCTTGCCGATCACGCAAGTGGAAGTATGGGATGCGAATCCCGACGCATCGTCGCGGCTGGCAGATCAACTCAACGCGTTTGGCTTCGAGGCGGCAGTGGTCAAAAGTCTTCCTGATAGCGTCCATCAGGCGGACGTAGTGACCTGTGCAACCCTTGCCACCGAACCGGTGGTTTACGGAGCGTGGCTCAAGCCCGGTTCACATCTCGATCTGATCGGGAGCTTCACGCCGCAAATGCGTGAAGCCGACGACGATTGTTTCAGAGGCGCAAACGTCTTTGTCGATACCGACGAAGCGCCGCAAAAATCGGGGGATCTGCTTGGGCCGCTTGCACGCGGTGCGATAACTCCCGCAGACGTTTCGCGCACGCTGGCAGCGCTATGCCGACGCGCTATCGAAGGGAGAAGAGATAGTCAGGAGCGTACCGTGTTCAAGGCAGTGGGAACGGCATTGGAAGACCTGGCCGCAGCAACTCTTGTTTATCAGAACAACATTGAATCTTGATCTTTGAGCGAAGGAAATCGTGATGAAAGAGCTATCGCAGACGAATGGAGCGCCCGTGCCGGCAACGGAAACGGGTGGCAAGCTGGAGCGCATGGCCGCGGGGATGACCCGCTGGTCGGAAAGGTGGTTCCCTGATGCGTATATCTTCGCCGCTATTCCCGTGATCGTCGTCGCCGCCGGCGCGCTCGCAATCGGCGCGCCGGTGCAGCGCGTGGGCGTGGCCTTCGGAGACGGCTTCTGGAGCCTTATTCCATTCACGATGCAGATGGCGATTGTGGCGATATCGGGCTATGTCGTCGCGGTATCGCCACCCGCTTCGAAGGTCATTGCCTGGCTTGCGCGTTTGCCGTCAGGCGGAAAATCCGCAGTGGCCTTTATCGCGCTGATCAGTATCGGCACATCGCTTTTCAATTGGGCTATCAGCCTGATCTTCAGCGGTCTGCTGGTTCGTGCCCTTGCTCGCCGTGCGGACTTGCGGATGGACTATCGCGCCGCCGGCGCCGCCGCCTATCTCGGCATGGGCGCCACCTGGGCTCTTGGTTTGAGCTCGTCGGCGTCGCAACTGCAGGCGAATCCCGACAGCCTGCCAAAAACGCTGCTCTCGATCACCGGCGTCATTCCGTTTTCCGAAACGATCTTCCTGCCGCAGTCGATGCTCATGGCTGCGGCCCTGACGATCGTGTCCGTACTGATTGCGTACATGTCCGCGCCGAGCGGGGCACGTGCGACGACGGCGGCCGACCTTGGCGTATCGCTGGACGAGACCGGGCTGGCACTGAAAAAGCCGTCGCGTCCCGGCGATTTCCTCGAGTACAGCCCGATCGTGACGGTCTTGATCTTCGCCCTCGGCGCGATATGGGCGTGGCACGAATTCAGCACGAAAAATCCCGTTCTCGCGATCTCGAGCCTGAATACCTACAATTTCGTCTTTCTTCTCATCGGCATGCTGCTCAACTGGCGGCCCCGCCGATTCCTGAATGCCGTCGCGAAGTCCGTGCCGTCCGTGGCGGGTGTGCTCATCCAGTTTCCGCTGTATGGCGGTATCGCCTATATGCTCACGAAAGCATCGGCGCCTGGCGGCTTACCGCTGTCGGATCATCTGTCGCACTTCTTCGTGGCGATTTCCTCGCATGCTTCGTTTCCGGCTGTGATGGGACTCTATTCGGCGGTGCTTGGGTTCTTCGTGCCCTCGGGCGGCGGCAAGTGGATCATTGAAGCGCCGTATGTTATCGAGGCCGCGAAGTCGCTTAACGTGCACCTCGGTTGGGCCGTGACGGTGTATAACGCGGCCGAGGCGTTGCCGAACCTCATCAATCCGTTCTGGATGCTGCCGCTGCTGGGCGTGCTCGGATTACGGGCGAGGGATGTGGTCGGCTTCACGTTCACTCAGCTGGTGGTGCATCTGCCGCTGGTGCTTTTCATGTTGTGGGCGCTTGCCGGCACGCTGACCTACCATCCGCCCGTGATGCCTTGAAGGCGAGAGCCGCGCCCTGGAGGCCGTTGAAAAGCGCTCGGCCATGACGAGCGAAGCAGTGTTCACGAGGTTTCCCGTTTTGAAACTGTTCCAATGATTGCCGGCATGCTGATCGGGTCGATGTTCTGCAGGCAGGCGTGAATGCCGGCGATTCTTCGGCATAATCACTCCTACGACCATTTTCAGGCAGACTATGCGCCGGGCCGGCGCGCAGTCTCGTGCCCATCCTCTCGCGTAGCCGGCGAGGGCGGGGCAGGAAAGCGTCGACATATCCACTACAGGATTTCAACGGGGACCCATCGTGATCAGAGTGCCACTTGATGCCGTAGCACCAGGCGATACGGCTGTGTTCGTGGCGCGTCAGCCAGTCATGGATCGCTCGGGCCGCGTTGTCGCGTACGAGCTTCTGTTCAGGGATGGGCCCACCGCGGCGGTCCGGATCGAGGACGACCTGCGCTGCACGACTGCGGTGGTCGAGCGCGCGGTGGGCGCCATCGGTCTCGAACGGCTTGTCGGGAACAAGGCCGCCTTTCTGAACTGCCCGCACGATTTTCTGTTCTCGGACTACCCCTATGTGCTGCCCGCGTCACGCTTCGTTCTGGAAATCCTGGAGTCGGTCGAACTGACGCCGGCCCTCTCGCGACGATGCAACGAGTTGCGAGGCGCGGGCTTCCAGCTGGCTCTCGACGACGTCACGCACATGACCGACGATATCCGGCGCTTTCTTCCATCTATCGACATCGTCAAGATCGACTGGCCGTTCGTCGAGCGCGCCGGGTTGCCGGAGCTGGTCAGCCAATTCAAACGTGCGGGAAAGGTCGTGCTTGCCGAGAAGGTAGAGCGTGCGGAGGACGCGGAGCTTGCCCTTCAATTGGGTTGCGATTTGCTGCAGGGTTATTATTTTGCGAAGCCACAGCTGTTCAGCGGCAAGCGCTCGATGCCGCCGGTGAAGGCCATACTTCATGTGTTCGATCTGGTCGGCAACGATGCGCCCCTGGGTAGTATCGCGCGGGCGTTGAAGGGCGCTCCGATGCTGGTCGCGCAGCTATTGCGGCTTGCCAACAGCAGCAAACAGCCGAACGGCAAAACGGAGCGCATTTCATCGTTGAAGCAGGCACTGTCGATAGCCGGCAGCCGCAGGCTTCTGCACTGGTGCGGACTGCTGCTTTACGCGAATGCGGCCGGGCTTCCGGTCGAGGAAGATCCGCTTGCGCTGCTCGCACAGCGGCGGGCGCATTTCATGGAAGAGGCGATCGACGCGCTGGTGGATGTACCGGGTTCACTGACGGCCACGGCATATCTCACCGGCGTGTTGTCGTTACTGCATGTTGCGTGTCATATGGAATTGCGGGTCTTTGTCAATGAGTTGCCCGTTTCCGATGTTATCCGGGATGCCATTCTGAACGGAGGCGGCGTGCTGGGCGAGTTGTTGTCGATTGCCGTGCTGCTTGAACAGGGTGATGCGCAAACCGCGACGATTAGGCTTGAACGACTTGGGGGCTCGGCGGAGAAGCTTCGGAAGGTTGTGGAGTGTTATTGATGGGTGTGGCGGGTGTGGGAAGCGCCGGGATAGTTGATTTGACATAAGATAAATTATCAACCAAAAATCTGGGTTGTAATTTATATGAAAGATACGAACTCACTTCGCAAATCGCTACCGCAAGCCGCTCCCATCGAGCGGCTTTTTTTTCTGTCGCGCACACTGCGCAGGCCACAGCGAGACCAGCATGACGACACGCAAACCAAAAATACTGACGCGCTACAACGCCGCGCCGCTCAACGAATTCCTGTACTACGCGCGAAGCGTCCCGATGCGCCATCTATGCCGGACGCTCGGGCGGCATGAACGCACTGTCAAGGACTGGATGAACGGCAAGGCCGTAATTCCGCCCTGGGCGGTTGCCGTGCTACGCCTGCAAGCGCTTGAGCATGAACTCATACGTGACCAGATGGGATTCACCGCGATTGAACGCGAAGCCGAGCGACCGCAAGGGATTCCGCGCCGCTTCCTGATCCCACCGGCCAACGATCCGTTCTGCACCGTTCAGTTGACCCTCGACATCCAGTCGGCGGCAACCGCGCCACGTCCGCGCCCTGATTCGACGTACGCGCACGGCGGGAAATAACGTAGTTACAAAAACATATTGTGCCGACCTGTTTTTGTAACTACAATAATTATATGAAAACCATCCATGAAAACGACCCACGACCAGGCCAAAAGTGAAGCCAACGAAGGGAAACACGGCGTTTCACTAGTTCTAGCCGACGCTATCGACTGGTCGTCCGTGTGGTGCGCGCCCGACGACCGGAAGGACTACGGCGAATTGCGCGAAATTGGCTATGCCGTGATCGATGCCCGCCTCTATTGCGTCGTGTTCACGCAGCGCGGCGAAACCTTCAGGGTTATCAGCCTGCGCAAAGCTAACAACAGGGAGATTGAACACTATGAAGAAGCAACCCAGATTGATCCGTAACACGCCCGAAGAAGAAGCGGCGATCAGGCGCGGCATCGCCGCCGACCCGGACACGTTCGAGCCGAGCGATGAACAGTTCGCGCAGATGAAACGGCGCGGTGGCCGCCCAAAGCTCGCCAGGCCCAAAGTCGCGATAACCGTTCGATACGACGCGGACATCATCGAGCGATTCAGGGAAAGCGGCGAAGGCTGGCAAACACGTATGAATGACGCGCTACGCAACTGGCTCAAAACTCACCGCGTATGACAATCGACAGCAATCGACCCGTTGCGGCCCGTCAACCCAGCGCCACATCTACGACGGCTTTCA
>Ga0137385_10004527_pt1 | contig 12133 bp, 10 predicted proteins | sample SagtaG_FD_104921 | JGI IMG/M metagenome (GOLD analysis project Ga0137385, IMG submission 104921) | Vadose zone soil microbial communities from Sagehorn Ranch, Mendocino, California, USA - Sage2_R_80_16 metaG | ecosystem: Environmental > Terrestrial > Soil > Vadose zone | place: USA: California...
AAAGGCCACGTGACGCTGGTGGGTGATCAAGCCATTCTTCGCTCCACGGGCATCGCCACTTCGCAATCGACTACCGGCACGGAAGAGGCCAAGGACTTCAAGGTGGTCATCACGCTGGATACCCCTTCGGACGATTTGCGTCCCGGGCTTTCGACAACGGCCAAGATTACAACTGCCCACAAGCCAGGCGTTCTGGCGCTTCCAATCCAGGCACTCACCATGAAAGCACCGGAAACGCCAGCCACGGGTTCTGGTAAGGTGCAGGCGGCCACCACCGGGAAACCCGGTCCGGAGCAACAGGGCGTGTACGTGATCAACAAAGACGCTCACGGCAAGCTTCGCGCCAAGTTTGTTCCCGTGACCACCGGCATTACGGGCGCAACGGACATCGAAGTGCTCAACGGACTGAAAGAAAACGATGAGATCGTCACCGGGCCGTACAAGACATTGCGAGGGCTCAAGGACGGTTCGCTGGTGAAGCGGGACACCGTGAAGGTTGCGCTGCCGGGCCAGGACACCAAATCGTAGCGAGCGGATTTCAAGAATGTAAGGGAACCGAGAGCCCAGGAAAGCGTAATACGAACACAAGGGCACGCGGGAAATGCGGCTTGTCTCGTAAGCACGCAAAACCGTATCTCAGAAGCAGAGGATGATATGGGGATGGCTTTGGACAGCATCAGCACTTTAGACGTAGCGCAACCTGCGACCCCGCCTAGCGGCGACGTAATTGTCGTCGAGGACCTGTGGCGGACGTATGACATGGGCATGGAACAGCAGGTGCAGGCGCTGCGGGGCATCTCGCTGCGCATCAAGCACAATGAGTACGTGGCCATCATGGGGCCGTCGGGCTCTGGCAAGTCAACGCTGATGAACCTGATCGGCTGCCTCGACACGCCTTCAAAGGGGCGCTACTGGCTAAACGGCCAGCTGGTAAGCGAACTGGACGATGACCAGTTGGCGCGCATTCGCAACAAGGAGATCGGGTTTGTGTTTCAGACATTCAATCTGCTTGCACGCGCAACCTCTCTCCACAATGTGGAGCTGCCGCTGATTTACAACGGCACGCCTGCGGCGGCAAGGCTTGAGCGGGCAAAGGAATCGCTGACCAATGTGGGTCTTGAAAGCCGCATGAGCCACAAGCCCAATGAACTATCGGGCGGGCAGCGCCAGCGTGTGGCGATAGCCCGTGCCCTGGTTAACAGCCCGTCAATCATCCTGGCCGACGAGCCTACCGGCAACCTGGATTCAAAGACCGGCGTGGAGATTATGGCACTGTTCGATACGTTGCATGCCAAGGGGAACACGATCGTGCTGGTAACGCACGAACCTGATATCGCCGATTATGCGCATCGCGTGGTGCATATCCGGGATGGCCAAATTTACTCCGACGAGCCCTCGAAACGATTCCGCCAATAAGACCAAATAGGATCCGAGTTTTCCACCACTGAACCGGAGAGATATCGTCTCTCCGGTTCATGTTTTTAGCGGTATCGCCGATGAGAACTATGTTGGCCAGTTTGCTTCGATTGGGCCACGGAGGCGAGGCACGTTGAGAACGATGCAGAATGTCGCCCAATTTCACTCTTATCCCCCCGCGTCGGTTCTCAGCCTTGTGGGGATGGATTCGTCCGATCCCCCGCAGGTGGCGGGAGTAAGCGCAGCCTGGCGCAAACTATTGCTTCAGGCCGAAATGGCGGCCCCACACGTGCAAGTGGCGACTGTCGAAGGCGAGCAAGGTTCGGGCAAACAGACGTTGGCGCGTTATCTGCTCAGCCGATCACCGCTTGCCGGATCGAACTTCCAGCGCCGGGATGCGCGCGAATGGCTTTTGGAGCATGGCGATCCGTCGGCCATGGCCGGGTTTACCTACCTTGACCGCGTAGACCTACTGGGGACACCCGGGCAGGGTCTGCTTTTGAGCGTCCTTAAGAGCCTGCAGGATCGGCCGCTGGGACGAATCATGCTGGTGGCCTCGTCGCAGGCTTCGCTGCGCCAGTTGGCAGGACAGGGTCTTCTGCTGCCTGACCTGGCATTTCGCCTCACTGCCGTACGATTTGCAATTCCGCCGCTGCGTATGCGCAAGGAAGACATCTCCCCTATCGCTCAGGCGCTGCTTGACCGCATCTGCGCCCGGTACCAGCACCGCCTCGTTGCCCTTGGCCCGGGCGCGCTGGCCCGCCTGCTGCAGCACGGTTGGCCCGGCAACGTCCGCGAACTGGCAAGCGTGCTTGAAGCCGGCCTGCTTGATACCGTCAATGACGTGATTCGGCCCGGAGACCTGGCTCTTTCCGATAGCAGCGAAGAACGGCTGGAATCCGCGCTTTCGCTACCAAGCGGAACCCTTGGTCTTGACGACGTGATCCATCGCCACGTGCAGTATGTACTCGATCTGAATCGCGGCAACAAGCTGCGATCGGCGCGGCAGTTGGGTATCAGCCGGTCCACGCTTTATCGAATTCTTGGAAACGAGACCATTCTCGCGCACTGAGAGCGGCCTGACCTCACGGGCGCTTCGGATGGAGCCATCCTGAGAAGCGCCGACTGGTTCCATGGTGGACTACACTCGACGAGAAGGCGATTTCATCCCGAGGACTTCTCCGTTGCAAAGATTTCATCTCCCCGCACTGTCTGCCGCACTTCTTCTTGTGAGTCTTGTGCCCGTTTGCCAGGCGCAGGGTGCCCCCGCGTCATCCGTTGAGGAGCGCCGCAAGGCTCTCGATGGGCTTTTCCACCAGTATTGGGAAGAGAACCTCGAACACTCGCCTGAGTTCGCATCGACGCTCGGAGACAAGCGCTACAACGATAAGTTAACCGACTACTCCGTCAAAGCTGAGAACGCCTGGCTGGAGCGCGAACAGAACTTGATGCTCAAACTGGCGGCGATTGATCCTGCCGGATTCAGCGACGCCGAGAAGACCAGTCGCGAGTTGCTGCTACGGCGCCTTGCAGACGACGAGGAGGCTGCGGAGTTCAAAGAGTGGGAGATGCCTGTGAACCAGATGGGCGGCATCTACTCCGAATACCCCCAGCTAGTGGCTCAGCTCGGCTTTACCGAGGTAAAGGACTACGACGATTGGATCGCCAGACTGCGCGCCATTCCGAAGGCCTTCGAACAGGTGACCACGAACATGTCCATAGGCATGGACGACCATCGAGTTCCGCCGAAATACCTGCTGCAGAAAACGCTCGAGCAGGTGAAGCAACTGGCCGGCCAGAAGCCGGAGGACTCGCCTTTGGCGTTGCCGCTCAAGAAGTTTCCGGCGTCGATTTCAGCCGTCGAACAGGAGCGCATCAAGCTGGAAATGCTCGCGGCAATCGGCAAACAGGTGCTGCCGGCATACACACGTTTCACACGCTTCTTAGAGGCAAGTTACATACCCGCGGGTCGCGATGAGCCGGGCATCTCCGCACTTGCAGACGGCGCAAAATATTACCAGTTCCTGATTCGGCGCACTACGACAACCGACCTGAGTGCGGAGAAGATCCACCAGATTGGCCTGGACGAAGTGAAGAAGGACGAGGCCGACATGCTGGCCATCGCGCAGAAACTCGGCTTTCAGGATCTGAAGAGCTTTCGCGCGAGTATCAAAGGCAATCCAAAGCTGAAGGCCACCTCGCGCGAGTCGCTGCTCGAAAGCTATCGGGGCTACCTTGGGCCGATGCAAGCCAAGCTGCCTTCGCTGTTCGGCCGCCTTCCCAAAGCGCCGTTCGAAGTTGCGCCAGTTCCGGATTACCTGGAGAAGACCTCCGCGCCCGCATACTATGAGGCCGGCACACCAGACGGAAGCCGGCCGGGTCGCCTGCGCATCGACACTTACAATGCGACAGACCGCAATCTTTATGCCGTCGAGTCGATCGCGTACCACGAGGGTCTACCGGGACATCACCTGCAGATCTCCATCTCGCGCGAACTGACGGATGTTCCCACGTTCAGGAAGTTCGGGCACTTCACCGCTTATTCAGAAGGATGGGGGCTCTATTCGGAGCGTTTGGGCAAGGACGTGGGCTTCTACCAAGACCCCTACTCCGACTACGGCCGGTTGGAGAATGACATCTGGCGGGCGATCCGGCTGGTAGTGGATACGGGAGTGCACTCGAAGCATTGGACGCGCCAGCAGATGGTGGACTTCTTTCATGACCACTCGGCTGTCGATGAAACCAGCATCCAAGCAGAAGTGGACCGGTATATCGCATGGCCCAGCCAGGCACTGGCATACAAGATCGGCCAGTTGAAGATTCTGGAGTTGCGCGACCGCGCGAAAAAGGAGCTCGGCGATAAGTTCGATATCCGCGCTTTCCACGACCAGGTGCTGGACGCCGGAGCGATGCCGCTCGATCTGCTCGACGAACGCATCAGCCAGTGGATCGCGCGCCAAAAGTAAACGGCACAGTCGGGACTGAGAGCCTGCACTGCGGACTGCAATCGCGACCGAAGCAGACAGCCCTCAAGCCGGCCGCCGCGGTAAAGCGTGGCAGGCTTGAGGCGATGCCTGTATCCTTGATTGCAGCATTACACTCTCCTCTCAAGACAAGGACAAAATGGCAGAGATAGCCGTTGAGGCCACAGAAACACCGGCGCAGTTGCCCCAGGTCACGGTGGCAGTGCTGGGCGCAGGCAAGATGGGCGGCATTCTTTTGCAGGCCTTTCTCAAGCAGAATCTCTTCGCGCCCGACCAGATTCACGCGACTGTCGCGCACGCCGAACGGGCGGTGGCGCTGAGCACGCAGTGGGGTGTGGACGTAAGCACCAACAACCTTGAGGCAGCCAGCCAGGCTGACCTGATCCTATTGGGTGTAAAGCCGTTTCAGGTGCCGGATTTGATCGCGGAAATTCGGCCGGCGCTCACTCCAACGAAGACTATCGTGTCGTTTGCGGCATCGGTGAAGACGCGCTCCATTGAAGAAGCGGCGGGGATGGAGATCGCGGTAATTCGCGCCATGCCCAATACGCCATCGGCGCTTGGGGCAGGTGCTGCCGGGTTGTGCCGCGGGCGTTTTGTGAGCAGCGCACAGATGGAACTGGCACAACGCATTTTCGAGACCGTGGGCCGCACCGTCGTGGTGGACGAGAAGCACATGGACGCCGTGACGGGATTGTCTGCCTCAGGACCGGCGTACATCTACATCATTATCGAAGCCTTGGCCGAGGCGGGTGTGAAGGTCGGCCTGCCGCGGGAGACCGCTACGCAGCTGGCCGCTCAGACGACGTTTGGCGCCGCAAAGATGGTGCTCGAAACCGGGTATCACCCGGCTCTGCTTAAAGACGCTGTGACTACTCCCGCAGGCTGCACCATTGACGGCATTCTGGAACTCGAAGAGGGTGGCTTGCGCGTGACGCTGATCAAGGCTGTGATGCGCGCAACACAGAGAGCGAAAGAACTGGCGGCGGGATAGTTTGGGCTTGTGGTCTCCGCCCTCGTCCTGCTCAGAGCGCGGCAGGGAGGAAGCCCGGCGGCAAACGCAGTGGGCGGTCGGTGTGTGGATTTTGTTTCCCAGGTCTCAGAATCGAGACCTGGGGCACCCAGTACGGAGGAGCGATGAACATTCGCGAAGAAGCGAAACGAATGCAGCGTGCGGGACTGCTGCTCATTGCTCTCTGTTGCACCACCGCGTATCTGGGTGTGTGGTTGGAAAAAAGACGTGGCATCGAACTTCTGTTCTCGATTCTTGGTCCCGGCGTGGTTCTGGGACTGGCAGGCTCGATCACGAAAGGCTTTGCTCAAGACGCACATTGAAAACAGCCCGCTTGCAATCGAACCTGTCAATCCAACGCCCCACCTGGCTGCCCTCCTACATCCCTGAACTTCAAGGGCTGCGCGGGATTGCAGTGTTGCTGGTGGTGATCTATCACTGTCATCCGAGGCTTGGGGGGACGCCCGTTTACCACGCATCGCTGTGGGGTTGGACTGGCGTAAACCTGTTCTTTGTTCTCTCAGGATTTCTGATTACTTCGATTCTGCTGGAGGCACGCGGCAAGCCGCGTTACTTCCGCAACTTTTATGCGCGCAGGGCGCTGCGCATCTGGCCGGTCTATGTGCTTGCGCTGGCGGTTTGTTATTTGAATGCACCGTGGTTTATTGGACCTACCGTGATCGAGGCGATAAGGACCGCACCGTGGTGGGCTTACGTTCTCTTTCTGCAAAATCTCTTTCACCTGGCGCTGCCGCCGGCCATTACTCCCACGTGGTCGCTTGCCATAGAGGAACAGTATTACTTCCTTTGGGCGCCCCTGGTGCGAGTGCTGCAGAGGCCATGGACGCTGGCGACAGTGCTGGCCAGTGCATTGTTGGCAGCTCCATTGTTTCGGCTGACTCACTTTGCGTGGATCACTCCCACGCACACAGTCACCCATGTGGACGGAATCGCGATGGGAAGCCTGCTGGCACTGGGACTTTACACCTTGCCACTAAGCCGCCGCGCATGGCTGGCGATCGGCGCGGCCGGAATTCTGGCTGGCTTCTCTGCTGCAGCCACGATCGCAGGAGGAACGGCATTTCTCGACTCCGCGCTTACTACTGGATTCGCGGGAGCTATGTTGGCGTCCATTGCTTCGACTGGAGCGCGAAACCCGCTGAATGCCCTGCTGCGACGCGGACCGCTGGCATTTTATGGTCGGGTCAGCTATGGGCTCTACATGACGCACATCATGATCTTCATTTATTTTGGATGGTTTGACCGGCGCATGGACGCTTACGGAATCCCCGGCAACCTTGCCGTGGTGGCGTTTCGGCTGGGGGCGACCACTGCATTGGCGACGGCGCTGTGGTATGGATTCGAGTCGCGAATTCTCAAGCTGAAGCGTTTTTTCTAAATCCGGAATTTTCATGGAGTTCCGGAACAAATCCTCAGGGTTTATTGAGGCCAGCGGCCGACGAAGATAAACAGGGCAAGCAGGAAGAGGACGACGCTGGGTGCGGCCGATTCGTGCCGGAAGAGATGATATATCCCGGCCCCGACCATCAGCAGGGCCAGCCAGGCGGCCGCGCACAAAACAATCAACTGGGGAGGCTCCACCGGCCCTTGGATGAGCAGCCCTACAGCTCCCAGAATCTCAGCCACTGCGACCACGGAAGCTTGCCAACGCGTCATGCTGATTGGACGACCTTTTGACCGCGTCTCGACGACTTTCACAACCTTTTCATAGGCAAAGAGCTTGCCCGCTGCCGTGAACAGGAACACACTGGCAAGGAGTATCTGCGCCATCCAATGCAGGCTATTCATCGATCGGCCCACTCCTTTCGCATAGCCCGAAGGTATGCGAGCGACCTGCAATTGCATATGATTGAACCTCCCGGTTGCGTTGCATGTCAAGCCACCACGATACTGCAAACGAAGTTCCAGATGATCAAAATAATCCTGCGGCGCGGTGAGCGATAAACCATCTCCTCTCCTGCATGTGACATCAGTCACTCATAGCAATAAACCGCCGCTGGTAGGCTGGAAAGTCGCGCAGTTCCCCCATGCGAGGACCATTATGAGCGAAGCAACTGCAGTGCAAGTGAAGAGGACCGAAGCTCCCATCAGCGGTCCATTGAGCCAGGAAGAGCTTGAGCGGATGAACGCCTACTGGCGCGCAGCCAACTACCTCTCTGTCGGGCAGATCTATCTGAAAGACAATCCCCTGCTCGAGCGCCCACTAACGCTCGAGGATGTGAAGCCGCGTTTACTCGGCCACTGGGGCACCACACCCGGACTCAACTTCCTGTACGTGCATTGGAACCGCCTGATCCGCGAACGCGACCTCAACATGATGTACATCATTGGGCCGGGGCACGGTGGACCGGGCTTGGTCGCGAATACTTACCTCGAAGGCTCCTATACCGAAATCTATCCGCACATCGAGCAGAACAGAGACGGTATCAAGCGCCTGTTTCGTCAGTTCAGCTGGCCCTACGGAATACCCAGCCACGTCGCGCCCGAGACGCCAGGCTCCATTCATGAAGGCGGCGAGCTCGGCTATTCGCTGGTACACGCGTATGGCGCGGCGTTCGACAACCCCGATCTGATCGTGGCCTGCGTGGTGGGCGATGGGGAAGCGGAGACGGGCCCGCTGGCAACAAGCTGGCACTCGAACAAGTTCCTCAACCCGGCCACGGATGGCGCAGTGCTACCCATCCTGCACCTGAACGGCTATAAGATTGCTAATCCTACGGTGCTGGCGCGAATTCCTCACACTGAACTCGAAGAGCTGATGCGCGGTTATGGGTACGAGACCTTCACGCTTGAGGGTGACGATCCAATGGTCATGCATCAGCAAGCCGCCGCAGTGTTTGAAACCATGCTCGATCGCATCGCGGCCATTCAGAAAGCGGCGCACGAAGAGGGTTCGACGGCGCGGCCGGCGTGGCCGATGCTGATCATGCGCACGCCCAAGGGCTGGACAGGACCGAAGTTTGTCGATGGCAAGCCGGTCGAAAACACTTGGCGTTCTCACCAGGTGCCGTTCAGCGAGGTACGTGAGAATCCGGAGCACCTTCGCCTGCTGGAAGACTGGATGCGCAGTTACAAGCCGGCTGAGTTGTTCGACGAGAAGGGAGCCTTCCGTAAGGAGTTGTCACGGCTGGCACCCAAAGGCCGCCGGCGGATGGGCATGAATGCACACGCGAACGGCGGGCTGCTGCTGCAACCCTTGCGGGTGCCGAACTTCCGCGATTTCGAGGTAAAGATTGACGACCGCGGGCAGACAATGGCGGAGTCGACGCGCATTCTTGGTCATCTGCTTCACGCAGTGATGCAAGGCAACAAGGACCATAAGAATTTCCGCGTATTCGGGCCCGATGAGACAGCTTCGAACCGGATCGGCGATGTGATCACCGGAACCGGGAAGTCATGGATGGCCGAGACATTGCCAGTGGACGAGAGCCTTTCGCAGACCGGCCGTGTAATGGAGATCTTGAGCGAGCACATGTGCCAGGGCTGGCTCGAAGGCTACCTGCTCACCGGAAGACATGGCTTTTTCAGTTGCTACGAGGCCTTCATCCACATCGTCGATTCGATGGTGAATCAACACGCGAAATGGCTTAAGGTAACGCGCGGAATTCCGTGGCGCAAGCCAATTGCTTCGCTGAATTATCTGCTGACATCTCTGGTATGGCGGCAGGACCACAACGGCTTCTCGCACCAGGATCCCGGTTTCATCGACCACTTGCTCAACAAGAAAGCCGACGTGGTACGTATCTATCTTCCGCCGGACGCGAACACGCTGTTGTCGGTGGGGGACCACTGCCTGCGCAGCCGGAACTATATCAACCTGATTGTGGCGGGCAAGCAGCCGGCTCCGCAATGGCTCACGATGGATGAAGCCATCAGCCACTGCACCGCCGGGCTGGGCGTTTGGAAGTGGGCTTCGAACGACGACGGCAATCCCGATGTGGTATTGGCGTGCTGCGGCGATGTGCCGACGCTCGAAACGCTTGCCGCCGTCTGCCTGCTCCGTGAGCAGGTTCCCGATCTGCGCATACGGGTGGTCAATGTCGTTGACCTTATGACTTTGCAGCCGCAGTCGGAGCATCCGCACGGTCTGCCCGATGAAGATTTCGATCTTCTCTTCCCTGTAGGCACACCGGTTGTATTTGCATTCCACGGGTATCCGTACGTGATTCACCGTCTCACTTACCGGCGGCACAACCACGACAACCTGCACGTACGCGGTTACAAGGAAGAGGGCACAACTACCACGCCGTTCGACATGTGCGTACTCAACAATATCGATCGCTTCCAGTTGACGATGGATGCGATTACGCGCGTGCCGCGGCTGGCGTCGAAGGCCGATGCAGCACGGCAATGGTACTCCGAGGCGATTCAGCGTCATCGTTTGTACGTGGCCGAAAACGGCGACGATCTTCCTGAAGTAAGAGACTGGCGCTGGCCAGTGAGCTAAGTTGATGGATCAGCTTCGGCAGACATTAGCAGCGAGGCTGACTTGCTAACTGAAGATGTGTCGCGATGGCGAAACATTCTTACTAACCTGCTGGTTTGCTGCATTTTCAGCACGAAGCGCGAGGCTCTCATTCATGTCGTCTTTGCCTGTCCTGGTTTTGAATAGCGGTTCATCTTCTATCAAGTTCTCAGTTTATGAAGCCGGCGACGGCGAGCGCACCAAGTTACACGAAGGCGCGGTCGACGGCATCGGCACCGATCTTGGCAAGTTCTGGATCAAAGATGCGAGCGGTAACAAGCTCGTAGACCAGACGCCTGCTCTGCCCACACGTGCAGTGGCCTTTGCCCTGGTGGCAGACGCACTGCATTCGGGCGACTTCCCTGCCCCGGTGGCCATCGGACATCGGATGGTTTCGGGTGGCCCGACGGTGCAGGAGAATCAGCGCATTACGCCCGAGCTCATCGACGAGATGGAAAGATACACGGCCTTTGCGCCGCTGCATACGCCCATTGCCGTCTAAATCATGCGCGAGGCATTGCGGCTGTTTCCGGGGATCCCCAATTTCGTCATTCTCGATACGTATTTCCATCGCACCATGCCGGAAGTGGTGACGCACATGCCCATTCCGCCGGAGTATGCGGCGATGGGGGTGCGTCGCTATGGGGCCCATGGCATTTCATACGAGTCGATCGTCTACCAGTTGCAGCCCGACGTGCCCAAGAAGCTGATTGTGGCGCACCTGGGAAATGGTGCTTCCATCTCGGCGATCCGCAACGGAGAGTGCCTTGACACTTCGATGGGCCTGACGCCGACGGGTGGGATCATCAGCGGAACACGCACCGGTGACATTGATCCCGGTGTTCTGCTGTTCATCCTGCGCAAGATCGCGGAGACGGCCGAAAGCGCAACGGCTGCCGCGGATCAGTTGGAAGTGGTTGCCAGCAAGAAGGCTGGCTTGTTGGGGGTGAGCGAGCTTTCGAATGACATGCGCGATCTGCGGGAGGCGATCAAGGACGGCAATGGCAAGGCGCGCCTGGCAGTAGACAAGTTTACCTGGACCATTGCCAAGTGGATCGGCAGCTACGTTGCAGAATTGGGCGGGCTCGACATGCTGGTGTTCACTGGCGGCATCGGGGAAAACGATATCGCTTCGCGGGCCGAGATATGCGCGGGATTGGGAGCGCTAGGCATTGTGCTCGATCCCGTGCGCAATAATGTTCGCGGCGAGGCGGTGATCTCCGCCGAGAACTCGCCGGTTACGGTGCGCGTGATTCCGCCTGCGGAGGACCTGATCATCGTGAATCACGCGGTGCGGCTGCTGGGGGTGTAGGCCGTCATCTATCTCAGTCAAAACAGCCCGAGTCTGAGCGGATACCGGTTCCGCTCGGGCTGTTCTACACTGATGGGTACGATTACGGAGCCACACCGATGTCTTTCGCTACCGTTCCTGTGGGCGCTGAGCACCTGCCTTCACCCGGCCTCCGGCGCTTTGCGTGGGGGGTGCTGGTCTATTTTGTCGCGGTGATCTTGTGGGGGACGCTGGTGCGCGCCACCGGCTCAGGGGCGGGGTGCGGCGAGCATTGGCCGCTCTGCAATGGGACGGTGATGCAGCACTCCCCGCGCGTCGATACGATGATCGAGTTCACGCATCGCATTACCAGCGGGTTGTCGTTCTTTTCGGCTGTGGGTCTGCTGGTGTGGACGTTTGCCGGTACGGTGCGCGGGCACCTGGCGCGTGGGGCTGCGGTTGCCGTGGTGGCGTTCACGTTGATTGAGGCCGTCATTGGCGCATTGCTGGTGAAGATGGGACTTACCGCCCAGAGCCAGTCTCCGCTGCGAGCGCCGTACCTGGCGCTGCATTTGACCAATACACTGCTGCTGTTGGCGGTGTTGACGCTCACCGCCCATTTGCTGAGCCGGCAACATGGTACGACACGTGGAACCATCCGGCTGGTGGCGCCGTTTGGCGCCGTTGCCGCGGTGTTGGTGGTGATGATCGTGGGAGTGACGGGCTCCCTGGCGGCGCTGGGCGATACGCTGTTTCCGGCCACATCGCTGAATTCGGCGTTGGCGCAGGACTTCTCCGCGACCAGCGGCTGGCTGGTTCGCTGGCGCTGGACACATCCCACGGTCGCGTTTTTCGCGAGCATCGTTCTGATCTGGCTGCTGGTGCGCGCGGCGCGGAGGACGGCACAGTGGGACAATCGAGGGCTTTCGGCGCTGGTGCTGGTGCTGCTGGCGGCGCAGTACGTG
>Ga0137385_10004531_pt1 | contig 12128 bp, 13 predicted proteins | sample SagtaG_FD_104921 | JGI IMG/M metagenome (GOLD analysis project Ga0137385, IMG submission 104921) | Vadose zone soil microbial communities from Sagehorn Ranch, Mendocino, California, USA - Sage2_R_80_16 metaG | ecosystem: Environmental > Terrestrial > Soil > Vadose zone | place: USA: California...
CACCGCGGCCATCGAGCGGATCGTCGCCGGGCTCGAGAAGCGGAACCGGCTGCTCAACCCGAAGGAGCGGGAGGTGGTGGCCCACCACGAGATGGGCCACGCGATCGCGGCCGCGGCGCAGCCTGGGTGCGATCCGGTGCACAAGATCTCCATCATCCCGCGAGGCATCGGTGCGCTCGGGTACACCATCCAGCGACCGACCGAGGACCGCTACCTCATGACGCGCGAGGAGCTCGAGGCCAAGATGACGGTCCTGCTCGCCGGCAGGACGGCGGAGGAGGTCATCTTCGGTCACCTCTCCACCGGTGCCGCCGACGACCTATCCAAGGCGACCGACACCGCGCGCAGCATGGTGGTGCGGTACGGCATGTGGCCGGAGCTGGGTCCCCTCGCCTACGAGACCGAGCCCAGCGGGTTCCTGGCAGGCATGCCGCAGCCGCCGCACCGGCTCTACAGCGAGCAGACGGGGCGGGAGATCGACATCGCGATCCGCGAGCTGCTCGAGGCTGCTCACGCCCGCGCGCGCCGCATCCTCGAGGCCAACCGACCCCTGCTCGAGGACGCGGCGAAGCAGCTCCTCGCGCAGGAGACCCTCGCCGATCCCGAGCTCCAGGTGCTGCTGGGACGGGTGGTGGCGGCCGGCGGCGCGCCAGCCGCTCGGGCCGATGCGACGTCACTGACGGCTTGACGGATCCATCGCGCAGGAGGTCTCCGCCGGCGGCTGCCTGCCCGCTGCCTCAGCTGGCGACCACGGCGTTGCATCGCGCGCCTGCGCTCCCCAGCGTGTGAGGAGGATCCGTCTCGACGAGGAGAAGCATATGCAAGTGGACGAGCTGATGAGCGAGGCGAAGTGCTGCAGGGAGGGTGCGCCCGTGCAGGAGTGCGCCCGTTTGATGAAGGAGGAGAACATCGGGTTCGTGCCGATCTGCAATGACAAGGGAGCGCCCATCGGCGCCATCACCGACCGCGATCTGGCGATCCGCGTGCTGGCGGAGGGCCACTCCGCAAACGATCCCATCGATCGTTTCGCGACCCGCGATCTCGTCAGCTGTCGGCTGGGCAGCGACGTGACGGAAGCGGAGCGGCTCATGCGCGAGCACCGCAAGTCGCGCGTCATGGTGTGCGACAGCCAAGGCAAGCTGCGCGGCGTGATCAGCCTGGCGGACATCGCGGACGCCGAGAGCGAAGCGTCGGCCGGTAAGACCCTCTCCGAGGTGAAGAGCGATCAGCCCGCGGCGCACTGACAGTCTCAGAACGGATGCACGAAGAGCCCGCTGCGCAGCTTGGGCTCGAATGGAGTCACTGGCAGTTATACCCGCGTGCACGCGCTGCACTCGGGTGCAAGCTGTTGATTCTTCTACACCAGCCCCGGGCGCAGAATCGCAGGGGAACGCGCCCATCGCACCGGAACGCACGGCCTGGACTGCTGGCGGACTGCGGCCAGCAGCGCTCCCCACCCTCCCCGCCCCCACGGCTGACCTCTTCATCCAGGCCGGCGCCATCGTGGCCGAGCGCGCCACGCGCGGGCGCGATTCCGCCACCCGGGCTGAGGTCGAGGCCATCCTCCGACGCGCCGCTGAACAAGCGGGATGGCTGCTGACTCCGGACACCGTCGCGTGAGTGTTTGAGGACCGCCGCCTGCTCGGCGCTCCGACCAGGCAAGAAACACGCCGACGTGCGCGAGGTGGAGTACGCGTCTTCGACCAGGAGAACACTTGATGGCGGCCGACCCCTACGCCACCGTCGCCGCCGGCGAGCTCGAGCGCACCACCGCTCCGCTCGCCTGGATCGAGAAGCTCGGCGTCCGCAACCAGGTCGTCGCCGGTGCGCTCCGCGGTCTCGCCGACGCCGGGCGCATCCGCCGCGCCGGCCGCGATGGCTGGGTCGCCGCTCCAGCCGGCCCCTGAGCGTTCCCGTTCCCACCCTATATGTGCCGGAACGGGAACGCTTCCTCTCCGGTCGCTCCGCTGCCTGAGCCCGAAATGCTAGCCGAGCGCGGTGACCCTGATCGCGACGATCGTGAGATCCGCGGCGACGTGCGCGATCCAGGGAGCGAGCAAGCCTCTCGACCGCTGGCGGAGGGCCCCCGTCATGAGACCGTAGACGGTCGCCAGCGCCACGCCGGACCAGCCTCGAGGAAACCCGTGTAAATGCATCGCTCCGAACGCGAGCGCCTGCACGACGACGCCCGCGCTGCCGAGGTTGCGTGCGAGTTCGTACTGGAGCGCGCCTCGGAAGTAGAGCTCCTCTGCGGCCGCGGTGCATGCCGCCCAGGCCACGACACCGCCGACGAGGAGCGCGGGATGCAGTCCCGTAGGCAGCCGGGGCAGGTCGGACACATCGGGCCGAGCGATGTACCACCACGCTACGAGAGCCCCGGCTGACACTGCGACGATAACCAGAATCCACGCAGCCACGTGCCAACCCAACTCACCGCGACCAAGCCAGGGTGCGCGAGAGCGGCACGGCACCAGGCCAGCACAGACAGCCACCAGCAGCGGAGCCGGCCACAGTTGCAGGACGATCGGCACCGAGCTCAGGACGGCAAACAGCGCCGTGATGGCAGGGAGTACCGCCAGTTCACTCCGATGCTTGACCACCGCAGCAGCAGAAAGGGCGCCCAACACTGCCGCTACGGCCAAGCCGTCGAGCCGAGCGACGAACAGCGCGCCCCATGCTGCAGCCGAGCAGAGCCCAACAGCGAGGGCGATCCCATCCCGCGTTCGTCCGGCGCCTGCAGGCGCCTGTTCAGGGGTCACAACAGTCACATCGCGTAGCGTCTCACTGCTGGTGCGTGCCTGCAATGGCTTTCGCGTTTCGACTCTGCCGCCTTCGCGTGAAGCCCAGGCGAGTCCCGCATCCGCACCTCGGACTCACGCTCGCTGAAGCGCGGCGCGCGCAGGCCACTGAAGCTGGGCAGGCGCGGCTACATCCCATTGACGAGGGCTAGCTGGCGCCTGCGCCGGCCCCCCGCAACGGCAGCGTTCTACGGCACGATCGGCTGGACCATCGGCCAGCTCAGCTCGAATCCCTGCTCCCCCGGGAAACGCCCCCGCTTGTCTGGACAGGTCACCTGCAGGAGAGGAAAGTCGCGGGCCCTTGTTGAACCAGATCGTTTAGCCCACGTGTCCGGTCGTAGCTTCGCCGATCCCGGACCTCGTGGGACTGAACTGGCAGCCCGTCCAAGATGCCAAGGAGAAGAGTGCGCGGCGAGACGGCCTCGCCTGCCCGGATTCGCTCGCCGCAGGCGTTCAGCATCACGTGCATGACCTCTACCTGGAGGCCGACCACGATCAACTCAGGGTGTCCGAACGTCGCGACCAGCCCGACCGTATACGCGAAGGCCGTCCCGCTGAACGACCCCCGTCCAGTTGACGGGCGTCCTCCCTACGACGGCGAGCGCGAGGTCGTGTACGTGCCGGCGGCCGCCGAAATAGAGCACCCGGCCGGCGTGAGCCCGAAGGACGAGAAACTGCAGCGCCACATGGTGAATCACCTCTCGACGCTGTGTCTGGCCTCCTCCGAGCTCCGGGCACGGATGATCGCCCAAACGTTGTGTCGTTCACTTGAGAGCGCCGGATCAAGCCCACACCTCGCTTCGATGAGCTTGACGCCCCTTACCCTGGTGGGCTTGCCCAGAGCGGCAACCCGCAGTGCTGGCACTTGGAGAAGGAGAAGACGAGGGTGCCCGGCTTCATGTGGAAGGTGCTCCCGCACATCGGGCACCGGAAGAAACAGAGCCCGGCCCAAGCGATACCGGCCACAAGGAGCGCTGCAAAAGGTAACAGCGTCAACCAGGGGTTCCGCTGCACGGACGGGCCGAGTTGCACCGAAAGACAGGTGATGGATGTGGCGACACAGATGACTGTGAGGACCGCCAAGCGTCGGTAACGTCGCCACGCGGGGTGGAGGGTCATCTTCGTGTCCGTCACGTCCGGCACCCCATGACCATACGCCGGAGCTTCTGGGCCTCTTGCTTAGCCTTATGGGCTCGCGCCTGTCGGGTCCTGCCACTTCTCTAGCCCGCAGCGTGGACACCCGGCCCCCAGTCGCGGCACGCTTGTGAAGATGGACTTCTGATGGAACAGGCCGCCACACCGTGGGCAGCGGAAGAACCACAGGCGAACGATACCCGCGACCGAGACCAGTCCGACGCCCAACCCTGCGGCCATCACGAACTTCAAACCCGCCGTGGGGTAGCGCATCACCCTCGCTGGCTGGCTCTGCATGCCGAAGGCCCAGAGCAGGAACAGTGGGAGGCTCACCGTGACCACTGATAACCAGGGACGGTAGGCGCGCCACGCGGGGTTCAGGGTCATCTTCGGGTCCGGCACGACCGGTACCGTAATCACTGCGGGGCGCGACCGACGCGACGGCCCCCAGACGTGGCGCTCCTCCTTTTCAAGCAGGGCGCGACCGCATGAGCGTCAACGGGCCGGGGGGCCGTGAACGCGACGCTCGTTCCGCTGACGCTCCTGCCGCGCCGCTGGCAACCAGATCTCGGACCACGCCCGTGCGGCGGACGATCGCGTGGTCCGCGTGAGCAGCATGGTGCGCGCCCGCCACGCGCCTCGTCGAGCCGGCGACACACGACGGCTCGACCGGCGCAGGGCTCCTTCCGCCGCCGCGCCGGCGAACTAGAGCGGCGTCGCGCAGCCGAGGGGGGGTCGCAGAGCCTTGCATGTCTGCGTCGACGTGTCGCAAGACAGGCCGACGCACTGGTCGCTCGACGTGCACGGCTCGCCATCTGCCTTCCACGGCTGACAGGTCCCCGTCCCGGCGGCGTCGCACCAACCGCCGATGCACCAGAGCTGGGCCGTGGTCCCCGATAGCGAGACGACGCACGTCTGTCCGATCGTTGGCTGGGCGGCGCAGACTCCGCTGCCGGAGTCGCACTGGTATCCAGCCCCGCACAGGGCGGTGGCCCCGCAGCTGGCACCCGAGCCTACGTACGGCACGCACGAGGCGGGGGAGCCGAAACACTCGTAGCCCGGCGCGCACCCGGGGGCGAAGGGAGCGCTACAGGAGCCGCTCGTCTTCAAGGCCTTGCAGGTCGGAGTCCCGCCCGTCGTGTCGCAGTAGAGCCCCGCCTCGCAAGGGCACGCGCCACCTTCGCCGGAGAGCGCCACGCAGACGGGGGTCGCCGCGGTGAAGGCGCATTCGAGGGACTCCGCGCATGCTCCTCCGGAACATGGCTCGCCCTCCGTTGCGTAGGCGACGCACTGGCCGGACACCTTCGGGCCACCGCACGCCAGGGGCGCATTGCAATAACCACTCGCGCAATCCATGTACTCGAAGCACTGGCCGCCCAGCGCGACCGTCCCCGCGAGCGCGCCTCGACAAACCTCGGGTAATTGCCCGGATGATACGACAATTGCGCAGGGAGCGAGCGAGGCCAGAGCGCGCGCACACGAGCCGCCCTTGGCGGCGTCGTAGACGGCGCGCCCGGCGTCGACCTCGGCCTGGATCGTGTCGCAATACGCGTCGCCGTCGGCGCTCACCGGGGACGCCATGAGCGCCACGACGGCCGGCGCCGCCTTCCAACACTGGCCCCACTTGTCGGCGCTGATCCCCGAGAAGGTCTTGCAGTATTCGAGCGCGGTGGCGGTGCTCCCCACCTTCGGCTCCGCCGAGCAGGCGGCGGCTAGCGCGGCACAGGCGAGGCCAGCATACGCGGACGTGCGGTTCAAGAGCTCCCTCCCGGCGCGCAGCATAGCGAACGCACGACCAAGCGTGAAGGAGGAAGTTGCATGTGGCGTCTCCACCCCGGGGTACTCGGTCGGTAACGGCCGTGTTGTCGACTGTCAGCCTTCGACGGTAAGTCGCCGCCGTCTACATGGCCGCGCTCGCGAGCACTGTACCGCTCCAGTGCGGCGCAGGGTCCGACGTTGACGCGAGCCCGGCGCGTCAACGGGACGGGGTGGGATCTCCACGCTCCAGGCGCGCCAACGCGACGAACCTCCCGCTGACGCCCGCTCGGTGTCACCCATCCCGGCTGTTCTCGCGCATCTCCAGGCGCTGCCCACTCACCCGTCTCGCGCCTATTCGTCACCTATGTGTCGACGCAACCTTCCCCGATCTCCTGGCTGCCCGTCGTCGCCGATCTCCCACTTCGACGTCACCGCTCTCGCGGCCTTCGCTCACCCATCTCTCGACGCCGCAGACCACCACCGCTGTATCCGGTCCGTACCCGCCCATGCCCTGCTCCTTCGCGCTCCATCCCGAACCACCCCACTCCGATCAACCCCGCCACCTCGGCTCCACCAATTACGTCACCACCACAATTCATTTTCTTCTTCTCAACTTCTTCTCCTCTTCCTACACCCACTTCACCACCTTCCAACCCCACCTTTCACTGTTTCCTTCCTTCTCTTCTTCCTCTCTCCGTTAACTACCTTCTCCCTGGCCTTGCCCCACCCTCTTCTTCTCCTCTCCAACTCTGGTCCCAGTCTCCCGGCCCCTCTACCCAGTCGTTGGGGGAGAGGGGTCGGGAAACTGGGACTCCCTCCGTCTCCGGCTTTGGCGCCCGCCCGACGGGTGGGGCAAGGACAGCGACTTCGGAGGCTTGCGCCCCGTTTGCCTGCCGAGTCGCATGCCTAACAAGGCGCCTCTTGCGGTGCCTAAGCGATAAGGCATTTCGCTAGGCACCCCTGACTGGGGCTGCCTAAAGGGTGCCTAACGCCGACGTCGTCGCCGACGTCAACCACGAGTGAACGTAGTTAGATCTCACGCAATGACTGACTCCGTTGTTCGCCAGGGTTCCCAGACGTATCGGCGAGGCGGTCGTCGACGCACCCCCGGCCGCGCGACGTCAGCGCTGACGTGAACCCATAGTGAATAGGGTTAGTGATTGCCAGGGCTCCCGGCGGCCTTCGGCCCCCGGCCCCCGACGTCACCGGTGACGTTCACGCAAGGTGGTGGTCGTGCCCCCCGAGGTCCACCACCGATCGCGACGTCTACGGCCCGGTGCGGGGTGCCAGCTGCGCTAACGGCCGTTGCGGAAGATCCGGTTCACCGCGTTCGGATCGAAGGACTCCGGATCGAAGTACCCACCAAGCCAGGTGAGCATCTGGTCGTGCTCTTCGTCCTGCGGCGCCGCGAGCACCCTGAGCAGTTCCTCGTACCCCCCTGCGCCTCCACAGTCCTCGGGCGGACATGCCCGCGCGCCACCGATGCACAACGGGTACGAATGTCGGTGGTCCGGATCCGCCACGGCCTCGACTACGACGACGTGCTCCCAGTCGTCCCCGTAGTCGTACCGGTACACGAGCTTGGATCCCTTTTTCGGCAAGACGCCGGCGATGCGCACGCGGCGTTCGTCCTCGAGTTCCGGATGGTCCTCCTCGACCCCGGCCATGCCGATGCACCTGTCCTCGACCTCGAAGCAGTGCAGGTGCGAGTTGGTCCAGCCCATGGCGTCCTGCAAGACGCGATGGAGCCTCTCGAGCGTGAAGTCAGCGGGGACGAGCAACCGCCGCCAGGTCGGCGGTTCGATTCCGGTGAGCGTCACCTTGAGCCGGTAGATCCGCTTCGACTTGGTCGGAGGCATGCATCCGCCCTGTACACGCCCGGCCCGGTCGAGGCAATGGCCATCCGCGGAGGGATCCTGATGTTCCATCTCGCGGTGGTCCCCACGACGTCCAGGAAGCGACATCGGGCTCGCCAGCAGCATCACGATCCTATCGCCGTGGCGGGGACGCGAATGGCGTCGGGGGCCGGCTCTCCGGGCGCGACGATCACCTCGTTCGACTGGCTGCGGCGTCCGCTTGCGAAAGCTCGCGCGCGACGGGGACCCTGTTTAGGGCTGTACCATCAACAGTGCGGACCTCGAGCTGGGGTTGCGCTCCTTTCGTTCGTTTCGTATATTTCGTTCGTAGGTAACAGCGGAGTAGTTCATGCCCCCCCTCGCCGAATACACAAGGCCGTCCCCCGACATGGCCGCCGAAGCGGCGGAGGCTGCCCGCTCCCTTGCCCCGTTCCTTCGGAAGAGGAAGGCAGCACCTCAGCACGTGACCGTCGTCGTTAAGGGCGATCACGACACGCGGGTGATTGTTCCGCGCGCGGCGTTCGAGCTCTTTGTCCGCATCCTCGGCGAGATGGCGAACGGGAACGCGGTCACCATCGTGCCCGTCCACGCCGAGCTGACCACCCAGCAGGCGGCGGATCTCCTGAACGTGTCTCGGCCGTTCATGGTGAAGCTGCTCGAGGAACAGAGGATCCCCTGCCGGATGGTCGGAACACGGCGTCGAGTTCGCTTCGAGGACCTCGTCCGGTACAAGCACCAGGACGAGGCGGAACGTCAGAACGTCCTCGACGAGCTCACGGCTGAGGCGCAGCGACTCGGGCTCGACTGCTGACGTGGCCTTCGTCGTGCCGACAGGGGCGTCGAATCGGGCAAGATGGGCGTGGACTCCTGCCCACTGAGTTTCCACCCTGTCGCAGAACACCGACCGCGATGACCGCCCACCTCCAAGACTACGTCGCTTCGGGGTACTTTCTGTCTCGCCACGCAGGCGTCCGCGACTGCACGGGCATCGAGCTCCGTCGGGTCAGCCTGGCGCATGATCACTCGCGGCGCAGGTTCTTCCCCGAGTCCTGGACGCTGTCGTGGTGCCGCGAGACCCGAGAACAGCGGATCAAGGAGGCTGCGGTCTTCGGGATCGCCGAGGGGGACCTCGACGAGGTGATGGCCTGGGCGGACCGGAGCTTCGACTCGGTCTTCGGCGCCTGGGACGTATTCTTCACGCTGGACGACGCCCGCGCGGCGGCGCGCTCGTTCCTGCGGAGCGCGGTCGAGCTGGAGCTCTGGGGCGTCGGCCTGCACCGGACGCTGGTGAGCGCTTTCTGCGAGAGGTCTGCGCCGCCCCCTCAGAAGCCCGGATACGCACCGGCGGGTGCAAGCGCGATCCACGTGGCCACCTGCATGCGTTCGGCACCCCTCGCCGACGGAGGGACAGTTCTGGGACACGAGGTCCTGATCGACGTCGGCTGCAGCTTCAACAGCCCGGAATCGCTACACGTCGACGAGCGAGAGCTCTTCCGGGACGCCGGCTTGGTTCCGAACACCCATGGCCTCATCGCCTCGTTCGACGAGGCGCTCGCGTGTTGCCAGTTCCTCGAGGCGGACGCTTCGGAAGACGGGGACGAACGCGCTGGCTGGCTCCCGTGGCTGCTCGTGCGCTATTCGCTCTGATGGTTCGGCCCGACTGACGCCCACACCTTGTGGGCGAGCTGGATTCGCCATGGGCGAGGGCTTCCGTCGCTCGGCCGGGAACTGATCAGGGGGGAACGCATCGGCCAGCCGTAGTCCACTTGACCACGATGCCGAGCCGGCGCATGGTCTTCCGATGCAGGTCTCCGCGGTCGAATGGGACCCCGCGAACCTCAGCCACTTCGCGGAGCACGGGCGCTGCCGTCGTCGCGAGGTCGAAGAGGTCCTTCGGGCGCGCTGCCACCCCACCCGAGGCCTGGCACTCGCTCGCGAGGAGGACGACGAGCCGCGCCGGCTCTTCCACGGCCGTACCTGCGCGGGAAGATACCTGGCGGTGGTCGCGGCGCCCCGACCCGGGGACGTCATGCGTCCGATCACCTGCTGGCCGTTGTCCGAGAAGTCTGTGAACCGTTATGAAGCTTGGCGAAAGACGGTGAAGCGATGAAGAAGAAGCAGCAGAACGCGACGAAGCCCTGGGCGCCCGGCAAGCCCCTCCCGAAGTTCGCGACCGCGACAGAGGAAGAGCGCTTCTGGCTCTCCCACGACTTCGACGACGCGATGGACACTGGCGGCGAGGAGGTCGTCTACGAACCCCAGGCGACCCGCCGCCCCCGCACTCACGTCTACCGCGTGCGTCTCGATGACCAGGAGATGTCGAAGCTGCAGGCGCTCGCGAAGCGTCGCGGCGTGACGGCGTCGGTGATCTTGCGGGAGCTCGTCCGCACTGCTCGCGTCGCGAAAGTCGGCGAGCAGGCTCGTAAGTAGTTTGCCGCCCCATCGCGGCGCCGGCAGCCCCCCCGAGGACCGGTCGCGACGGGGCTTTATGCCGGCCTCCGCGAGGGAGAGATCTTCGGGCTCCTGAAGGAGGACGTCGATCTCGAGAGCGGCGTCTTCATGATCTGGCGCTCCTGGGAGGCGCCGCGCACGAAGGGCGGGAAGGCCGTGCCCATCCCGATCGCCGCGCCGCTCCGCCCTCGGCTCGAGGCGCCGCTCGCCTCACCGGGCGCGCTCCTCTTCCCGCGCCGCGACGTCTGGGCGAAGGCCATCCCACGCCACGTCACCTTCCACGGGACGCGCCACTCCTTCGGCACCGCCGTCGTCCGTGGAGCCGGCACCGCCGTCGCGCAGAAGGCCCTTCGCCACTCGGACGTGCGGCTCACCATCCACACGTACGGCCACCTCGACGACCGCGACGTGCGGGAGGGGATCACGCGGGCGTTCGCGGGCGCACCGACGGCCGCCGTTCAGGCGCCGCCGGAGGGCTTGAAACCGGAAAATCCGCGGCCCCGGACTGCTGGCGGACTGCGGACCCCACCTCCGAGCGATCCGGCGGCGGGACATTTGGCTCCCCGAACTGCGGAGCAGAGGCCGCAACTCCTAGCGAATCCTCGAGCGCCGAGTTCAGAACGGATGCACGAACAGCCCGCTCCGCAGCTTGGGCTCGAACCAGGTGCTCTTGGGCGGCATGAGGAGGCCGGCGTCGGAGACGGCCATGAGCTGCTCGATCCGGGTCGGGAAGAGGTGCAGCGCCAGCGACCAGCCCTCGTCGCGGACCCGCCGCTCCAGCTCGGCCGCGCCCCGGATGCCGCCCACGAAATCGACGTTCGTGTCGCGGCGAGGATCGGCGATGCCGAAGATGGGCGCCAGGATCTGGTCCTGCGCGATGGAGCAGTCGAGCGCCGCCACCGGATCCTTCGCGTCGAACGAGCCCGGCTTCACGCGCGCACGCCACCAGCGCCCGCCGCTGTAGATGCCGAAGGAGAGGGGCGCGTCGGGGGCCGGCCGGTCCGCCGGCGTGACATCGAGCTTCTTCCTCAGCTCGCCCAGCAGCGCCTCCGGCGAGCGGCCCTGCCGGTCGCGCACGAGCCGGTTGTAGGCCAGGATCTGCATCTGATCGTGCGGGAACACGACCGCCAGGAAGACGTCGTGCTCGCCGGGCTGCCCCACCCGCTCTGTGTGCACGCGGGCCGCCGCTGCCGAGCGGTGGTGGCCGTCGGCGACGTAGAGCACCGGCACCTTGCGGAAGAGGTCCTCGATCCGGCCGCCCGCCTCGGGCGGCACCACCCACAGCCGATGCTCGACGCCATCCGGCGTGACGAGGTCGTACTCCGGCGCGGCCCGCTTCACGGCCTCGATCTCGCGGTCGAGCTCCGCGCGCGCGAGGTAGGTGAGGAAGACCGGCTCGTCGTGCGCCGCGAGCGCCGCGATGTGGCGGGTGCGGTCGTCCTCCTTGTCGGGGCGCGTCTTCTCGTGCTTCTTGATGACGTCGGCGACGTACTCCTCCACCGATGCGCAGGCGACGAGCCCGGTCTGCCGGTGCTCCCCCATCTTCTGCGCGTAGACGTAGAAGCGCGGCGACGCCTCCCGCCGCAGCACGCCGCGCTGGGTGAGCTCGGCCAGGTTCCTGCGCGCCTGCTCGTACACCTCGGAGGCGTGCTCGTCGGTCCCCTCGGGCAGGTCGATCTCCGGGCGTGAGACGCGGAGGAAGCTGTCGGCGTTCCCCTTCGCCATCGCCCGCGCCTCGGCGGTGTTGATGACATCGTAGGGCGGGGAGGCCACGCGGACGGCGTGCTCGGGGGCGGGGCGCAGCGCTCGGAAGGGGCGGAGGATGGACATCGCGGCTCCAGTGCGGTGAGCCCGTCTCTTACCACCGCCGCCCTTCGCGGGCAGCCGCCCCGACCACTCCGGCGGCATCGGCTCACGTTTTCGGGAAGATGTCGCGCCACTCGCGTCAGGCGACCGCGTCGACGACGCCACGGACGCCACGAAGTAGGTTCGGCGGAGACCTGGGCTCCGGGTGAGGGTTCACCCCGGGGCCGAGCCGCGTCACCCGTCCGCGCAGGCCGATATCGATGGCGAGCGGCGCATCCCGGCCTGCGGCCGGGCGATTCTGCTCGGCCGGTCGCCCGGAGCCGAG
>Ga0137385_10004532_pt1 | contig 12126 bp, 11 predicted proteins | sample SagtaG_FD_104921 | JGI IMG/M metagenome (GOLD analysis project Ga0137385, IMG submission 104921) | Vadose zone soil microbial communities from Sagehorn Ranch, Mendocino, California, USA - Sage2_R_80_16 metaG | ecosystem: Environmental > Terrestrial > Soil > Vadose zone | place: USA: California...
AGAAGGGGGTGGGGACATGGACCTGGAAGCCGCAGAGGCTAAAGACCTCGTTTTCGAGGTTGAGGACGGCATCGGGCGGATCACTTTCAACCGCCCGCAGGCGCGCAATGCCTTCACCTTCGCCATGTACGAGCGGCTCGCCGCGATCTGCGAAGAGGCCAATGGCGATCACGCGATCAAGGTGCTCGTGCTGCGCGGCGCGGGCGACAAGGCCTTCGCCTCGGGCACCGACATCAACCAGTTCCGCGAATTCAAGACGCCGCAGGACGCGATCGACTACGAGAACCGGATCGATCGGGTGCTGACCACGCTCGAGCAGTGCCGGGTGCCGACGATCGCGGCCGTCAACGGCTTCTGCACGGGCGGAGGGGCGGGCATCGCCGCCGCCTGCGACCTGCGCATCGGCACGAAAAGCGCCAAAATCGGATTTCCCATCGCCCGGACGCTCGGCAATTGCCTGTCGATGTCCAATGTCGGCCGTCTCACCGCGCTGATCGGTGCCGCGCGCGTCAAGGACCTGATCTTCACCGCGCGTCTCGTCGAGGCCATGGAGGCGGCACACGTCGGGTTGCTCGGCGAGGTCGTCGAGGACGGCGCGGCGCTCGACCGCCGTGCCGACGACGTCGCCCGCCTCTTGGCCAGCCAAGCACCGCTGACGCTGAATGCGACCAAGCAGGCGGTGGCCCGCCTGCAAAAGCGGCTGACGCGGGACGAGGGCGAAGACCTCATCCTGATGTGCTACACGAGCCAGGATTTTCGCGAAGGGCTCGATGCTTTCCTCAACAAGCGCGCGCCGCAATGGCGCGGTCAATAGGACAGACCGATGCAAAGCGATCGATCGCAGAAATCCTCCCGCCGTATGGGACCGCTCGCCGGCCTCAAGGTCATCGATCTCACCCATGTCATGGCGGGGCCGACCTGCACGCTGATGCTCGCCGACATGGGCGCCGACGTCATCAAGATCGAGAAATGGCCGAACGGCGACGACACCCGTCATTCGGTGCCGCCGAAGATCGGCGACGAGGCGGCGTCCTTCCTGATGATGAACCGCAACAAGCGCGGCATCGTGCTGGATCTGAAGACCGACGGCGGCAAAGAGGTGCTGCGGCGGCTGATCGCGGATGCCGACGTGCTGGTCGAGAATTTCGCGCCGGGCGCCATGGAGCGCCTGGGCTTCGGCTACGAGGCGCTGCACGAAAAATTCCCGGCGCTGATCTACTGCTCGCTGTCCGGCTTCGGCCGCACAGGTCCCTACAAGGACCGCCGCGGTTTTGATCTGGTCGCGCAGGCCATGAGCGGCATCATGAGCTTTACCGGCGAACGTCCCGATGGCCCGCCCGTGAAGTGCGGCCCGCCGCTGTCCGACATCACCGCCGGCCTGCTCGCGAGCATGGGAATTCTGGCCGCCTACACCCATCGGCTCAAGACCGGTGAAGGGCAGTGGGTCGAAACATCGCTCTATGAAGCAGCCCTGGTGCAGACCTACTGGCAGTCGACGATTGCGCTGGCCGCCGGCACCGCGCCGCGCGCGATGGGCTCGGCGCATCCGCTCAACGCGCCGTATCAGGCCTTTGAGGCCTCCGACGGCTGGCTCGTCGTCGGCGGCGCCAACAAGAAGCATTGGCTGCTGATGCTGGAAGCGCTCGGCGCGAGCGAACTTGCGGCGGATCCGCGCTTCGTCACCGGCGCCGATCGCATGGCGCATCTGAAGGAGCTCGAAGCCGTCCTGAGCGACCGCTTCCGCACCCAATCGCGGGCGCATTGGCTTGCCGCGCTCGATGAGAAAGGCGTGCCGTGCGGACCCGTGCACGACATGCTGGAGGCGCTCAGCGATCCGCAGACGCTGGCGCGCGAGATGGTCGTCGAGGTCGAGCATTCCACGCTCGGCCCGGTGAAGACGATCGGACTGCCCGTCAAGTTTTCCGAGACACCCGGTAAAGTTCTCTCAGGCGCGCCCGTCTACGGCGAGCATACGCGCGAGGTGCTGGCCGAGCACGGGTTCAACGAACAGGAAATCGAGGCCTTCGAGAAGCAGGGCGCAATCGTTTCGGCCTCAGGGAGGCGCGAGGAACGCGTCGCCTGAGCGGACGCCGCTACAGACACAAGACCAATAAAACAATCAAAAATCAGCCGGAGGGAAACATGGGTCGCACGTCAACATTTTTGCTGTCCGCAGCCGCACTCGTGGTCGCCGGCGCCACGTTCGTGATCGCCAGCGCCACACTCATGGTCGCCGGCGCCACGCCTGCGCTCGCGGCCTGGCAGCCGCAGAAGCCGATCGAGTTCGTGGCGACCGCAGGTCCTGGCGGCGGCACCGACAATATCGCTCGCGCGGTGCAGAACATCATCACCAAGTACAAGCTGACGGATCAGCCGATCGTCGTCGTCAACAAGGCCGGCGGTAGCGGCGCGGAAGGCTATGTCTACGGCAAGGCCTCCGCCGGCGATCCCTACAAGGTGATCTTCGGCACGTCGAACGCCTGGCAGCAGCCGCTCGTCTCCAAGGTCGCCTTCAACTACACCGACCTCACGCCGATCGCGGCCATGGCGCAGGATGAATTCCTGCTCTGGGTCAAGCAGGACGCGCCATACAAGACCGCGGGCGATTATCTAAAGGCCGCTGCCACAGGCGATTTCAAGATGGGCGGCGCGCAGTCAAAGGACACTGACGAGGTCCTGACCCGCATGATCGAGAAGGCCGGTCATGTGAAGCTGACCTATATCCCCTTCAAGAGCGGCGCCGAGGCCGCCGTGCAGCTTGCCGGCGGACACATCGATTCCCACGTCAACAATCCCAGCGAAAGCCTCGGGCAATGGCGCGGCGGCACGCAACGGCCGCTCTGCGCCTTCAGCCCGAAGCGGCTGCCGCCGGGCGCCAAGATCACCGCGACCGAAGGCTGGAGCGACGTGCCGACCTGCGTCGAGCAGGGCCTCGATATCGCGCAATACGAGCAGCCGCGCACCGTGTGGCTGCCCGGCAAGGTCACGCCGGAGCAGGCCGCGTTCTATGTCGACCTCATGAAGAAGGTGCAGGCCACGCCGGAATGGAAGGACTATATCGAAAAATCCTCGCAGATCGACACGTTCCTGACCGGCGCCGAGTTCGACAAGTTCATCAAGGAGGATATCGAGCATCTCAGGCAGGTTGCGAGCGAGCAGGGCTGGCTGGTCAAGTAGGATGGCGGAGCACCGCACCATGACATCCGGTTATCTCGCGCCCGGCTGGGGTTCCTGATGATATCGCGCCGCGCCCTCGAACTCGCGACCGCTATCCTCACCGGCAGCTTTGGCGTCGCAGTGGTGGTCTCGAGCCTGGACAATGGCATCGGCTGGTCGAGCGCGGGCGTGGATTCCGGCACGTTCCCGTTCGTGATCGGTCTCGTGATCGTGCTTGGGAGCCTCTACAATCTGGTGCGCGGTGTCCTGCCGGCTACGTCGCTCGCCAGCGTTCCCGTCGCGATCACGCCGATCGAGCTGCGCCGGCTCGCCAGCCTGTTCGTACCGGCCGCGATTTTCGTGGCCGCCATCCCGCTGCTCGGGATGTATCTCGCCGCGGCCCTCTATGTCTTCGCCGTGCTCGCGATCCCCAGGCATCAATCGCTGCTTCGGTCGCTCGCGATGGCGGCAGCGACTGCGCTCGCGCTCTATGTCGTGTTCGAGCGCATGTTCCAGGTGAGCTTGCCGCATGGCGCGCTCGCCGCCGCGCTTGGCTTCTGACGGGGAGGCCGATGGACAATCTCGGGGAACTCCTGCACGGCTTCACCATCGCGGTCACGGTGCCGCATCTGGCGCTGATGGTGGTCGGCGTGCTGCTCGGCATCCTCGTCGGCGTGCTGCCGGGGCTGGGCGCGCCGAACGGGGTGTCGTTGCTGCTGCCGTTGACCTTCGGCATGCAGCCGGTCTCAGCCATCATCCTGCTCTCCAGCATGTATTGGGGTGCGCTGTTCGGGGGCTCCGTCACCTCGATCCTGTTCAACATTCCGGGCGAGCCGTCCTCGGTCGCGACCACCTTCGACGGCTATCCAATGGCGCGCGACGGGCGGCCGACGACCGCGCTCGCCACAGCCTTCGGCTCGGCCGCCTTCGGCGCGCTGGTCGGCGTCATCCTGATCACCTTCCTTGCGTCATGGGTGGCGCAGGTCGCGCTCGCCTTCGGGCCGCCGGAATATTTCGCGGTCTATTTCCTGGCCTTTGCGAGCTTCGTCGGCATGGGCGGCGCGGCGCCGATCAAGACCGTGGTGGCGCTCGCGATCGGCTTTGCGATCGCCGCCATCGGCATCGACACCGTCTCCGGCAGCGTGCGCCTCACCATGGGCATCGACGAACTGGTCAAGGGCGTGAACTTCGTCGTCGCGGTGATGGGCCTGTTCGGCATCGGCGAGCTCCTGGTCGCGGTCGAAGAGGAGTTTCATGCCCGCGCCGTCTCCTCGAAGATCGAGTGGCGCGAGGTGTTTCGCGCGATCGGCCGCCTGCCGCGGCATAGCGTTGCATTGCTGCGCAGCGCCGCGATCGGCTGCTGGATGGGGATCACGCCCGGCGGGCCGACGGCGGCGTCCTTCATGAGCTACGGCATCGCAAGACGCTTTTCGCGGCGCGGCCGTTATTTTGGCACCGGCGAGGTCGAAGGCATCATCTCGCCCGAGACCGCCGATCATGCGGCCGGCACCAGCGCGCTGCTGCCCATGCTCTCGCTCGGCATTCCCGGTTCGGCCACCGCCGCCGTCATGATGGGCGGGCTGATGATCTGGGGCCTTAATCCTGGGCCGATGCTGTTCGTCGACCAGAAGGATTTCGTCTGGGGCCTGATCGCCTCGATGTATGTCGGCAACATCGTTGCGGTCGCGCTGGTGCTGCTGACCGTTCCGGTGTTTGCCGCATTGATGCGGATTCCCTTCGTGATCATCGCGCCCTTGATCGTGATCATCTGCGTCGTCGGCGCCTATTCGGTGTCGAATTCCTATCTCGACGTGGTCATGATGCTCGGCTTCGGCATCGTCGGCTATCTCTTCAAGAAGCTGTTCTATCCCCTGGCACCGCTGGTGCTCGCGATCGTCATCGGTGACAAGGCCGAGGATGCGTTCCGGCAGTCGATGCTGATGTCCAAGGGATCGCTCGGAATCTTCTTTGCGAACAAGCTGGTGACGAGCCTGGTGGTGGTTGGCATCGCGCTGCTGCTGCTTCCGCTCGTGTTGCAGCTCGCGCGTCTGCTGCGCAAGCCCACGTCAACCGCCGAGACGACAAGCCAGGAAAAGGTGATCATATGACTGCAAAGCCGCTCATTGCTCTCGCAATGGGAGATCCCGCCGGCATCAGCCCGGAGCTGACCGCAAAGCTCGTGGCGCTCGACGAGGTCCGTGCCCGTGGCCGCCTCGTCGTGATCGGCGACCGCCGCATCTTCGACGAGGGCGCGCGCGTCGCCGGCGTCACGCCGGAGCTGACGACGGTGGAGCAGGGCGCCGAGCTTCGCGCAGTGGAGGGAGAGACGCTGTTCGTCGATCTCGGCCATCTCGATCCCAAAGAGGTCGAACCGAAAACCGCGACCCTTGCCGGCGGAAAATTCGCACTGGCGAATTACCGTCACGCGCTCGAGCTCGCCCGCGCCGGCCGCGTTGATGCAGTATGCTTCACCCCCTTCAACAAGCAGGCGATGCGGCTCGCCCGCGCCGACTATGACGACGAGATCGCGTTCTCCGCGGAGATCGCCGGCCTCAAGACGCCGGCAAGCGAATTCAACGTGCTGGGTGAACTCTGGAACGCGCGGGTTACCTCGCACATCCCGCTCAAGGACGTCGCTGCAAGGCTGTCTGGCGAACGCATCCATCGCGCGCTCACGCTGACCGATTCATGCATGCGCAACGCCGGCTTTGCGCGTCCGCGCATCGCGGTCGCGGGCCTCAATCCACACGCCGGCGACGGCGGCAATTTCGGCCGCGAGGAGATCGACATCATCGCGCCCGTGGTCGCGGCGGGTCAGCGTGAAGGCATCGCTGTCGAGGGGCCATTCCCGGCCGACACGGTGTTCCTGCGCGCCAGGGGTGGCGCCTTCGATGCGGTGCTGACGATGTATCACGACCAGGGCCAGATCGCGATGAAGCTGATGGGGTTTGATCGCGGCGTCACGCTGCTCGGCGGCTTCCCGTTTCCGATCTGCACGCCCGCGCACGGCTCCGCCTATGACATCGCAGGGCAGGGGACGGCATCGATCGGCGCGACCCGCGCCGCCGTGCTGCTCGCGGCCGAGATGGCTGAGCGTCGCCAGGGAGCCAGAGGCGGCGCCTAACGGCTGCGCCGGTGGTTCACATGCTTTGGATCGACGGCTTGCAGGGGGGCTCGCAGGTCCCGGGAAAACCTGGAAACTTCCGCCGTCGAGCCGAGTTGCCATCCCGATGAACGTCTCCACCTCGGAGCTGCAACATGGTCGACGACGGCCCGTTGCGAACGGCGCGGGATACCGCTTGGTCCGTCTGCCGCACCTGGCAGATCGGCATCCTTCTGGTCTTGTTTCTAGTCTTGGCCCTGATGGCCGCGCCTGCGCTCGCTGCCGAAATGACCGCGGTCGCCATCAATTCGGCTCAGCCATCGAAGACGACTCTCTCAAACGAGAAGCCGACCCCGGCGGGGGTCCGGCTACAGGTCCTTCTGGATCGGGCGCATTTCTCGTCCGGCGAGATCGACGGCAAGTTCGGAGAGAACGCGAAGAAAGCGCTACGGGCCTACGCGGAAGCGCGGCAGTTGCCGAGCTCGGACGCCTTGACGGAGGAGGTCTGGAGGGCGATGCAGGTTGACGACCGGCAAGTGACGGCGACTTACACGATCACCGCGCAGGATGTGGCGGGCCCGTTCCTTCGCAAACTTCCGTCGAAGATGGAGGACATGAAGGACATCCCGAAGCTCGGCTTCACCAGTGCGCGTGAAGGATTGGCCGAGAAATTTCACATGAGCGAGCAGCTCTTGGCGGCGCTCAACCCGGGGCGCCATTTCGATCGCGCCGGTGACACCGTTGTCGTCGTGGACACCGCCAGCGGAGAGGGCGCTGCGCTTGGCAAGGCTGACAGGGTGGAGATCGACAAGAGCCGGCAGACGGTAAAACTGTTCGACAAGTCGAATGCGCTGATCGGGTTCTATCCGGCGACCGTAGGCAGCGAAGAGAAGCCGTCGCCTTCGGGGACGCTGAAGGTCACGGAGATCAGCCGAAACCCGTACTATCGCTACAATCCCGCTTATCACTTCAGGGGCGTCCGTTCCCGCAAGCCCTTCACCATCAAGCCCGGCCCGAACAACCCGGTCGGCACGGTGTGGATCAATCTGTCCGCCGAAGGCTACGGTATTCACGGGACGCCATCGCCGGCGAATATCTCCAAGGCGGAATCCCACGGCTGCGTGCGTCTCACCAATTGGGACGCCGAACGCGTCGCAGGCAGCGTCTCGAAAGGTACGCCGGTCGCGTTCGTGGAGGGGCGCGGATGATGCGAGCGTCCGTCGGCCGCCGCATGCCGCCCCGGCGCTACTTCGCGAGAGGCATCGTCAGCTCCTTATCAGCTGTATCAACCACGAAGACGGCAAGCAGCTTCGCCGGCTCGGTCTCGCTGGCATTGGCGCTTATGCCATGGCGGTCGCCTGGCCTTTCGGAAAAGTTCTCTCCCTTGTGAAAGACCTTGGCGGGCCCGTCATTGACCTGACTGCGGATCGCTCCTTCCAGGACGGTGGCATAGATGAAGGCAGAGGGCGCGTGAATGTGGGCTGGTGAGGAGCCTCCGGGACCATACTCGACCAGCACGCCTTTCATGCTCTTGCCCGGGACATTTGGCAGGGCTTGGTCAAACACGATAGTCACCTTGGCCAATGGTGCTGCTGGTTGTGTCTCGGCGGCATGTGCCGTCAGGAAGGATGAGGCGCAAACCGCCGTTGCGATCAGCAATCTGAGCATGGAAGTTCCTTCATTGCCGTGGCTGTCGTGAATACGATGGTGGATGCTCAGGCCCTTGCGAGCCACGTCGCGAGCGGCGTTTTCCCGAGCCGCGCCTCGCCGAGCGGGTTCAGCGATGTGTCATTAATAGGGGCGCCGTAATACTGCGCGCCTGGGTCTCCGATCACTGGACGACTGTCGCCGGACGCCTTCAGACGGCGCGCAACGAACTCATTGAAGGGAGCCTTCTCGGGGCCCGCGATATCGATCGTGCCATTGATCGGCCGTCCCGTGGCGATCTCCGCGAGGCAATCGACCACGTCGTCGGCCGCGATCGGCTGAAACAGCGCGGAGGGAACGACGATATTACTCCCAACCGCCCCCGCTTCACCAATGGCGCCGAGGAATTCAAAGAACTGGGTGGCGCGGACGATCGAGTAGGGGACCGAAGACGCCTTGACGATGGTCTCCTGCGCGAGCTTGGCACGAAAATAGGTGATGTCGGGTGAACGATCGGTCCCGACGATCGACAGCGCCACGTGATGCTTGACGGCCGCTGCGGCCTCGGTCGCGACGAGATTTTGGCTCGAACGCTCGAAGAATTCGAGCACGGCGGCGGGCTCCCAGGACGGCGCATTGGCCACGTCGACCACAACATCCGCGCCAGCGAGCGCCGCAGCCAGACCTTCCCCGGTCACGGCGTTCACGTCCGATTTTGGCGAGGCTGCCACGGCCTCGTGGCCCTGCTGCTTGAGCTTCGCGACGAGCTTGGATCCAATCAACCCGGTTCCGCCGATCACGACGATCTTCATGGCATGTCTCCTCCGTATCTTGCGAACGTGAGTTGATCAAAGCCAACGGGTACTCACGCTCTCACGTCGATTAACGTGATGCGAAGCAAATCTTACCTGAGCAATGAGGCAAGCTCTTGCCTGTAACGGGCTTGCTTTGCTGGAAATGCTCCAGAGATTTCGTCGCGATACGACAAGAGTTGGTAAGGGATCATTCCCCTTTGTCCTTGTCGCAGACGTGTGGATCAGATGACCGACCCGGGCAGCGCGTGCGCGACCCGGGCTGGATGTCACCGACTACAACGTCATCTGCATCGGTTCGGCAAAGAAGCGGAAGCCGTCACCAACCTTGGCGACATGGCCGTAGCCCGGCCAGGCAAAGTGATAGGACATCACCGGGGTCTTGTTGGCCGCCAGCATGGTGAGCAGTTTTACGCGCGACTCGGCCGCTTGCTTCGGGTCGGTATCGTATGAGAATTCCATGCGGGGACGTTCGAGCAGCAGCACCGAATGGTGCGAGAGGTCGCCGAGGAAGGCGAACGACTTGCCGGCGGAGTTGATCATGAAGATGGTGTGGCCGACGGTGTGGCCGGGCGCCGCGATTGCCTGTATGCCGGGCAAGAATTCCTGTCCGTCCTTGTAGAATACGATCCGGTCCCGGACGGGCATCAGGTTCTTGCGGGCGTGAACGACGAAGTCCTTGACCGCGCTCCCGAGCTTGCCTTCATCGGTCCAGAAATCGAAATCGCTCTGGGCGATGTAGATCTGGGCGTTCGGAAACAGCGGCTTGTCATTGGCATCCACGATGCCGCCGATGTGGTCGATATGGGCATGCGAGCAAACCACGGCGTCGATGTCTTCCGGCTTGATGCCTGCCTCCGCCATGCTCTTCTGCTGCCGGCCGGTGGTGGCACCGAACATCTTGGAGCTGCCCATGCCGGTATCGAACAGAATGAGCTTGTCGCCGGTGTTCACGATCGGCGAGTTCTGCTCGAGCACGACGTTGTCCGGCGACAGGAAATTGTCCGCCAGCATCTTCTTCACCTCTTCCTTCGGAACGCCGGTGAAAGTCCCGGAAGGATCGCCGAGGGGCAGCGGCCCGTCGGAGACAATTGTCACTTCGGCATCGCCGACAATGAAGCGGTGCCAGTAGGGCGTCTGGGTGCCAAGTTTGGGAGCACGCGCAAGCGCGCTGCTGCCGAGCATTGTGCTGGCTCCAAGGCCTACACCAAGGCCTGCACCAAGCGCGAGTAGGGATCGACGTGAGACATTGAGTGTCATTCGCTTCCTCCACTTTTTGTGTTTTGAGCTGCGAAACGGGTGCCGGTCGCCGACGTTGTTCTCGTCAGCGCGATCCCGCCAAGCAGGCATCTAAAACAACTAATGATTGTGTCGCGATTGTGTCTATTGGCCGCGCGATGCGGGGTTGCAGGTGAACCGACGTCACGACGGTGTGCGCATTCCCAGGCGTTCGACGAAGCGCAGCAGGTAACCATCCGGATCCTGGACGAGGAATTCGCGCTGCCCGACTTCCTGGTCGCCGACCCGATACCAGGCTTCATTCGGCTGCTCGTAGAGCTGCCATTTGGCATCGTCGAGAGCACTCAGCATGGGCTCGATGCGATCGACGACCATCTGGAAATTGATGCCGCGTCCAAACGGACGCTGCATCTCGGCCGTCTCCCAGCGTCCGTTCAATTCGCAGAGCATCACCTGCAAGCGCCACCTGACGAGATACGCAAACCGGGCATCGGGACGGTCATAAGCGATGTCGAAGCCGAGCAGATTTCGCCAGAACGACAGGCTGACTTGAATGTCGGAAACGCCGAGTTCCGGGACGAGATCGACAAAGCCGCCTAGCGGTGCATGGCCCGAGCTGTCGGAGGTCGCGCGCGAGGTGGGGTCTGAAAGTGGTCGTTTGGACATTACGGCGGCGCCAGGCGTCGTGAGTCATGCAGCCTCGCTCGCGAACGGCGCCATGATCGCAGAATGCCGGTGTTTTGCCCGACGAGTCAAACAGCGCGCGAAAACCGTTGTGAAAACAACCGTCCGGCTACTGTGCATGGGGTTGTTTTCACGGTTTTGGTTGGAGCGAGCGTTTGGCCGCCCCAGCCTCACGCCCCGCAGACGATCACGCCGTACCAGCCCAGTCCGCGATAGGTCTCGTAGCCGGGCGTGGCGTGGAAGGCGACGAGCGTGCCTGTGCGGTCCTGGTAGAAGCCGGAGCGTTGGCCGTCGAGCGACAGCGCGATGCGCTCGCTGAGGATGCCCTGGCCGTCGGAGGCCGCGATGACGCGAAAATTCGAGTCGACCAGCAGCACGCGCGCCTTGTCGTTGTCGCCGACGCGCACGCCCTGGACGATGGCGCGGGCCTGCGGCTCCCAGTCGAAATGGATCGCGAGCACGCCGATCGGCGAGCCATTGGCCTGGCCGCCGGCGCGCACGCTGGCGCAATAGGTCGCGACCTGGGCATTGCCGAGCAGCGGTTGGTTCTCGACATCGCCGGCGACATAGTCGTCCCCGGAGCGTAGGCCCTTCGCCTCGCGAAACCATTTGGTGTGGCCGACGTTCTGGCCGACGACGCGAAAACGGTCGGCGCGGCCGTTGGCGATGACATTGCCGTCGAGGTCGCAGAGCCAGAGGTCGAGATAGACGGTGTAGGCGCCGAGGATGACGCCGAGCCGCTCCGAGGCATAGGTCACCGCGGCCGGAGCGGGCGATGCCGCGCAATCGACCACGGCGGAATCGGTCGCCCACCAGCGCACGTCACAGGTGCGCTCATAGAGGTTGCGGTCGATCAGTTCGATGGCGTTGAGGGACAGGTCCATCATGCGCTCGCCGCGCGAACGCTGGCTCATGCGCTCGATCGAGGAGACGAGGTCGCCGGTACGTTTGGTGAGCTGGGTTTCGAGTTCGCGCGCGATGGTCTCGACCTGCTGGCCGACGCCGCGCACTTCCTGTGCCACCACGGCGAAGCCTGCGCCCTGCGCGCCGGCGCGCGAGCTTTCGATCAGCGCGTTCAGCGCCAGCATCTTCATCTGGTTGGTGATCTGCTGGATCGACTTGGTCTTGTCGACGGCGATCTGGTTGACCTCTGCGGTCAGACGATTGATCAGCCCGGTGATGTCGGAATCATCATCGGCGAGTTCGGCGGTTCCGTTCGCGATCGGCTTGGCTTTCAGACCCAGCGCAGCAGACATCGGGTAACTTCCCTTGGCAATGAGGCCTGATCTGCAACGAACCCGGAACAACTGATTACAGATCGAATTCGAGTCTTTTTCTAGGATTCCACCTAACGCCTGCTTAATTTGCTGTTCGGCGGAGTGCCTAAATGGTAGTCACTCCCGCCGGTTAGGCGGCCATCCACCGCTTTGTGCGGCCCAGCCGTTGCAAATCCCGAGGGATTGCCGGCCAATCCCCTGAAGCCAG
>Ga0137385_10004544_pt1 | contig 12110 bp, 7 predicted proteins | sample SagtaG_FD_104921 | JGI IMG/M metagenome (GOLD analysis project Ga0137385, IMG submission 104921) | Vadose zone soil microbial communities from Sagehorn Ranch, Mendocino, California, USA - Sage2_R_80_16 metaG | ecosystem: Environmental > Terrestrial > Soil > Vadose zone | place: USA: California...
AACGAGTGGGGACAAACGATGTACCCTTGCGTGCCCGGACATGAGATCGTCGGCGAAGTGATTGCCGTCGGTCAGACCGTGAAGAAATTCAAGGTTGGCGATCTGGCGGGGGTAGGTTGCCTCGTGGACTCGGACCGGACCTGCGCTCATTGCCGGGCGGGGTTGCAGCAATTCTGCGAGTCGGGATCTGTTCCGACCTACAATGGCAGGGACAAGCATAACGGCAAGCAGACATTCGGCGGCTATTCCAGCCATATTGTGGTGGATCAGGACTTCACGCTGCGTATTCCGCCCAATCTGCCGCTGGCTGGCGTGGCGCCCTTGCTTTGTGCCGGCATTACCAACTATTCGGCAATGCGGCATTGGGATGTTCGGCCGGACGACAAAATCGGCATCATCGGGTTGGGTGGGCTCGGTCACGTCGCGGTAAAAATCGCCCGTGCGATGGGAGCCCATGTGACCGTGCTGACAACGTCGGCCGGAAAGATAGACGACGCATTTAGGCTCGGGGCTAACGATGTCGTCGTAACGACTGATGCGGCGGCCCTCGTTCCGCTCGCCAACAAGCTTGATCTAGTGATCGACACGATTTCGACCGACCACGACGTCGCGATGTATCTCGACACGTTAGGACTCGACGGCACATACGTCCAGGTAGGCATCCCCGAGAAGCCACTGTCCGTTCCCGCGTTCAGCGTCATCGCGCGCCGCCGAAATTTTACGGGGGCTCGTATCGGCGGCTTGCCTGAAACGCAGGAGATGCTCAACTTCTGTGCCGAACACAACATCGTTGCCGATATCGAATTGATCTCTCCCGCGGAAATAAATTTGGCCTACGAGCGTATGTTGAAGAATGACGTTAAATACCGGTTCGTGATCGACATGGCGTCACTTCATCAGCCCACCTGAGGATTTGTCGGGCGTATCCAGCCGTTAGAGCGTTGATGAGGCGTTCAATTGAACAGTGTTGCGCTGAGATATTTTGACGAGGTGGCGCGCGCAGGGTCGATTGCAGCAGCTTGTCAGCGTCTGAATGTAGCCGGATCCGCGGTCAGCAGGCAAATCGCGAGCTTGGAATATGAAGTGGGCGCCCAACTCTTCGACCGCCAGCCGCGGGGCATGGTACTGACCGATGCGGGCCGTCTGCTGGCCCAACATGCGCGACTATCGCTGTTGGAGGAGGAGAGGGTCCTTGCGGACATCCGCAGCAACGGCACCCGGAACGTAGGGACGATAAAAGTTGCCACCAGCCAGGGTCTGGCCTCGAATTTCGTGCCGGAAGCGGCGCGGATTTATCGGCAGCGGTTCAGCGAGGTCCGTTTCGATATCCGTGCGCTCGGGCCTGCGGATATCGTTAGCTCGGTCACCGCTGGCGAGGCCGATCTCGGTATAGCGTATACGCTCGGCGATCACCCAGGCGTAATCGTCAGGCACCGGGTGGTTACGCCCACGTTCGCGATCCTCGCGCCGAAGCATCCGCTTGGGCGCCGAAAGCTGATTAAGCTCAAAGAGCTTGATGGTTTAGCGATCGCGACCTCGCGCGATTCAACCCTAAGAGGGATGGTCAGCCAGCGCGCGGCGGTGCTCGGCATCCACTTCGACATCGTCTACGAGAGCGACTACAGCGACGGCCTCTTCAACTATTGCGCGTCGGGAGAAGCGCTGGCGTTCGCGTCGCGATTTTCTGCGGCGCGCTGGATAGGCAGGAGAGAACTCAAAGCCGTACCCCTCGCCGATGCCGAACTGTTTGAGCGTAACATCGAGATTCAAACGATGGCCGGGCGAACTCTGCCCGGTTACGTCGAAGACTGGATCAAGTTTTTGTTGGGACGCCTGCCCGCCGACGACTAACCGATGAGCGCGCAACCTCACGCCAATGAGGCGTGACCTGTAATCAGGGATAGATGATCGGCTTGCCCAGCACCGGTATCTCCGTCGGAGAGAGCCCCAGGGTAAGAAGGCGGTTTCCGGTTTCAGTAATCACGACGGCATCCTCGATGTGGTAGCAACTTCCCTCGGCATCGATCGTCATCGGTTCGATGTTGATTACCATCCCCGGCGCCAGCGGGGTCATGTCGCCCGGTCGGATCATCGGCGTTTCGTGAGTCTCGATACCGAAGGAGTGCCCGATATGGGGAAGCGTGCAGGGCAAATCCCGTTTCTCGAGTTCCGTCTTACACAGCGTGAAAAGGTGGCTCGCTAGGATGCCGGGTTTCATGGCCCTTATGACCGCTTCATGAACCTCACGGAGCTTGCGGTAGGTGATCCGCTGCAACTGTGAGGGGCCACCCGTGGAATAGGTCCGCGCCAGATCGCTGCAGTAGGGGCCGTAGAGGCCGCCAACGTCCAGACGGAGGATCTCCCCCTCGCGGGTTTTGGCGTCGCCCGGATGATTGTGGATATGGGACGATCGTTCGCCAGAGGCGAGGTGCACGTGAAGCAGGCTATTCGCGCCATCGTCGATCATCCTGTGTACGATGCGTCTAGCGATCATTCCTTCGCTGTCGCCGACCCTGCTTTCAGCGATGCCGTCGAGAACGGCCCGATGCGTATCACGGGTGGTTCGCTCCAGGAACGCGATTTCCTCGTCCGTCTTTATGCTGCGTATTCTCGCGACGTCCTCGGTAGTGTCCTCCAGTTTCAGGTCCGGAAGTCTCTTGTGCAGCCGCTCGTAGGACGACGCCGGGAGGTAGTTCAGGTCGATGCCGATGCGGGCGCTCCCAAGACCGCTGTCCGCCAGCGCGTTTGCGAAAGCGAGGACGGGATCGTCGATGAATTCGATGTAGGGCCGGATGTCTTCGATCCAGCTTGATGAGCGGGCGAGCGATGTCTCGATGCCGCAAATCACAAGAAATGGTGCGCCGTTGCGGCGCAGCATTGCGAACGCGAGCCGCGGGCGGATATTCTCCACGGTAGTAATGTGCACGCCGGCAAGATAGGTGAAGTTTTCCGGGCTAAGGCAGGCGATCGCCTCGAGGTTTCTGTCGGAAAGAAGTTGTTCTATCGATTCTATTCGCGGGCGAATGCGCATTGCTTGTCCCGGTAATTTCCTATGGCGTCGAATACGCCAGGATCCAACCACTTATTCGCAGTCCCGAGGAGCATAGGGAATCGGGAGGCCCGATGCCTTAGCGGCATCGAACACGAAAGTCGCCGCAATGCGACCAACCCCTGCCGACACATTGGTAGCGGTGCATGGCCTTCGCGCCGATGCCGCGCCAGCATCAGCTACAGCGAACAACGGCACTTCTCGCTTATCCCGTCGCGTGCTCCCTTGGAGCCTCAGGTCTGGCGGCTGGATATGGGCACTGGGAATATCACCATGGCTGAACAACAATTGGATATCGCTGCGAACCGCAGAGTGTCAGGTCGCGTAGCGTGCTCGCTTGCAGTCGTGCTCGGCGTCCTGATTATGAATGCTGCTCCGGCTGCTCAACAGAAGGTGCTCACAGTTGGAGCCGCTACCTTTCCGAGTTCGCTACAGACCGGCGTGGCCTCGTTCACCTCTGAAAGCCTTATCCTGCAGACCTACGACCCCTTGGTGATGCGCGACAACGAGGGCAACTTCATTCCGGCCCTAGCCGAAAGCTGGGAAGCGAAAGGTGATACAGTCTGGCGCTTTCATCTCAGAAAGGGTGTCAAGTGGCACGACGGCAGGGAGTTTACGGCCGAAGACGTCAAGTTCACCATCGACAGAGTCATTGATCCCCAGACTGCATATGGATACCTCGGTCGGATCGGACAGGTGAGCGGCGCAACCGTCGTCGACCCATATACGGTCGACATCTCGACCAAGGCGGTATTTCCGATCCTCAGCAAGGGGCTGGCCGACATCGCAATCGAGGCAAAGCATTACTACGATGAAGTCGGTGTTGAAGTGCCAAAACGCAAACCGATGGGTACGGGGCCGTTCATCGCCGTCAACTGGATCCCCGGTGACAGGTACGAACTCACTGCTAACAAGAATTATTGGAGAGGTGCGCCAAAGGTCGACAAGCTCGTCATTCGGCAAATCCCCGAGGCTGCGACCCGTGTCGCGGCGCTGATCTCCGGCGAGGTCCAGATCATTGAGGAAGTCCCGGTCGACGTGATCGCCGAGATTGAATCCTCCAAGCGGGCCAAGGTCATCAGCATTCCCACCAGCGCCGCCATGGTGCTCACCTATGACACGCGCCGGCCACCGTTCGACAATCCCAAAGTGCGCGAAGCGCTCGATTACGCCATCGACAAGGATACGATCCTCAACGAGATTCTGAAGGGTAAGGGCGAAATTCTGCAGGGACAGTTGCTTACCGCGCGGACGTTCGGCCATAACCCGAATATCAAGGCACGTCCGTTCGACCCCGTGAAGGCCAAGCGGCTCCTGAAGGAGGCCAATTTCGACTTTTCCAGGCCAGTTGTCATCATGACGCAATCAGGAAAATACGTTTCCGACGTAGACATTTCCAACGCCGTGGCGGGCATGCTGCGTAACGTCGACATCCAGGCCAATGTCAGCGTCGTGGAGAGCGCTGTATACCTCAAGCAGTGGTCGGCTCTTGAGATGGGACCGATCTACATGGTCGGCTGGTACAGTCTCAACGACGCTGACTTCGCTACCATTTGGTACACCGAAGCAGCGAAGCGTAGTGTCTGGAAAAACGCAGAATACGAGAAGCTCTTTGTCGAAGCGCGATCGACTAATGACCAGGCGGCGCGAGACAAGGCTTACCAGCGCATGATGGAGATCATGCACGCCGAAAACCCGTCCATGTTCCTGTTCGGGATTCCGAGTGTCTATGCTGCGAGCAACAAGGTTAAGAATTTTGGAGCCGCGGCGGACAAAATCTTGAGACTCGATGCTGTTTCGATCGACTGACGATCGTCTGGGGCAGGCTAGGTCCTGATTGGCCGATGGATCTGATGTTTAAATTTGCGCTTCGACGCCTGGTCTATATCCCAGTTTCGCTTCTGTTCGTCAGCGCCGTGCTGTTTGCCGTCCTGCGGCTGACCGGCAATCCGATCGATACGTATCTCGACATCAACCGAACTGACGAACAGGTTGCAGCGCTGACGAAGCGCCTGCATCTCGATCAATCGCTTCCGGTTCAGTTCCTGATCTATCTTAAGGACGTGCTGAGTGGAGATTTTGGCCAGTCGCTACAGTTCGGCGAGCCTGCCATAAATGTTGTGCTTGAGCGGGCCGGCGCAAGCATACAATTGGTAACGGCGGCGCTGGTGATCGCCGTCATCGCTGGAGTCCTGGCTGGCATGGCCTGTGCCGTCTTCAAGGACAAGCTGCCCGACTTCCTGATCTCAACACTGGCGGTGGCGGCCCAGTCGATGCCGAGTTTCTGGCTCGGGATCCTTCTGATTCAGTGCTTTGCGGTTCAATTGCGCTGGCTTCCGACGTCCGGGCGGGGTGGATGGGAGAACCTCGTTCTCCCCGCATTCACGCTCGCCGCCTATCTGCTTCCGAACATCATTCTGATTACCCGTACCAGCATGCTCGAAACTCTCAGGGAGCAGTTTGTGGTTACGGCGAATGCCAAAGGCCTGTCGGGAAGTCAGGTGCTGTTCCGGCATGCTTTGCCGAATGCGCTGAATCCGATCATCAGCTTTATCGGTCTCCAGATCGGGCGGTTGATGGGAGGAGCGATCATCACGGAGACCATCTTCGCCTGGCCGGGTATCGGCCGCCTGATGATTGGCAGCATTTTTCAGCGCGATGTCCCGGTCGTCATTGCCGGCGTTCTGATCGTTAGCGTGATCATTGTCGTGGCCAATCTCGCCGTCGACATCCTCCTCTCGATCAACGATCCGCGGATCAGGCTCGACTGACATGAAGCAAAGGCTGTTTGGAAAGCGATTCAAGATCCTGCTTGGAGCCGGCATTATCATTGCCATGTGCCTGCTCGCGGTGTTGGCGCCATACGTGGCGCCATACGATCCCCTGCAACAGGATCTGCTTCGACGGTTGAAACCTCCATTCTTCATGGCGGGGGGAACAGTGAAGAATCTTCTGGGGACCGACAATTACGGCAGGGACCTGTTGTCGCGCCTGATTTTCGGCACCCAAACCTCCATCATGGTCGGTACCGCTTCGATGGCGCTGTCCTGCATCCTGGGTGCGATCGCCGGCCTCATCGCCGGCTACAAGGGTGGCCGCATCGAGCAGCTTATCATGCGCTTTGCCGACGCGCACATGGCCTTTCCCGATGTGCTGTTTGCGATCATCATGGCGGCTGCGTTCGGCGGCAGCACGTTCAACCTCATCCTGGTTCTCGGCATTTCCGGGTGGATGATCTACGCCCGCCTTGTCTTCGGATTGGTGCGGTCCTTGAAGTACAGGTCGTTTATCGAAGCCGCCGTTTCCTACGGCGGTGGCGATCGCTACGTGATGTCGCGGCATCTGCTGCCGCAGATCGTTCCAATCCTAACGGTCGTTGCGACGCTGCAGGTGGCGCAGATGATCCTTCAGGAAGCTGCGCTCTCGTTCCTCGGTCTTGGCTTGCCGCCGCCGGCGCCCACGTGGGGCAATATATTGGCCGAGGGACGAGACCGCATGTTCGGGGCGCCCTGGATCGCCAACTGCGCAGGCGTTGCCATTATCCTGATCGTGTTCGGGATCAACATGTTCGGCAATGGACTGCGGGAATATCTGGACCCACAGGCCAGGCAACGATGACGCCCGCAACGGATCACGAATTGAGCCCAGTCCTCCGCAAGCGGGATGCACCGCTCCTGCGCGTCGAGAATCTGAGTGTGGCCTTCCACGCGCCGAACGGTCCGGTTCGTGCGATCGAAGGCGTCAGTTTCGAGGTACCGGCAGGTAAGGTGCTGGGCATCGTTGGCGAGTCCGGCAGCGGCAAGAGCGTTACTGCACTATCGTTGCTTCGGCTGATCCCGAGCGAAATTGCGGAGATTTCATCGGGCAGCGTCTGGTTCGGAGGACGCGATCTGACCAAGTTGCCCGAACGGGAACTTCGCAGGGTTCGCGGGCGTGAGATCGCAATGATCTTCCAGGAACCGATGACCTCGCTCAATCCGATCGCCAGCGTCGGCACTCAGTTGCGCGAGCCGATGCAGCTACACCTGGGAATAAAGGCGACCGAAGCGTCGCGCCGCGCCGAGGAACTGCTCGACCTCGTCGGCATTCCCCAGCCGCGCAAGCGCATGATGCAGTATCCGCACGAGTTGTCTGGCGGCATGCGGCAACGAGTCATGATCGCCATGGCACTCTCTTGCGAACCGAAGTTGTTGATCGCCGACGAGCCGACGACGGCGCTCGATGTGACCACGCAGGCCCAGATTCTCGATCTGCTTCGCTCGCTGCAGAACCGCCTCGGCCTGTCGATAATCCTGATCACGCACGATCTCGGAGTCGTGGCACAATTCGCCGACAACGTGCAAGTCATGTATGCAGGACGTGCCATCGAGCAGGCGCCCGTGTCCGAGATATTCCGGCAACCGGCTCACCCTTATACCCAGGGGCTATTGAAGATCGTTGCCGATCTGGAGGCCGAGTGTGAGCGGCTGTCGAGTATCGAGGGGACTGTGCCGGCACCGTATGAATTGCCGCCGGGTTGCGCCTTTGCGCCACGATGTTCGCTGTCAGACACTGCCTGCACCGGGTCGCCGCCCCCCCTCAGCCCGATTTCGCCGGGCCGCCGTTGCGCGTGCGTGAGGCCCGCTGGATTTCCACAGATCAGGGCATCCGCATGACGACGCATCCCCTGATTATCGTCGAGGGCCTATCGAAGGTCTATTCGTCCGGCGCGACGGGTTCGGTACGCGCGGTGGACAATATCAGCTTTGATATGGTGCGGGGCGAGACGTTGGCGTTGGTCGGCGAGAGCGGTTGCGGCAAGTCGACCACTGGCCGATTGCTGATGCGCCTGATCGAACCAAGCGAGGGAACGGTTCAGTTCGACGGCATCGACTTTATGTCGTTGTCCCGCAGGGAGCTGAAGCGGGAACGTCGTCGCCTTCAGCTTGTCTTTCAAGATCCCTACAGTGCATTCAATCCGCGAATGACGGCGGAATCGATCATTGCCGAGCCGATGCTGTTGGCCGGGGCATCCGCCTCCGATCGCCGGCGACGCGTCGTCGAGTTGCTTCCGCTCGTCGGTCTCGCCGCTCATCACGCCTCTCGCTATCCGCACCAATTCTCCGGCGGGCAACGTCAGCGCATCGGGATAGCCCGCGCGCTGGCTCTGAGGCCGGAGTTCATCGTATGTGACGAACCGGTATCTGCGCTGGATGTCTCGGTTCAAGCGCAAGTGATCAACCTGCTGGTCGATCTCCAACAGAAGTTCGGTCTCACCTACTTGTTTATATCCCACGACCTGAGGGTCGTGCGGCATATCGCCGACCGCGTGGCAGTGATGCATCTCGGGCGTATCGTGGAACTGGCAGACAAGAAGACGCTGTTTGCGGATCCCCAGCATCCCTATACCCGCCTGCTGCTTTCTGCCGTACCTCAAATTCGCCCGACCGTTCAGACAACACCTCTGCGCGCAGTGAGTGGCGAGATCGGTACACCGGCAAGCGAGAGCGGGTGTCGCTTCGTCGGACGCTGTCCCCACGCAGTTGACGTCTGCCACTCGGTGAAACCACAGCTACGCCAGTTCGCCAGCGGCCATCAGGTAGCTTGCCATTTGGTCGCCACCGCCGAAACCACAAAGTGAACTGATTTCAGGTCCAGGCGCGCGACGCTACATGCGCGCGGCCGGCCTTTGGAGAATTTGAATGACCGCTATAACCCCAGGCCAACCAACCCGGATCAATCGCTTGCTGGTCGCCAACCGCGGCGAGATCGCGATCAGAATCTTCCGGGCGGCCTCCGAACTCGGCATCGAAACGTTGGCGGTGTTTGCCGAGGAGGACAAGCTTTCTTTGCATCGCTTCAAGGCGGACGAAGCGTATCAGATCGGTCGAGGTGCAGACGGGAACCTTCGTCTGGGACCGCTGGAGGCATATTTATCGATCGACGAAGTGATCCGGATCGCCCGAATGACGAAAGCCGACGCGATCCACCCGGGATACGGCTTTCTGGCCGAAAGCCCCGAATTTGCCGAAGCATGTGCGGCCAATAGGATCGTCTTCGTTGGCCCGTCTCCGCAGACGATGCGGGCGCTCGGCAACAAGGTTTCGGCGCGGGAGCTCGCGGTCTCGGTCAACGTGCCGGTCATACCGGCCACAGGTCCGTTGCCGGTCGATGCGCCGGCGATCGCGCAGCTCGCACGGGAAATTGGCTACCCGCTGATGGTGAAGGCCTCGTGGGGCGGGGGCGGGCGCGGAATGAGGTCCGTAGACAGCGAACATGAGCTGATTGAGGCGGTCCGCGCCGCACGCCGCGAGGCTCTTGCCGCTTTTGGCAAGGACGAGGTCTATCTCGAGAAGCTCGTGCGCCGTGCACGGCATGTCGAGGTTCAGATTCTGGGAGACATGCACGGCAACCGCCTGCACTTGTTCGAACGGGATTGCTCGGTGCAGCGCCGCAATCAAAAGATCATCGAACGTGCGCCAGCCCCTTATCTCGAACAGGCTGTCCGAGCAGCATTATGCGAAGCGGCGCTGAAACTGGGCGAAGCCACCGATTACGTCGGGGCCGGAACGGTTGAGTTCCTGATGGATGTGGATACGAATTCCACCTACTTCATCGAGGTCAATCCGCGCATTCAGGTAGAGCACACGGTCACCGAGCAGGTGACGGGGCTGGATATCGTCAAGGCGCAGATCCGGATCATGGAGGGCGGTCGGCTCGGCCGGGTAGATGAAACCGGAATTCCCCCACAGTCCGAGATCAGGCTGAAGGGCCACGCGGTTCAATGCCGGATCACCACGGAAAGCCCGAACAACAATTTCGTTCCGGACCACGGCCGTATCACCGCGTATCGCGGTGCATTTGGCCCCGGCATCCGCGTCGATGGCGGCACTGCCTATTCGGGCGCTCTGGTCAGCCCATTCTACGATTCCATGATCGAAAAGGTGACGGCTTGGGCGCCATCCCCCGACGAGGTGGTCGCACGGATGGATCGGGCTCTGCGCGAGTACCGAATTCGAGGCATTGCAACCAATCTCGAATTCCTCGAAGCCGTCGTGAATCACCGCAAATTCCGGAACAACTCCTACACGACACGGTTCGTGGACGAGACGCCGGAACTCTACAAGGCAAAACCGGGGCGCGATCGTGCGACCAGGCTCCTCACCTATATTGCCGATGTCAGCGTCAACGGCCATCCGCAGACTCAGGACCGCTCTCGGCCCGCGCGCCTCGGAAGCGTCGCCGCGCCTGTTATCCCCGAACGCGAACAATCTGTGGAGACGACGCGCAGCGTTCTGGACCGGACCGGTCCCGCCGGCTTTGCGCGCTGGATGCGCGATCAAAAACGTCTGCTGGTGTCGGACACGACGATGCGGGACGCGCACCAGTCGTTGCTGGCGACCCGTGTCCGCACCTTCGATCTGGTGGCGGCCGCGCCCGCCTATGACAGGGGCTTGCCGAACCTGTTGTCGCTTGAATGTTGGGGTGGCGCGACCTTCGATGTTGCCTTGCGCTTCCTGACCGAGGATCCGTGGGAGCGGTTGGCCGCGATCCGCGCCGCCGCCCCGAACATGGTCACTCAGATGCTGCTGCGTGGAGCAAACGGCGTAGGCTACACAAATTATTCCGATAATGTTGTTCGACATTTCATCCGGCAGACCGCTGCAGCGGGCATGGACATTTTTCGCATTTTCGATTGCTTCAACTGGGTCGAAAATATGCGCGTAACGATCGATGCGGTTCTCGAGGAAGGTAAGGTTGCGGAGGGGGCGATCTGCTATACCGGCGACATTCTGGATCCGAACCGATCCAAATATTCACTCAAATACTACGTTGGTCTCGCGCGAGAGCTTGAACGCGCCGGTTGTCACGTTCTCGCGCTAAAGGATATGGCCGGTCTACTCAAGCCGGAGGCTGCGCGTGTGCTCGTCAAAGCCTTGCGCGAATCCATCGGCATGCCGGTACAGCTTCATACCCACGACACGTCCGGCGTCGCTGCCGCGACATTGTTGGCAGCGTCGGATGCAGGTATCGACGCGGTCGACGTCGCCATGGACGCAATGTCGGGAACTACGTCGCAACCTTGTTTCGGTTCCATTATTGAAGCCCTGCGCAACACGGAGCGGGACACCGGCCTAGATCCGAAGGCAATAAGGGCCATTTCGTCCCACTGGGATCGCGTACGGGGTCAATACGCAGCATTCGAAAGCGATTTGCGCGGCGGCGCATCGGAAGTGTATCTGCACGAAATGCCGGGCGGGCAATTTACCAATCTCCGGGAGCAGGCGCGTTCGATGGGACTGGAAGATCGTTGGAACGAGGTGGCACGGGCCTACCGCGATGCCAACGATCTTCTCGGCGATATCGTCAAGGTGACGCCATCTTCGAAGGTCGTCGGCGATTTGGCGCTAATGATGGTCGCTCAGAACCTAGCTTCCGCGGATGTCGTGAACCCGGATGTCGACATCGCGTTTCCGGAGTCCGTCGTTGAAATGCTGCGAGGAGACCTTGGTAGCCCCCCAGGTGGGTGGCCCGATGGAATCCAGACCAAGGTGCTGCAGGGCCGGGCGGCCACGACGGTTCGGCCTGGATCGTTGCTTGAAGCAGCCGACCTCGACAAGGAACGCGCAACGGCAGAGCGGCTGTGTGACCGGCCCGTCGATGACCGGCAACTAGCGTCCTATCTGATGTATCCCAAGATCTATGCCGAGTTTTGTTCCGCGGAAAGGAAGTACGGACCGGTTTCGGCATTACCGACGAACGTGTTCTTCTATGGGATGAAGCCCGGCGACGAGGTGTCGATCCAGATCGAACTCGGGAAGATCCTGCTCGTACGTTTTCAGGCGCGGACGGCCACAGACGAAGACGGTGAAGTGAAAGTCTTCTTCGAGTTGAACGGACAGCCACGAACGATAAAGGTCCCGGATCGGACTTTCGCAGGAGAGCGAACCTTGCGTCGAAAGGCCGATGAGGACAATGAAGGTCACGTCGCGGCGCCGATGCCGGGTACGATCTCGTCGATGCAGGTACGATCGGGCGACAGGGTCAAGGCGGGCGATACCTTGCTGACGCTGGAAGCCAT
>Ga0137385_10004557_pt1 | contig 12096 bp, 11 predicted proteins | sample SagtaG_FD_104921 | JGI IMG/M metagenome (GOLD analysis project Ga0137385, IMG submission 104921) | Vadose zone soil microbial communities from Sagehorn Ranch, Mendocino, California, USA - Sage2_R_80_16 metaG | ecosystem: Environmental > Terrestrial > Soil > Vadose zone | place: USA: California...
CGGCCTGGTCACGGTCGCGGACCGGCGGCACGCGGCGGCCAACCCGAAGGCCTGGTTCTACCAGCGGCCGGTAACGCTGGCCGCGCACCAGGCGTCCCGGTGGATCGTGGAGCCGCTGCGGCTGCTCGACTGCTGCCAGGAGAGCGATGGCGCGGTCGCGGTCGTGGTGACCAGCGCCGAGCGGGCCCGGAGCCTGCGGCAGCGCCCGGCGGTGATCCGCGCGGCCGCGCAGGGCAGCGGCCCGGACCAGTTCGTGATGACGAGCTACTACCGCGATGAGCTCGGGCTGCCCGAGATGGGGGTGGTGGCGCGGCAGTTGTGGCGGCAGGCGGGGGTCGGGCCGCAGGAGGTGCGTACCGCCGTGCTCTACGACCACTTCACGCCGTTCGTGCTGCTGCAGCTGGAAGAGCTTGGCTTCTGCCCGCGGGGAGAGGCCCGGCACTTCATCGCCGGCGGCGCGATCGAGCTTGGCGGGAGGCTGCCGGTCAACCCGCACGGCGGCCAGCTCGGCGAGGCCTACATTCACGGCATGAACGGCATCGCCGAGGGCGTGCGCCAGGTCCGCGGCACCTCGGTCAACCAGGTCGGCGGCGACGGCCCGGTGCTGGTCACCGCAGGCACCGGGGTGCCGACCAGCGGGCTGGTCCTGGGCCCAGACTGACCTAGCAGGGCTAATTGACGAGCGAGCCGATGAGGTACAGGATCCCCCAGAGCAAGCAGAACCCTGCGACACCGGCTAGCACCTTGAACAGCACCGGCTTCCGCCGGAAACCGGCGTTGATGGCCGATGGGAACGGCTGCCGCTCAGGGCTCACCGTTGACCTCCCTAATCTGGGTGGCCGCGAACCCAGGCCTCACAGCCACTGGAGCAGCGCACGCAGCCTGCACATCCCGAACCTGGCCGCGCGGCCAATCCTACCGAGCCGGGCCAAAAGCCTCAGGCCGTCACCAAATCCCGGGACGGTGATCCGCGCGACCTCGCTGGAGCCGCGTCAGCCAAACCGGGATCACCAGAGTGTTCTGGCCCCTTCACAGCCCCAGCGGGCCCTGGAAGAATTAGGACACATCGCCATGATCCGGAAGGTGGTGTTCGCGGTGAGCAGTTCCGGGGTGCTGACTCCTGGCGAGGCGATCTCCCGGGCGGAAGCGATGGTTCCCGTCCTGGCGGAGCGGGCGGCCAAGACCGAGGCGCTGCGCCGGTTACCGGACGAGACGTTCGCCGATCTCGTCGCGTCCGGTCTGATGCGCATCACCCAGCCGCGGCGCTTCGGCGGCGCCGAGCTGCCGCTGCCCGACGCCTTCGACGTGATCAACCTGCTCTCCCAGGGTTGCGGTTCCACAGGCTGGACATACGCCCTGTTAGCCGCGCACGGCTGGTTCCTGGCCCTGTTCGGTGACCAGGCCCAGCAGGAGGTCTGGGGGCCTAACCCGGACGCGGTCATGAGCACGTGCTTCGCTGGCGGGGTGCCGCCTGACCCTGCCGGCGGCGGGCTGCACATCGGTGAGGGCCGGTGGCGTTTCTCCACGGGCGTGCATCACGCGGACTGGGTCGCCCTGCTCGCCCCGGTGGCCCAGGAGGGCGGTCCGCCGGACATGCGGTTCCTGCTGATCCCGAGGGACGAGATCGAGATCATCGAGGACTGGCGCTCAGCCGGGCTGGCCGGCTCGGGCAGCTGCAGCGTCCTGGCCCGGGACATCTTCGTGCCTGACCACCGCACGCTGCGGCTGCGGGACCTGCTCGACGCCACCACGCCTGGCCGGGCGGTGAACGACGGGCCGCTGTACAAGCTCCCGCTCGTCGGCGTCTGGCAGGTCTTCCTCAGCGGACCTGCGGTGGGCATCGCGCGGGGGGCGATGGACGCGTGGATCTCGAGGACGAAGAACCGGCTGCACCCGTTCACGGGTGCTCCTGTCTCCGGGGATCCGGTCGGCCTGGTCCGGCTCGGCGGCGCCGCCGCGCGCATCGAGGCCGCCGAGCTGCTGATGCGGCGGGCGGCCGAGAGCGCGACCTCGGACATGCTCGCACGGGGCCAGGTCGCCCCCGCGACGCGGGTCCGTGGCCGGCGGGATTACGCGTTCTCGGTCCGGCTGTGCGTGGAGGCGGTCGAGGAGCTGTTCCTGGCCGCCGGGGCCAGCTCGCTGGATGAGAGCTCGGCAATCCAGCGGCACTGGCGCGACGTGCACGGTGTCGCACAGCACATCGCGAACAACCTCGACATGAACCTCCGCGCCTGGGGGGAGCACGCCCTCGGCCTTGGCGACGGCCTCAGCTTCGGCTGACGCCCCGGCCCGGCCGCCATTTTCATGATCCCGGACCGAAACCCGTAGATAGGGCGGGTTTCGGTCCGGGATCATGGAATCAGGTCGAACTCTCCGCAGCGCCCGGTCGCCACGGCCCGGCGGTGCTGGATATGCGGCTGTGAAACGGCGAGCATGGGCCGGGTAGCGCTCTGATCGGGGGAGAGATGGGCAGCGGGGGGAACGGCGGCCTGGCCGTCGTGGAGAAAGACATCGGTGATCCGGATCCCTGGCGTGGCCGGCGGTCGCTGCTGCGCGTCGGCGTGCTGGGCGGCGGCGCCGCGGTGGCGCTGGGCGCGGGAGGTCTCGGGGGAGCAGCCCGCGCGGTCGTGTCAGCCGGCGCCGCGGCCAAGCAGCCGCCGTTCCGGCTGTTCGCGCAGCAGGACCTGAACTTCGAGACCCTGTTCGCCCTGGGCAGCGCCGGTTACGGGTGCTCGGAGGTCGGTGAGGTTGTCACCACGGTCAACCGCATCAACGCCCAGGGTGCCTCGTATCAGACCTACTACGACGGCTTCCTGGCCATGGCGCGGACCGTGGAGGCGGTGGCCGACAGCGAGCTGGCCGCCGGGCATGTAGCCAGCGCCAGGAGCGCCTACTTGCGCGCCGCAACGTACTACGACATGTGCCTGTTCTTCGTGCTCGGCACCACGTCGCGGGCGCGGGAGGCCGACGTGTACGCGGTCATGCAGCGCTGCTGGAACCGGGCCAGCCAGCTGTTCGACCCGCCGTTCGAGCGGGTCCGGATTCCCTACGGCCGGACCTGGATGCCCGGGTACTTCCTGCGTCCTGATGCCCTCAGGATCCGCCGGCCGACCGTCATCATCAACAACGGCAGCGACGCCCAGAATGTGGACCTGTTCGCGTTCGGCGGGGCGGCGGCACTCGAGCGCGGGTACAACGCGCTGATCTTCGAGGGCCCGGGGCAGGGGTCGATGCTGTTCGAGCGGGAGATCCCGTTCCGGGTCGACTGGGAGCACGTCGTCACGCCCGTCGTCGACTACCTCCGGTCGCGGCCGGACGTGGACCGCCGGCGCATCGCCATCACCGGATGGAGCCTGTGCGGGGAGTCGGTCATCCAGGCGGCGGCGTTCGAGCACCGGCTCGCCGCCGTGGTGCCCGACCCCGGGGTGCTCGACGCGTGGCTGGCCTGGCCTGCCCCGATCCGCGGCCTGTTCGCGCACGGCGCCTCCAGGCAGCAGGTGAACCACATCTGGCGCACCGAGGTGGCGCCCAGGCTGAACGCTGTCGAGCGGTTCACCGTCGCCAAGCGGTCGGAGCTGTTCGGCCGGCAGTTCCTGCGCGCCGCCCGGGCCGGCCGGGTCTTCGGTGACCTCTGGGACCTGGGCCAGACCCTCATGAGGATGAACGTCACCAAGGTCGCCGGCCGGGTCACCAGCCCCACGCTCGTCACCGAGTATCAGGGTGACACGTTCGTTCCCGGCCAGGGCCGCAAGGTGTACGACCTGCTGCGGTGCCCCAGGCGCTTCCATTTCTTCACGTCCGCGCACGGGGCGGAGTACCACGATGCGCCCATGGCCCCGCAGACCCGCAACCAGGTCGTCTTCGACTGGCTGGACGAAACGCTCTGACGCATGTCCCGGGCGGCGGGTTCAGGCGGGCCACACCACGGGGAACAGCGGGTGGTCCATGGTGGCCCCGGCGGCCAGCTCACGGCCGAGGCCGTCAAAGGGGGGCGAGGTGCGCCACGTGCGCGGCGCGTGCCGGGCGCCGGCCGAGAGATACCGCAGCGACAGGACCCGCCGGCGTCCGGGGTAGGGGAACCCGGGCGCTCCGTGCACGGTCAGGAAGTCGAAGAAGATAGCGTCGCCGGGCTCGAGCTCGAAGCGGCGGATGTCAAACGCGCCGCGGTCGGCTTCGATGTCGGGGAGCTCGGCCAGGCTTCCCTCCGGGAACCAGCGTGCCTCCCTGAGCAGGAACGTGCGCGGCATGAGCCACGGGCCGAGATGCGAAGTGGCCACCAGCTCAAGGCAGCCGGCCTCGGGCACCGGGTCCACCGGGATCCATGCGCTCACGCCGCGGCCGTCGACGTTGTAGTACGGCTGGTCCTGGTGCCATGGCGTGCGCTGCCTGGTCCCGCCTTCCTTCACCAGGACGTGATCGTGGTAGAAGCGGACCTGCGGCGTCGCCATCAGGGCGGCGGCGATCTGCGGGACCCGCGAATGCCGGGCCAGCTGCTCGATCTCGGGGACCTCCTGCCACCGGCAGAAGTCCTCGGTGAACGCCCCGGGATCATCGGCATCGCTGGCCACAAGAGCCAGCGGGCTGGGGTGGGCGAGCACCGCGTCGATGCCCCGGGCCGCGACCGCCACCTCATCGGGGTCCAGCGCCGACCGGACGCACACCACGCCGTCCCGGGCGAAGGCCGCGGCCAGCTCGTCAGCACCGATCAGCGGGTCCATGGCCTGCTCGCTATCGGGGTGCGTCACCGAGGCGGTACTCGTGGGTGAGCTCGTCCAGCTGGCTCTTCAGTTCGCCGCCGACCGTGTACTCGGCTGCCGTCAGGCTGGGGCCGAGCTGGTCCGGGTTGCTCGCGCCGATGATGGGGGCCGTGATGGCCTTGTTCGCCATGACCCAGGCGACCGAGAGGGTGACCAGGCTCACCCCGGCTTCCTTGGCCAGCTGGCGCAGGGCATCGACCGTGTCGAACTCGCGGTCGTGCCAGTAGCGGTCCTGGTAGTTCAGTGCGGCGTTGCCGAGGGTGAAGCGAGTGCCTTCCGGGGGCGGGTTGACGCGGGAGTGCTTGCCTGACAGCAGGCCGCCGGCGATCGGGTTGTAGGGGATGACGCCGATGCCCTCCTCGCTGCAGTACGGGAGCATTTCGCGCTCGATCTGGCGGAAGAGCAGGTTGTAGCGGGGCTGGACGCAGTCGAGGCGGGCCAGCTGGAGCGTCTCGGTCCGGCCGACGGCTCGCACCAGCTGATAGGTAAGGAAGTTGGAGCAGCCGGTGTAGCGGACCTTGCCCTGGTGGACAAGATCGTCGAGGGCGCCGAGTGTCTCGTCGATCGGCGTCTGGGGGTCGTAGCCGTGCAGCTGGTAGAGGTCGATGTAGTCGGTCTGCAGCCGTCGCAGGGAGGCCTCGACGGCGGCGAGGATGTGCTTGCGGGAGTTACCGGCGTCGAAGGGCGCCGGCCCGGTCGGGGCGAAGCACTTGGTGGCGACGATGAAACGGTCCCGCCGGCCGCGAAGCCAGCGGCCGAGGATCTCCTCGGTAACTCCCCGGGTGGAAAGATCCCCGCCCAGCGGGTAGGCGTCGGAGGTGTCGAGGAAGTCGACACCACCCTCGGCGGCCCGGTCGAGAATGGCCACCGCGGTCCGCTCATCGCACTGCAGTCCGAACGTCATCGTGCCCAGGCAGAGTCTTGAGACCTGGAGGCCGGTCCGGCCAAGTCGGGTATGTTCCACACCCGCACGTTATCGGTTTGCTCCGGGGACCGGCCGACGCCCCCCGCGAACGCGGGCGGGTCCGGACGGGGCATTAGCGCCCCATGGCGATCTGTGATGCCCGGAACGCTGGTAGGGTCGCGCTTCGTGCGGCGTGTGTCGATGGTCGGTGTTTCCGGATCGGGGAAATCGACGCTGGGAAGGGAGCTCGCTGGCCGCCTGGCGGTGCCGTATGTGGAGCTGGACTCGATCTTCCATCAGCCGGAATGGGCACCTCTGCCAGAAGAGCAGTTCCGCCGCCGCGTGACCGCCGTCGCGTCCGGGGACGCATGGGTGATCGACGGGAACTACAGCGCCGTCTTGCCGCTGGTCTGGGAGCGCGCGGACACGGTGGTCTGGCTGGACCTGCCCCGCCGCACGGTGATGCACCGGATCATCTGGCGGACCATCCGCCGCGTCGCGGGCCGGACTGAGCTGTGGAATGGCAACCGGGAGCGCTGGCGCAACCTGTTCACCTGGGATGAGCAAGAGTCGGTCATCTTGTGGGCCTGGCACCGCTACCCCATCTACCGGCAACGCTACGTGGCTGCCGCCCGTGACCACCGATATGCCCACCTCACGTTCCACCGGATCGCCACCCGCGCCGATGCGTGCCAGCTCTTTGACTCCGCCCACTAGCTGCGCCGATCGGGTGAGGATCCCCTCGGTCGGGTGCGCCATGCGCGCGAGTTGCGGCATGTGCTTTGACCTCCCGCGGCTGGGAACAACTACGGTCGCTGCATTTGAGGAGACAAGGGGGACCGATATGACGACTTATGTGTCTTTGATCAACTGGACCGACCAAGGCATCAAGAACTTCCGCGATACCACTCAGCGGGCCCAGGATTTCTCCGGGCTCGTCGAGAGCGTCGGCGGCAGGGTCCGCGAGCTGCTGTGGACTGTCGGTGAGTACGACATCGTCTGCATCGTCGAGTTCCCAGACGACGAAGCGGGGGTGGCGGCCCTGCTGCAGGTGGGCTCGGCAGGAAACGTCCGTTCCACCACGATGCGGGCCTTTAACGCGGAAGAGATGGCCGGGATCATAAGCCGGGCCGGCTGAAGACCCGGCCGCCGGCATCTAGCCGCGCGGTCAGGCCCCGCGGCCTGACCGCGCGGCCCGTCGCTCCCGCCGGCTTGGCGGGGGAGTCCCGCCGGGCCGCCTGGCTGCCATGCCTAGCGGTCGGCGGCACTGGATGAGTGCGTTTCGTGGCAGGCTGGTCGGGTGACTGACTTCACCAGCGAGAACCTGGCCGGCTCGCGGTTCGAGGACGTCTACCTGACCGACGCTCGGTTCCACGACGTCGACCTCACCAACGCGCGCTTCCGCCTGGTCGATCTGACGGGGGTCAGGATCCGTGGCGCAGCCCTGGTGAACGTGGACATAAGCGGCGAGATCAGGAACCTGCGGGTCAACGGCGTCGATGTCGTGCCCCTGGTGGAGACGGAGCTCAACCGTCGCTACCCGGACCGCGTGAAGATGCGGCCGGCCGATGCCGACGGGTTCCGCGAAGCATGGGACATCCTCGAGCGGCTGTGGCAGCGGACCGTCGAGCGGGCTCGGGGAATGGCCCCGGAGCTGCTCCACGAGCAGGTCGACGGAGAGTGGTCTTTCATCGAGACGCTGCGCCATCTCGTCTTCGCCACGGACGCCTGGGTGAAGCGCGCAATCTTGGGGGAGCCGTCGCCTTGGGACCGCCTGGACCTGCCTCACGACGAGATGCCCGACGAACCCGGCGTCCCGCGCGACCGCGGCCTGCGGCCGTCACTGGACGAGGTGCTCGTACTGCGCGGGGACCGCATGGCCACCGTGCGCCAGGTGATCGCCGATCTCACCGACGAGAAGCTGGCCGGCATGACCGAACCAGTCACAGAGCCGGGCTACCCGGAGCCCGAGAGTTTCGCCGTACGCCGATGCCTGCAGACCATCCTCAACGAGGAGTGGGAGCACCGGCTGTACGCCGAACGGGACTTTGACGTGCTCGAGTCCCGTTCGTCCTGACCGGGAGGACGGGGCGCGTACGACGGAGCGACCGTCCGCTCATCCAGTACCGCCTGGAGAGCCCCCTTCTGAGCCCAGGGTCCCGCATAGTGGCGTAATGTCCGTTTCCAGTCATGCCGGTGTGAGACCGAGGGTGGCAAGCGTCCGGGTGGCATCACGGCAGTGGTAGCGGCAGGTGGCGGCGAGGTTGCCGGTCACGGTCGAGTCTGTGGTGGTGGACGCGCTCGACAGGTGGGGTCACACGCCTCACCGCTGGCGGCTCGGTCCGGGTGCAGAGCACGATCGGGCATGGCTCGGTGTTCGAGGTTCTCCTGCCGGTCGCGCCGGCACCAGCGTCCAAGCCAGTTCAGAGCACCCGGCGATAAACTGCTGGGTCCTAGCCTGCGATTACGCCCTGGCGTTTCGCGAGGACCCCGGAAAGACGCGGCGCCCGGATAGCTCGCCGCCGTGCTGATGCGGGCCTGCCGGCCCCGCTCGCGTCGGCCCGGCCCCGCTCGCGCGAGATATCGGGTCAGCCCGGCGTCTGGGTGAAGGAGCCGTTGTCGATCGCTTCGGCCATCAGGAGGGATCCGCTGTTGACGGCCGCGTCTCCGGAGTTGAGCAGCCTCGGGAACTTCGCCCCAGGTGCGGTGGCCGCATAGCTGGTACCGAAGGCCCTGGCAGCCGCGGCATAGTAGGCGGCACCGTGCTCGAAGTGGCCGCAGGCCAGGCTGGCCTGCCGGTACACCTGCCGCAGCTGGCCGGGAGGCGGACCGAGCGCGGCCAGCTCGGCTGAGCAGCGGCTCAGCTTGCTGGCCGTGGAGCGCAGCGAGGCAGCCGTCACCGTGACCTCTGCCCCTGATCCCATCGCGTCGTTCATGTGCGTGCTCAGCGACCCGAGCCCCTTCATCCACTGCTCAGTCCTGGTCGGCGGGGCCGGTGCGATGCTGGGCGGCGCCGGAGCCTGAGCGCTCGCGCCCGGGGTCACGGCGCTCGCAGCAGGCGGTACCCCGCTCGGACTGGGGCTGGCGTTCGTGGCCAGCGCGGACAGCGCAAAGAACAAGGCGAAGGGGGCGATGGCACCCATGCCGAGGGTGAGGCCCACGAGCCTCTTAGCCGGGCGGGACAAGACCAGCGGCCCCGGCGTTGCGCTGGGGCCGCTGGAAGCGGCAGCCGGTGCCGCCACATAATCCGCTGGCAGCAGCGGCAGCGCGGACGGCGCCTCGCCGGCGGGGGCCGGCTCGGGCTGGTCTCCGAAGAGACCGGCGGGGTACACATCGGTGAGCATGTACCAGTAGCTCTTGAGGCGCGCCCAGTAGCGCACGATGGCGGCGATCGCCTCATGCAGCGACTGCGGCATCGTCCCCATGATGAGGACGATCAGCCAGGCGATGAACATCATGATCATTCCGAGGCCGTAGGCGAGGACGTCCCAGACAAGCCAGGCGGGCAGGACGAGAATGACGCGGAACAAGACGGCAAAGCGATTCAGCCGTCCCGGCCTGACGACGACCGCCACCGGGTACTCGGTGTCCCGCCACCCGAACGGCGGGTAAACGTCCGTCAGCAGCAGCAGGTAGGCAAACAGCCTGGTCTCCCACTGCTGATACCCAGCCAGGAACCCGGCTATGGAATCCGGCAGCCGGCCGGTGAACAACGCACAGAACCACCCGATCACCAGCACGATCACGACCACGTAATGGGCGAAGGCCAAGCAGATGAGCTGAGGAATGGCCAGGATGATACGGACTCCCACCGTGGCCCTGCGCTGCCGGGCGGGCCCGGCGAACCCGAGCTCAGCCGGGGCCGGCGTCCCAGGGTCACCGCCACGCCAGCCGGCCTCCGGGGCGGGCGCCCGGGCACGGCGGCGCCGGGAGGCGGTGATCCCGAACAGCACTCCAGCGGCGATCAGCACGACCAGCCCGGCCAGGATCAGCAGTGGCGGAATGGCGATGCTGCGCAGGATGCCTCGTCCCACGGCAAGGTCAGCGACCGTCCCCGGGGTCACGCTCCTGATGGTGAGCACATAGCTGCCTGGACGGGGGATCGTGAAGTACCCGGCCGTCTGGCCCTGGAAACCGGCGGCACCGTAGCTCACCGTGGAACCGCGCCAGTTATGGATCGCGACCGGCGCGCTGCCGTTCACGGGCCGCAAGAAACCCGTCATTGACCAGCGGGCGAACGGCCCGTCACCGATGGAGAAGGAGAAACCGCAGCACTGCGTTCGCTTCTCGACATACAGGACGTATCCGCCCGGCTGGGTGAAGGTGACCTCAGCCCGGCCTGGCGCCGGGACCCGCTGAAAGTCCGTGATCTGCCGGTTCAGAGAGAAGAAGCCGGCAACCCCCAGCGTGACGGATGTCAGCGCCACCGCCAGCAGGCTGGCTGCCACCCAGTACCCCAGCCGCGACGAACGGCTGGGCGGGCTTCCGATGCTGATTTCTGGCGCGCCTGCATCAATCATTGTGCACCCCCGTGCGTCCCCGGCGGCCGCAGGAAATCGTCCCGGAAACCAGCCAGAAACTGATTGCACTCCTATGACGTCTGCGAAGGCCGTTCAGTTGACGCCTTATCAGCTATCTTCCGGACATATTCTGGCCGTTGCCGGCGGGAATCAAGAGACTCTGATAGGCATTGAAACCTTTGTGGCTGCAGCGGTAATTGATGCGTGGCTCCGACGCCGGGCGGATTCGATCTCCGTAGGTGGAAAGCGGAGGCGGCATAAAATCCGGCATCGTGCGCCTCTTGGATATCATGCGGCTGTCGTCTGACTGTTGCCGGACAGCGGCTGCAGAATATCCGTCATGATCCGGTCGGTTTGGGCGATGCTGTTCCCGTAGACCTCTAGGTCGATGACACCAGGGTTGACCAAGGTGCCGTAGGCGCCGTGGCTGTCGGGTCCGCCGTGCCAGGCTGGCTGGCCCGCGATCGTGGTGCTGGTCACGTGGCCCAGGTAGGCCTGCGCGGTCCCCCGAAGGTCCAGGCTGCCGCCGGTTTTGTCGATGGTGATCTCGACCCAGGCGCTGGTGCCAGCGATGTCCCGCTCGGTGTAATACAGCTCGTACTGCGGGTCTCGCAGCTTGTTCAGCTGACCCTGCTCCGGTGCGGTCGGGCGGATGAAGGTGTACCCGATGGCGGGCCGCAGCACCCAGTCCACGATCTTGGTGTACTGACCGCGGGAGGCCCAGTTGGTGATCTGCTGCCACACGGTGGGGACGGTGGGCTCAAGCGCCACGGCCAGGGTCCGGTCGGCCGCGACTGCCGCACGGGCCAGCCGGTAGCCGCGGGCCGCCACGGTCAGGGTCTCGCCTGGGGCTGCCCGGTAGAGGCGGGCGGTGCCGTCTGAGGCGATGGTGTAGGGCACCGGGGCGCCTGGTGCGGCGCTGATCGCCGCGGCGAGCGGGGCGCCGGTCATCGCGCTGGTGACGGTCACCTTGACCGGGATCGGGATCAGCGAGATCGCCATCTGCTGCGTGGAAGCGCTGACTGTCCTCGCGGCGTAGGCCGGCGCTGTCACCTGCAGCGTGGCGTCCTGCGGGACATCAGACATGGTGAACGCACCGGTGGCGCCGGTCGTGATGGTCTTGCCATCCGCCGTCACGATCGCCGCGGCCACCGCAAGACCAGGGCGCGTCTGGTCCACCACGTGACCGCGGACCGTGATGGTCTTCGGCAAGGCGAACAGCACTGACAGCGCGGTCGCCGCGACGACTACCAGCGTGACCGGAACGATGAACCACGCCCGCAGATACCACCTGCGTTTCGCAACCGCCTCAGGCGGCGGCACCCGCTGCGCGGGCATCGGGGGCGTGCCATAACCCCCGGGGGTCTGGCCGGGAGCAGCGCCGGGTGCCAGAGAGGCCGCTTGCCGGAGTTCCGGCACCGCGTCCGGTGTGGCGTGGTCAGGTCCGGGGACTGGTTGTTCGCGCCGGTCGCCCAGCAGATCGGGATTGGTCATGACAAGTCCTTGGTGGTGCGATGCGCATGCCGCATCTGTGATTAGAAAACGCCCCGGCGTGCGGGCCGCGGAACACCAGGGCATCCCTGCGGCGCGGGGCGAAGGCCAGCCGGTGTCCGGCTGGAAAGTGCGGCCTGGGAGGCCGCGGCGCAGCGGGATCGCAGGGCGGGCAGACACGGGGCAGCCGGGCCTGGTTTGTACAGCCTTATCCCCTGGCCCATGACTTTGCCCCCGCTCGTCCTGCCGCCCCGCGATCGGGTGGACTCATTGTCCTTGCCGATCGCGGGGCGGCTCCCCCGGTCCCCCCCGGGTTCGTCCAGTCGCCGTGACCCCGCGCACATGCGATTGGCGTCTGTGATGACTAGAGCAGGCAATGGCAATCCAGATACATCCGTGGACAGGTTTTCGGGCAATGGGTTCA
>Ga0137385_10004559_pt1 | contig 12095 bp, 13 predicted proteins | sample SagtaG_FD_104921 | JGI IMG/M metagenome (GOLD analysis project Ga0137385, IMG submission 104921) | Vadose zone soil microbial communities from Sagehorn Ranch, Mendocino, California, USA - Sage2_R_80_16 metaG | ecosystem: Environmental > Terrestrial > Soil > Vadose zone | place: USA: California...
GCTTTCACGGGTAGGTTTTTTGTCATGCGACCGCCTCCAAAGCTGAAGGAACCCCACCCGATGACGAGGTAGCTGAAGGGGGCTTTTTCTCCTTCTTGGATTTTTTGCGCGACGGTATAGTCGTGGGCCAAGGCTGCGGAAAGAAGCGTCCCATCGGCCGTCGTCGTCCGTCGAGCACGGCCACGAAAATGCGTCGCAATCCTTGGGCCAAGCAACTCTGCAGCCGTGGTCGCGAGCGCTTGGTCGCCGTGCGACGAGCGATATGCAGTTCGGGTAACGCTTCCAATCCACTGCATGGCTGCGTCGCATCGGCCTCGCCGCCCACACTGACCACCCATAAAGTGGCCACGGCAATGGCTAACCATAAGCGACTGGCCCGCGCTGCATCAGTCATCTTGGTTTGGTGCCACTGCCATCCTCCTCGTTTGGTATCTTTGAAGCCCCCTTCGATCCAGGTGCGCATACTGTACCACACGACGTTGGCTGCGTCGGGAGCGAGATCGGTCAGCACCAGCCATGGGTCGGCATAGCCTTCATCCCAGCGGGCTAGCAGCGTACAGCGCACGGTCTTCTCGACAAAGCAATCCACCACGCCACCCCACGCCGTTCCTGTCTGTGGCACTAACTTGCACAGCCAATCAAACCGTTCTGCTCCCAGTGGACGTACCTTGCCTCCCCGATTGATCCGCAAGAACGGATGCCAGCCCAACCCGATAATGTGATGGAAAAGCCAGGGCGCATACAGTCCCCGATCTGCCAGCACAATCACCGTCCACTCCTTGGGCACACTGCCTTGCAGTGAGTTGAACAGCGCCTTCCAATACGGTTCCCACGAGCCTTTTTCCCCTGCACGCACCAGCTTCCAGGCTACCGGTATGGCACAGCCTTTGTAGAGCACGCTGATGCAGAGCACGGTGAAGCGGTCCGAGAGCGTGGTTGCATCCATGGCTAAGGCCAGACGGCACTCGGCTTTGGGCCATTTACTGAGAATCCAACGCAACAACGGTGCAAAGCAGAGCGTGACATCCACCTCCTGCCGATGCTTGCCCTTTTTGTCCTGAGCATCATAGCACCACTCGCGCAGTTGTTGGCGCAGGGTGCAGGCCGATGACCCTAGTAACTCGGCCAGCAGCGCCGCTACACTCGTGATGCCACAGGACTTAGCCAGCACCATCCCAAAGCTCCATAATGCTAAGACATGGGCTTGCGGACGACTCAAGTGCGGCAGATGGGTTGACACCGTGTCTTCCCATTGCGATAATGCTTTCCGGCGAGACATGACCTTCCTCCTGCTACTCTGGATGATTTGGGTTTTTTCCATCATAGCAGATGGGTCTGTCTCTTTGCTTTCTTTTCTCCTTCCTTTTCCAAATACCTACCCCTGAAAGATAACTCCACCCCACGTGCCCGATGCCCAGGTCTGGCAGCCCAAGGCGATTGCCCTGGAGGTGGAGCGCTCGCCCAAGTCGGCGAAAGAGCTGGATGCGATCCTGACCGAACTGCTCATCGCGGGAACTCCCTCCCCGCTGGGAGAGCCGCCGTTGGTCTACACGACCGTCTGGTACTTTGTCGCCGAGAACGCGCGCTTCCCGGTCGAACAGGCCCGCAGCCGCTTGCCTCCCTCCTATCAGGGGCGGGTGAAAATCCTCTCGCTTGCGACCCTCGAACCGTTTGCCTGAATAGAAAGGATGACGCTATGCGCCTGCTTGTACCTCTTACGCTGGACAGGGGATGGATGCTGCTGCTTGCGGTGACGCTGGTAGCCCTACCGGTAGTGGCGCTGGGCGCGTTACTCCGCTGGAGAGCCGACAGAGCCTGGGATGCGCACGAACGCTGGAGCGGCATCAAATTCCTGGCACTGCTCGGCTGTATTACCTACGCGCTGCTCAACTGGGTTGGACACCCGGCCGGCGCCGCGCTTGGCGCCCTGCTGGCCGATCTGGCGACGCTTCAGCTCTCCTCGGCTGTACGCTCGCTGGGATGGCTCTGCCTCCTGCACCTCTTGCTCGCTCCGGCGGGGGCGCTCGTTTTGGAGCTCGTTCGTCATCTTACACACGCTGCGCGCCTGCGGCCCCGCCGCGCGTCGCTGCCGTCACCTCGGACTGGCGCGGAGGCGGCCGAGCCGAGCTCCGGCCAGCTACCGGTCTCGACCGGACCCGCTTCTCCTCTCGGGGCTTTCCCCTTATTACCCGGCGCTCTTCGGGCGCCTTCGCCCGAGCCCCTCGGTACATTCCTGGGGGGTGACCTCTACGAGTGGGTCGTCGCCGGTCAGCTCTCCATTCCCCTGCCGGAATTGAAGCGGCACGCCGTGGTAATCGGCGTGCCGGGCTACGGCAAGACCATCACGCTTCTGCGGCTGGCAGTCATCGCTGCGCGCTACGGTATGCAGGTCATCTACATCGACCTCAAAGGAAGCCATAAAACCGCCGCGCAATTTGTGGCCGCCATGAGCCAGCAGGGAATCGAGCAGCGGCGCATCAAGATCTACCCACGCGAACCCTACGACGGTTGGCGCGGCGATCCGGGAACGCTTTACAACCGGCTCATGCAGATGGTCGACCCGGGTACGCACCCCTTCTATCACAAACTCACGTCCTCGCTTGTTTCCCTGGCCGTCAATGCACCCGGCGGCCCGCCCACGAGCAGCCGCGATTTCCTCCTCCGCCTCGACAGGGATTGGTTGTACCGCGCGTATGCTGGAGAGTCGGAGGAGCGGGCCCGCCTTCGCCGCAAAGTCCACAAGCTCGTCCCCCACCTCGCCGATCTCTCTTTAACTTTTGAGGGGTTCTTCGACGGCATAGAGGGGGGGCTCGATGGCCGCTGGGCCTGTGAGGACGGCGACGCCGTCTACATCGGCCTGGACGGCGACGCGCGCAAAGAACTGGCGGGCCTGATGGGACGCTACCTGCTGGAGGATTGCGCCCACTACGCAAAGTATCGCAAAGGCCCGCGTCACGCCTTCGTGGTGATCGACGAATTCGGGGTGCTGGGATCGGCCAACGCCACCGACCTGTACGAGCGGGTGCGCGAGCCGGGCATGAGCATCTGCGCCTCCGCTCAGTCGTATGAGGGTCTCGGGCCCGAGCGCAAAAATGTGGTGGCGGCATCGTCGATCAAAATCCTGCACCGCTGTGGCGACCCGGAGGAGATGGTCAGGTACGCGGGCATGCGCGAGGTACCGGCGTTTGTCTACGCCCTGGGGGAGGGAGCCGGGCAGCGGCCATCGGGCGATGGGGATCAACCTGCGGGGCGCACCACCGTTCGTATGCAGCGCGAGTACGCGATGCCGATCGAAGAGGTACAGCAGCTGGCAATCGGGAGGGTCGGGTTGATCAGCGGCGGCCTGGGGGCCTGGTGCCAGGTCTATCCGCCGACCATTCCAGCCAGTCTGCTGCAGGCGACGCTGACGTTTTTGGGCGCGGGGGCGGCATCGTTGCCGTCACCGGCGGTTCCCACCAATCCAGAGCAAAGCGGGCCCCCATCCGAAACATCGGCCTCTGGGCGAGAGAGCGTGAACGAGGAGAGAACGGAGGTGTCACTGGCACCCCGAGCGCCTGAAGCGCTACCCAGGGTAGCGCTTCAGGCGGAGGCGCAGCGCGTTCCAGAAGCTCAGATACACGCGAAGCCTTCAACGACGGCCTCGATGGATGATAGCCCCGTAGACTACTAGCCAATGCCGGACTACGCGCATAGAAAGCGGGTAAAAACTTATGGGAATGGCGCTCCTCTTACTGTCCTGGCTCATCGAAGGGGGAGCAGGCGTATGGTTCTGCTACCATTTCTGGACGTTCGGGTGCTGGCGCTGGGGTGCAGACGCGTCCATCGCGGGGCCTGGGTACGTCCTGGTATGGGTCTGGAACGCTTTGGTCTCCTCCTTGTATCACACCTACGCTCCTCATCGGCACCCTCCCGTGCTGACGCAGGAGCAGGTTGCGTTGTTCTTTGTCGCCCTCTATATAGCCTTTCATCTGCTGGCGTTCGTGCGGGGAATGATCTTACCCCTCAGAGAACGGCATAAGCGGGGCGTCCGCCGGCAGCCGAGCGCCCGTGAAAAAGAGCGCTTTGAGCGGGCTTACGCGGCGGTGGCACGGACGCGCGGGGCGATGGCGGACGCTCCCCCGCTGAAAGGGCCGCGCCGGTGGCAGGTGCTCGATGGGGGCGGCTTGCAGGCGCGCTGGATCGGCTGGGCGCTGGTGGTCGACCAGGGCATCCTGGAGAGTAAACACCTGCCAGTGCTGCTCGCGCATGAACTCGGGCACTATAATAGCCTGGACCTGCTCGTACGCACGCTGTACCTGGTTTTCCCGCCGCTCGAATGGAGCGTCTTGACCCTCATCGGTATGCCAAACGGCTGCGGTAAGATCGCGCTGTATCCCTTGTGGATGAAGTACTGGCGGGACCGCGTCTTTGCGTGCGATGAATACGCGGCACGGCTCGGGCAGCGCTACCAGCTCGTCCGCGCTCTGGATGAGCTGAAGTGGGCCCGCGATGGCGGTGCGGCGACCGGTGGAGGTCGCTGGTTACGCGACACACCCTACATCGAGAGCCGGATCGACCGGCTCATGCTGTATCGAGGGTTGCAGCAGTGACGACTCCCTATGGCTCCCGCGCCGGGAGCTTCTGGAATAACACTGGTGTGTCGTCCCACACCATTCGTTGGGGGCGTCGCACACAAGCCGAGCAAAGCTCACAGCAACGGGTATCTCGCACTGTAGGGCATGAGAAAGAAGAGGAAGCAGTTTATCTGGTGATGAGGGAGTTGCTTCGGAGGCTCGAGGAACCTGCGAGTAGCTAGAAGTAGTTGCACGAGCCTGCAGGCGGTATAGAGACAGAGTGCCCCCAGTTTTGTCACCTGAAGCGTCTAAGTCCGATCTACATGCGGTCTACAAATGCATTGATGTAGTGTATAGAAACGGTTCTTCAAGAAAGGGAGCCAAATTCAAATAACGATGAAAACAAACCTTTTCTGACCCTAAGACGAGACAAGAGCCAATCGCAGAGAGATTCCTCAAAACACAACATCTCATACCACCCTCTTTGAGAACAGAACAGAACAACATGAGCTCACTTGAAACATTGACTGCTTGCAGTATGATAGGAGGAGCGAAGCCAATGGGAGGAACTTATGCACGTATCAATAGAGGGAGATGAGACATCAGCTCAGCTCTTTGTCCGGTGGATGAATACAGGCAACTACCGCTATCAAGCCGGCAAGCATGAAGAAGCCTTGTTCGCTTATACGCAGGCAGTGAAACAGAACCCGCGGGATGATTTCGCCTTTTGCTGCCTGGCCGAGGTACTCAACAGCCTGGGTCGGTTTGAAGAAGCGCTCAAAGCCTCTGATTTCGCGATGAGCCTCAATTCCAGCAGCGTGTCGGCCTATACGAGAAAAGTGGAAGCTCTGATGAATCTCCATCACTACGAGCAAGCCCTGCAGACCTGTGAACAGGCGATGGCGCTTGCCCCTGGTGGGGCTGCCCTGTACGCGGTCAAAGGAGATATCCTCACAGATCTCCAGCGTGTACAGGAAGCCCTCATGGCTTATACGCAGGCGCTTCAACTCGATCCCCACTGCGCTGGGATTTACAACAACCTGGGTATGCTTCTCGCCCAAATGCAGCACCACGAGGAAGCAATCCACTCTTTTGAACGGGCGATTGAACTCGAACCCGACAATGCGATGATCTCTGATAATCTCAGTTTACTGCTGGAAAGCCTGGGAAGGTGGCGAGAGGCATTGTCTTTACAGCTGAGAGGCGAAGTGCATGATACTCAATCGGAAGGGGCAGTAAACCCCGAAATGCCAAATCCCGAAGCAGATGTGATGGCAGGGGAAGACATGCCCGCCTTACAATACTCTGCACTGTGGCTTCTCTAGTAGCGTGCCAGGCGACTCCACAGGTGGAAGCCGATCCAGATACAACAGCCGCAGCCGATACGCCAGGCTGGCCACCGCCCCCTTCTTGGGAGGAACTGCCGAAAGACTAGCGACGATGCAGCTGCTCCAATTGCGCGGCTTGTGCGGGTTGCCGACTGCTGATCAGTTCGCCCAGGCGCGGCTCAGTCGGCCACCGCTTGGGCACAATACCATTTAGATAAGAAAAGGAGGTCCAGATATGGCATACTATTGTGAGTATAGATGTCCAATGCCAAATGAAAGGAGCCTCCTGTGCCCTTTAGCGTACGACAGATAGCTCAGGATGACAAGTTGTGTCATCAAGTGAACCTGGAAGTGTTGCAAGAAGTCTACCCGCGGGAAACCGTCGAGCAGGTACTCAGCGACTGCCATGCCTGGGAGAAGCGCGAGAAAGCGCTGTCGATGGTGGCCATCGTGTACCTGGTGATCGCCTTGACCCTCTTTCCGCGCTTGACGGTAGGGGGAGTCTTGCGCCGCCTGGCCAGTGGCGCACGCTTCCTGTGGCCCGACCCCAACGAGGCAGTGGCGACCGAGGGCGCGATTTGCCAACGGCGGCAGCAATTGGGCGTAACCGTGCTGCGGCAGTTGTTTCGCCGCTGTTGTCATCCGTTGGCCACCCCGAGTACCAAAGGAGCCTTCTACCGGGGCCGACGAGTGGTGGCCATCGATGGCACCTGCGAGGATGTGGCCGATGATCAGCACAATGCCAACTACTTTGGCCGCATCAACTCTGGCCCCACGCAGAGTCCCTTTCCGCAATTGCGCGCCCTGTACTTGCTGGAGTGCGCCACTCATGCCATCTTCGATGCGGTAGCTGCTCCCTGTCGGGTGGCTGAAGCCCGCTTGGCCCCGCTCTTGCTGCGCTCGATCACCGCCCAGATGCTGGTGCTGCTGGATCGCGGACTGTTTGCCGGGCCACTGATCGAAGCTATGCGCCAAAAAGGAGCCCATGTCGTGGCAGGTTTGGAGAGCCATGTCTTGACGCACCCGTGTACGCGGCTTTCCGATGGCAGCTACCTGGCCTGGCTGTCTCCGCAAGCCTCGCACGGCTTGCACAAGCCCCTGCTCTTGCGGGTGATCTCCTACCGCATCTATGCGCCTGACTTGCCCTGCCATGGCGAGCGGCGGCGCTTGGTCACCACCTGGCTCGATCCCAAGCAAGCTCCCGCCAAGGCGCTGATCGAGCTGTATCATGAACGCTGGGAGGTGGAGTTGAGCATCGATGAGCACAAAAATCATCTGCGTTTGGCCCAGCAGCCTTTGCGCAGTCGTCGTCCGCCAACCGTGTTGCAGGAGTTCTATGGCATGCTGCTGCTGCACTACGGGCTGCGCTTTTTGCTGCACCGCGCCGCTACCCAGGGCCAGCTGGATCCCGACCGCTTGAGTTTTTGCCAGGCCGTCGCCCTGGTTCAGCAAGCAGTCTACGAGTTCGCCATCGTGGCTCTGCCACAGCGTCCCGCCTTGCTGGAACGCTTGCTGGCCGATCTGCGCTCCTCTCGCTTGCCTGCGCGACGCTTGCGCTTCCATGCGCGGGTGGTCAAACGTCCCTTGTCGCGCTTTCGCCGCAAGCGCTACTGGCATCTCAATGGTCCTCATCTCAAAGGCGTCTCCTTTCGCGAGATTCTTCTTATCTAAATGAGGCCTGATCATAAATAGGAGGCCCTCACTGAAGACTTGCTCCAGCGAGGATTTGCTTCTATCATTGTGGTAGTCAAACACGACAAGGAGAGGAGACAAACCTATGGTACAGCAAGATTCGTTACTTGTCACGTTAGTCCAACTGGTAGACTCTCTGCCGATGCCACCACAGCCGAGCAAACGCGGGCGGGGGCATCCCACTGTCTACACTGATCGGTTGTTTTTGAAAGCGTTAGTGATCATGATTGTCCGTCACTTGCACAAAGTCAATGAACTGCTCAGCGTGCTGGCACAACCGACCGCTGAGATGGTGATGCTGCGAGCCTTGTTGCACGAACAGGGGAGCTTTCCCTCTCGTCGCACCTGGGAACGCCGCTTGCAAGCCATCCCGCAGACCCTGCCTGCTCAAATCGCTTGCTTGGGTCGCTCTTTGGTGGAGCTGATCCAACCGTGGGCCAGTGCTGGCCGAGCCGTTGCCATCGAGAGCACGATCCTGCGTGCCAGAGGGGGCGTCTGGCATCAGAAGCATCGCGAGAAAGGGGAGATCCCTCATAGCTCGCTTGAGACCGAAGCCCATTGGACCAAATCGGGCTGGCACGGCTGGGTCTATGGCTGGAAACTGCACGTCGTCTCGGTTGTCGCAGGGGTCTGGTTTCCCATCGCCGCCGTGCTGACTCCCGCGAATGTTGCTGACAGTGATCCGGCCCCAGAGCTGTTCCGCGAAGTGCCTGCCGCAGTCCGCTTGGTCTTAGGCGATCGCCATTACAACACCCCTGAACTCCACGAGGACTGTGCGCATGCTGATCGGCTATTGGTGACGACCAAGTATGGACGCTATCCCCACACCGATGCTGGGGTGGAAGTGCGACGCATCTTTCACAAGCTCCGTTCCATGGCGCTGGAAAATTTTCATGAACACTTCAAAGGCATCTTTGATGGGCATGGACAAGTTCCCACCAAAGGCCTGCTCGCCACCCAACGCTTTGCTTTAGGGGCGGTCTTCGTCTATCAACTCGCCTTGACTTCCCCGCTTTGAGCACCACTTGGATTTATGCCTTGGACTCAAAGCCTTTCTGAAGGCGGCCTGACCATTTATGACCAGGCCTCATCTAAATGGTATTGACCGCTTGGGCAGGCTCCACCCCAATGGCGTGCAGCGACCCATCGCCGTCTTTGGCAACCAGCGGGCGCAATTCGTCGATGAGCGCTTCCGTATTGCGCTTGACATGACTCTTGCACACTTGATGCCCCAGCCCCAAGTCATCGGCCACGCTTTTGAAGCTATCGGCATCATCGCTCACCAATACCTCGGCTCCCACACTTTGCGCGATGGGTTCGATCTAGGCGGGGATGTGTCTGCGCATCCTCTGCCGAGACCTCGTCGATGGTCAAAGCCAACCGCCGCCCGGCTATCGGCCGTTAGACCCAGATGCAGCCACTGCCCAGCACATTTGACACTCGTCAAATCCCCTCCCAGACCTGCTCGCGCTTGAGTCCTGGCACGCGTGCGGCCACGGCTTGCACCGTCTCGTAGACGCACCAGCCTGTTGAAAAAGTCCTTGCTGAGCTTCCGAGAAAGCGGATGAACTTGACGGCTCAAAGACTCTCTTAGATCGGGAGAGAAGCAAAACGGGCAATAAAGATGATAGCAGAGCATTCAAATGAAAATATGAGAGAAGATGAAAAAGTGATAAAAATGGTTATTTCCAGAGAAAACCAGCTCGTCTGAGGCTCAAAGAACGTCTTGGCAGCCCCGTAGGCGACCAGGGATGCCACAGCGACGCTGGGGCTTTTGAGCAGGTTGGGTCTTGGAGATTTCTCTGGCTCCCAGTTGGGAGGGGAGGCCATAGCCATCGCCTCCGTCGGGAAGGACCTCCGCCCCCATCCTCGTTTCTTGAGCAGGCGTTTCAGATTTTGTCCGGCAGCGATCCGCAAGGCTTCGCAATTGACGCGCCAGAGCAGCCGTAAGCGAAAACGCCGCATGCCATGCCAGTCTTTGGCTTCGGCAAACAGCGGTTCGATCCAGACTTGCCGTTTCCGCAAGGCCTTCTGGTAGGCAGGCGTCTGGTGGTAGCTCTGCACTCGTTCAAGGTAGTGAACATGGAAGGAGCGGTGCAGTTGTCGCCACGGCTCGACTTTCGGTACACTGCGCCTTGAGTGGACAAGCATTACAGGTGGCGGCATCAGCTCGGTACTCCACCTTCTCCGCCTGATACTCAGTCCGAAACCGACGCAGCGGCTGACCAGCGGGACAGACGTACAGATCCTGCGCCGCGTCGTAGATGAACTTGGAGGGCCCGTAGTAGGGCGTTTTGTGCTCCCAATCCGGCAATGGAATGTAGGCGCGGATGCCTGCATCTTCCATGGCTTTGATGTTCTGGATGGTGCCATACTTGGTATCACCCGTCACCGAGCGAGGTCGCAGTTACCAGCGGAAGCGGGTGCGAAAGATGAGGTCGCGCATGGGTTGGTTATCCATGACCTCCGAAGGCGTCACCAACACCTGGAGAATGACGCGCGCTTTGCCGCCATCGACGACGTAGTGAACATGGTAGCCCAAGTGCGTGCCTCCACCCTCAGCCGCATCGGGGTCGCGTCAGGATCAGTCGTGCTGATCCGCAAGTCCGCCGTCGGCTGGTAATAGCCGCGAACCTCGCGCTGGGGCTTTCCTTGCTCAGCAATCCAGTCGTGCCGCGCGGCATTTTCTTGAGCGAGTTCCTCTTGTTCTGGCTCGGAGAGGGTGACTGGGAGCGGGGTAGGTACAGTGCAGGTCACCACCTCTGTTGAAGTGGCTTCTGGCGAGGCGGCAACGACCTCTGTCGCTCCTTTTTGTTGCTCCTGTTGGCTATCTGCATCAGAAAAAAGGGCAGCGAGATGTGTCTGGACCGCCTCCTGTGCTTCGACAGCAAAGCGAGGGGTGAGCGAATCCAGGTCGGCGTTCGCGTCGACTTGCGTGCTATCAACATATAGTTCTCGGCCCCAGATCAGCTTCTCCTGCTGGCACTGCTCCACAATTGCCTCGAAAAAGCGGCGGAACACCTCCACGCGCGTCTCGCTCACGAATACGGGTCAGACTCGAATGATCGGGCAGTGGCTCGTCCAAATCGTATCCGATGTACCATCTGACGCTGAGCCGATCTGCTGCGTGCCGCAGCAGTTGACGTTCTGAGCGTATCCCCTCAAAAAACATAACGAGTTGCAACTTGAAGAACACCACTGGGTCAATGGAGGGACGCCCTTTGCAGGCATAGGTCTGGTGCACGAACTCGCGCACAAAGGAGAGATCAAGTGTTCGCTCCAGATGCCGATAGAAGTGATCTGGCGGTACTAATTCTTCCAGTGATACCTTGATCAACGGGGCAAAGCTCCGCTCTTTCGTTCCCATCATCCTGCTCGCCCTCCTCAGTTGACTGCATACGTGCTCCACGTTCAGGAGCGAAAACAGGCCTCCACAGCTTATGGAGGTAGTTCTTCCTGCTTCTCCATGGGTTGGAGTGGAGGGAACATGACATAGCTGAGGAGGAAACCGACGATGCCCGCGAGCACGATGGAGCCGACCCAGAAATGGACCGACCACGTAATCCTGCTCTGAAAACGCAGTGGTTCAACGATGGCCAGGTTGAGAAAGTAGAAGAGGTAGAGGATCGCTGGCACCGCCAAAGCGAACAAGCGGATGCTCTCTGGTCGGTGCTCCGCGGGTTGGAGTCCCTTGTAGAGCAGGTCAGCCGCAAGGCCTGCAAGGCCCGCGCAAGGCAGGAGCCAGACCACCACTTCTGGATTAAAGACTGCCATCAAGCCAGTATTGAGGGTGAAGATGAGCGTAAAGACGCCCAGTGGCAGCCGCCACCGGCGCAGCGCTAGCAAGACAAAGCTCATCAGCACTGCGGTGTGCAGCAGGATATCCGTGATGCCGATCGCAGGCCCATACCCTGCTAAAAAATCAGCGGGGTACACCGGCCAGGGATTGACAAAGGGGGACGCATATTCGGTAAAGAAGGTCAGCATAGACAGGGTAAGGATGAGCGAGAGGATGGCCGGACCCAGGTGCATCCAGGAACCGGCGTCAGCCCCATCACGCCTGCGCCACGCGGCACGCAGCGGGCCAGTCGCGACGAGTCCCCCACCCAGTGCCAGTCCTAAGTGTGTTGGACTCAGGAGTGCCTCAACGCTCTGCTCGATGCCGAAGAGGAGATGCCAGGTCAGGTCAGCCACCCCGCTGACCGCAAAGATCCCCACTCCCAGCAGTGAGAGTCCGTAGCCAGCAGGCACGGCTTCCAGAAAGGTCACTCCTGGTGCACGGTTTGGGATTCGCCTCACCAGAGAGAGGGTCGCTCCGCTTGCCCTCTCGCCTGATGAGGCCTTCTTGAGATTGCTGATAGTCTTGATGACCAACGTAGCTGCCACGGCCAGGTATCCGGAGTAGAGGACGGCATGCCAGGGCGTGAAGAAGGTTTCTAACTGCGGGACATTACTGTGTGCCCAGCCATCCAGGAAGAGGCCACCGATCCCCCAGATGGTGACCAGGACCATGATCCAATCA
>Ga0137385_10004569_pt1 | contig 12084 bp, 8 predicted proteins | sample SagtaG_FD_104921 | JGI IMG/M metagenome (GOLD analysis project Ga0137385, IMG submission 104921) | Vadose zone soil microbial communities from Sagehorn Ranch, Mendocino, California, USA - Sage2_R_80_16 metaG | ecosystem: Environmental > Terrestrial > Soil > Vadose zone | place: USA: California...
TACTGCGTGTTCGGCGTGACACCTTGCATCCGCACGTACCGTGCGGTCCTGCCGACCGTCACCGTCTCGACCCCACCCCCGCCGGTCGCGGTCGAGTAGACGTCCGTCCAGCCCGCCGCATCGTCGGACACCTGGATCTTGTACGCCCTGGCGTAGGCCACCTCCCACGACAGCACGACCGTGGACACGTGGTACACCCCGCCCAGATCGACATAGATCCAGGCGTTGTTGTCGTTGCTGTGGTCACTGGACCAACGGGTCGAGGCATTACCGTCGATCGCCTTGTCCGCGGTGAAGGTACCGTCCTGATAGGACGCAACCGCCCTGGCGTTCGGGTTCAACGACAGATTCACCGGCGCATCGGCCGGCGGGGCCGGTGGCGTCGGCACGGTCTGGCCGGCCGGTGGCCACAGTGCCAACGAGTTGGTGCCGTTGTGCGCGCCGGCGAACGGGCCCGCCATGACATTGCTGGTGTTGATCGCAGCGCCGAAGAAATCCGTGGTCACGTCGGCGGCGATGCTCTCGTTGGCCAGCGGAATGCTGCCGACGCGGGCCTTCGTCACCGGCGTCAGGCCCGTGATGCCGGAGGCGTCGAGATCGAAATTCAGCGACATCTGCGTGTTCGTCGCCGTGTAGTGGACGTTGGAGATGACGGTCGTGAAGTTGCCTTCCTTGACCTGCGTCTTGTTCGTCGCGTTGTCAGGCAGCGTCGAGCCCTGGACCAGGTTGTTGTACCAGAAGAACTTCTGCGGGGAGGTGAGGGCGGTGGTCTCGTTCATGGTGCCGGGCTGGAAGTAGTAGGCGTCCCTACCATCGCCATCGATGTTGATATTGCCGTTGTCGATGAACAGGTTGTTCGCGAACACGATGCCGGTGGCGTCCAGCGTCCGGATGTCGCTGTTGCCGATGAAGACGTTGTTGTCCACCAGGATCGGCCCGTGGACGGCTTCGGCGTAGTAGCCCCACGGGCTGTTCATGACGATGTTCGCGGTGATGCGGACGTTCTGGTTGCCCCAGTCCGTCCAGATACCGGCGGAGTTACCGCCCCGCGAGTTCTTGAGGTAGTTGCCCTTGATGAGCCCCTCGTTCATGTAGTGCACCTTGATCGGGGCCGTCTCCGCGCCGCTGAACTCGTTGCGGTAGTTCGTATCCTCGATCATGTTGTACAGAATGTCGGAGTTCCAGGAGAAGACACCCGCGATGCCGGACTGGCCGGACTTCGCGATGTAGTTGTTGCGGACGATGTGCGAGCCGTACCTGCTGGTGTCGTGGAAGTCCGTCCGCGTCGTGCCGGGCCGGTTGCCGGCCCACTCGTCGTTACCCAGGCCGATGTCGATGCCGATGGTGCGCGCGTTGATGACGATGTTGTTCTCGATGATCCACTTCAGGCCGCCGTTGACGCTGATGGCGCCGGCCTGTGTCCTCGACGGGCTGCTCGGGAAGTCCGAGTACGTGTTGGCCGCGTGCTTCACGGTGAAGCCGTCGACGCTGATGTAACCCAGGCCCCACACGTCCGGGGCGAAGATCTGCCGCCGCACGTTGATCTCGGCCAGCCCGGCGTTCGGATCGGCGCCGTTGAAGTTCGCCCAGATGGTCGTGTCGCTGCCGGACACCGCCGAGGACCAGGTGTTGGCCGCCGCCTGCACATCGCTGAGCGCCGGCTTCTCCAGGTACGCCCGCTCGCCCAGGTACACATCGCCTGCCGTGTAACCCGGAAAGAAGCCGCCGCCGCCCTGCGGCTGTCCCGTCGCGTACGGGTTGTAATCGCCGAAGAAACCGTTGGGCAGCGTGACGCTCCAGACGTTTCCACCGGATCTCACCCACGTGTTGACTTCCTCGGAGCCCTTGATGACCACCTCGCCGTCGCCGCCGTTGGTGTACGTGATGCGATGCGCTTCGTCGGTGCCGCCCCGCGCCGGCTTGACCGTCTCGCGATACAGCCCGGCGTGAACAACCACCATGTCGCCGGGCTGCGCGTCCTGCGCCGCGCGATTGATCGTCAGGTACGGTGCGGCCTGCGTACCGGCATTCGCATCATCGCCGTTCTTGGCGACATGAATGACACGCTGGGCCGCGGCCGCCGTCTGCGCCGCGATCGACGGCACCGCCATCAACACCAGCGCGACGGTGCCCACGACGGCGCAAAGCGATGTGATGCCAACGGCGATGCGCGAGGCCCGCCGGGTCCTGCTGTGTGTCATCGGGCTCCTTGGCGGAAGCGAATTCCCAACGTGATCGCCGTCACGGCATCAACGATTGAAATTAGGGAGTCTCTTGAGGTGGCGTTTCCCGAGCGGCCGGCGTCGGACGCTGAGCACCACGCGATGGCGGTCGGTGGTCGACGCCGACGTCGTGCAAGCGCTCCATCGGCGGAGGCCCGATGTCGACTCGATGCAGTTGTCGGGGGGCGTCCGGCTCACGACCGCGCGGCGTCGGGTCGTTTCACCGCGGAGCTACTGGACCGGCGCTGCCGCGTACCGGGGACCGCAGGCGTCGACCCGGCTGCGCCGGTTCGGCAGGGATGGCTATTCCGTCGGGCCCTGTGGAGGGTATCAGTGACCACAGTGGACAAACCTCCAACCCGCCTGCGCGCGGCAGTGCTGGGTGGCGCGCTTCTTCGCCGCCACCGCTAGGCACCGCCAGCATCCTCGAGACACTGAGCCGACCGAGTAGGGTCCGGCTGTCCCGGCACGCCGCAACTCGATCCTACGGATAAGTTAAATTATTAATCTATGCTGGCGGCCGAGCGAAACGAATCTATACCGGTAGCTGTCCGACGTCAACTGCGGCGAACGGATGGTCTCGGCGGCGCGCACCCGCGACCCAGCGCGGGCATCAAGATCGCGCCCCGGCACAGGTCCGGTTGGGTGCGACGGCGGGCGACGGAGGGCAGCGCCCTCGGCTGGTTGCCTATACCCGTGCCGCAACCTGCGGCCCGTGGCCGGGTGCGACGGATCCCTGCAGCACCAGGGCGGCCCCACCGATCGCTGCGGAGTCGCGCGGGTTGCTCGACAGGTCGACCCGCACGCCGTGCACGTCCCGCGCGAATGCCTGCTGCGCGAGACGGCGGCGGATCTCGGTGACGTAGATCGACCCGGCGACGGCGAAGCCGGGCCCGGCGAGCACGAGCGTATCGAGGTCCCACAGGTTGGCGAGCGTCACCGCGCCTTCAGCGAGGAGCGCGGCCGATTCGTCGATGAGCGCGCGGGCCTCCTCGTCGCCGTAGATCGCCGCGTGGGCGAGCAGGTCGAACGCCCGCGCGTCGGGGTCGTCGGCCCGAATCCGCAGGCGGTCCGCCAGGTCCGGCGTTGCCCGGGCCCGGCCGACGAGCACGCGTGGAGCGGCGTACTGCTCGAGGCAGCCCCGGTTGCCGCAGTGACAGTGCTCGCCGTCGCGGACCAGCGCGATGTGACCGATCTTCCCCGCGTTCGAGCTAGCGCCTCTCTGCAGGGCGCCGTCGAGGACGACACCGGAGCCGATTCCCGAGTTCATGTACAGGCATCCGAAGGCTCGATCCCTCGAGACTTGCCGCCCCCAGAACTCCCCGACGGCAGCCGCCGCGGCGTCACTGTCGACGAGCACCGGCACGCCCAGCTGGCGGGTCAGCGCATGTGCGAGGTCGAGGTCGGCTCGCCGCTCCAGACCCGGGAGCGCGAGGAATTTGCCCCGTGCGACGTCAACCGGTCCCGGCCCGACGACTGCCATTCCGGCTACGCTGCGCGGCGGCAAGCCAAGGCCATGCGTGACGTCGCGATACAGCGTGGCGAGCCGTGCGAGCACGCCCTCCGGTTCCTCATCTGCAGGCCCGGCGACGAGCTGGCGGCCGACGATGCCGCCCCGAGTGTCCGTCACCACGCACGTCAGGGTGTCCGCGCCCACATGGATCCCCACGCCGTATGCCGCGCGGGAGTTGATGATCAGCATGGCCCGGGGCTTGCCGCGGGTCGCGACCGTGTCGCCGGTCTCGCGTACGACACCATCGTCGATCAGGCGGCGGACGATGTTCGAAATCGTCGGCTGTGTCAACCCCGTGACCTTGACCAGCTCCACCCGGCTGATCGGGCCGGAGGACCGGATGAGGTCCACGATGAGTGCACGGCTGCCCGGCCCCGTGGCCGCAGACTCCCGTCGCGCCACGCTGAACCGCCTCTCGTCTCGCCGTACGCTTTCGCACGACTACGTTATTGGAAACGAGGTTAATCGACGAGGAGGACACCGCATGGCTGCGGCATCGACCGGCACGGCGCCACGCCCGCAGAAGGGTACGCCGGTCGGCCTCGCCTTGGTGCGCGACGCGGAGGTCCTCGGCGCCGAGCCCTTCTTCCACGAGTTCATCCCGGGCATGGAGCGCGTCCTCGTGCCGCTCGGCGTGCCTGTGCTGCTCCAGGTCGTCGCCACCGTCCAACAGGCGAGCGATCGCATGCGCGCCTGGGCGCGGCGCGGACAGGTGCAGGGCTTGATCCTGATCGACCTGCTTCCCGGCGACGAACGCGTCGCACTCGTCAAGCAGCTGGGCATGCCGAGCGTCGTCATCGGTGACCCGGTCACCGCGGGAGGACTGTCGATGGTGTGGACGCAGGACGAAGTCGCCATGCACGACGTCGTCGTGGAACTGGTCGCCGCCGGCCACACGCACCTCGGCCATGTCGGCGGCCCGGCGCAGATGGCGCACACGATCATCCGGCGCCGCACGTTCGATGCCGTCGCGGCGGAACACGGTGTCCGGACGACGACGTTCGACGGCGACTACTCCGAGGCGGCGGGCGTGCGCGCCATCGCCGCCCTCGCGGCGCTCGACGACCGTCCCACCGTGCTGGTCTTCGACAACGACGTCATGGCGCTCGGCGCCCTGCACGAGGCGGGCCGCCTCGACCTGGCGGTCCCGGCCGACCTGTCCCTCATCGCCTGGGACGACTCGGCATTGTGCCAACTGGCCGTGCCCCCACTCAGCGCCGTGAGCCACGACGTCCAGGAACTGGGCGAGCTGGTAGGGCACACCCTCGCCGAGGCTCTGTCGTCAGGCCGGCCCCGCATCGTCAAAGCTGCGCCGGCGCGATTGATCGTTCGCGGCTCCAGCCTTTAATAGATTACTAATCTTTGTCGTTGACTCCGGGGTTGCCGTCGTAGACACTGTGACGCGGCAAGCCCCGTGCACCGATCGGCAACCTCCGGGAACACCCCTTCCCGGCACACTTCAGCGCGTCGTTTCCAGGCGAAACAGCGCCGACCATCGAGATCGACGCGTTGTCACCCTGCCTGCACGAAAAGTAGAGGAAGCCCTATGGACTACCGCACCAGGCCACGGGCCGTGCGCGGCGTGGCCGCGTTCGTCGTCAGCGCCCTCGCCCTCACCCCCACCCTCGTCGCCTGCGGCTCCGACGTCCACGCGACCAGCAGCGACTCCATCGACGTCGTCACTCGCTGGTCGTCGGGCAACTCGGCGGCCGCGGCCCAGAACCGCGTCTTCCAGGCGTTCACCGCAGAGACGGGCATCAAGGTCAACGTGACCGAAGGACTCGAAACCATCGACGACCAGGTCGAGAACGCTGTGGCGGCGGGCAAGTCCCCCGACCTGGTGATCGTCAACTGTTCGACAAGACGCTGGGCTGGTTGGACGCCGGCGTCACAGTCCCGGCCGACCAGTACGTCAAGGAATGGGGCCTCGCAGACAAGATCAAGCCCGTGGCGCTCGACGAATGGCGAGTCGGCGGCGCCCCCAGCGGGGCGCTGCAGGGCCTACCGTTCTCCGGGTTCAGCTGGCCGCTCTGGTACAACACCGACCTGCTGAAAAAGGCCGGCGTCGACAAGATTCCAACGACCACGGACGAGCTCGTCACCGCCGCCCAGAAACTGCGCGCCGCGGGCATCGGGCCCCTCACCGTCGGCGGAAACGACTGGACCGGCCAGAAGCTCTTCTATCAGGTCGCGCAGTCGTTCACCGATGCTGCGACGATGCATAAGGTCATGCAGCACGGCGGTTACTGCGCCACGCCGTCGGTCCTCGACGGCATCAAGCTGTTCACCCAGCTGCGCGACGCCCGCGTCTTCGTCGACAACGCCGCCGGTCTCATCGCCGACGGCATGTACGCGTCCTACTACTCCGGCAAGGCCGCGATCATGCCCGCCGGCTCGTGGGCGTACACGGAGTCCGCCGCTTCGGGCACCGGGATCGAGAAGCACACGACCCTCGGCGGCTTCCCCGTCCCGAGCGGCTCGACCTTCAAGAAGCCGATGTCGTACCGGGGCTTCACCGGCGTCGGATTCATGATCACGAAGCGGGGTGCCCAGCCCGGCCGGATCGACAACGTGCGCCGGCTCGTGACGAAGTTCTACGCTGACACAGCCGTCGGTGACTTCGTCAAGGGCGCCGGCATCCTGCCGCCGACCACCGGCGATTTCGCCTCGTACGCGACCAACCCACTGCTCACCCAGTCGCTCGGCCTGGATGCCACCGTGGACTACGCGGTGCTACCCGACGTCTGGATCGGCTCCGCATCCGACCGGATCATCCAAGTCCTGTCCGCGGCGTACGGCGCGTCGACGCCGCAGCAGATCTGCGCCGGCCTCGACACCGCCACGAAGGGCTGAGACCCGCCCGTTGAGTGGGGGCCGCCGCTTGCGGCGGCCCCCACTGTTCCCGAAGGAAACGCATGATGTCATCGACCAGCATCCTGGCCAGCACCGGCGCCTTGCACCCGACCGCCACTGGCAGGCGAAGGCGTGGCGGCAGTCTGGACTCGCCCCGCGTCCTCTGGCTGACGGTCCCGTCCCTGATGTGGTTTGCCGCCTTCTCGGTCGGCCCGCTTGCCGCGATGTTCGTCATCGCGACGCTGCGGTGGAAAGGGCTGCTGTACGAGCCGACGTACGTCGGCACGGAGAACATCGGGCACGTCTTCGCCGACCCGACGTTCCGCGTCGCGGTGCGCAACAGCGCAGTGCAGATCGCCATCGTGATCCCGCTCATGATTCCGCTGTCGTTCATGCTCGGCTACCACCTCAACACCAAGCCCCGCGGGTACCGCGTGCTGTCGGTGCTCTACTTCTCACCGGGCCTCATCTCGATCTCCATCACCGGGATGATCTTCTACGGCGTACTGTCCCCCGACGGCGGTGTCAACGGTCTGCTGCGGCTGCTCGGTCTCGACTCGTGGGTCACCCCGTGGCTCGCCGACCCAAGCACCGCGCTGGCCAGTCTCATCGCCATCGACCTCTGGCGCGGCGTCGGCTGGACCGCGGTGTTGTTCGCCGCCCGCCTCACGAGCCTGCCGGCCGAGGTGATCGAGGCGGCCCGGATCGACGGCGCCGGACGGTTCCGCACCATGTGGCGGATCGCCTTCCCGATGGTCAAAGGCTACGTCCGCACGCTCACGATGCTGCAGTTCCTCTGGACGCTGTTCACCTCGGCCGCCCTGATCCTCCTGCTCACCAAGGGTGGACCGGGTACCTCGTCCACCACGCTGTCCTACCTGGTCTACGAGAAGGCCTTCGCCCAGCGGGACCTCGGCTACAGCCAGGTGGTCGGCGTCGTGCTCCTCGTCCTCGGCGTCGCCGGCATGCTCCTCATCCGTGCGCTGCTGCGCAGCCCCCTGGAGAACACTCGATGACCGCCCCGAACCCCACCCGCCTGCGCGACCTCCCGACCCCGACCCCCACCCCGACCCCAGCCCGCCGCCCGCGGCGTGACGGCAGGCCGGTCGCGACAGTCCTGTCCTGGCTGTACGCGCTGCTGCTCGCGGTGCCGCTGTACTACCTCGCCGTCAGTGCGCTCAAGGCCAACATCGAGATCTTCACGCGACCGTTCGCGCTGCCCGCGCACTGGCTGTGGGAGAACTTCGCTACCGCCTGGCGGTCCGCCGACCTGGGGCGCGCGCTGCTCAACTCCGTGCTCATCTCGGTTGTCGCCATCGTGTTGACGCTGGGTCTCGCGCTGCCGGCGGCGTACGCGCTGGCGCGCCAGGACGGCCGCCTCGCCCGCGTAGTCACGGGTATGTTCTCCGCCGGCTTCCTCATCCCACCGTTCGCAGCGCTGATACCCACGGTCATCCTGGCGATCAAGATGGGACTTTTCTACACGCGTGAGTTCCAGATGCTCTTTCTGCCGGCCAGTGCGCTTCCCCTCTCGGTGCTCCTGCTCACCCAGTTCATGCGCGCCGTGCCACGACCACTGGTGGAATCGGCCGCCCTCGACGGCGCAGGCCACTGGCGGATGCTGGTCAACGTGTTCATCCCCATCGCGATGCCCGGCGTCGTCAGCGTGACGATCCTGCAACTGCTCACGTTCTGGAACGAGTACCTATTCTCCATGACCATCACCGGCACCGGGCCGGACGTGCGCACGGCCCAGGTCGCCCTCCCGACACTCGTCTCCGACGCGACCAACTTCGGTGTGCTCACCGCCGGCACCGTGCTCACCCTGCTGCCGGTGTACATCGCGTACTCGCTCATGACCCGCCGCATGCAGCAAGCACTCACCGCGGGGGCGGTCAAGGGATGACACTCACCACGCAAGCGACAGCCTCCGCCGCCACCCGGCTCGACCTCGGCGGCGAGTGGGAGCTGATCTGGTCGGCGGGCCCGGACGACGTCCCCGACGCCGTCCGCACGGCAGCCATCTCCGCTCACGTGCCCGGCGAAGTGCACACGGCCCTCCTCGCGGCCGATCTCATCGCCGATCCCGATGTCGGGTGGGGCGAACTGGCGCAGACGTGGGTCGGCCGCTCCCAGTGGACCTACCGCCGCCACGTCCAGTGGTCGCCGACGCCCGACACCCACACCGACCTCGTCGCCGACGGCCTCGACACGATCGCCGACATCTACGTCAACGGGCGGCACATCGGGGCCGCACGCGACCAGCACCTGTCGTACCGGTGGCGCGTGGACGACGTCCTGCGGCCGGGACACAACCTCATCGAGGTGCGCTTCGCCTCCGCCTGGGAAGCCGCCCTCGCACACGAACGCATGCACGGCCCCCTGCCCAGCCCCTACGACGAGCCCTACCCGCACGTGCGCAAGGCCGCGGCGAACTTCGGCTGGGACTGGGGACCGCACTACATCACCGCAGGCATCTGGCGCGACATCCGCCTGGAGACCTACATCGGGCGGATCGAGCACGTCCGGCCGCTCATCCAGCTCACCCCCGACCACACCGCCGCCCATGTGACGGCCCACGTACGCGTCGACGCACCGACAGGCTCGCGCGTACGGGTCGATCTGACCGACCCGACCGGCCTGCCCGCCGGATCGGCGACGGGCACGGTCGTCGGCGACGAGATCGCGATCGCCCTGCCCGTCGACGACCCCGAACTCTGGTGGCCGATCGGCCTCGGCGCGCAGCCCCGGTACCGCCTCCGGGTGGAACTTGAACACGCGGGCCTCGTGCTCGACTCCACCGCCGTCCGCCCCGGCCTGCGCACCGTGGCGCTCGACGAGGCCCCGGACCCGCTCGGCACCCGCTGGGCGCTCGTCGTCAACGGCCGCGTCGTGCGGGTGCGCGGCTACAACTGGATCCCCGACGACACCTTCGCCAGCCGCGCAACGCCCGAACGCGTGACCAAGCGGATCGACCAGGCCGTCGCCGGGAACGCCAACCTCCTGCGCGTCTGGGGCGGCGGCCACTTCGCGACCGAGGAGTTCCTCGACGCCTGCGACGAGCGCGGCGTCCTCGTCTGGCACGACTTCCTCTTCGCCTGCGCCGCCTACTGCGAAGACGACGACATGGTCGAGCTGGTCACCGCCGAAGCTGAACAGGCCGTCACACGGATGTCGACCCACCCCAGCCTCGTGCTCTGGTGCGGCGGCAACGAGACCGCCCTCGGCTGGCACCACTGGGGATGGGCCGACCAACTCGGCGCGCGGGGCTGGGGCGCGTCCTACCTCCTGGACGTGCTACCCTCGGTCCTCGCCCGCCTCGACCCGACACGCCCATACCTGCCGAACTCGCCCTGGTCAGGCACCGTCGATCGCGACCCGCAGGCGGACGCTCACGGCCCGAGCCACCTGTGGGACGCCTGGAACGACTCCGACTACGTGCACTACCGCGACCACGACCCAGCGTTCGTCGCGGAAATGGGCTGGTGCGGGCCTGCCGCATGGACCACGCTCGAACGCGTCCTCGCGGGCGAAACGCCCGGGCCCAACTCACCACTCACCCGCCACCACCTTCGCGCGATCGACGGCATGCACAAGCTGACCCGTGGCCTCCAACCACACGTGCCCACCCCCGACAACGGCGCCGACTGGCACTTCGCGACACAGGTAGTCCAGGCCCGCGCCGTCTCCACCGGCGTCGAGTGGCTGCGCTCCCGCGAGCGCTGCGGCGGGGTCGTCGTATGGCAGCTCAACGACTGCTGGCCCGCGATCAGCTGGTCGGCCGTCGACAGTGCGGGGATCGAAAAACCCCTCTGGCACGCCCTGCGCCACTCGCTCGCACCCCGACTGGCCACGGTCCAACCGGTTCGCCCAGGACCAACCCACGACCCCACCGGCGACGAGGGACTCCTGCTCGCGCTAGTAAACGACTCCGATGCCGCCTGGCATCCCGACGTCCTCATCCGGCGGGTCGGGTTCGACGGCCAAGAACATGCGCGGGCACGAGTCCAGTCCGCCTGCCCGGCCGGACGCCTTCTCCGCCTGACCATCGACCCTGCAGTCGGCCTACCCACCGACCCGCACGCCGAGATGCTCGTCGTCGACGCCGACGGGGTGCGGACCACCTGGACCTACCGCCCGGACTGTGAGCTGACACCCCTGCGGCCCGAGCGCCGGGTCGACCTCGCCATCGTCGACGGCGAACTGCACGTCGCGGTCACCGCCGTGACCATCCTGCGGGACGTGTGCGTGTTCGCCGACCGGCTCGCCGCGCCGCTCGGCGTCGAGCCGCACGAGCTCGTCGTTGACGATGCCCTCGCAACACTCCTGCCAGGCGAGCGCCACCTCTTCCGGGTCACCCGTCGAGACGGCCGCGCCATCCCGCAGAACCCGGCCGCCGCCCTGCCCGACGCACGACTGCTCGACATCGCGGTCCGGTCCTTCGGTGAGGTCACCGGCTGACGGTCACGAATCGCGGGCTACTGCAGAATTCAGCTACGACGAGCACCGCACACCTGCCTGTGCGGTGCTCGTCGCAGGAACGTGATGTTCGGGTGGGCGCGCGCATGTGCTGTCGGGCACAGGGCCTGTGCCGCTGGTCAGTGTGCGGTGTTGCTAGCCCAGATCACGCGGCCCTGGTAGACCACGCAGAGGTTGCCGTCGGTCTCCAGTACCAGTACGGCGCCAAGGTACCCGGCGGTGTTCGAGGCCCACAGGCCGTTCCAGTTCTGGTCGTACACGACGAGGTTGCCGTCGTCCTGGAACACCGCCGCGTACCCGAGTCCAGTCGTGCCGGAGCTCCACCGCCGCAGGTTGTTCTCGTCGTAGATGGCGAGGTCGCCGCCGTTCTCCATGACCAGCCAGGTGCGGTTGGTCTGGACCGACTGGCCGCGCTGCACGACGGTTGTCGGCTGGATGGTCAGCTCAGTCCAGACAGTCGGCGGCGAGGGTTCGGCCGTGGTGGGCGGCGCCGTCGGCGACGGGGTGGTCGGCGCGGAAGCGGCCGGATGGGTGCCGGGGGCCGCCGGTGGCCCGGGCGCGGAAGCGGCCGGAGGATTTGGCGCCGCGGACGGCGTGCTGCCGCCGTTGGACAGGACGAGTCCGGATGGGGCAGGGTCGCCGCTCTGAACGGTCGTGGACGTAGCGCTGATCGTTGGAGCACGCATCGGCAGGAGTGAGGGCTCCCGCGTCCGGCTTGGCGGGGATCCGGGTAGGTCGGCAAGCGCGCGGCCCGCGATCGCCGCGCCGACCAGCACGAGTGCCAGCGCTATCAGCCGCGCCCCACGCCAGCGCCGACGCCGCGCGCGGTGGGACATGATCGGCGACCGCCGGGGAAACAGGGCATCGTCCGCGGCCCAGCCGTCCCCGGTCGCGGCCCTCCCACGTCCCTGGCCATCGGTGCGTGTGCTGGGCTCCACGCTCTACACTACGACGCCCGGCGGTCCGGTGTTCATGAGGCTCGGGTCAGACGGTGGTCAGCAAGGACGTCAGTTATGA
>Ga0137385_10004574_pt1 | contig 12078 bp, 9 predicted proteins | sample SagtaG_FD_104921 | JGI IMG/M metagenome (GOLD analysis project Ga0137385, IMG submission 104921) | Vadose zone soil microbial communities from Sagehorn Ranch, Mendocino, California, USA - Sage2_R_80_16 metaG | ecosystem: Environmental > Terrestrial > Soil > Vadose zone | place: USA: California...
ACGAGCGATACCCGTGGGAAAGAGAGGCTGGAACAGCTTTATAAGGATGGCAAGCATATTATTTTTGGTGTATGCCTCAACAGCGACAGCCGCTTGATCGGCCTGGTTGGTCTCAAGGATATTAATTATATTAACCAGACAGCAGAGTTTTATGTCATTATTGGCGACCGCTCGGTGCAGGGCAAGGGCTATGGGACCGAGGCGACAAAGTTGATGTTCCGCTATGGCTTTATGGAACTGAACCTGAACCGTATCCAGACCCAGGATATAGAAGAGAACATTGGTGGCTGGCGTGCCGACGAAAAGGCGGGCATGAAATTTGAAGGGACGCTGCGCCAGGCAATTCTGCGCTTCGGTAAATATCACGATGTCCGAGTATACAGCATCCTCCGAAGTGAGTTTTTGGAAAGCCAATAATTTTATGATCATCACTGTAGAAGAAATTACTGATCGAGAACTCTGGAATGGATTTTTGACGAGCCAGCCGCAGGGACATCTGCTGCAATCATATGAGTGGGGTGAATTGAGTAAGTACCTGGGTGGACGGATTTATCGTTTGGGAGCTATGGAAAATGGCCGGATGGTTGGAGCTATGTCGCTCTCAGTTTCACCTGTCCCCCTGCCTGTATCAATTCCTGGGCTACGTTTCAACTGGCTTTACTGCTCGCGTGGCCCTACCGTAGAGCAACCGGACTCTCCGGCTCTGGCTATTCTAATAGAATATGCGCATAAAGTTGCAAAACGAGAACATGCGGTGGTGCTCCGCGTGGAACCGAATATTGCCGATGATGATCCCAAATTGGATGATTGGATCGCCGCCTATTCCGCACTTGGCTTTCAAAGCAATCCTATCGCCATTCATGCACGGCGAAGCTGGGTACTTGATATTCGTCCCAATGCTGAACAGCTACTTGCCAATTTCAAGATGACCTGGCGACAGAATGTACGCATTGCTGAACGTAAGGGCGTGATTGTGCGCGAAGTCGAGAATGATGTCGACTTCGACGCCTATTATGACCTGTTGAAAATCACCAGCGAGCGCGACGACTTCTTTATCCACGACAAAGATTACCACAAAGAGATACTACGCCAGTTTGCCAGCAAAGGTGATGCGGTCCTCTACCTCGCTGAGTACGAGGGCGAGGCTCTTGCCGCCAAGATGCTGATTCGTTTTGGAGACTGGTGCTGGGATATGTTCGGGGCTTCGTCGAACAACAAACGAAACTTAAAGGCAACTTATCTCTTGCAGTATCGCTGCTTCCAATGGGCAAAAGCCAAAGGTTGTAGCTACTTCGATTTTCGGGCGATTCCCGAAGTTCTGGAGCCAGGGAAGAGATGTGGGGGGTATATGAGTACAAAAAGGGCTTTGGTGGTTTCTCACGCTTGCACATGCCCACGCAGGATTATATCTACCGTCCACTCATTTACAGCACCTGGCGTAAACTCGTTGAGATGCGCCGCGCACGCCGTCATGCTGAACGTAAGAAGGTCGAATTGGAACGGGCGGCAAGAGGTAAGAGCGATGCGTAGGGGGCGATAATGGATGTTGACAAACGAATCGGGCAATCAATAGCCGATAAAAATGAATGGGTACGCGACTGGCCGATCAATCGGCACTGGGCGGCGATAAATCGGCCCCTACGGACTATCGGAGAGGAGTATTCATGGAGGCGCGCATCATTACTGATCGCAAGCAATGGGATGACTTTGTAGCGGCGTCCCCGTGCTGCAATATTACACAATCGTATGAGTGGGGGCAACTGGCTCCCCATCTAGGAGCCGAAGCAATGTATGTGGGTGTGGTGGATGAGGTGGATGATAAAGAACAACTCTGTGCTGCTATGCTTGTGTTGATTTCCCGTATCCCTGGCCTGGGCCAAACCTATTTTTATGCCCCGCGTGGTCCTGTGATCGATGATCCTGACTCCCCAGCCATGACAGTACTGCTCAACTTTGTGAAGGCACAGGCTCACAAACGTGGTGCGTTTATGCTCAAAGTCGAACCAAGCGTGCCAGATGGTGATGCAAAGTGGCTGCTAGCACTGAAAAAGCGCGGTTTTCGCACCAATCCCTATGCTCAGCATGTGCGCCACGAGTGGGTACTGGACATTCGTCCAGACGAAAAAGATATCCTGGCCGGTATGAAGGAAAAGTGGCGCTACAATATACGCCTGGCAGGTCGCAAGGGAGTGAAGGTGCGACGCGGCGAGGGACAGGCTGATCTTGACGCCTTCTATCACCTGTATGAAATGACCAGCGAGCGCGACCAGTTCTTCATTCATAAAAAAGAGCATTACGCGGATGTGATGCGCTTATACAGTGAAGGAGACCATGCAGGGCTGTTCCTGGCAGAATATGAGGGAGAGGCTATCGCCGGAATTATAGTGCTATGGTTGGGGCGTTGGAGCTGGTATATGTATGGGGCATCCTCTAACGAACATCGTAACAAAATGCCCAATCACCTGTTACAGTGGAATGGTATGCAATGGGCAAAAGAGCATGACTGCTGGTACTACAATTTCCGTGGTATTCCTGATGTCCTGGAAGAGGGTCAGGAACTGTGGGGTGTGTATACCTTCAAGCAAGGTTTTGGAGGCGGTCCGCTGCGCTTCCTGGAGACACATGATCTGGTATATCAACCTTTGATCTATGGAGTCTACAGGCGATTGCTGGATGTGAAACGGTGGAGGGATGAGAGAAGGTGGAAGAAGAGCATGAAATCGACTGAGCAAAGCAAAAGTAGCCAGATGCCAACAAAGAGCACTGCTCCTACCTCATAGTCGAGATGCAGAGTGCCATCAGGGCGACCCATGGGTCGCCCTGATGGCACTCTGCATCTCGACTATGAGAATTCCCCTACTTTGCCCGCAACTCCTGCAAGGCCACCAACCGTTCCCGCGCAATTGGACTATCAGGATTGACCTTGGCAAGGTTCTTATACACGCGACTGGCTTGCTCATACTCACCGACCGTCTGATAGGTCTGGCCAAGCATATCATATGCCTCGTAGTTGCTACGGTCAATCGTAATCAACTGCTGAAGGGCTGCCACAGTTTCCTTGACCTGCTGAGTGTCAAAGTAGTGACGGGCGATGATGATCTGGTACTCTCCAGCTTCTTTGTTGAGCCCCCACTGCAAGCAGAAGCCAACCACCTCACGCAGAAGGCCCATATCATTGGGAGTCAACTCCGCAGCGCGACGAAGATTTGCCATGGCTTCCTCTGTATTGCCAAGCTCTGCATAGATGTTGCCAACGCGACGCAATGTTGCTCCCGCCTCCTCTATCTGGTTGCGACGCAGGTAGATATCAGCAAGCAGGCGCAGTTCTGCGATGCCTTCTTCTAACAGACCACGACTCATATAAATGTCTCCAAGCTCAGCATGGGCACGTGGGTCCTGTAGGGCCAGACGCACCATCTCATTCAGGACTTTGATCGCGCTGTCCGTCTGACGCTTGCTCCGATACTGGCGGACCAACTCGGTGTACTCTTGTAGGGTACCATCAACATCGCCCTGGCGAGCCGAAATCTCCGCCATTGCAGAGGTGACTTCATCTCGATGGGTAGTGGTCTGCTTCACCTGGCGCATGATCGCCTGCGCCTGCTCCTCTCTGCCAGCACGCCTATAGGCTTTTGCCAGCAACAGGGAGATCTCCACTTCGGGTGCTCGATGCTCTTCCCCTTCCTCGCGGGGACGTGCTGCCCAGGTGCCGGGATCAACGCTAGTCGGCGAGCGACGAACGCTTTGCAGAGCCTGTTCAAGCTGCTGAATCGCGGCTTCAGGCTTCCCTTGGGCAAGCAGACAATGCGCAGTACTGGTGCGAGCCATCACTTCATAGGAGCTATCACGCATTGCCAGGTGATAGGAGTCGATGGCTTTATCATAAGCGCCTGCCTGCTGATGGATCTGGCCAAGTGCAAAGTGGATATCAGCATTATTGGGATGAATATCGGCTGTCTGGAGATAGTCACGCACCACTGGCTCATAATTGCGCTGACCCTCGCCACGCAGTTGCCAGCGAATGCGGTTCAGCACTTCCAGGGTAGAAGCATGTCCAGAACCTGTGCCTGTAATCGTAGAGATATGCCAGCGCACCAGGGCAGTGATATTACGCGGGTCGACCTGTAACACTCGCTGATACTCTGCCACTGCTTGATGAGTTCGTCCTAACTTCTGCAAGGCCAGGGCATAGTTCAGGCGGGTTGGAACACTGGTTGGGCTTTCTTGCAATGCTTGCTCCAGTTCGGTAACGGCCCGATCCATGTAGCCAAGACGCAGGTAGGATTCTGCCGCCAGAGTGCGCTCATGCAGCAGGTCTTCCTTGTTCCCCTGAGAGGAGAGCAGGTTAATCAGGCGCATGCGATAAGTCAGGTTGTTCGGGTCCAGCTGGAGGATGCGCCGATAGGTGGCAATAGCATCATCAATGCGGCCATTGACGATGTAGGTATCGATCAAGATCGCATGTTTGGTAATCGCCTGCTCGACCTTACCCTGGCGAACGTAAATCTCGCAGAGCACCTGGTGAACGTCCAGATACTGCGGGGCCATATCGATCACCCGCAAGCATTCTTCAGTTGCTGGCGTCAGCAGCCCATGCTCAATATACTTCTGGATATCCTGCATGGACTGGATCACCTGCATGCGTACATTTTCTGGGAGAGAAGCAGTGCTTGCCAGAACCGCCTTTGCAACCCGTTGCAAGGCTTCGTCTTTCCCAACAGAACCGGCGATCAGGCTCAAAAGCTCCTCTGCACTCCCTTTTGTTCCTTTAGCTGGCGAACTTTGCTGAACAGGAATAAGCTGTTCAGGTGGGATCGAGGATGTCGATGGAACAGCAGATGGTTGTTCTGGCGGTGCAGCCTGTGTTGTTTGCTCTGTCGATACAGATGCTGGTACTGGAGCTGCTTGCACTGGCTCAGCGGGTGCAGGCGAAGCCGATACTACCGGAGCCGCTTGCTCCAGAGGACCAGAAGACGCTGGTTGCTGTTCAGGGGGAATGATGCGAGTTACATTCCCAGGTTTCGCATCTTCTGTAAGCCAGGATGAGGATGTTGATGGAGCTGGAGCAGCAGTCGGTGCAGGAGGCCGCACTGGTGCCCCTGGCGCGTCGGGTGGAACGGGATTCATCACCCTTGTTTCGCTTGCCGCGATGGCAGTGGCATCGAGATTGGCACCTGGTATCATGCGTTGCTCAATCGTAGGCTGATTGCTGATTGCAGTTTGCCCCATCTGCTCGGGTACTGGTGGCTGTGCAGATTGTGCTTGTGCCGGAGGCTGTGATGGATGTTTGTTGGCAATCTGAGTTTTATCTGCATCATTCAGAATGCCTGTCAACCAATCAGGCAGTTCTCCAAGAGAGCTGGCAGTTGCTGGCACTGGAGGCACTGGTGGTTGAGGTGGTTGGGCTGCCGGTGCATTTGGCATGCTGCCAACATTAAATGCCATGGTCGCAGCATTTGGAATGTTTGTGGAAGGCATGGGAGGCATGCCACCAGATTGTTGCATAAAGGCTGCCGTTTGCTCAGGTGGCAAAACGCGAGTAGTGCCAGCCTGCTGTTGAGGTACTTGAGGCTGCTGCATAGGAGGCATAGGAGTGATTGGTCGCGGTGGAACCGGGGCATTCTGAACCTGTTGGAGCATAAATTCAACCTGGGCAACTTTGTCACCCCAACCACGACTGCGCAAGAAGCCGAGCAAGGCATTATAGACTGTCAACGCCTGGTCTTGCTCACCCATGAGTCGATGTGATTCAGCTGCTTCCTGGCAGAGCTGGACCAGTTGATCTGACTCCTCAACCGTCAGGGCGTCGAGGTTCACACGGTCAACCGCTTCATCAAAATGCATTGAGGCTGTCCGCAAATCGCCACGAGCACGATAGCACTGCCCTAATGCATAGTAGCAGGAGAGTGCATAATCAGGATCATTCAACAGCATTTGAAACTGTTGGATCGCCTCATCCCAGCGCTGCTGCTCTTGGTAGAGCCAGCCCAGGAAGTAGCGAGCATCCGGTCGATCAAAGCCGCTCTCCAGGATTTGTTCACAGAGGTCGATAGCATCATTAAAACGACCCTGGGTCTGAAACGTTTGAGCCTGCCTCAGAACCCCTGTGACCTGGCTAGCAGTAATTCTTTTGCGAGGGGCTGATCCCGCTCCTCCACCGCCCATCTGACCTGCTGTAGGAAGAGCCGATCCTGGATTTCCTACCCCGCCAAAATTGCCTGCGCTACCCATGTTACCCATGATGCCAGTATTACCTCCGCTTGTGTTACCCGGTGCAACCGCCTCGGCTGCCGGACTATTTGTGAAAGTTAACGGATCGGAAGGTGCACCTGCTCTCGTTGGTGTACCCGGACCTGTGATTGTGCCTGCTGTTGAAAACGTTGCGCCTGCTCCTTGTGGAAGCGGGCCTGATGGCTGCATAATACGTGAGAGCAGCTGCTTTGCATTTGTGTTGTTAGTATCCGCACGCAACACCTCTTCACATTGCATACGTGCGGCTACCCGGTCATTGCGTTGCAGGTAACCTTGAGCAGCAGCCAGGCGCTCCGCAATCATCGAGGGGATATCTTTCTTCCCCAGGTAGTATATTGCCAGGCGCTCGTGAGGTTCAGGGTTGCCCGGAGACAACTGAACCGCCTTTTGCCACGCAGCCTCTGCCCGTGAGCCTTGACCGGCCTGCGAATACAAATCGGCAAGGTGAAGATAGGCTTTGTAGCCGTTCTCGCGTTGACCAAGGATGACATACAACTCGGCTGTTTTACTTAAAGCGATGACATTGCTCAGATCGCGCTTCAGAATGTATTCATACTCATCAAGTGCTTGCTGCCACTGCTTCGTTTGCATGTAGCAGAAACCTAGTCCGCCACGCGCCGCCGCATCTTCTGGGAACTCTGCCAATGCTCGCTGGTACTCTTGTGCTGCCTCCGTCCACTGGCTATCCCAACGGTAACGGTCTGCGGCACTCATCGCTGTGCTGAAGACTTGTCTGTTCCCAGCCATCAGAGATTCTTTTCCTCGTTTCAATCCATTTAATCCCGAAGTCGTGCTTCCAGCCACTCCGACCCACCTTTACTTAAGAGAAGTGGCCCGGTAGATGGAGCCAGTGACCCTTCAGAACAGTTAACAGCAGTCACCATTAGGTTACTACAAATTTGGCTCTGAACCTTCTTTTTTGGTACTAAAGTACCTTTCATAAATCATCCTAAAATTTGGCTCAAGCGGGGTTCTCAGGGGCAGCCGCCCCTGATCGGAGTTTAGGGCCCGCTTAGGGGCTAATCGCCCCTAAGAACCCCATCAGGAAATCATCCCCGGTAGTTGATGTATTGCAGTGCCACAGGGTAATCCTTTTGCTTGAGCAGGGCGATCACTGCCTGAAGTTCATCGCGGCTCTTGGCTGAGACGCGAATAGCATCACCTTGAATCTGAGGCCGCACCTTTGGATAGTTGTCACGAATATATTTACTGATCTCCTTCGCCAACTCCTGTGAGATACCCTGTTGCAACTGGATCACCTGGCGTACTTTGCCACCAGCAGCATTCTCCTCTTTGTCTGGCTTAAAAATCTTCAATGAAAGACCACGCCGTACTGCTTTCGTTTCGAGGATGTCACGCACATTTCTGAGGGTGAGCGAGCTATTGGTGACAATGGTGATATTGTCCTTATTATGAATAATCTCGGTTTTCGTGTCTTTCAAATCGAAGCGCGTTTGTACTTCTCGTCGGGTCTGGTCAATAGCATTGGTCAGTTCTTGCGCATCAAACTGCGATACTATATCAAATGAACACTCATTAGCCATAGAAATCCTCTCTTTTGCCTGTATCTGGTACTGAATGGCTACACAACATATGTGACGTAGGAGTCTGATTCTCGCTCGTGCTTCGCATATTGTTCGACCGGGCGCGAAGGATTTGAAAGGCGCTTCACCATCCCCCTATTACCTGCCCCCCAGGCAAGGTGGCGCGGCTCCACAGAAGCTTTCCGCTCAGGGCTCCTACACATCAGATATGAAACGTATCTGACGGAATATTATCCGATATTTTTTGTTGCATTGTAGCGCATTTTCATGGTATTCGCTACTTGTATCCACCAAGTAGGCAGGGCTATTTAAAGTTCTTTTTTTGCCACCTTCAGAGGCGAGGCGGAAGGAGTTTTGCGAGGACACCTCGCGCTCCGGCAAAGGGCTGCCGCCCTCTGCACTCCTGCTTGTGGCCGACTTGGAAATCGCCCTGCCAGATGGGGGTGTGATATGATGAGTAAGATCAATCTTGTAAGTTGAGGCTGAATATCTATGCCTGCAATCATATTTGATAGCAAACCTCTTGTCACACGTATGACTGAGGAACTGCAAAGCGAGGCCAAACAGTTTCGCAAACAACATCGCCGTTCAGCACGCCTGGCACAATTAATTGTCGGACATGATGCTGCTGCGGAGGTCTATAGTCGGCAACTAGTGAGAGCCTGTCGGACAATTGGCCTGGGTTGCGCGACACTGGCATATCCCTTTGAGATCGACGAGGAAGAGTTACGCACTGAAGTAGCCACGCTCAGTGATGACTCTAATACTGATGGTGTAGTTCTCCTCTTGCCACTCCCCGACCATATCCGGCAACGTGTTGTGACCGAGGTCTTGAGTCCTGAGAAGGATGTTGATGGGCTTGGCTCACGTAATGCCGGCAACTTGCTGCTTGGTTTTCCCAGTTTTATTCCCTCAACGGCAGATGTGGTGTTGACTGTACTCAAAGATAGAGGCATACCTATCGCAGGACGCCATGCAGTGGTTGTTGGACGCAGTAACATTGGAGGGAAACCAATAGCTCTAGTGCTGATGCGCGAAGATGCTACTGTGACAATCTGCCACTCGCATACACAAGACCTTGCCAGTATTACCAGGACGGCAGATATCCTGGTGGTGAGTACGGGACGGTCGGCCAGTATCACTGGTGACATGGTGAAACCTGGCGCGGTTGTTCTGGATGCAGGTATTAACGCAGTTAAAGGGAAAGTGGTCGGTGACGTGGACTTCGATGGTGTCAAAGAGGTGGCTTCGTTTCTTACACCTGTTCCTGGAGGTCTTGGCCCTCTCACTCACCTGATGCTGATTCGCCATACACTGATTGGGCCACAATAAGCTGCAGGAAGTTGAACCATCAAAAAAATTTGATCTCGTGAGATGAGTTAGTTATCAAAGTATAACATCGCTTGCTTGTTTCTCAACCACATCCCTACTCCTTCTCCACTTCTTTTTATCGCCTGGCTGGTAGAATGCTTGTTATAGATAGAAAGATAAGATATGAGGAGAACACTTTATGACTCTTAGCTCCGATAGAGATCCCATACAGAGCCTCTCTGAGGCAGATAAAATTGCCCATATCTCCACATTCCCACTAGATGGTCGGTTGGAGTCAACTGAGCAGATACGCCGTTTTGAATTGTTACGCCTGGCTTTCTTTGTGCTGAAGCTTCGCAGGCTTGAACATCACCTTGCTGATAGACAAACGGAAGAGGCAGCTACCGTGGAGCCCAATAGTGAACAAGAGTTTCGGCGTAATCTGCTGCGTCATGTGATTTTTCAACAGGTATTGACGCTTACCCGGCTTGATGCAAGGGAGCAGGCTTTGCAGATTATCGCCGCGTGCCGAAAATAACTGCTGAGCGACTCTGATTAGAAATGATGTTACTGCTGATGTGAGTCACAATACCTTCTTTATCAAGGGCACGGCGTAATTCTGATAAGTTGATATCGCTATTCACGGCGATAATGTATGGGCTGAGTCTGCGTAAGCCAAATGTTTGCAGCTTAGATGAGGTAGAGATTTCATCTGCCAGAGCTTCGTCGGATACTTCGATCAGGAAAACCTGCGAGATTGTCACCTTCTTATAGAGCTTTACCCAATCGCGCAAAGTATAGGCCACATTTTGTGGCACTTCTTTTTGACCGTAAGATTCCAGCACCTGGAGGATTTGCTCAATACTCATGTTCGCATCCATGCCTCGCAGGAGTGACTCGCGTGTTAAGGTCAGACGACTCACCACATCCACTTGATTCACCTGGGCAAAAGGCAACAAGCTATATAGCGTAGGCAAATCAGGTTGGAGCAACAACAACTCAAAGTTGGGTTGGATCACAAGTGAGCGGTTCCCATTCGACAGCGAAGAGACGGGACTGGAGGGAGGAGACACCACATTTGAGGAGAGGCTTGCAGCTCCCAACTCGGTAAGCATGAAAGCATCGGGATTGACTCGCTTTTCTGGTGCGGGCGGATCTGGTTGTTGATAACCCAGTGCCACAATTCCTAACTCATAAAGGGAGGAAGCGAGTAGTCCAATAAAGACTTCTCCATCGCAATTATTCCATTTTGTCTGCATTGCACCCGTCTTACGACGCTGGATTCCCCGGGCATTGTATTGTACCGGACGTAACACAAAAGAGTCCTGGTCCCAGATTGTTTGCAGCAGCGACTGTACACTATACCAGCGTCCAGGAACACAATCCTGTAGATATGGCTGGATCGCACTACGAGCTGCCATAGGATTCCAGGAGTATGGGTCCCATTGAGTAAAGTTAACCCCCAACACATCAAGCCAGCTAAAGCTCTTGGACCAGCATTGAAGGAGACGCCTGGTTTGCCCAACAAGACCAAGACGTGACCACTGCTCTAGTTGAGGGCCTGGCTCATAACGCTGTTTGATATCACCAAGCAGCGTTTTAGAGAGTTGTATAAGCCCAAGCTCCTTTGCTATACGGAATAGCATCTCCATATAGTCATCATCTTCACCTAGATAACGGATGCGAGGTTTGCCATGTAGCAAAGGTTGGATTCTGGTAGCGATACGTTTGGGGACTTTTCCTGCCTGGGTTGGCTCTATACTTTGCTGATACATTGCGCCGATGATAATTGCCAGGTCGTATAACACGAAAGGATGGGCCGGGCGTATCGCTTGTGGGGGAGAAACGAGAGAAAGCAGGCCAGTGGGTACTTCTTCAGGTTTAGGTCTGGCAGCAGCATTTTTCAGATTCGTGTACATCTCCTGCGGTACAAAGAGTACACGCTCATTCTCAGAGAACGTATCAAAGGCGAGGGCATAGTCCTCAAAGGTATGAAGGATTGTGAAAAGAGTGGCATCCTCATAACCAGTGTGCTTCCGTAGCGCCTGTATACTTACTCTGCCCCCCTGGTCACAAAGCCACTTGAAGAGTTCACGCGTCTCAGGAGTGAGTTGGTGCAAAATATCGGAACATACCTCCGGCTGTACTAACTCCTCCGCTATCATTGAACGGAGGTCGACATGAGCATTGAAGCTTTGCCAGTCTAAATTATAGCGGTCAGCAATCTGGTACAGTTCACCCTGATAGAGTGGTGCCAGAATCTTTTCAAGTGTCATCTTTGAACGGTCAGCTCCGGGTAAAAAGAGTTCTCGCCCGACTTTATACAAGGTATTGCTGTTCTCGGTGAAAGCAAATACCAGAGATACTTCTTCAACAGGCTGATTCTTATTGCCAAAGCCATATTCTGCCAACTGGTTTCCCCTCATCTTTACTTGTTCTTCTACCAGTAAGGCATGGGACTCAAGTTTGGTGAACGCTGTTTCACATTCTGATGTTGACAGTTGTGTTTTTTTCGGAATGCTATCGCGCCTTATCCCATAACGGTTTGGAGGACTAAGCACACGATAGAATACTATACGTTCGGTTGGGGAGAGATATTCCCATACAAAACGAGCCGCAATAGAATCGCGTCCGTACTGCAATAGCTTATCATAGAATTGTCTTGTGCCTTTTTGGGGTACATCACTCATTCCCCATAGACGGGCAATTTGCTCAAGTTGTTCTTTGGTACATTGTGCTAATACTTGTTGGAGTGTCTTCACTAATCTAAACCTCCCTCTCTATTGACTTCTCTCCGCATTTTTGGGGAGTGCAGAATTAAAAGAGAGTTTCGGAGGACACCCCCGATCCCCCAGTATGGGGCTTTGCCCCCGGCACCCCCATTCTCGAAGGACTCTCTTGATTCCGCACTAGGGTTCTGGCTGATACTGCTCCAGGTAGCGGATCACCTCTCGTGTCAACTGGCTGGGGG
>Ga0137385_10004582_pt1 | contig 12072 bp, 9 predicted proteins | sample SagtaG_FD_104921 | JGI IMG/M metagenome (GOLD analysis project Ga0137385, IMG submission 104921) | Vadose zone soil microbial communities from Sagehorn Ranch, Mendocino, California, USA - Sage2_R_80_16 metaG | ecosystem: Environmental > Terrestrial > Soil > Vadose zone | place: USA: California...
GCCGTCACGGGCTCCCCGTCCTGGAACTTGGCGCCCTTGCGCAGCACGAACTCGTAGCTGAGACCATCCGGGCTCTGCGACCACGACTGGGCGAGGGCGGCGCCCATGCGCTGCCCCGGAAGCGGGCGCACGAGGGCATCGTGCACCGCGTAGTAGACCATGAGAGGAAGCGCCGTCCCCGTGGCGTCCGCGGGATCGAAGAAGGCGGGGGTGAGCGAGACGTGCACGCCCCAGGTCATGGTCCCCTCCGCGGCCGGAGCCGGAGCGCTCCACGCGACGATGGCCAGGGCAAGCGCCGCGGCCACGCATCGGGGCAAGACCGCCATCATGCGCGTGCTTCTCGTTGTTCCATGGATCTCCGCGCCCGCTCAGCCCGCATCGGGATCGATGCCGTGCTCTTTGAGCTTCTTGCGCAGGGTGTTGCGGTTGATCCCGAGGAGCTGGGCGGCGCGGACCTGGTTGCCCTTGGTCTCGCGCATGACCGCGCGCAGGAGCGGCTTCTCCACCAGCCCCACCATGAGGCTGTGCAGGTTGGCCGAGGTGTGCCCGCGGAGCCCGCGGACGCACTCGACCATCTTCTTCTCGATGATCTCCTCCAGCGAGGCGTCCGCCTCCACGCCCGCGGCGGCCGAGACGGGCCCGATGGGCAGGTGCTCGGGCACGATCACGCCGCCCGAGGCCATGACCATGGCGCGCTGGATCACGTTCTCGAGCTCGCGGACATTGCCGGGCCACTCGTAGCCCGCCAGGCGGTCCATCGCCTCGGGGGCGATCACCCGCTCGCCCAGGGTCTCGGCGTACTTGGAGAGGAAGTGCTCGACGAGGAGCGGAATGTCTCCCCGTCGCTCGCGCAGCGAGGGCAGCGACAGGCTCACGACGTTCAACCGGTAGAAGAGATCCTCCCGGAAGCGGCCGGTCTTCATCATCGCTTCGAGGTCGCGGTGCGTGGCCGCGAGCACGCGCACGTCCATGCGGATCAGCTCGTGGCCACCCACGCGCTCGAAGGCCCGCTCCTGCAGCGCGCGCAAGAGCTTGACCTGCAGCTCGGGCGGCATGTCGCCGATCTCGTCGAAGAAGACGCTGCCCCCGTGGGCCAGCTCGAGCTTGCCGAGCCGGCGCTCCTTGGCATCCGTGAAGGCGCCCTTCTCGTGGCCGAAGAGCTCGGACTCGAGCAGGGTGGCCGGGATGGCCGCGGCGGAAATGCCCACGAAGGGACGGCCGGCGCGGCGGCTGTAGTGGTGCAGGGCCCGCGCCACCACTTCCTTGCCCGTCCCGGACTCGCCGCGGAGGAGCACGCTGACGTCGCTCGCGGCCACGCGCCCGATGGTCTTGTAGACCTCCTGCATGGTCGGGTGCCGCCCCACGAGGGCGCCGAACTCCCAGACCTCCTTGAGCCCCGTCTTGAGCGAGGTGACTTCCTGCGAGAGCCTGCGCGCCGTCAGCGCGCGCTCGGCGAGCAGGAGCGCCTCGTCGAGGTCGAAGGGCTTGGCGAGGTAGTCGTAGGCGCCCTGCTGCATGGCCTGGATGGCCGTCTCCACCGTGCCGTGGGCGGTCATGATCACCACCTGGGCATCGGGGCGCTTCCCGCGGATGCGGCCGAGGAGGGTCAGCCCGTCGATGCCGGGCATGCGGATGTCGAGGAGGATCAGATCGAAAGGCTGCTCCTCGGCCTCCCGAAGCGCGGTGGTGCCGTCCTTGACGGCCGTGACCTGGTAGCCGGCGCCGCGAAAGCCCTTCTCGAGGACCCAGCGGAGTCCGTCTTCGTCGTCGGCGATGAGGATGCGCCCATCTGCCATGCTGGCCATCCTATCGCGCGATGGGCAGGAAGCAGGACATCGCCGTCCCGCGTCCCGGCTCGCTCGTGACCTGGATGGCGCCCCCGTGCTCGTCGACGATGCGATGGCAGAGGGCCAGCCCCAGTCCCAGGCCGCGCTCCTTGGTCGTGAAGAAGGGCGTGAAGAGCTTGGCCCGCGTCTCCTCGGAAATGCCTGCGCCCTCGTCGGCGATCTGGATCTCCGCCATGCTCCGCTGTCCCTGGCCGAGATCCACCTTGGCGAAGAGCGGGTTCATGCTCAGCCGCGTGACGAGGGTCAACCGGCCGCCGCCCGGCATGGCCTCGATGGCATTGCGCACCAGGTTGTGGAAGACCTGCATGATGCGGTCCTCGTCGGCCAGGATAGGGGGCAGGCTCGGGTCGTAGCGCCGCACGAAGGTGATGCGGCGCGAGGCCGCCTCTTCTTCCAGGAGCAGGGCCACGCGCTCGAGGAGCTGATGGACGTTGAGGGGCACGACGCGGAGGGTGACGGGGCGCCCGACGTCCAGCAGCATCTCGATGATGCTGTTGACGCGAGTCACCTCTTTCAAGAGCACGGACGTGTACTCGCCCCACCGCGCCTCGTCGCCCAGCTCGCGCTGCATGAGCTGCGCGGCGCCGCGGATGGCCGAGAGCGGGTTGCGGATCTCGTGGGCGAGCCCTATGGCCATCTGCCCCGCCGCGGCCAGAGTCTCCCCGCGGCGGACCTCGGCCTCGAGCTGGCGCAGGCGCGAGATGTCGCGCACCACCGCCACCGCCGAGGTGACGGCGCCGCTGCGTCCGGCGAGCGGCGCCGTGACCACGCTCACGTGCACGGGACGGCCGTCGAGCCCCTCGACGACGGCGGAGGACTCGGACCGGCTCTCGCCGGTGGCCAGCGTGTCGGTCAGGTGGCGCACGAGGGATGTCTCGGGGGCAAAGACTTCCTTGAGGGTGCGGCCGAGCACGCGCCGGGCGGAGCGGCCCAGCAGGTCCTCGGCCGCGGGATTCCACAGGATGACGCGCAGCTCGGTGTCCACGCCCACGAGGGCATCCGGCAGCCCGCTCACCAGCCCCTCGTAGTCGAGCGGATGGCCCATCATCAGGCAAGCGCCAGGTCGGGCACGGCGTTCAGGGTCAGGGGCGCGCGCTCGCCCGCCTCGAGCCGATCGTGACCGGCGGCGGCGATCATGGCCGCATTGTCCGTGCAGAGCCGCCGGGAGGGGACGAAGAGCTCCCAGCCGCGCTCGCTGCACTCGCCCGCGAGCGCCTCGCGCAGGGCCGTGTTGGCGGCGACCCCACCCGTCAAGACGACCCGACGGACGCCGAGCGAGAGCCCCGCGCGCACGGTCTTGCGCACCAGCATCTTGACGACGGTGGCCTGGAACGAGGCCGCGACGTCGGCCACGTGCGCCGGGGAGAGGGCGCCGGCGCGCCGCACGTGCAGCGACACCGCCGTCTTGATCCCGCTGAAGGAGAAGTCCGGCGCGCCGTCGGTCATCTGCGCGGTGGGGAGCCGGAGGGCGGCGGGATTTCCCTCGCGCGCGATGCGCTCGATGGCGGGCCCGCCCGGATAGCCGAGGCCCAGGAGCTTGGCGACCTTGTCGAAGGCCTCGCCCGCGGCATCGTCGCGCGTGCGGCCGATGCGCGCGTAGCCCCGCGGCTCTCTCGCCAGGTAGAGGGCGGTGTGGCCGCCCGAGACCACGAGGGCGAGAAAGGGGTAGTCGGGCGGGTTTCCCTCCAGGAACGCGGCGTAGATGTGACCTTCGAGATGATTGACGCCGCAGAGGGGAGCGCCGTGCACCCAGGCGAGCGCCTTGGCGGCCTGCACGCCGACGAGGAGCGAGCCCACGAGCCCCGGCCCCTGGGTCACCGCGATCCCGTCGAGGTCACGGAGGGTCATGCCCGCCTCGGCGAGGGCCTGGCGGATCACGGGCACGATCACCTCGAGGTGTCGGCGCGAGGCGAGCTCCGGCACCACGCCGCCGTAGGGCGCGTGGACGTCGTCCTGAGAGGCGACGACGCTCCCCAGCACCTTGCGCCCGCCGTCGAGGACGGCGGCCGCCGTCTCGTCGCACGACGTCTCGATACCGAGCACGATCATGACTTACTGAGTCCTCATTTCCTCAGCTCGAAAGTCACCTACTTGGCCAGGTGCGATACCGGCACGAGGCGGATGCCTCGCGCCTCCCAGCGCGGGAGGTACTCGCGCAGCAGACGCGCCGTCAGCGGATGCCCGTGGGCGATCACGATGACCTCGCCCCGGCGCTCCGCCCACCAGGCAACCTCGTCCCAGCGCACCCGATCGCCCGCCTCCCCCGCGCTGTGGTCGATAATGATCTGCCGCCGGCCCGCGCGTAGCCCCGCGGCCTTGGCCTCGTCGTAGGCCACGGACAGATTGCTCGTCAGCCCGTCGACCATGAAGAGCCGTCGTCCCGCCAGCACCTCCACCACCGTGCGCATGCGCGCCCGGTCCTCGGTCATCCGCGATCCCATGTGGTTGGTGACTCCCACGGCGCCGGGCACGCTGGCCAGGTGCGCCCCCACCTGACGCTGGAGCTCCTGCGGGCTCATGGCCATCAGGAGCGAGCCGGGACCGGGATCGACCTCGGGATAGCGGTACGGCTCCATGGGCAGGTCGAGGAGGACTTCCATCCCCGCCTGGGCCGCTTCTCGGGCCGTCCACTCCGAGAGGGGCAGGCCCGGCAGCACGGCCACGGTCAGGGGCCGCCTGACGTCACGGAGCGGATCGAAGACGTCTCGACGCGCCCCCAGATCGTCCACGATGACGGCGACGCGCGGTGACCCCGTCGGCACGGGCGGCGCCGGCTGTGGCGTGGCGGTGCTCGCCGTGGCGCCCGTGGCGCGGCGCGGCTGAGGCCCTGGCGCCACCGAGCGCGTCGGGGAGGAGCTCCACGGCAGACCGAAGAGGCTGGCTTCCCCTCGCCGCGCCTGCCACTGGTCGAGGCCAACCACGGCCACGAGCAGGACGACGATGAGCCCGGCGAGAGCCGTCCAGACTCGCGCCGGCATGCCGCCCCGTCAGCGGACCGAAACCTGCGGCGTCGACGGCGGGCCCGCCGGGCGCGTGGTCTTGTCCATGATCTTCATGGCCTTGAGCAGATCGATGGCGCGCTGCAGCTGGGGATCGCGCTTGAGCTGATCCTGGAGCCGCGCCTGCTCGTCGAGAATTGGCGGCGGCGGCTGCTCGCCCGCGGCGGGCTTGGGCATCTCGACGACGATGTCCGGCGTGATCCCCTTGCCGTGGATGGAGCGTCCCTTGGGCGTGAAGTACTTGGCCGTGGTCAGCCGCAGGCCCGAGCCGTCGGAGAGGGGGATGATGGTCTGGACGGAGCCCTTGCCGAAGCTCTGCGTCCCCAGCACGACGGCGCGCCCCCAGTCCTGGAGCGCGCCCGCCACGATCTCGGAGGCGGAGGCGCTGCCCTGGTTGACGAGAACGATGATGGGGAAATCGCTCCAGGTGCGCTTGCCGCTGGCCTGGAAGCGCATGTTCTGGTTGCGGACGCGCCCTTCCGTGTACACCACGAGCTTGCCCGACTCGAGGAACTTCTCCGACACCTCGACGGAGGAGGTGAGCAGGCCGCCCGGATTGTTGCGGAGATCGAGGACGAGACCCTGGATCTTCTTGCCCTTGTTGTACTTCTCGAGAGCGGTCTCGACATCCTGGCCCGTCTTCTCCTGGAACTGGCGCAGGCGGATGTACTCGATGCCCGGCTCGAGCTCGCCGCTCTTGACGGACTGCACCTGGATCAGCTCGCGCGTGATCGAGTAGTCCTTGGGCTCGTTCAAGCCCTCGCGGATGATGCTGATGACGATCTTGCTCCCGGGCTTGCCGCGCATCCGCTTGACGGCGTCGGAGAGCTGCATGTCCTTGGTCGACATGCCCTCGATCTTGACGATCCGGTCCCCCGGCAGAATGCCCGCGCGGAAGGCCGGCGTGCCCTCGATGGGCGTCACCACGGTGAGGATGTCGTCCTTGAGGGTGATCTCGATGCCCAGGCCCCCGAACTGACCCGTCGTCTCCACGCCCATCTCCCGGTACATGTCGGGATCGAGGAAGGAGGAATGCGCGTCGAGGCCGCGCAGGGTGCCCTTGATGGCGCTGTACACGAGGTCCTTGGGCGGCACCTCGTCGACGTACTGGCTCTGGATGATCGAGAGCACCTCGGTGAAGAGGCGGAGATTCTCGTACGTGGCGGCCTGATCGTTGCTCTTGCTCGCCACCCCGCCGCCGAGGGACAGGGTGAGGAGGAGCAAGAGGGCCGAGATCATCAACGCCTTCTTCACGTGACGCAGGGTGCTCATCGTGGTCTCCTTGGTCCAGTCCCGAGTTCGATTCGCGCGGCGCCTCAGCCGCGCGGTTTGAGCCATTGAGCGGGGTCCTGGGGACGCCCCTGGTAGCGCACCTCGAAATAGAGGCGCGGCCCCTGCAGCGAGCCCGTATCCCCCACCGTCCCGATCACCTGTCCCTGCTTGATATCGTCGCCCTCGGCCACTTTCATGTCGGCCATGTGCGCGTACAGCGTGTAGTACTCGTTGCCGTGATCGACGATCACGAGGTTGCCGTACCCCCGGAACCAGCCCGTGTAGAGCACGTGGCCCGCGTACACCGCGTGCACGCTCGAGCCCTCGGCCGCGTCGATGTCGATCCCGTTACGGAACGTCTTCGTCCCGAACCGCGGATTGACTCGCGCGCCGTACTCCTCGACCACCCGGCCCTCGGCCGGCCAGGCGAGACGACCGCGCATCGCCCCCAACCCGACTCCCGGCGTGCTCTCGCCGGGCATGGCCTTCGGCGGTTTTACCGAGGGTGGCGGAATCTTGGCCACCCGTCGCTTCTCCTGCAGGTCCCGGATGAAGGCCTCGAGGCGACGCGTCGCCTCGCTGAGCTCCCCCACCATGCGATCGTGATAGACCCGTTCGTCTTTGACCCGGGCCAGGATGACCCGCCGCTTGGCCGCCTCGCGGTCGGCCTCGGCGCGCTCCTCTTCCGCCTGGGCCCTGACCGTGGAGAGCTCTCGACGACTGAGCTCGAGGCGCGCCTTCCGGTCGGCCAGACCCTCAGAGGTGACACGATACTCTCGAATCATCCGCGCGTCCACCGTGGCGAGCGTGGTCAGGTGGCGCAGGCGGACGGACTGGGCCACGGGATCGTCGCCCGAGAGCAGGAGGGGGAGCGCGCCGCCTTGCGCCTGCAGGCGGTACATGGCCCGGAGTCGCTGGCCGAGCCCGTCTTCCTGTCCCGCCCGCTGGATCTCGAGTCGCGCGATGTCGCGCTGGAGGTCGCCGATCTCCGTCTGCGCCCGCTTGACGCGCGCGTCGAGGGCCGCCACCTGACGACGCTTGTCCGTGAGGCGCTTGTCGATGGCCTCCAGCTCGGTCAGGAGCGAGGCCTCGCGCTTGCGCGCGTCGGCGGCCTTGGCGCGCTCTTCCTTGAGCCGCTTCTGGGTCTGCTGGAGCGTGCGCTCCTTCTCACCGAGGTCGGCGGCGTCTTTCTTCGTCTGCGCTCCCGCGGCGGACGCGGCGGCGAGCAGCAGCGCCGTGCCGATGATGCCCGCGCGCGTGAGACGGCTCATGCCGTGGCCCGGCCCCGCGCGAGAAGCCCGCCCAGGGCGCCCAGCACCGCCCCGCCCGCGATGAGGAGCAGGATCTGCGGCAGCGAGAGAAAGACGGCGCGAGCGAGACCAAGGGTCAGGTTCAGGAGCGGCTCGAGACGCGGGGCGGCCACGGCGTAGGCGGTCTCGAGCAGGGCCAGGGCCACCACCGCCCCGAGGAGCCCCTGGACCATGCCCTGGAGCAGCTGGGGCAGCCGGACGACCGCCTCGCTCGCTCCGACCAGGCGCATGATCTCCGTCTCCGCGCGCCGCACGTGCAAGACGAGGGTGGTCGCCGTGGTCACGGTCAGGATGGCCGCGAGGGCGAGCACGGCCCCCACGCCGAGCCCCACGATCTCGAAGAGCCGCTGCCACCGGGCGAGGCCCTCGACCCACTCCGCGCCGCCCTGGACGTCCTCGACCTCGGGCAAGGCGCTGAGACGCGCCGTCAGCTCCCGCGTCGCCTGCGGCGTGGTCGCGTCCTCTTCGGGCGTCACCTCGATGGAGGCGGGCAGCGGATTGCGCGGCAGCTGCTCGAGGACACCCGCTTGCGCCCCGAGGGATTGCCGCAGGGACTGGAGGGCCTGGCTCTTGGAGACGTAGCGTACTCGCTGGACGCCGGGGAGACCTTCCACTCGCCGCGTGAGATCGGCGAGTGCCCCGCCCGTGGGCTCTTCACGGAGGAACACGACCACGCGCACGCGGTCGCGCCACTGACTCACCGCCCGACCCAGGTTGAGCGAGAGGAGCCAGAAGCCGCCGAGGGCCGTGAGGGAGAGCGTGATGAGCAGGATGGCGCTCACCCCGACCCGCCCCGCCCGCCGCAGATCCACCAGCGCCTCGCTCACGATGAAGCTGAGCACAGGGCTACCCTTCGTCCTTCAGCAAGACGCCGCCGCCCAGCTTGAGCGTGCGGCGCTTGAGCTGGGTGGCGAGGCGGGCTTGATGGGTGGCCAGGAGCACGGTGGTGCCGCGGCTGCCGATGTCCTTGATGAGGTCGAGGATCTCTCCCGCCATGGCCTCGTCGAGATTGCCCGTGGGCTCGTCCGCGAGGAGAAGCGCGGGCGACTTGACGATGGCGCGGGCCAGGGCCGCCCGCTGGGCCTCGCCCTGCGAGAGCTGCGCCGGATACGCCTGCGCTTTTGAAGAGAGCCCCACCGCCTTGAGGGCCTGGAAGGCCTTCGGGGTGATCTCGCGTCGGGGCGTCCCGAGCACGCGGAGCACGAAGGCGATGTTCTCGAAGACGGTCCGGCCGGAGAGGAGCTTGGCGTCCTGGAAGACGATGCCGAGCGAGCGCCGGAGACGGGGTACGTCCGAGCGGCGCAGGGCCCTGACGTCGAACCCCGCGACCTCGATCTCGCCCTCGGTGGCCTGCTCGTCGGCATAGAGGAGACGGAGGAGGGTGGTCTTGCCCGCCCCGCTCGCCCCGCTCAGGACGACGAACTCGCCCTTCTCGACACTGAACGAGATGTCGCTCAGGGCGGGCAGCCTCATCGGCCCGCTTTCGAAGACTTTACAGACGTGGTGGAGCCGGATCATGGGCTCCGCCCATTCTATCTAACCCTTCAGACTTTCGGTAGTTTCTCGTCCAGGAGAGAGTTCACGACGGTCGGACTGGCCTTGCCCGCCGTGGCCTTCATCACCTGCCCGACCAGGAAGCCGCGCGCGGCCTTCTTGCCACCCTTCCAGTCGAGGACGACCTTGGGGTGCTGCGCGAGGACCTCGTCGACCACGGCCGAGAGCTCGCCCGCGTCGGCGACCTGGGTCAGCCCTTCGCGATCGACGATGGCCCGGGCGTCTTCCCCGGAGCGGTACATCTTCTCGAAGACGTCCTTGGCGATCCTGCCGCTGATGGTGCCGTCCTCGATGAGAGTGATGAGACCCGCCAGGTTCGCCGGAGGGATCGGGCATGCCGCGAGGGCGCGCTCGTCGTCACCCGCCAGCTCGCGGAGGAGCTCGTTGAGCACCCAGTTCGCGGCGACCTTGGGCTTGCCGCAGGCCTGCACGGTCGCCTCGAAATAGTCTCCGAGGGCGCGGCTGCCCGTCAGGAGATCGGCGTCATAGGCGCCGAGCCCGTACGCCTCCATGAAGCGCGCGCGGCGGGCCGCGGGCAGCTCGGGCAGCGTCGCGCCAACGCGCTCGATCCATGCCGGCTCGACGTCGAGAGGCGGCAGGTCCGGCTCCGGGAAGTATCGATAGTCGTGCGCGAACTCCTTCGAGCGCATGGAGACGGTCCGGCCCTTGTCGGGATCCCAGAGCCGCGTCTCTTGCACGATCCGCTCCCCCGTCTCGAGCGCGCGCGCCTGCCTCGTGATCTCGTACTCGAGGGCGTGCTGGACGTTCCGGAACGAGTTCATGTTCTTGATCTCGACCTTGGTGCCGTACTCCACAGCCCCGCGAGGCCGCAGCGAGATGTTCGCGTCGCAGCGGAGCGAGCCCTCCTCCATGTTGCCGTCGCAGACGCCGAGGTAGACGACGATGGCGCGCAGCGATCTCAGGTAGGCCGCCGCCTCCTCGGGAGTGCGCATGTCGGGCAGCGAGACGATCTCCATGAGGGGCACGCCCGCGCGATTGAAATCCACCTGGCTCGATGGCGCCGTCTCCAGGCTCCCTTCGTGGACGAGCTTGCCCACGTCCTCCTCGAGGTGGAGCCGCTGGATGCCGATGGCGCGCGACACGCCGCCCACCTCGACCTCGAGGCGGCCGTGCTCGGCCAGCGGCTCCTCGTACTGGCTGATCTGATAGTTCTTCGGCATGTCGGGGTAGTAGTAGTGCTTGCGGGCGAAGCGATTGTCCGCGTTCACCGAGCACTGCAGGGCGAGCGCCGTCTTGATGCCGTACTCGATGGCCCGCCGGTTGATGACGGGCAGCGTCCCCGGCATGCCCTGGCAGACGGGACAGGTCTGGGTGTTGGGAGGCGCCCCGAAGGCCGTCGAGCAGCCGCAGAACATCTTGGTCCGCGTCCGGAGTTGGGCGTGGACCTCGAGGCCGATGACGGTCTCGTAGTCCTGGGTCACGGGGTGAGCTCCGGCTTTCTCTCGTGCCACGCCGTCGCGGCCTCGTAGGCGCGCGCGACGCGAAGCACGGTCGCCTCGTCGAAGGCCTTCCCGATGATCTGGAGTCCGACGGGCAGTCCCGTCTGGGTGAAGCCCCCGGGAATCGACACGCCCGGCAGCCCGGCGAGGTTGACGGGAATGGTAAAGACGTCGTTCAGGTACATCTGGAGTGGGTCTTCCCGCTCGCCCATCTTGAAGGCCACCCCCGGCGTGGTCGGAGCCACGATCACGTCCACCCGCTCGAAGGCTCGCTGGAAATCGCGCTGCACGAGAGTCCGCACCCGGAGCGCCTTGCCGTAGTAGGCGTCGTAGTAGCCGGCGGACAGCGCGTAGGTGCCGAGCATGACGCGCCGCTTGACCTCGGCGCCGAAGCCCGCGCCGCGCGTCCGGCTGTACATGTCGATGAGGTCGCGCGCTCCCGGCACGCGCAGCCCGTACTTGACGCCGTCGTAACGCGCGAGGTTGGAGGAGGCCTCGGCAGGGGCGATGACATAGTACGCGGCCAGGCCGTACTCCGTGTGAGGCAGCGAGACACTTTGCGACTCTGCCCCCAGACCTCTCAATGTCTCGACGGCCGCGCGCACGGCCGCCTCCACTTCGGGGTCGAGGCCCTCGATGAAATACTCGGCGGGAATCCCGATGCGTAGCCCCTTCACGCCCCCCTCCAGCTCCGCCGAGTAGTCTGGCACGCCCACGTCCACCGAGGTCGAGTCCATCGGATCGTGCCCCGCGATGGCCTGGAGCACGAGGGCGGCGTCCCGGACGTCCTTGCCGAAGGGGCCGACCTGGTCGAGCGAGGACGCGAAGGCGACGAGACCGTAGCGGGACACGCGCCCGTACGTCGGCTTGAGGCCGACCCGGCCGCAGAAGGCGGCGGGCTGGCGAATGGAGCCGCCGGTGTCGGTGCCGAGCGTGGCGGCGGCGAGATCCGCGGCGACGGCCGCGGCGGCGCCGCCCGAGGAGCCGCCGGGCACCCGGGCGAGGTCCCAGGGATTCCGGGTGGTGAAGAAGGCGGAGTTCTCGGTGGAGGAGCCCATGGCGAACTCGTCCATGTTGAGCTTGCCCAGGATCACCGCGCCCGCGTCCAGGAGCTTGGTCACCACCGTGGCGTCATAGGGGGGCACGAAGTTCTCGAGGATCCTGGAGCTGCAGGTGGTCCGGATCCCGCGCGTGCACAGGACGTCCTTGATGGCGAGCGGAATGCCGTCGAGCAGACCGAGGGGCCGGCCCGACTGGAAGCGCGCGTCGGCGGCGGCGGCCTGGGCGAGGGCCCGATCGGCGGTCACCGTCATGTAGGCCTTGATCTTGGGATCGAGGGCCGTGATCCGGTCGAGGTAGGCGCGCGCGGCCTGCGTCGGCGTGGCTTCCTTTCGACGGAACCGCCCGGCCAATTCGTGAACGGAGAGCCCGGTCAGCATCGTCTACTCTTCGATGATCTTGGGCACGCGGAAGAGATCGCCCGCGGGATCAGGGGCATTGGCGAGCATGTCTTCGCGTGGGCAGGAGGGCGTCGGCTCGTCCTCGCGCATCACGTTGGTCATGGGCACGGCGCGCGAGGTCGGGGGCACGCCCTCGGTGTCCACGGCGCGGAGCTTGTCGATGTAGGTCA
>Ga0137385_10004583_pt1 | contig 12072 bp, 9 predicted proteins | sample SagtaG_FD_104921 | JGI IMG/M metagenome (GOLD analysis project Ga0137385, IMG submission 104921) | Vadose zone soil microbial communities from Sagehorn Ranch, Mendocino, California, USA - Sage2_R_80_16 metaG | ecosystem: Environmental > Terrestrial > Soil > Vadose zone | place: USA: California...
AAGGGGAACTAAGATGCCCGTGCCTCTTGCCCCCGCAAGGGCGAGAGGCGAACGAGTGATTTACCGGTGCCTGACCGGAACCGCTATGACGCGCGTCACGTGCGCGCCGTTTCGCGGCGCGAATGTCCAATGTCCAACCGCAGAACGATTAATAAGGAAGGCAGCGCGGACTGCCCAACCACGGATGTTCGGTGGCCACCACACGGTCGGGGGGGCGAAACGGGGGCGATGCCGCCGGCTCACGCTACGCTTTGCAGCATCTGACGCATCTTGCGCGCCAGGTCCTCGATCTGCTTGAGCCCGGCCAGCGTCTCCTCGTCGTACTTCTCGGGCGCGAGGAGCAATAGCTGGGTCTCGGCGAGAATCGCCGATAGTGGGTTGGAGAGGTCGTGCCGCAGCGTGGCCAGCGCCTTCGGATCGGTCATTTACAGCAATGAGCGGTACAGATCCCGCAGGTGGTGATCCCGCAGGTCTCGCACCGATTGCCACAAATCCTGCTCCGTGCCGGCGCAGAAGATTTCCGCGCTCGAGCGCTCCGCCTCCGTGCCCTCGGCACCGAACAGGATGCGGCCACGCCAGACACCGTCTTCGGTGCGACGCAGGGTGAGTCGAATGTCTATGGGTTGTCCGTCAAAGCGAATCGGGGGCAGGTCGTGGACGACCGTATCGGTTGCAGCACCTGGTGTGTATCGGGCAGGTTGTGCCGGCATGCCGATCCAGGGGCTGGTTTGAAACAACATTATAAACGGCTATGAGTTACGCAATAGAGCTATCGGCTATGGGCTATCGGCTATCGGGTACCGGCGGCGACACCCGACACGGGGTAGCCGATACCCGATAGCCGATTGCCACTAGACGATCGCTGCTCTTGCGGGTGGACCTACCGGGCGTAGTATAGCCTGTACACCAAGCTGTATACAGTAATTGCATCATCTTCGGGCTCCAGTGCGACCTCACCTGTTTCGGAGCACCGCCTATGCCACGAGTGATTGCGTCGAATCCCCGTCCCCGGCTCGACAGGATGCTGGTGCTGACTGCGCTGGCGCTCTTCGCGCTGCCCGTCTCCACCGCGGCGCAGACCGGCTCGGTCAGCGGCGTCATCAGCGACTCCCTGAGCGGGCAGCCCGTGAGCGACGCTCTGGTTCGGGTCGATGGAACGTCCATCGCTTCCCGGACCGGACCCCGGGGACGGTTCGCACTGGCCGGACTGAGCGGCACGACGGTGACCCTGATCGTCACGCGCATCGGATACCAGCCGGTCACGCGGACGGCGACGGTTGGCGAAAGCGAGGTGGCGATCCAGTTGAGCCGGACCGCCCTGCGGCTGGACGAACTGGTCGTGACGGGCCAGGCGGGCAACACCCAAATCCGGGCGCTCGGCAACGCGGTTGGGGTCCTCGACATGACCAACGCGCAGCGCATGGCTCCCAGCAAGACAGTGCAGGAAGCGCTCTCGACCGCCGTGCCGGGCCTGCAAATCCAGCGCGCCAGCGGCCAGTTGGGGACCGGAGGCGTCACGCGAATTCGTGGTGTGAGTTCCCTGAGCCTGAGCTCGGAGCCGATCATTTTCATCGACGGGGTCCGAGCCGACAATTCGCCCGGCTCCAACAGCGTTGGATTCAGCGGCGGTGGTGATACTCCGTCTCGCATCAACGACGTCGATGCAGACGACATCGAGTCGATTCAAGTCCTCAAGGGTCCTTCCGCGGCCACGCTCTACGGCACAGAGGCCTCGAATGGGGTCATTCAGATCATCACCAGGCGCGGCACGGCGGGTCCCCCGGCCTGGTCCGCAGAGCTGCGCGCCGGAGCCAACTGGCTCCCAAGTCCGGAGAAGCTCTATGAGGGCATCTACTATCGGGATACCCTCGGCGTCGTGCAGCATCTCAACTTGATCGAGAATGACGAACGCCGCGGATTCGGGTCGCCCTTTTCCACCGGCAAGCCCGTCGGCGGCACGATGGCCGTGCAAGGGGGAACCGACGCGATCCGCTACTTCTTCAGCGGCAGCTACGACCGCGACGAAGGCATTGTGAGCTACAACTGGCAAAACAAGCTCACGGGCACGGCCAACCTAAGCTATTTCTCGGGCGACAGATTCAAGGTCGATCTGAGTCTCGGATACACGAGGTCGAAGACTCGGGCGGGATCCGCGACGCAGCCGATGACGACGTCGCTCATCTGGGCCTGCCCGAACAATTCCTGCATCTATCCGGGGGTGGGGCCCAACGATGCTGGGCGCGGCTACCTGGCGGGCGTGACGCCGGAAACCTTCAAAGAGATCGAAGGTCTGGACAACATCGACCGGACCCGGCTGGGGATTACGTTCACGCATCGGCCGAACCGCTGGCTCAATCACCGCTTCACGTTGGGCGGCGACTTCACGAACGACGCGTCGTCGCTCTACTTCCCGCTCGGCACCAATGCCGTGTTCGGCATTCCCGAGGGCGCGAAGTTTGTCGCGGACGATCGTTCCTCCTTCGTGACGGCTGACTACTCGGCGACCGTCACGGCGAGTCTGGGCGGAAGCCTGGCGTCACAGAGCTCAGCTGGTGTGCAGTACTATCAAAAGAAGTTCACCCAGATCTCCGGCTCCGGCAGGGCCTTCCCGATCCGCGGCGTCAACACGGTCAGTGGCGGCGGCGTGCGACAGGGATTCGAAAACCCGGACTACAACCTCGAAAACAAAACTCTCGGCGTCTACGTGCAGGAGCAGTTGGCGTTGCACGACCGTCTCTTCGTGACCGGCGCGCTCCGGGGGGACGACAACAGCGCGTTCGGCGTCAACTACGACTTCGTGGTCTACCCCAAGGTCAGCCTGTCCTGGGTGCTTTCCGACGAACCGTTCTTTCACCGCAGTGCGCTGTTTTCGGCGCTGAAGCTGCGCGGGGCGTGGGGCAAGGCGGGCCAGCAGCCCAACGCGTTCGCCGCGGTGCAGACGTACGGGCCGTCGGTGGGATCGGGAGGCACGCCCACGGTCACGCCGCTCAACATCGGCAATCCCAATCTCAAGCCGGAGGTGACGCGCGAGATCGAAGCCGGCTTGGACGTCAGTCTGTTCAGCAATCGCATGTCCGTCGAAGTGACCTACTACAACAAGGTCACCAGGGACGGCATCTTCGCGGCGCCGAACTCCCCCTCGAGCGGCTTTCCCGGCAAACAGTTCATCAACATTGGCCAGTTCACGAATCGGGGCTTCGAGCTCGCGCTCCAGGGCTCCCCGATCGCTCGTGGCGACGTGCGGGTCACTCTCCGGGGCACGCTGGCAACCAACCGAAACCGGATCAACGTGCTGGGCCAGGACACGCCGATCCCGAATACCGGCGTGGGGCAGTTGACCGGGGCCTACAACGCCGCCGGCTACCCCATGGGCTCATTCTTTTACAAGCGCATCGTGAGCGCGACGCTGACCTCGCCGGGTGTGGTGACCAACATCATGTGCGAGGGCGGTGCCGACTTCAGCCGGGGCGACGGCAGCGTCGTCCCGTGCGCCACCGCGCCGCTGCTGTACTTCGGCAGCCCGATCCCGACCTGGCTCAGCGCGCTGAGCGCCGATGTCTCGTGGAAGCGCTGGAGACTGGGGGGCATCGCCGAGTTCCAGGGCGGGCATGTCGTGGACGACGGCAACGTCGGGGCCGCACATGTGTTCTTCAATGATTCCCGGGCCGCGGTCGAGGGGACGGATCCGATCGCTGTCGCCCATATCGCCACCGGGAACTTCGGCGCGGCCGGATTGATGAAAGCCGGCTTCGGCAAAATCCGGAATGTCTCGCTGACCTATGAGGTCCCCGACCGGTGGGCCGGGGTGCTTGGCGCCAGCCGAGGATCGGTGACGTTGACGGTTGCCAACCTCGCTACGATCTGGCGAGCGCAGGAGCGGAAGTTTGGCATGCGCGGCCAGGACCCCGAAGTTCGGTTCAATACACCGGCCGCCTACGGCGATCCCAACCTGACCAACGGATACACGCAGGAGTCGTGGCCGCAGTTCCGCCGGTTCCTGGCCACGATCCGGCTTTCTTTCTAATTGCGAACGGACTCGAACCGACCATGCGAAACCTCTCGAATCCATCGTTGCTCGTGTCCGCGGGTCTGGCGGCACTATTGGCGGCGGGCTGCTCCGACATTCTAACGGTCGAGCTGCCGGGCCGGATCCCCAGTAAGCTGCTCAACGACCCGACGACGGCGCCGACGTTGGCGGCCAGCGTCGTTGCGGATTTCGAGTGCGCCTTCAGCAATTACGTGAACTCCACGTCCACGCTCTCGGATCAGTTCCTGGGCGCGTCCGGCAACTTGAACGCCAAGAACTGGGGCACGAAGAAGATCTACGAAGACGACGTGGCGAACGAGCAGACCGGGTGCGACGGCTTCTACGGCGCGTACACGCCGCTCCAAACGGCCCGCTTCCAGGCCAACGACATCGGGACGCGGCTCCGGGGATGGACTGATTCTATGGCACAGGTAGCGCTGGCGCCGCTCCGGGCGCGGGTGGCGACGCTCGGCGCGTACTCCTACACCTTGCTCGGTGAGGGGTACTGCGCGATGCGGTTCGACCGCGAAAAACAGATTCACACGCCCCAGCAGGTGCTCGCGATCGCCGAAGCCAAATTCGACACCGCGCTCACACTCGTGAATGCCATGACCGCGGGCGCCGCGCAGACAGAGCTCCTGAATCTGGTCTATGTCGGCCGGGCGCGGGTGCGACTCGATCGTGGCAACCGGGCGGGTGCGGCCGCGGATGCGGCGCTCGTCACTGCGGGGTTCGAGTACTTCGTCACCCGCAGCGTCGACGCGGACACGCGCTGGAACGACGCGTGGACCGCCATGGCGGAGTTCGGTAACTCCTCGGTGGACCCGCAGTACCGCAACCTCACGGTTGGGGGACAGCCGGATCCCCGGGTCCAGGTCGACTCCGGGCCAGCGGTCGGGCTGCCAAAGAAGTCCTTCGACGGCGTCACCGACCTCTACGTCGTTACCAATAAGAACTTCTCGCGCTCCGATCCCATGCGCCTCGCGAGCTCCATCGAGTCCGAGTTGATTCGTGCCGAGGCGGCTTTGGGAGCTACGGCAGTCGGAATCGTCAATGCGCGCAGGACCCAGCTGGGGCTGCCGAGCTACGCGGGCCCAACCGACAGCGCCTCGGTCACGGCCCTCATCCTCGACGAGCGGAACCGCGAGTTCTTCATGGAAGGCGGTCAGCGCTACAACGACCTGCTCCGGTACAACATTCCGTGGAAGGTCGGCAACGATCAAAACGGCAACCCGTACGGCACGACGACCTGTATGCCGCTGCCCTTGAACGAGCGACTGGGCGGAGGCGGCTGATCGGGGCTCAGTTTCGCGAGAACAGAAACTCCTCCAACGTGCCGTCCGGCGTGCGATACATCAGTCCCAGCGCCTCCGTGCGGCCGACGGTGAAACGCACGGTCGCGACTTCCATCCCGCCCCGCTCGCTGAGCCCCACGACCCGTACCTCCTTGATGCGGCCCAGCCCGCGTAGCGTGCGTTGGGCTGCGGCGAACTTGGCGGGGGTGAGGTACGCGTCAAAGTCCGGCGAGATCGTCGAACGATCGACGGTCCCCCGCTCCAGCTCCGAGAGAAACTGCTTCGCGGCGGCGAGCGCCGGGAGTCCATGCACCGCCGGCACGTCCACACTGGGCACCAGCTTGCCGAGTAGTTCCTGATTGAGCTCGCCGATCGGCGAGAAGTCGGCGTTTGCCAGGATCACGAGCGCCGTTTGCGTGCCGGGGAGGATCGTGTTCTGCGCGACGAATCCGCTCACCGCGCCCCCGTGGGAAAACCTCACCGCCTGGCCCCGGTCATCGACCGCCTCGCCACAGCCGTATCCGCTCGACCGCCCGTCGGTGAGACGCTGCGGCGTCGTGAGCGTCGCGACCGATGCCGGCGAGATCAGCGTGTGCTCGAGCAACGCCCGATCCCAGGCGAGCAGGTCGGTCGGCGTCGACCAGATCGCGCCCGCGGCGCCCGCCCACCCTGTCGCCTCGGGTTCGGCGGCGATCGGCGGCGCGAGGGCGAACGACGTGTATCCCCGCGCCATATCGGCGCCGTTCGGCGACGGCTCGTAGGCGGTGCGCGTGAGCTTCAGCGGCGTGAAGATGCGCGTGGCGAGAAACGTTCCGAACGGCTGGCCGCTGACCCTCTCGACCACGCGGCCCAGGATCAGATAACCCGTGTTGCTATAGGAGTACCGCGACCTCGGCTCGAAGTCGAGCGGCCGCGTCGCGTAACGCATGATGATCGTGTCGGCAGGCTCGGCGCGCGCCATCTCACGGTTGACATAGTCGAGTGGATAGTAGTCGCGGTATCCCGACACGTGGCCGCCCAGATCCAGGAGCGTGATGTCCGCGGCTCGCGTGAGCTGCGGGAAATACTTCGCGACCGGATCGTTCAGCGACAGCTTGCCCTCCTCCTGCAGCATCAGGAGCGCGCTGCAGGTGAACTGCTTCGTCACCGAGCCGATCGCGAACATGGTGCTCGCGGTTACCGGGCGCCGGGTCTCCAGATCCGCCGTCCCGTAGCCGCGGGCGAAGACGATCGCGCCGTGCTGCATGATGCCCACGGACACTCCCGTGATCCGTTTCTCCGCAACGTGGTGGCGGATGATGCTGTCGACCACCGCAGTGTCGATCGGTGCGGGCTGCTGGGCTCGTGACAGGCTGGAGCCGGCAATTGCTGCCACGGCGACGAAGGCAAGAGAACGAGGCAAGCCGCACCTCCTGGGGATGATGGTCATAATTCGGCAGAAGCGATCCGCGCCGTCTCCGCCAATACCGCCGCTCCGACAAAGATGCTCTCGGGCGGTGCGTAGAATTTGGGCGAGTGCGCTGGAATTGTCGCTCCACCCTCCTCTCGCGCGCCGATCCGCAAGAAACACCCCGGCATCCGCTCCAGGTAGCTCGCGAAGTCTTCCGCCGCGAGGTTGAGCGGACCGAGCGGCACGATCGCCTCCTCGCCCAGCACTTTTTCCACGGCGCGCCGCGCCCAACCGGCCGGCTGCGACCCGTTGATGAGCGGGGGAGGACCGATTTCGAGCGCCACCTCAGCTGTCAGCCCGTGCGCGGCCGCCACCCCCTCGACGACCCGTCGCAGCTCGTGCTGCAGCAGCGCCCTGGTGTCGGGGTCCACGGCACGCATTGTTCCGGACAGCGTCGCACAGTCCGGAATGACATTGGGCGCGGTGCCGGCGTGGACGCTCCCAACAGTCAGCACAGCCGGAACGCTCGGGTTGACACGCCGGGCCACGACCGTCTGCAGCGCGCCGATCAAGGCCCCCGCGCCCACCACGGGATCCGCGCCTTCGTGCGGCCGCGCGGCGTGTGCACCCGCGCCGCGCAACGTGACGCTGAACGTGTCGGCCGAGGCGGCCAACGGCCCCGGCTGCGCTACGACCTGACCGACCGCGAAGCGGCGATCCACGTGCCCGCCGAAGATCACGGCCACGCCGGCGAGCGCTCCGGAAGCCAGTACCGCCGCGGCGCCTTTCCCCGTTTCCTCCGCCGGCTGAAGCACGACGACTACGTCACCGGCGGCCGGTTCCCGCGCCAGGAGGTGGGCGACGCCGACCGTCCAGGCTGCGTGCACGTCGTGCCCGCAGGCATGCATCACGCCGGGGCGCTGCGACGCGAACGGGAGTCCGGTCGCTTCGGTGATGGGAAGCGCGTCGATGTCGCCTCGTACCGCAACCACCGGCGCCGATGGATCACGTCCCCGGAAGCGCGCCACCACGCCGGTGTCGGCGATGCGCTCGAGTGCTGCCGGCCGCAGTTGGCCGAGCGCCTCGTACAGCCGTTGCGACGTCTCGCGTTCCTCGAACGCGAGCTCGGGATGGCGATGGATTTCCTCGCGCAGTGCCACCAGGCGGCGCTGGACGTCTACGGGAACGAGGCGAGCGGGATCGAACACGGTGAACCTAGCGCGCGGTCAGCGTTTCGCGACGGACCGTGAGGTCGTCCACCCGGTTCACGTCCACTGCGACCCCCAACCCCTGGCGATCGTGTGGTACCTGGATGGTGCCGGTCCCATCCATCGTCCATTCCGGCGTCACGATGTCCCGTTCCCAGTAGCGGGCGCTGGGGCTGATATCTCCAGGAATAGTGAAGTTGGGAAGCGAGGCGAGGGCGACGTTGTACGCCCGCCCGACCCCGCTCTCCAGCATCCCGCCGCACCACACCGGTACGCGATGTTGGGCACAGAGAGCATGGATCGCAAGCGACGGCGTGAAGCCGCCCACCCGGCCGGGTTTGATGTTGACGATCCGTCCTGCCCCCAGCGCGATCATGTCCTCGGCGCGCTCGACGCTGGTGATGGATTCGTCGAGACAAATCGGCGTCGCGAGACGTCGCTGCAGAGTGGCATGCCGCACGAGATCGTCCCACGCGAGCGGCTGCTCGATCATCAGCAGCCCAAACTGATCGAGCTGCTTCAGGCGCTCGGTGTCGGCAAGCGTGTAGGCATTATTCGCGTCCGCCATGAGCGGCGCGGCCGGACCAAGCGCCTCCCGGGCCGCCGCCACATAGTCCACGTCCGAGCCCGGCTTGATCTTGATCTTCACCTTGTGGTACGTCTGCGCGAGCGCCTGGCGCGCCTTCTCGACCAACGCTTTGGGCGTGGCCTCGATGCCGAGCGAAATGCCAACTTCGATTCGCTCGCGCGTGCCACCGATGAATCGGGCCAGGGAGACGCCTGCGGATTCCGCGGCGAGGCCCCAGGCTCCCATCTCGAGGGTCGCCTTCGCCATCCAGTGGCCGCGGAAATCCTGCTCCAGGATCGCGTGGACGTCGCGCGGATGCGCGAGCTCGCGCCCAAGCAGCCGGGGTGCGACCCACGCGGTGATCGCCAGCCACGCGGTGTCGATCGTTTCCGGCGAGTAGTTGGGGGCGGCCCCCGCCGGGCACTCCGACCACGCCACGGCACCCTCGTGGTCTCGCAGCTCGGCCAGCAGGATGCGGCGGGTCGTGACCGCGCCCGAGGAGATGACGAATGGTTCTTTGAGAGGAAGGTGAATCTCGCGCAGCGTGATTTCGCGAATGCCGATCACCGCGCAAGCCCATAGCAGCAGCGTCCCGACGCGAGATCACGAGAGAAGGTCATGACCCGATAGCCCTGCGCCAGGTGCTGCCGGAATGCGGCGCGCGTGCGGGCGCGCCACTGCACCGCCTCATGCGGAGCGTGCTCCAGGACCTCATAGATGTCGGCCGGAATCTCGACGCGCACTGGCGACCCCGACGAGGATTCCCCCCCCGCCCCCCCCGCACTCTCGAGTCCCGCGATCACGCGTGCGACCCGCTCGTCCGCGAGTCGCCACTCCACGACGAAACGATCGGTCCCGAGCCCCGCGTGGAGCGTGCTGTTGGAGTCGCCGTACATGTTCTCCACGTGCTCCACCACGACGGCGCCCAGCCGGTTGAAGTTGATGTGCGCGTTCTTGGCGACCAGGGGATCGAAGGTCCAACGCGCCGTGTCCACGCCCTGCTGCAGCAGCAGCTCGCGCTGGTACAACTTCAACTTGATGCCGAGCCCGGTGTCCCGCGCGTCCTCCCGCACCGCGAGCATGTGGGACCAATGCAGCGGGCGGCCGCCGCTGTAGCCCGTGAGCCCGAAGACGAACCCGAGCAGGCGCTCGTCGCCGTCGAAGGCGCCTGCCGTCACCCCGCCGATTTTCTGCGCGACCATGAGGATCGGGGCGGGCACGCAGGCGCTGAAGTCGCGCCCCCACGTCTCGCGCTGCAGCTCCACGCAGGCCTCGAAATCGCGCACTCGTTCCAGGCTGCGGAGCGTGATGGTGCCGGTGTTCATGGTCGGGAGGTCATTGTACCGCCGGAATAGGTATCCAGCAAGGGATACAAAGATTGCCTTGCGCGTATCCCGGCGCGGCGGTATGAATGGTGGCCGATGACGAAACCCCAAAAAGCCGCCCTCAGTGACGACCGAGTCTCCGCGACGTATCGGCGCCTGCGGGAGCTGATCGTGGGAGGGCGTCTCGCCGCCGGCGCCCGGCTCATCGAGACCGAGCTGGCCAGCCGCCTCGGGGTCAGCCGCACACCGGTACGCGCGGCGCTGCTGCGACTCGCCCAGGAAGGGTACATCCTCTCCCCCGGCGCGGGGCGGCGGGCTCGACCGGCCGTTGCGGCCCTGACCCGCGAGGACGCGGCGGAGTTGTTCAACATCATCGCGGAGGTCGAGGGGCTCGCCGCGCGACGGGCCGCATCCCTCGCGCCGCCGCCGCGGCGCCGGCTCGTCCGAGCGCTGCGCGGACTGAATGGCCAGCTCCTCAAGGTCGCGATGGCCCCGCGCCCCGACCCCAACCGCATCCATCAGCTCGACGCAGCGTTCCACGCCCAATACGTCCACAGCGCGGCCGGACCCCGTCTGCTCGCCCTGCATCATGGCATCAAACCGCAGGCGGAGCGCTACGTGCGCGTCTACGTCAACGCGCTGGTGGATGAGATCGCGACATCGGTGGCCGAGCACAACGTCATCATCCGGGCGATCGAATCGGGAAACCCGGACGCAGCCCAGCGCGCCGTCCAGACCAACTGGCGCAATGCCGCCGACCGGCTCGGGCGGGTGATTACCAACATGGGTGAACACGGCACTTGGTAGGAGGGTCCGGATGACTAAGCTCGTACGTCTGCTGTTCCCCGGCGCCGCGCTCGCGGCGTTCGTCGCCGCATGTCGTCCAGCGCCAGCCCCCGGAGGGATCGCACCGGTCCCCGTCGGCCCGCCGTACGATGTCGTCATCGAAGGTGGACGCATTGTGGACGGCAGCGGCAACGCGTGGTTCTACGGCGATCTCGCGATCACCGGCGACCGCATCGCCCGCATCGCATCCCCGGGCGCGCTGCGCAGCGCGGCCGCGAGCCAGCGGGTCGATGCGCATGGCCTGGTCGTCGCCCCCGGCTTCATCGACATCCAGGCGCACTCGCGCGACGCGCTGCTCACCGGCGACGGGCGTGTGGTGGGAAAAGCCACGCAAGGCGTCACCACCGAGATCATGGGCGAGGGCTGGACGAACGCGCCGATGAACGATCGCGTCCTCCAGGCTGCCACGAGCGACGATCCGTCGGATACGGCGTACTCGGCGTCGTTCCGCGGGGAGCACGGCTTCGACGCGTGGCTGCGTGCCATGGAACGCCACGGGATGTCCGTGAACGCCGGCTCGTTCCTCGGCGCGGCGACCGTGCGGATCTACGCCAAGGGCATGGCCGCCGGTGCGCCCACGCCCGCCGAGCTCGACACGATGCGCGCCGTCACGCGCCGCGCCATGGCGGATGGCTCGTTCGGAGTCGCGAGCGCATTGATCTATCCACCCGGAAACTTCGCCACCACCGAAGAGCTGGTGGAGATCGCCAAGGCGATGTCGCCCTACGGCGGCGTGTACATCACCCACATGCGGTCCGAGGCCGACCAGTTCCTCGAGGCGATCGACGAAGCGATTCGGATCGGCCGCGAGGGCGGCGTGCCGGTCGAGATCTACCACCTGAAGGCGGCCGGCCGGCGCAACTGGCCAAAGGCCGCGGCTGCGATCGCCAAGATCGACTCGGCGCGAAGCGCGGGTCTCGACGTGCAGGCCGACATGTACCCTTACGTCGCGGGAGGGACGGGCCTCGCAGCGTGCCTCCCACCCTGGGCCTCAGCGGATGGTAAGCTGTTCGCGAACTTGCGCGATTCGTCGACGCGCGCGCGCATCACGGCGGAACTGTTGAGCGAGCGGACCAACTGGGAGAACCTCTGTTCACTCGCGACGCCCGCGGGTGTGCTCTTGGCCGAGATGAAAAAGCCGGAGAACAGCCGCTGGGTGGGGAAACGACTTGCCGATGTCGCCGGCGAACAGCACAAGTCCTGGCCCGACGCCGCGATCGACCTGCTCCTGTCGGAGCAGCGGGACATCGGGACGATCTTCTTCTTGATGAGCGAAGACAATGTCGCGCTGCAGCTCCGGCAGCCCTGGATCAAGATCGGCACCGACGCCGGCGGCTACGATCCAGACAGCGTCCGCGCCCGCGGGCCCGTGCATCCGCGTTCTTACGGGACGTATCCTCGCATCCTGGGCCG
>Ga0137385_10004589_pt1 | contig 12069 bp, 14 predicted proteins | sample SagtaG_FD_104921 | JGI IMG/M metagenome (GOLD analysis project Ga0137385, IMG submission 104921) | Vadose zone soil microbial communities from Sagehorn Ranch, Mendocino, California, USA - Sage2_R_80_16 metaG | ecosystem: Environmental > Terrestrial > Soil > Vadose zone | place: USA: California...
ACCATCTCCCTCAGGTTCTTCTAGAACCGAACCCTCCCATCAAAGTCTTTGCAGTTGTACTATAACAACGCCACACTCAGCTGAGACTTAGTGCACCAGCAACTAGGTGCAGAGAAGTGCTTCAGTACCTCAGACGAAAGTCTTTTCCGCTAAGTTGTTGTGCACTCCATGCATAACACTTTGGACACCTTTGTACATCGTAGCTATAAGACAATAGACATCTTTGCTCTGACATTGTGTGACACTGCCCTTTGGGCTACAACGAACCTCTGAACTTAAGTCACGTCCCTGCTAGGACGTAACAGCAGGCCAAAGAAGCTTCCTGGTGCATTATAAGTTGTCAGACCATATTATGTTGTAAGGGCGCCTTAGCCCTCAAGCGTGAAATGATGCGCCTTAGGTTGTTTCAGAGTCGTTGGCCTGCTGTGCGATTCTACTACCCATCTTGGACAATCATCAACCACCACCAACTTGTGGCCTCCTCGTTTATCAACACCATCTTGCCTCATCCCCAACACATTCCTTTCCTTCACCACCATCTCATCTTGCACCTCACCACTCTTTTCCCCTCAAGATGTCATTCTATTTTGATGACGACAACCACCCTCAATCACCAGTTTGCCACTCACGGTGTTAAGGCTTTAGTCTCAAAACCCTGTCTATACTGTTTTTCGCAACTCGATCCTTCATCTATCTTACCCTCTCCCAGCCCAGTAACCTCATTCACACCTTCGTCTCCAGCTGATCATCAGCATAGGGTCATGCTTTTTGTCTTGGGCAAAGTGTGCCTCATCGATGCCACCCACGTTGCCTTGTCAGTTGTGTCTCGGATGATCCTCTTGAATCCCACCTCTCACCCCATTCTTTAACCCCTCTTCCATCCACCCTTCCCTTACTAGCTTCTTCTGAATCCCAGTACTCAGTCTCCATTCTTATGCTACTTTAGCATACATTGACGATGCCACTTGTGGCAGGCATCAAAAGCATTTTGGGGTGGTCCTGCCCCTCTCCATTCCTCCATTGATATCATGCTACTTGGACCTTTTACCTTACTTTTCCCCACTTTCTTTGTCCTCCCTCACAATGTTCGACTTCATCATTTATCACTACGCCTGACCTTACCTACATACACATGAGGTATTTAAGGACCTGCATTTTGCTCAATATCATCAGTGAACTCCCCGCTTCTACCCCCTTCTTCTCATGTGACAGAGCAAACTTCTCAGGGCAGGTCTAAGTCGCAGACACCCAAATGGACATTCCTTGCATACGTTTGCTCACTTTCTTTTCACCCTACACAGTCAATCCACACATCATCGGCATGCTCCCCATCAGACTTGCACCAGGCACAGAACTGATCTCTCCCTATCATCCACCTTAAGGCTGGCCAAGGCTCCTTCAAATCCCAGAATGCTTCCCTTTGTAAAGAGCTACTCCACATCTACTTGCTGACCCTTCCATTTTGACGTGACTTTGAGAGTCACGTTCGCCACAATTTCATCGGGGTAAGACTACCAACAACACTTCCATCCTATGCAACTTCAAGAGTTGCCCATGTGTTACCTCGCTCACAAGTACAAACCTTAGCCCTGGCAGCTCAGTCTCCTCCTTCACCACTCTCTCTTGGCACTTTCACTTCAGCTTGGCTTAGCTTGCTCGAGACATCTGAGCTGACCTACCTCTGTCTTTGCCTGGCCCAGCAGTCTCCAATAACTCCAAGAATCAGAACCCCTCAAATTCAGAACTTTACCCTACAGAGGTGTCCCAATAGTAATGGCCCAGGCTCAAACAGGCCAGATGACAGCTACAAGTTGCATGCCTTTCCTGACGACTAATTCCCCCCATTCCCTTTTGGCTTCAAGTTATTGGCCAACTTGTGCACAACAAAATTTGGCCTCTTGTCTTAGCTCAGACTCAGCAACAACTTCCTCCATCCCCTTTCCTTTGTCTCATTCCACCCTCTGCCCACTCTTACTCACTTGTGCACTTTTGAGCCTGCACATCTGGCTGCCCCAGTGAGGTAGAGTTTAGTGGATTAACCCTCCCCCTCCCAGTAACTTTTCCTGTGCAGTCACCTTTGGTGACCAATCGCATGCCCAAACCACTGAGTCTACCACCTAGAGATCCCTCTGGAAAGTTTGCCAAGAAACTTCCACCCTCCAATCCCCCATCTGAAACACCAGCTTGCCAGCCCAATCCCTCAGCTAGCAGTTCAACACTCATTGACTCACTAAAAAGCACCAAAGTCACTCCACAGACCAATCGTGCACTAACTATTCCCAGATCCTTCTCCCCTCTAATAGAATTCCCTTCCGAATCCTCGATCCCTTTTGCAACCCTAGTAGCTTGTACCCACAAGAAACTCACTACCCTGTCCCAAACCCCTGTATCTAAACCTAACTTAGCATCCTCGACTCGCGTGTCCTCATCACAGCTCATGTCCACATCAGAGTCCCCTTCATCTCCTTGCTTGGTGCCCACCAAAACTAGGACACTCTCCAACCTGCAAAAACCCTTACTCGCTCCCCCTAAAGTACCTACCACATCTCCAGCACCCTCATCCTCACAAACTGCTTCTACTGCCACATCTTCTACACCTGCCACAACCACCACAACATCTTCCACCCCAACAGCTCCACCACCAACACACACCCCAGTCATAACAGCACCACCACCAACACACACCCCAGTTGTAACTGCTCCACCACCAACACACGCTCCAGCCACAGCTGCCCCACCAGCTCTCCCACCAGTTATAAATGCACCAGCTCACATGGTAGCTAACGGCCCCACAGCTATGCCAGCTCCTCAGTCACATTGGGCACCATACTTCTCTGGATAAGTAGGAGACCCCCTCAATGAATTCCTCCAGGAATATGAGGAATTTGCAAACACTTGCAGCCTCACAAATGCGCAAAAAGTTGAGACCATCATTCACTATATCCCACATGACCTTCAAGATCTATGGAAGATTCTTGACAGCTATCCGGCACTAGACTGGGATATCTTTTGGTGGTCCTTGGAACGTGTCTATGAGGGAACCTCAGTGCAGTCAAGGTATTCAAAACAAAAGCTCTACAACTTTGTCTGATACACCAGCCAATCCCACATGCATGATGAAGAAGATGTCATCCAATATTATAGACAATTCCTTGTCTTCTGCCAACCCCTAGTTGACACTCATAAGATAACTGATGACAAGCAAGATTCAGCCTTCTGGTATGGATTCCACCCCGATGACAGAGAAGCCCTATTCCCCAGACTCATCGCCAAGCATCCCAACCAGTCAATCGACCAGTCCTACAGCCTCAAAGATGTTTACAAAGCCACCCATGCAGTCTTCACCCCTTCAACCTTCCTCCCCATTTGTAACGCCACGACCGGCGTTATCGAGCGATGTGCGGTTCGAGTCGTGATTCTTCGTAGAGTGGAGTCGTATCAGGACTTCAGTTCGGTGATGCACAAGTACCAAGTCGAGCCACGCTCAAGACTGGTGTGAAAGGAAATGCCAAGTTGTCTACTACGACTAGCGGGTGCGAGACAAAGTCGAAGGTCCGCTTCTGAATGGGTATGCGAGGCAAATTGAAGGCCTGCGACGATGAGAGGCTGAAGATGAAAGCCCTCCTTTGGATCAACCCAAGAGATCCCTATCCGGTGAGACTAGAATGTCGTGGATTGGAAGAAGTCAAGTCTACCGTACAAGCTAGGTAGACTAGGGCTTATATACTAGTACAAGATGTTTGTGTTGAACAAACATATGACGCGGTTCTAGTCGGTATGAGTCATGATGCGTAGGTAGTGAGTAAGCATGAGTCAGCGTGCGTCATAGTGACGTCAGTGGTGATGTCATATGGAACGATTTGTAAGTAACGAGTCATAGGTCCTGAGTCAGTATGAGTTATGGGGTTTCGGCATGTGTAGGGTAATGAGTCATGTGAGAAAGGAAGTGAAACATGTCCGGATCGTAACACCATTCAGCTACAAGACCATTGGAACCAGTTTCCGACCCACCCTGCTAGACCCAAAAGATCGACTGAAAGATGGTTTGGTCAGTACGGATGTGACCCTCAAGCCCCCAACCAAGAAGGATGAAGGAGGGACTGCAAACCATTCTTCGACTTCAACCCAAGAGACACTTAAATTCATCCAGAACAAGACACAACTTGCATCACTAACCAATTGCCTCGAGCTCCCTCACCCCCTCGCAATCCAGCTCCTGCCAAGACTAGAACAGTCTGCTTTGCAGAGCCAACCTGAGAAGAAGAAGACCGTGAGCTCAACAATCTCATAGACAAGATGCACAGACTCTCTGTTCAGGAGTGATCATATGCAGTCCTTTATGCCCAGTGTGCTCACAGATACCCAGACGTTGCAAGAGATCTCCTGAAGCCAGAAATTGTCCAGTCCTACCCATTCCAGACTTCTGCCCCTTCAACATTTCCCACTTGGCAGCCCTGGGCCGCTCCATAAGACTGATCAGCACCCCTACCTCCCAATATATCACCTGAAGATGCATTCTTCCAAGCTTGCCCGTGACCAATAGGATGTTCCTTCTGCTTGCAAACTGACCACAGGATCAGAGAATGCCCTATCACAAGAGATTATGTCCACACTGGACAAGTGATGGTTATCAACAATTGCATCCACCTCCCCAATGGTCAGTCTATCTCTGGCAACAACTCAGGCAGCAACCTTCAGACAAGAATCGATGCTTGGTTGTCAAGTGCTACAGCAGCACCACCAAACATGACTAGCGCTTCCACCTTCACATGTGACACCCCTCCTCACACCACTCTTAGCTTCATAACTGTGGGACTGAGCACCTATGGCCAAGCCATTCAACAAGCCCACATCATCGAAGTCACCAGCACCAATGGTGAAAATGAGGATGAAAACATGCAAGATGATAGCCTTGACTTCTTCAGAGTCTACACCACTGAGAAGAAGAAGCGAGATGCAAAGGCATCCAAGCTCCCCAAACTCACCCATGCAAAGAAGCCCAACATGCCTGCAACCGCCTCCCAGAACACACCCACCACCACATCCACCAGCACACCCACTACAGCCTCTCGCATGACCCCTCAATACAAGTATCAGTCCAACGCTAAAGATCAGCAACTCTTGGCCAAGCTCTACAAGTGGCTCCTCGATGGCAAACTTTCTCTGGTAACCCCTGCTCACATCCTCGCTGCCAGCCCAGGTATTCGCAAGGAGCTTGTCAAGTGGCTCTGCACACATCAAGTTGATGCTGCCTGCCTCAAAGAAACCTTCAATGACACTTCGCCTGCCACTGTTCTTGAGCTAGCAGCTCTGCGAACTGCTAAGTACTCCCTCCCATTGCACAAAATCGACATCTTGGTCAACAGCGCAATATCTGAAGCTGGAGTCTTAGATCAAGGCTCCCAAATAGTAGTCATCCACTGGGACTTAGTACAAGAAGCTGGTGCGACTGTGAACAAGGACCATCGGCTGGATATGGAAGGTGCAAATGGCCTAGTCAGTAAGATGCTTGGGTGCACTAAGAACCTGACTATGCAAGTTGGGGATGTCTCCTTCACAACCCATGTGCATGTTGTCAACTGCGCACCATTCCATCTCCTTCTGGGATGACCGTTTCATCACCTCTTGCTCTGCAGACTTGAAGACCACCCTGACAGGCACATTGAGGTTTCAGTGTGTGACCCCACAGATCCCACTCATTCAGTCTCCATCCCCACCCACGCACACAAAGCCCAAGTCAGCTGCATAACAACCTTCATGCTCACAACCCAACCAGCACCTCTGAGCATAGACAGTGCTCCCTGCTACCAAGACTCAGCCCTTGAGCTTCTGTTCCAAGCATCTCCGCAACCTGTCCTAGCCTACAAAAAGGTCACCAGGAAAGTACAGCCAGTTTCTGCCTTGCTCCCTGAAGACTATTGGATCATCTGGCATATCCCCATTTACCCCCTACTCTCACTTCCCCCATTACCAACACACCCTCCCGACTTTACACCTGGCACCTGACTCACTCTAGAACACCTCGAAGAACTGGACCTCAACTGCTATGGCTTTCTATGACCTGAAGAACTCAAGTTGCTCAAACACATTCTCAGAACCAATGAACACAGGCTAGCCTGGACTGAAGCCAAGAAGGGCTGATTCCATGACAACTATGTCTCACCCATCAAAATCCTGGTCATTGAGCATGTACCTTGGATCCAGAAAAACATCCCGATCCCCACCAGCATCTTGGAACAAGTTATCCAAATCTTTCAAGATAAGTTCACAGCTGGTGTTTATGAACATTCCAACGCCTCTTATTGCTCTAGATGGTTTTGCATGAAGAAGAAGAACAGCTCCTTGTGCCTCGTACATGACCTACAGCCCCTCAACGCCATCACCATTTGTAACTCCAGAGTACCTCCCTTAGCCGACCAACTAATTGAGGTGATGGCTGGCTGCACATGTTACAGCATGCTCAACCTGTTCATTGGCTACAACCACCACACCCTTAATGTCACCTCATGCAACCTCACCACAATACAGTCCCCCATCAGCGCCCTCTGCCTCACTTGCTTGCCTCAAGGCTGGACCAACGCAGTTGCAATATTCCATGAAGATGTCGCCTTTATCCTAGAAGCAGAAATCCCCCATGTCACCTGGCCCTTCGTAGATGACTGCAGCATCAAAGGCCCACCCACACACTTCAAAACATCAGATGGGGGTTTTGAACTCATCTCCAAAAACCCCGGTATTTGCAAATTTATCTGGCAGCATCTCACCAATGTCCACAGAATCCTCCACCGACTTGGTGATACCCCAAACCGCCAGTAAGCATGTTCTAGATGTGGCTTAGGACAGTTGGGTTCAGGAGGTCGAGGAATATGATCGCAAGCTGGGCAGAAAGACAGAAAGATGGGGACAGGCAACCACACGGGATTGCTAATGCAGTCAGCCGAAGACGCACGTGGTTGCACCTGTCGAAGTTGCAGGGATAACTAATGCAGTGGCACAATAGCTGAAATCACAATGCAGGCAAACACACGGGTACACTAAGGGTCTGTCATGACCCTTATGAGATACAGAGTCCTCAGAAAGAGCCTCTAGAGGAAAGGAATCGTAATTTGAGATGTAGAGGGTAGAGATGGGAGATGTAGAGGGAAATAGAAAGTAAGGAGTATGGGAACACTGCTAGAGAGCTAAGATACGAAGAAGCTCCGAAGCTTGTGTGCTACTACGAAAGACTAGCTCTTAAATACTGCTACACTACCTTCGGCCGAATAGTTCCAGGGTAACGCTTGCTTCTTCGTGCAATCCAAGAAGCCACCAATCAGATGCTGTCCAACAGGCATGACATGCCACTAGCAGTCGACCAACGCAGTTGTGACACCATGAGGCATGGTGTCTTGTCTACACGTTGCCTCTAGCTGAACCTGAACAAGTACCATCAAAGGTGAACCAAAATGGTGAAGGATGAGGGGGTGATGTGAGCGCAAGTGCAGCTGCCTACACCTCGATGCGGTCAGCTGGACGTGGTCTTCTCAGTTGCTGGGCTCTTGGTCTCAGGATACTAGTCCCACAGACTAGGAATGATGCCGACACATTGCCGTGTGTGCCTCACCACTACATAGTCTTGGACCATGTCTCCGAAACTGCCTATGCATCTTGCCTGAGAGTCCGGATTGCCATGCCACCGTACTGCTGGCTGCGTCTGCCCGCCTTGCTATGAATGGTCCATATCGCCCATTTCCACGTATCGGCCGGAACAGCTTGGACTGTCGTGCCATCTAGTGAAATCGCTAAATCATCGGTTTACCAGGTTAGCCAAGCGCTAGGCATATTATCAGCTGTGCTGGTGCAACCGTCTCTGCCAAAAAGCTCTTTGTCACCATATCTGAAGTCATCATCCTTGGCCACAAATGCAACTATGCCAGATGCATGCCTGATGACTCTAAAATAGCCAAAGTCCAGGACTGGCTGCCCTGCAAAAACATCACCGACATCTGGGCCTTTCTGGGTCTAGCTGGCTTCATGCATATCTGGATCAAGAACTACTTGGCCACTGCTTGCCCTCTTGTCAACCTCATGCGCAAAGGCGAAACCTTTGTCTGTGATGACCAGCAAGAAGCTGCCATGCAACAGCTTAAGGACGCCATCATCAATTCCCAAGCACTCATATCCATCAACTACTCCACCAACCACCCCATCTACCTAGCTGTCAACTCTTCCTGGCACAGAGTGGGCTGGATTCTCTCTCAAGAATGCGCAGATGGCAAGCAACACCCCGCCCGCTTTGGCTCGATCTCCTGGAACAAGCGTGAAAGCCAATATTCACAACCAAAGGTAGAGTTATATGGCCTATTTCATGCACTTCGCACCCTCCAGCTACACCTCGTTGGCGTCCACAACCTTGTAGTCAAAATGGATGCAGTTTTCATTTGCAGAATGCTCAATAACCCCAACATCCAACCCAACACCACCATCAATCGCTGGATCACCGTGATCCTCCTCTTTGACTTCAAACTTGTCCACATCCCTGCCAAGAAACATCATGGACCAGATGGACTCTCAAGGCATGAGCCAGTGGAGGGCGAAGATGCCAAAGAAGGCAACCCTGAAGACTGGATCAATGCTACTCTGGGACTAGGCATCTGGGCATCCTCTGTGATGGCAGTTCCACGACCTCCTTTTTCCACTCAAATCAACTCAGTTCTCAGCATGTCTGCAGAAGATGTCTTAGACCAGCCTATCAACTTCCCTTCCAGTGACAAGTCTCTCAATGCAGAAACAGAGATGTTGCAAATTCAGCACTACCTGAAGACCAACAAGAAGCCCCACAGACTCTTCAGTGACAGCTGGGACAAATTCCTTAGAAAAATGAAACGCTTCATCTTGAACAGTGAGCAGCTCTGGCGATGCAACAATCACAGCCAACACCAGCTCTTTATTCCCCCATCCCAATGACTTGAAATCGTCTGTGAAGCGCATGACAGGCTTGGCCACAAGGGTGTGTACTCCACAAGATGCACCCTGCTTGACTGGTTCTGGTGGCCATCCCTTGAATGTGATGTTAGGTGGTACATCAGAACTTGCCACCCATGTCAACCTGCCAAATGACCAAGGTCCGCATCGCTCCAACTGTTCCTTTACCTTACCCCCTTTTCCAAAAAGTCTATGTCGACACCATGCACATGCCATTTGCGAGTGGCTTCTCTTATATCATACAGGCCTGCTGTTCTCTCACCACTTGGCCCAAATGGTGCACCCTCCATTCAGAAACTGGACAGACCCTGGGCAGGTTCCTTTTTGAAGATCTCCTCTGTCGGTGGGGTGCGGTTGAAGAGATCATTACTGACAACGGCACAGCTTACATTGCAGCATTAGACTGGCTGGCCAACAAGTATGCCATCCAGCACATTTGCATTTCACCCTACAACTCGAGGGCGAACGGCATTGTTGAGTGCCAGCACTGGACCATTCGAGAGTTCCTATTCAAGACCTGTGAAGGCAATGTCTCAAAGTGGCCTGCAACTGCTGCTCACGTCTTCTGGGCCAACTGAGCCACTATTCAAAGATCCACCAGCTATTCCCCATTCTACATGGCACACAGCATTGAACCCCTACTTCCTTTCAACATCACTCTAGCGACTTTCTTGGTCCCCAACCTTACCACCCCCCTTTCAACCATTGACCTCATCACCACTTGCATGTGCCAGCTCCAAATGCATGATGAGGACCTTGCAAACATTAGAGACAACATTGTAAAGAGTCGTCTCTCGGCTGCTTCGAGTTTTGAGCGACAATTTGCTCACAACATCATTACCAGCTCCTTTAAGCCTGGAGACTTGGTCTTGGTCCAAAACTCTGTAGCCAAAAATATGCATTTATGAAAAACTAAACCTCGATACTTCAGTCCTATGGTGGTTCTAAAGAAAAATAGCTATGATGCCTACATCTTGGCAGAACTCAATGGTATGGTCTCAAAACTGCACTTTGCAGCCTTCCAACTTGTCCCCTACCATGCCTGGTCTCACCCCTTTATCCCCCTCTCTGACTTGCTTGACCCCAGAGACCTTGCTGCACTTAACGATGAAACCCATGAGGACAGATACTGGTTCTACTGGACTAGCGGAGGAACCTTGACTGAGGATGGTCAAAGAATTTTAACCCCCAGGGAGATGTAAGGGCGCCTTAGCCCTTGAGCATGAAACGATGCGCCTTAGGTTGTTTTGGAGTCATCAGCCTGCTGTGTGATTCTACTACCCATCTCGGACGATTGTCAACCACCACCAACTCATGGCCTCCTCATTTATCAACACCATCTCACCTCGTCCCCAACACATTCCTTTCCTTCACCACCATCTTGTCTTGCACCTTGCTGCTCTTTTCCCCTCATGATGTCATTCTATTTTGACAACAATGACTGCCCTCGATCACCAGTTCACCACTCATGGCATCAAGGCTTTAGTCTCAAAACCCTGTCTATACTGTTTTTCACAACTCAATCCTTCATCCATCTTACCCTCTCCTGGCCCAGTAACCTCATTCATGCCTTTGTCTCCAGCTGATTGTTGGCATAGGGTCACACTCTTTGTCTTAGGCAAAGTGCGCCTCATCGATGCCACCTGTGTTGCCTCATGGGTCGTGTCTCAGATGATCCTCTTGAATCCTGCCTCTTGCCCCATTCTTTAACCCCTCTTCCATCCACCCTTCCCTTACTTGTGCTAGCTTCTTCCGAATCCCAGTACTCAGTCTCCATTCTTACGCTACTTTAGCATACATCAACAATGCCACTTGCAGCGGGCATCAAAAGTGTTTTGTGGTGGTCCCACCCCTCTCTGTTCCTCCATCGATATTGTGCTACTTGGACCTTTTACCTTACTTTTCCCCACTTTCTTCATCCTCCCTCACAACGTTCAACTTCGTCATTTATCACTATGCCTGACCTTACATACATACACATGAGGTATTTAAGGACCCACATTTTGCTCAATATCATCAGTGAACTCCCCGCTTTTACCCCCTTCTTCTCATGTGACAGAGCAAACTTCTTGGGGCAGGTCTAAGTCACAGACACCCGAATGGACATTCCTTGCATATGTTCACTCACTTTCTTTTTGCCCTACACAGTCAATCCACATGTCATCAGCACGCTCCCCATCAGACTCACACCAGGTGCAGAACTGATCTCTCCCTATCATCCACCTTAAGGCCGGCCAAGGCTCCTTCAAATCCCAGAACGCTTCCCTTTGTGAAGAGCTACTCTGCGTCTACTTGCTGACCCTTCCATTTTGACATGACTTCGAGAATCGCATTCGCCACAATTTCATTGGGGTAAGACTACTAATGACGCTTCCATTGTTATGTCCTGGTACCATTCTATTTAAATTTTCTGATATTTACAGACTCTTTCTCATATGACTCATGGTGAGCACCGCATTGTCTCAGGTGACTCATCTACTATACTATCTTGTGACATGGCATGACTCGACTCATTGTATGTGACCCATTGTCCATGTGACGGTTATTGTCCATGTGATGGCTATTGTTTCTCATGACTCATTGTTCTTGTGACTCATTGTTCTCATGACAACTATTGTTGTCGTGACTGCTATTGTACTAGTGACTCTATTGTTCTGTAGTACTATAAGTACTGTTTGTCTTTGGCCCTACAGCCTTAGACTTGACTTCTTGTATCATACGGTACAGAACAACAGAGTCTACCTTCCCATCCATCCCCTGTCTGATCCGTTCAAAGTATTCCTCTCATACTTGAGGTACTCGAGGGTTACTACTTCTCATCAGGAACTGTCTAAGTCCCCATTGGACTTAGCACTCAGAACACGTGACCAAGCTTAACTTGTTTTGTCAGACAACTAGTGACCTTTGCCCAAGTCAGGTGAACCGTCCCTACCATGACGTAACATCCATCCTATGTGACTTCAAGAGTCACCCTCAGTAAAAAAGAAAAGTCAACAAAAGTCAATGTATAGTCAGCTAAAAGTCATTGACTTTTTGTTAACAAATGTCCTATTTTTTTGACTGACACAAGTCAGGTTTCAGTCAAACAAAGTAAGGCCAAGGTCA
>Ga0137385_10004597_pt1 | contig 12061 bp, 8 predicted proteins | sample SagtaG_FD_104921 | JGI IMG/M metagenome (GOLD analysis project Ga0137385, IMG submission 104921) | Vadose zone soil microbial communities from Sagehorn Ranch, Mendocino, California, USA - Sage2_R_80_16 metaG | ecosystem: Environmental > Terrestrial > Soil > Vadose zone | place: USA: California...
CAGCGTCGGCCCGCGCTTCGGCCTGGGCGGCCAGCTCGGCCTGGCCCCGGGCGCGCAGCTCCAGCGCCCGAGCCCGCGCGTCCGCCTCGGCCTGCCGCTCCGCCCTCAGCTCGGCCGAGACCTCGCGCGGGGCGCTGGCTGCCACGCGCTCGTATGCGGCCACGGTGGCCTCCAGCTCGGCCCGGGGGATAGCCCAGACGAGCTGGTTGGGGTCCCGGATCTCCAGCGCGCGGACCGCGCCCGCATGGGCCGCGGCCAGCACGGGGTGCCCCTCGGGGACCGGCCCCACCACCTGACGGGGGTTGGTGATCCCGGCGGCCTCCCGGTACACCGCCGCCTGGCCGACGCGGGCCAGCCAGTCCGCCTGGAGCGCTGGCGAGCCCGCGGCCGGGAAAGCGCCCAGCGTCTCCAGGACCCAGGGCTCCGGCCGGTCCGCCTGATCGTGGGCCAGCTCCTCGCCTCGCGCGTCCAGCGCGGCGCCCAGCTCCAGGCCGACCTGGCGGGCCTTGGGGCGGATGACCTCGGGGACCCGCTCCGCCCAGGTGATGGGCTTCATGCGGCCCTGGGCGTCGTTCGCTAGTTCGTGCTCCGGCGCCTCTGAGAGCGCCTGGGGCGCGGCCTGACCGGGCCGGTACCCGGCGGCCTCCAGGCGGCCATGCATCACGGCCGACACCGAGCGCGCGGCCGTGAAGTCACGCCCGGCGGCCTTGTCCACCACGGCGCCCAGCTCGGCCCCCGCGAGGACCGCGCCCAGGACGAGGCGCTGGAACACCGGCCGTTGGGGCTCGGCCTGGTAGCGCGCCCATTCGGCCGGGGACAGGCGTTCCTGGACGGCCCGGTCCACCGCCGCGTACGCCTCGGCCCGGACGGCCGCGCTCCACATCGTGAGCAGGTGGCCGGAGTTGGTGGCGAACGCCTGGGCCTGCCGCATGGCCTCGGTCGCCGTGGTGGCGCTGGCGGCCCGGTCCAGGACCTCGGCCAGGACCGCCAGCGGATCCGCCTGAGTCATGGGTTCCTGGCCCGGGGCCGGGCTCGGCCCGGTCACCACGTGGGCGGTGTTCGCGGCCCGGCCCCGGGTCATGGCCACATAGAACGCCTCGCGGGACAGGCTCGGGGACACGTACACGTGCGAGGTGTCCACCGTCCTGCCCTGGCTCACGTAGACGTTGCCGGCATAGGCCAGCTCGGCCGAGCGGGCCAGGTAGTCCAGCGAGACCGGGAACTGGCGGGACCAGGACCCGTCCGGGAGCTGGCGCCGGGCCAGGGCCACCCGGCCCCCGGCGGCCAATGTCGTACCGTCCAGGCGGAGCGTGTCCCGGTTGGTGAGCGGGCGCCCGGCCGCGTCGATCGCGGGGGAGTTCTCCCGCGCCCGCAGCAGATCCCCGCACCCGGCGCCGTTGCCATCGGCCAGGCGGGCCACTGCCTGTTCGGGCACGCGGCCGAGGCGGACCAGCTCGGCCCGCACCATGGCGGCCAGCTCGGCCGCCTCCTCGTTCGTGCCCGCCAAGAGCATGACGTCCCGGCCCATCAGCAGGTCCACCAGGTACAGGGCCACCGCGTCGGCCATGGCGGCCTGGCGGTGGCCGCCACGGACCCGGCCCCGGGCGTCATACGCCTGGAGCGCGGCCCGCTGGCCCTCGCGGAGCTGGAGGGACGCCCGGGCCTCCCACTCCTCGTCGAACCGCCGGACCTCGGCCAGCTCCCAGTGACCCAGGTCCGCGGCGATCAGCCGCATCATGCCGCCCGCGTCCACCGCGCCGAGCTGGGCCGGGTCCCCAGTCAAGACGGCGCGGGCCCCGGCGGCCCGGACCACGGCCAGGATCGCGGCCAGGTCCTCGGTGCAGACCTGGCTGGCCTCGTCCACCACCACCACGTCCCGGGAGGTCAGGCGCATGGCGCCCCGGGACCCGCCGTCCTCCAGGCGGCCGAGGAACTGGGCCACGTTGACGGCCTGCGTCATGCCCTCGGTGGCCATGACCCGGGCCGCGTTCGTGGACAGCGTCACGCCCACGGCCCGGCCGCCGGTCCACTGCGTCCAGGCCCGGGCGAACGCGGCCATGGTGTGCGTCTTGCCCGAGCCCGCCGGGGCCACCAGTACCTGGACGGCCGTCCGCCCGGCCAGGAGCCCGGCCGCCACCCCGGCCTGGGCCGGGTCCAGGTCCGACAGCGCCAGCGCCAGGGCCGCCTGGGCCGGGGTGACCAGCTGGGGGGCCTCGCGGGCCGCCTCACCGACCAGATACTCCTCCAGGTCCAGGTGGGCCGGGGTGGTGTACCGCTCCGCGCCCGGCGGGGTGTACACGCTGCGCCCGTCGGATGCGCGGAGCCCGAGCGCGGACACGTCCACCACGTCCGGAGCCGGGCCGAGGGCCAGCACCGTCCCCGAGGACACCGCCTCGGCCGCCAGCTCCTCCGCCAGGGCGGCCTGGTCTGCCCCCGGCGCCATGGCAGGCATGGCCCGGTGGATCTCCCACAGCAGCGCGGCCCGGGTGAACGCGGCGGCCGAGCGCTGCGCCGCGTCCACCGCGCGGCGGATGACGCTGCCGCGCTGCTGCGCGGACAGCACCTCGGGCCGCTCCAGGCCCGCCGGAGCGGCAAACGCCCGCACCGCTACGTGCACAGCAGACAAGGCGGCCACCTCACGCTCGGTGGTCCGCTCCTCCCAGGCGTCCAGCTCCTCCCCGGCGCTGCGCTGCGGCATGCCGCTGCGGTCCGGCCGGCCGTGCTGCTTGGCCTTCCGGCTGGCCAGCGTGGCGTCCTGGGCCATGGCCCACAGCGTCCGCTGCGAAGGCTCCCGGCCGTACCGCTGGCGGTACTCCTCCGCCATGCGCCGCACCTCGGGCGTGATCTGCGCCCGGCGGGAGGAGAAGGCGTCCATGACCTCCTGGGACACGCCTCCCACCTCGAAGCCGTTCCCATCCGCGCGGGGCACCAGCACATAACCCAGGCTGGTCAAACGCGTGGCCAGCGCCCGGGCGGCCACGGCCGCCGCGGCCAGGCGCTCCTGGTACAGGAGGGCGCCGTGGAGCGTCCGCCAGCGGCCGTCCGCGCCGTCCGCCCGCTGCGCCAGGTTGAGCACCGCGTTATGGACGTGAAGCTGCGGGTCCCCCTCCCGGGAGGTGTGCTGGAGAAACGACGCGACAACGCCGCCGGCCGTGTCGCGGAACTCCCCCGAGGTGGCCGAGTGGTACCCCGTCCGGACGTACAGCGCCCGCTCTGCTCGCGACAGCCCCGCGCGTGCTGCGGCCTCCAGCGCGCCGGTGATGTCCTGGGCGTCGCGCTCCAGCTCACCGGCCTCGGCATGGCGCCCACCGGCGCGGGCCCGGCGTGCTGCGACCAGCAGCGAGGCGTGCAGCACCGACACCGACTTGGCCGCGCTCACAGTGAAGTCAAAGTACGGGACCGAATGCTGGGCCCTGGCCCGCTCGGCCGCCCGGACCAGCTCCAGGTCCCCCTCCGTGGCGAACGGGTGCGCGGCCTGGTGGGCGGCCACCGCTACGTCGACGCGCTCCTCCGCAGGCCGGTACTTGGCCCGCTGGCGCGCGTCCAGGCGCTGGCCATCCGGCCCCACGCGGTCCATGTAGAGCGCCTGAAGGACGGCCGGGTCTACTTCCCCACGGAGGCCAAGCCGGGCCGCCGCCCGGCCGCCCCACTGACCAGGAGGCTCCCCCGCCGCATCCGCGTAGTACCTCGTCCCGCCCGCATGGCCGGAGGCGGCGCCCTCGGACAGGTAGCGCGGATCGTAGCCCTTGGCCAGCGACGTGACGGCAGTCACGGAGCGTCGCCCCCTTCCATCACGTTGGGTTAATGCATGTGTGTGAACCTCAAAGCAACCACAAGAATAACCTGTTCAGAGCGTTATAAACGAATACGTGTTCACAGTGCTGCCATCGTTACCAAAGCAGTGTGGAGTGCGATGGTTGGCGTGCGTGCGTCCTGAGCCTGGCCATTGACCGCTTCCTTTCCGAAAAACCCGTCGTGCCATCTCCAGCCGTTTGGCATGTGCACGCTAACCAGCCAGGGCGGACCCGGGATGGGCTTCCCGGCCGACCCCGGCCCCGGCGACGGCCCGGTTGGGGTGGTGTAGGCAAGTACCCGCGGAGTTCGGCTAGTCAGGACAGCTGGGTGGTCTTGCGGCGGCGAGGTGCGGTGCCGGTGGCGGTCTGGCCGGGCCAGCTGGGCGGGCGGTGTCCAGGTCGGTTTCGGCGCTCTCATCGCGCGTCCTGATCGTCTTCCGGTAGCTCGAACGGGGCGCAGCACAGGCCGCAGATGATCGGGCCGTCTTCGATCTGCTTGGGCGTGAGCTGGAGGCGGCGCGGCTGCGGATGGCACGCACACTCGACCGGCGTCCGCCGGCCGCCCCGCTTGGCGGGCTGGCCCGGGCCGTCGTCGCCCTGGTCCTGGCTGTCGTCGCCGCCGTGGCGGGCCGGGCGGGCCAGGTCGACCAGGAACGGGAGCCGAGCCGCGTCGATCCCTGCGGTCACCTCGGCCCAGGCGTCGTAGGCGGCCTGCCCGCGCAGTGTGCAGTGCGACCAGCCGGTGATCTTGTCCGGTACGTCGGGGCCGCGCAGCCCCAGCTCGGCGGCCAGTGCGACGAACCGCTTGTTGTGGTAGCGATTGCCGGCGGCACTGGTGTCCTTGATGCCGCGCCGGGTGGCCAGGGCATGGGCGGCCTCGTGCAACATGACCTCCACCACCGCCCGGCCTCCGGCCGCCAGCAGCTCCCCGGCGATAAACAGCTCAGGAGCGCGTGGCTGGTCCTGGCCGCCGAGAACCCACCGCTCGGGCCAGTGATGGCCGCGTAGCTGGTAACCCTCAGGCGTCCCTTTCTGGGTGGAGCCAGCCCCGGTCACGATCACGACATCGGGCACGTCAGGGTGGGCGTCCTGGATGGCCGCCCAAGCGTGCTCAAGGGCGGCAATGATCCGGCTTCCGTGCTGCTCGATGGCCCGAGGGTCAGTCATGCCCGCATGCCTTTCTTTAGCGTGTGCATGCCAACCGGCGGTCAGGCTGAAGGTGGGGGCCTCGCGCCGGCTGGGGCAGGCTCCGGCCTGCCCGCATTCCCTGGCCTAGGGTTCGCAGAGGCTCCGCGCGCAAGGGTGGGGCCCCAAGATGCTTTCCGCGGAGCGGTTGGAAAGGATCTTGGGGTGCCCTTGCGGGTGGAGGGGCGGGCCCGTACGCTGCGAGGCCCCCACCCGGAACGGCGATCAGCCTGCGGCGCTTCCCCGGTGGTGTAGCCCCAGATGTCAGGACAGGGAACACAGACAAGGAAACGTGGACAGGGAACGCGGACCGCGCACCCGAATCTGTGCAGACCTTCTGTACGGTTTCAAGGGCGCGCAGAGCGCGCCGGGCCCCGGCTGGCCATCGCTCTTGGTAAGCGCCGCGCGCAAGATGCGCTAACCGAGACGCGGCGCAGCTCCCGCCGGTCATCGGGCGGGACCGTCTGGGGGGAACGTTGCGCGCCTGGGCGCCGCCTGCCGCTCTTAGGCCCTCCGGGCCACGGCGGCGTCGGCGCGCGAGTTGGCCCCCGCGGCCCGCCGCACCGGCTCAGCGCCGCAACGATCAGCGCCATGCGCGCGAGCTGCAAAAGCGGCCATCCTCCCGGCGCTCCAGTGTGAAGCCGGGCAAGATCACGCGCAAGAGCGCTTCGCGTCACACGTGATGGCCTACGGCCACCCTTGCGCGTGATCTTGCCCGGCTCGGGTTGGCGCCTATCGGAAGGATGGCCAGGTCCGAACGCCTGTCACCAGCGCGGCTCCTGTCGAGCGAATCAGCAAGCCGATGCGCTCCGGTCGCTATGAGAGCATATGTCCGTTCGGATTTGTAGTTCCACCAAGCCAGGCATTAGGGAGGACCCAGCTATGTACGACATTGCGATCTCCTTCGCTGGCGAGGATCGTGACTGGGCGAGGATGCTTGCTGAACAGGCACGTTCACTCGGACTCGATGTGTTCTACGACGACTTTGAACAGGCCGACCTCTGGGGCAAGGATCTCGCTGCGCATCTGGACACCATCTACCGCAAGAACGCCTTGTACTGCGTGGTCCTCGTATCCGCGGCCTACGCCAAGAAGATATGGCCTAGGCACGAAATCAGGAGCGCAATAGCGCGAGCGATGGAAAGCACGGAAGAATACCTGCTGCCGGTCCGACTCGATGACACAGACATACCAGGTCTCGTGCCAACCATCGGCTACCTAGACGGCCGAACGTTGACTCCCTTCGAGGTTGTTCGGCTCCTGACACAGAAGCTCGGCGTAGCACCAGATCTAACGCTGAGGCATACCGAGAATCTGCTGCGCCTAGCCGAAATCGGCATCCCTTGCACGACGTTCCTCATCGACCGACGTTTCTTGCTTAGTTCCAACGAGTCCCTGAAAGGCGATGAGTTTCGGCTGGCAGCGTCCTTCGGAAAGAACATCACCGGACCCAAAAATTTCGGCGTGGTCCTGGCGCCACCTGTTATCGAGGGTCCCTACGCCTTGGCGCTGCATAGCGTTATCACGCGTGGTAGGAATCTTGACGTTTGGGACATGTGGCTAACCGCTCGCCGCTATGAGTCCGACCTATCCCAGGCTGCTGCCACCGCTGCTGCATCGTCATGGCTTGCCGAGTTGACCGATGACGACTATTTCCTCCTGGCCGGGGAAGTATCCGTTCCGCGGCAACCAGTACAGCGATCAACATCAATACGTCTCGGCGAGTACATCGTAGGTGCAATCTAAGTTCCGGTAGCTCAGACGCTAACCAGGTAGTGGTCGCGTGATCGAGCGACCAGACCGGGTGGTGGGTCTCTGTAGCTGCTTCCTGTAGCTACTATCCCGAATCATGCCGGTCAGAGACGAACACCTGACGGACGACAGTCCACGTCGGGCACTATCCCGGTCAGTCCGGGTGTACTTTGCAAGCAAGCGGTCGCGGTCGAGCTGGTACGCGGCGAGGCTGACCACCATGTCTGACCACAACGAGACCGGAACCAGGCCTACTTCGGCCGACCAGGGGAGTGGCAGCTCCCAGGCCAGCGATGGTTTCCGACAGTAGGGGCATACCTTACTGAGGGATCACTTTCCGAACCAGCCCGTTATAATGACCGATCTTAAACAACTCATTGACCGGGAGGCTGTCTGACCACAACGCGCTCCGAGCGTGGACACCAGCCTGCCCGCCTGGAGCTGGTCGTCGTCACCAGCGCCAGGCCGACCAACGCGCAGGAACCATGCCGTCCTCGCGGGCGCTTCAACGGGAACCAGGCAAAGATGACTCGACTGGATGACCACCGCCCAAGCCCTCTAGCAAATAAAATGCAGGTAACTCTCCGCCGCATCGCCACATTCAACTGGTCAACTGTTGAAACAATTCGATTACATCCTGTGGTGCGAAACCTGGGACATCAGCAAGTGCTAGTTCTATGACCTTAGCCTTAAGACCGCCACCGCGGTATTGGTTTAGCGGAGGAAAAGCTAGTCGGAGACGCTCTTCAAGAGCATGCCCATCAATATCGAGGTAGAATCGCTGGATTGACACTTCAAAGCCACCCGCGTAACTGACAGAAACACGCGCTTCGCTGTCGTTACCCTCTCGAATTTGTGATGTGACGTAGTCGCATATCGGCTGCGCATGGTGGGGCCTAACCTCAAAATGCCTCAGGCTCCCACCTACAACGTCTTCAGATGCTACAAGATGCTCACGCAAAAGGAATAGCCCTACGAGCAGAGGATCCAGCACCAGGTTCTCCAATGTACGTCTGCCTTCGATAAACACAATTCCCTCGGGGGCGTCCAACCGGTGGTCGCGATCGAGGATTCCCTGAACTGGGTTTCCGGCAGCGCGAAGCCTTCGCACGAGATGCTTAACCTCGACGTCATTCCCCTGTCCACCTCTGCCAGACGCGATAAATTCTAGCGAGAAAGGTGTTTGTAGCCTGTCTTTAAGTAGTCTGAACAACTCCTGGTAGCATCCCTCATCGTCTTGGCTTTCGACGAACACCTGTCTCCGATGCTCGTTGCGTACGCTGAGTGTCGGCAGTCCAACCATAAGACCATTCAAGGCATCATCTCGCGACGCACGCCGCAATCTGGGATCGCCGATGCGACGAATCGTGTAAAGTGAATCTGCAGCAGCTAGCGCGACTGTGGATGGAGCATGAGTTGCCATAATGACCTTAACTCCAAAGCGCTTACAGAAAATGTCATCTACCACCCGTAGAAGACTTCGCACCATGGACGGATGAAGGCTCGCGTCGGGTTCGTCCAGCAGCAATATCTTGGGCAATTCAATAGCTTCACCAAGATGGGATCCTGCATATAGGCTCATCGCTATAGCCATGAGCGCCTTTTCACCAGCCGAAAGCTGGGTAGGATCGATTTGAAAACCGGTTTCCCTATGGGTTAGCCTTACCTCGAATGGAAGGTTGTCTTCACCGCCCCGAGGGTGGTTCAGTTGGTACTCAAGTCCAATCATGGCCAATGTCTCGTTAAGCAGGTCCCATGGCGGAGGTCCATGCCTTGCTACGAACTGCTCCTCGGTGAGGGCGATATCACCGCCAAGCCTCCTCGTATCCCTGCGCCACTGCGCAAATTCATTCTGTTCATGTCTTCCCTGATAGGCTAGAAACAGTTCACTTACAGTTATAGTGAAAGGATCACGAACGCCCATGATCAAGGGCGCATACTGCCGAAAATCATCATCGGTGAAGTCAATTAGACGCTTGCCAGCCGCTGTGAGCATTTCTTGCAGCGCTTGCGGACGTAGCGCTTGGCCTCGTTCAATCCGACTTCTGATTTCCTGTTCGAGTTCATCGGAGCCTGGCAACAAATTGCGCCCAGGGACTGAGGTAAGACCAGCGGCATCATTCTGAACATTCTGCTTTAGGTTTATCCACCTATCGCGATGAACTGCCAGGCTCTCGGTACTTTCACTGGGCATTACAAGCTTACCCAACGTAAACAAACGTATGGGTCCAGCGCTTGAGGGTTGAACACCAATGATGCCGTCGACGCGAATAGCACCCTGTTCAATTGCTTCGAGCAAATGTGACTTTCCTGCGCCATTAGGCCCGGAAAGCACGACGAAGTCAGCGATCTCTTCGCTAGTAACCGGAGCCGTAATCGACTTGTAAGGTTGTATGAATTCAAGCCGCATTTAGCTGCTACCTTTCCTGGACGCACCGCCAAACTTATGAAGCGGCGTAGCTCACGGACGTGTCCGGACAGCTACGGGCGTACGTTACCGCTGAGATGCACCGTGCAGCAGCTGGTGCCGCAACGAAAGCGCCCCAGTCCTGTTCTGCAGAGGCCGGTCCTGACGAACGACCAGCGAGAACGACCCCTACCGACCATCACGACACGAGTTGCCACCGAGGAGGCCTCGGGGCGCCTTCGTCACGACTGGACTTGGGACCACTTTGGGACCACACGCTATGCACCCGACCGGACAACGCGCATCTCACTGCACCTAGCGCAGGGCTGCGGAAGTTGAGTTGACCAGGCAGAACGCCTACTCCCACGTCCTGGGGGTCAAGGGGTACGCCGACTGTGTGGGTACCCCGGGACATCGAGATGCACCCCAATCTGGACGGCGGACTGCTTACGGTCGACAAGCATCGTGATGATCAACTGCGGCACTTCCCAGATCAGCACGACATCGGCTGGGATGCAGACGGCGATCAGCCTGGCGAGAAGGAACGCTGGTCATACAGACGCCATCCCAGCCCCGTCATCGCGACTGCGATCCCGGTCACGTACATAAGCAGTCCAACATGAGCTGTGATCTTAAAAGCCCCGACACCAGGCGACATGCCCGGGAGTTCGATCGGCTCTCTGTCAGTCGCGTTGATGGTCGTCCAGAAATCGCCGTGGGCGACGCCGCTGCACAGTCTCCAGCACAACATGGTTGCGTCCTTCGCAGGACCGTTCGCGCCTCCGCTCGCGGCCTCGATGATCTCTCGGTAACCCACCTTGCTGAGTGCTGCCGATTGTTCGATACCTTCCCGATCAGCGATGTCGCGGATGTCCTTGAGCCGTTCGTCCTGAGAGCGAGGTCCCTCGGTGCCGATCAGTTTCCTGGCCTGCTCGCCGTTGCGGATGTCATCAGCAGCCAGCCGCAGGCGGCGGGTTATCCGCTCACGTCTGCCTGGCGGCTGAAGGAGCCACACCGCGGCGCTGGCGTTCTCCAAGGCGGACCGGACTAGAGAGAACGGCGCGAACATGTGGACCACCCGGGCGTCCTGAAGCAGCGTGCGCAGGCAGTTGAGGTGGTCAACCGCATGGGTCAGTGAGTTCCAAGCAGCGTAGCTAAGCTGGTACGGCTCTGTGCGGTTGTCGTCGCCGCGAAGAGCGCTCCCCGGCGGCGGCCTGGGATTCGGGGCCATCCGGGAGAGCCAGGCATCAACCGAACTCAGCTCGCGCAGCAACTCCGCATAGTGCGCTCCGTCATCATCCACGTACGACACCGTAGGGCGAGCTGCCGACGCTGATCCCTGAACTGCGCCCCACAAATCTGATCGTGGCCCCCGCGTGCAAGATCAGCCGGGGCACATCCGGGGCACACCGCGACGAGATCCGCTCGAAACTGCCGAGAAATGCCGAGATCCCAACATGCAGGCCAGAGTGCGGATTCGAGTATTTGCTCTGATCAGAGACATGCCAGCACAAGACCCGGCCTACAGACCGGCTCGCCCCCCATTCATGTTTTGACCTGCGTACTTGTTCTTATAGGGCGGCCCGGTTCTGCTTCTGTTCCGCCAGAGCGTCTTCGAGAGCAGCCTCGACGGCACCTCGGCCGAGATCCTCAGAGTCGGGGAACAGGTGCCCATAGGCCGCCACGCTCGCGGCGGCCTGGCCCTCAGGCGTCGGCTGGCGCTCTCTGGCTAGTCCACCTGGCTGCGATGTAGCGTGGCGTCCAGCAGGGTAAGGGGTGGGGTGATCGTAGTGGAGTACTTGCTCATTCAGGCCTTAAAGGCGGTGTTTGGCCCGGTCTTCGGGCGGGTGTTGGCTGATGCCCAGCAGGGCGCGGCGGATTGGATCGAGCGACTCACCCTCAGGTTGGTGAGGCGGGGTGCTCCCCCTACCAACGATCCCCCGTCATCGGCCCAGACGGCTGACGCGGGTCCCTCACCGTTGGCCCCGGTGGGTGGCGAGGGCAGCGCGCCGACCGAGGCCCAGATCGTTACGGCCTTCGAGGAGCACCCCGACTCCACCGAGAAGCTGCGCAGGGTGCTAGAGGGAATTCTCGGTGTCACGCTGGGCGGCCCGGAGGCGGAAGTGGGGGACGACGCCTGGTTCGTATCGGCCTATGAGGCGGTCCTGTGGCGGGCGGCGGTTACAGCCGGCTGGGCGGACCGGCCAATCGCGGTGGCGGGTGCGCTTCAGGGGCCGGAATGGGTCACGGTATGCGTGCCCCACCAGCACCAGCAGGCAGGAAAGGTAATCGACCCCACGACGATCTGGCGGGCACCTAGCCCCCAGAACCACCGCCGCCCGACTGTGGCCGCACCGGTGGACTTCTTCGTCCGCCAGGTCGAGCACGCCGGACAGGCTGCAACCGCGGCGGCGGAGCTAAACAGCAACATCATCAACACACGCCGGTTCGATCCCGGGCCAGCCGGTCCAAGCAAGGAGGCCTGGCACCGCATCGACGGCCTGAGCCGTGGATGGGTTCTGTTGCAGTGGGACGACGCTCTCCAGGAGCACATCCAGCAACTGAGGCACACCTTCATCCCCGTCCCTCTGGACATAAGGCCTCCCGAATGGGACGAGTGCCCCAAGGAATGGCAGCTCCTGATGGCCATCCCTGACCCGGCGGCGGGTATCAAGGCGTTGAGCGACGGCATCGACGCGTACGCGGAGCACAGTAAGGCGGTGATGGCGGCGGCCCGGGCGGCGCTGGACCGTGGCCCGCAGGGCTGATCACACCGGGGAACCCGGCCTTCAGACCGACTAGCTAACCAGGATTAATTCGTAGAGCTCTGGGTGGTGACGTCGGCTGGCTGCGGGCGTATGACCAGGGCATGAGGTATGCGCAACGGGGCGGGTACACGCCCGCCGAGCAGCAGCGGCGTGAG
>Ga0137385_10004599_pt1 | contig 12060 bp, 14 predicted proteins | sample SagtaG_FD_104921 | JGI IMG/M metagenome (GOLD analysis project Ga0137385, IMG submission 104921) | Vadose zone soil microbial communities from Sagehorn Ranch, Mendocino, California, USA - Sage2_R_80_16 metaG | ecosystem: Environmental > Terrestrial > Soil > Vadose zone | place: USA: California...
CGAAGGGTTCGCCCGCGCCAGCGTCCACGAACTGTCCGGCGGCATGAAGCAGCGGGTCGCGCTGGCGCGGGCGCTGGCGCCCGGGGCCCTCCACCGGTTGGCCATCGGCGATGACGCGGCCGGAATCGGCCTTGCTCAGGCCGGCCATGATGTCGAGCAGCGTGGATTTTCCGCACCCGCTCGGGCCGACGAGGCAGACGAACTCGCCATTGCCGACTTCGAGCGAGACATCTGCGAGCGCGTGCACGGTCACGCTCCCGGTGCGATACCATTTGGTGACGCCCTCGACCACGAGCTTGGTGAAGCGCGAGCGATCAAGAGTCCCCTGCTGAAGCATCAGGGTGTCTCGATGAGCCGGGACAGATCGGGGACGTCGCGCAGGAAGCCGACTTTCGTGGCGTTGGCCACGAAAGTCTGGAAGGCCGCAGGCGCTACGTCGGCCGTGGGGGTCATGCGCGACCAGGCGCGCGCAACCAACTCGGCCGACAAGTCGGCCCGGAACGTCGTGCGCATTTCGTCACGGAGCAGACGCTGCGACCCTTCGGGATCTCTTCGAATCAATTCGGTCAATTCCCGGTGGGCAGCGACGAAACGGCGCACGAGATCGCGCCGTTCGGCGAGGAACCGCGCCCGCGCGACCAGAACGGTCGTGACTGCGTCCTTCTCTTCGACCAGCACTTTGCCGCCGCCTTCGAGCTCGAGCCGGGAGACCCAGGGTTCCACGGTCCACACCGCGTCGAGGCTCTTGCGCAGGAACAAGGTGAGCTGATCCGGATTGGCGGTCGGGAGAACCAGCGCATCGCCGCCGGTTTGGGTGATCCGCAAGCCTCCTGCCATCAGCCAGGCGCGCGCGACGACGTCCTGGGTGTTGCCGAACTGGGGCGTACCGATCCGCTTGCTGCGGAAGTCGGACGCTTGCGTGAGGCCGCTGTCGGGCTGGATGAGGAGCGCCGAACCGCCTTCAACCGCGCCGGCGACCACGCGGATCTCCTCGCCGCGCGAGCGGATGTGCGCATTGAGCGCGGGACTGGGGCCGACATAGGTCAAGTCGACGCTGTTCGCGAACATCGCCTCCATCGCGCTCGGGCCGGCGTTATAGGCATACCATTCGATCTTGACCTTGGGGCCGAGGCGATCCGTGAACCAGTTCTTCCCCTGCCGCCCGAGTTGCCGCGCCACCAGCGCCTGAACGTGGGTGATGTTCGGGAAGTGTCCGACCCGCAGCGTCTCCTGTGCGCGCGCGGAGGTCGCGGCCAGGACGGCGGCAAGCGCCGCAGCCGTCAATCCCAGCCGCGCGCGAGCACCGCCACATCGCCGTGCCGGCACCGGCACGCATCCGTGCCCGGGCTGCATTGTCATCGTGGCCACCTCGCCCTCCATTCGATCCCAGGATCATGGCGGTTGTCGAGGGCATTGCTGACGCAGCCCCCGAATGGTCGCAGGCGCTACGAAATCAGGCAATTAACATCCCATACCAATTCGCCTGCAGGCACTTGGTTGCGCCGCAGTCCGCCGTTCGCGGGCCATGGCTGTAGGATGGGTTGAGCGAAGCGAAACCCATCACCCGCCGCCACTCGGACCGTTCGTCCCCGCCACCGCCCGCCCAACCCGCAGGGTTGAATGCCCGTTGCGATGGGCGTCGCTGCGCTCAACCCATCCTACGCTGCGGCTCGCCCGTTGCCGCCTCGCGCCTGATGTTCTAAGGCAGGGCCTCGCCAGGCTGCGCGGGAGACCGGTTGATGGAGCTGACCGAAGACGATGTGCTCGAAATCCTCAAACTGTTCGAGCAATCGAAGTTCGATTTCCTTCATCTGCAGCAGGGCGAACGGAAGATCACCGTCAGCAAGGCGGGCTATGTCCCGACCGGCACCGGGGCGTCACCTGCGCAGGCGCAGCTGACGCCAGGCGCGCAGCCCGAGCTGCCGCCGGCCATGTCAGGGCCTCTGCCGAAGGCGGACGCCGTGGTCATCGATGAAGGGCTGGTGGCAGTGACCGCGCCGATGGTGGGAAAATTCTATGCGGCGCCGTCGCCCTCGGATCCGCCCTACGCGCAGCAAGGCACGCGGGTCGCTGCCGGAGCGACGGTCGGGCTGATCGAGGTGATGAAGGTGTTCACCAGCGTCAAGACCGAAACCCAAGGCGTGATCGAGAAAATTCTGGTGTCGAACGGGCAATTCGTCGAATTTGGACAGGCGTTGTTCCTGATCCGGCCGGACGGCTCGTCGCAGGCCTAGCCGGGAGAATTTCCATGGACGAAATCCATTTCGTCGACACCACGATCCGCGATGGTCACCAGAGTCTCTGGGCCGAGCGGATGTCGACGGGCATGATGCTGCCGATTGCGCACCGGCTCGACGAGGCGGGCTTCCTCGCGATCGAGCTTCTCTCCGGCTCGCACATCAAGAAGGCGGTGCGCGAGCTGCGCGAAGATCCCTGGGAGCGCATCAAGCGCGTTGCCGAGCGGGTCCCGAACACGCCGCTGCGCCTGATCGCCGGCCGGGTCAACACCTTCGGTTTCGATCCGCCCTGCATGTACGAGCTGTTCATCGAGCGCATGGCCGCGAACGGGATCCGCCAGGCGCGCATCTCGGAGCCGTGGAACGACCTGCCCGGCTGGAATTATCGCGTGGCCGTGGCGCGCAAATTCGGGCTCGATCCGATCGTCAACCTGATCTACTCGGTCTCGCCGGTCCACACCGACGACTATTACGCCGAGCGCTGCCGCCAGGCGGCGAAGCTGGCGCCGTTTCGGCTCTGCCTCAAGGATCCGGGCGGCTTGCTCACGCCCGAGCGCACGCGCACCCTCGTGCCGGTGATCCTCGCGAACAGCGGCGGCATCCCGGTCGAGCTGCACAGCCACTGCACCACCGGGCTTGGGCCGCTGGTCGCGCTCGAAGCGGTCAAGCTCGGCATCAGGATCGTCAATACCGGCATTCCGCCGCTCGCCGACGGCTCGGCGCTGCCCTCGATCTACAACGTTGCGCACAATTTGCGCGCGATCGGCTATCAGCCGGTGATCGACGAGGAGGTGCTGCGGCCGGTCAGCGAGCACTTCACCGTCATCGCCAAGCGCGAGGGCTTTCCGATCGGCGTTCCGGCGGAATACGATTACGAGACCTACCAGCATCAGGTGCCTGGCGGCATGATCTCCAATCTCGGCCACCAGCTGCGGCAGGTCGGCAAGGAAGGCGAGCTGCAGCAGGCGCTGGAAGAGACGAGCCGCGTGCGGGTCGAATTCGGCTATCCGATCATGGTCACGCCGCTCTCGCAATTCGTCGGCAGCCAGGCGGCGATCAACGTGATCATCGGCGAGCGCTACAAGGAGGTGACCGACCAGGTCATCCGTTACGCGCTCGGCCATTTCGGCGAGGAGGCGGTCACCGCGATGGACCAGGAGGTACGGGCGCGCATCCTCGATCGCCCGCGCGCCCGGGAGATCATGGCGCAGACCCGTGAGCAGCCCTCGCTTGCGGATATGCGCCGCGACCTCGGCGGGCCGGGCGTGTCGGATGAGGAGCTGCTGCTGCGGTGGCTCCTCAACCGCGAGGACATCGCCGCCATGCGCGCCGCGGGCCCGGCCAAGGACTACGTCACCGCCCGCCATCCGTTGGTCAAGCTGATGGCCGAGCTCACCCAGCGCAGCGACTGCAACCTGATCCAGGTCAGCAAGCCCGGCTTCGCCCTGACGCTCGAGCGCAACGTCGCGGCGCACTGACGGACATCCGGAGCCAATGGATAGGGGGAGATCATGACAGCACGTGTCGGCCTTATCATTCCGTCCTCGAACCGGATGGTCGAGCAGGAGATGGTCCCGGCCTTTCCGGAGGGCATCCAACCGCATGTCACCCGCTTGCGCATGACCGGGGCCGATCGGGGACCGCTTGACCAACTGCTGCCGCGCATCGAGGAGGCGACCCGCACGCTCGCCGACGCGAAATGCGAGGTCATCGCCTTCCACTGCACCGCGAACTCGATGCAGGAGGGCAAAGGCGGCGCGGAGCGCATTCTCTCGGCCATGACGGAAGCTGGGACCGCGCGCGCGACCACGACCGCGACCGCGGTCGGGCGCGCACTGCAAGCGCTGGACGCCCGCCGGATCGTCCTGGTCACGCCCTATGACCAAGAGACCACCGATCATGAAGTCGCCTTCCTCACCGAGGCCGGCTACGAGGTGATCCACGCGGTCGCCTGTGAACTTGCCGGCAGCGATGCCTACTGCTCGACGCCGGCTGGGTTCTGGAAGGACCGCGTCGCCGAGGCCGCCCGCCGCGATGCCGACGTGTATTTCGTCAGTTGCGCGAACATCTCGATCATCGGCATCATCGAGGAGATCGAGGCCTCCGTCGGCCGCCCGGTGATCACCAGCAATCAGGCGGTGATCTGGGATGCGCTCGGTCGGCTTGGCTGGACGAGCAGCCCCGGTTTGCCCGGCCGCCTGTTTGTGACTCCCGCGCGGTCCGAGGCTGCGCCGGTGCTGCAGCGCGGATAGCGCGCGTCGATCGCGAGGAGATATCCGCAATGAGGGCCCGGCTGCTGGCGATTGTTTTCGCGCTCCTCCCCGCGATCAGCTTCTGCTCCTTCGCGCCGGCACTTGCGCAGGAGGATGTCGCCGCCTTCTACAAGGGCAAGCAATTGCGCTTCATGGTCGGCTCCGCGGCCGGCGGCGGTTACGACCTGTTCGCGCGCATCGTCGCCAGGCACATCGTCGGCCACATTCCGGGCAACCCGACCATCATCGTGCAGAACCAGCCGGCGGCCGGCGGCGTGGCGATGACCAACCAGCTCTACAGCCAGGGGCCCAAGGACGGCACGGTCGTGGGTATTCCGATCAATGGCATCCCGACCGCGCCGCTCCTCCAATCGGGCACCCAGTTCGACTCGACCAAACTGATCTGGGTCGGCAGCACCAACCGCGAGGCTTATGTCGCCTTTGTCTGGCACACGGTGGCGGTCGAGAGCATCGCCGAATTGGCGACCAAGGAGCTGGTCGTGGGCGCGACCACGCCCGGCACCACCATGAGCGATTTCCCGCTGCTGGTGAACGACGTGCTGGGATTCAAGTTCAGGGTCGTGCGCGGCTACCAAGGCACGCCCCAGATCAACCTCGCCATCGAGCGCGGCGAGATTCAAGGCAATGGCGGGATCGGCTGGGCGTCGGTGAAGGCCCAGACCCAACATTGGATCGACGGCAAGAAAATCAGGGTGCTGGCCCAGTACGGCCTCAAGCGCAACGCCGAGCTGGCCGAGGTCCCGACCATGCTGGAGCTTGCGAACAACGAGGCCGACCGGCAGGCGATGACGATGCTGTTCGCGCGCACCGAATACGGGCGCCCCTATTTCCTGCCGCCCGACGTGCCGGCGGCGCGGGTCAAGGCGTTGCGGCGCGCCTTCGACGCGACCATGAAGGACCCAGGCTTCATCGCCGAGGCGGCCAAGCTTCAGCTCGATGTCGATCCGATGACCGGTGAGGAGGTGCAGGCCCTGGTCGGCAAGCTGGCCCAGACCCCGCCCGAGATCGCCGCCCGCGTCCGCGCCGCGCTCGACGTGCCGGCGGCGAAGTGAGGTAAGCCCGTGCACGCCCCTCATGCAGCAATGCGTTCGCGCATGGCGATGCACAACAACAATGTCCTGCAGATCGGGCTGTTCGGGTCCAACTGCTCGTCGGGGCGGGCGGTCACCAAAGTGCCGGGCCGCTGGTCGGGCAGCTGGCCGGACAATCTGCGGCTCGCCCACATGGCGGACGAGGCCGGCATCGATTTCCTGCTCCCGATCGGGCGCTGGAAGGGCTATGGCGGCGACACCGACTACCAGGGCGAGACGCTCGAGACCGTCACCTGGGCGTCCGGTCTCCTGGCCTCGACCAAGCGCATCACGGTCTTCGGCACGGTGCACGCGCCGCTGTTCAATCCCGTCATCGCGGCGAAGGAGATGGTCACCGCCGACCATATCGGCGAAGGCCGCTTCGGGTTGAACATCGTCGTCGGCTGGAATGAGGGCGAGTTCGAGATGTTCGGCGTCGAGCAGCGCGAGCACGAGCAGCGCTACGAATATGCGCAGGAATGGATCGATGTCATCAAGACGAGCTGGTCGGATAAGGAGGAGTTCGATTTCGAGGGGCGCTTCCTCAGGCTCAAGGGGGTGCGCGCGAAGCCAAAACCCTTCGGCGGCACCAGGCCGCTGATCATGAACGCCGGCGCGTCGCCGACCGGCGAGGCCTTCGCGATCCGCAACTGCGATGCCTTCTTCGTGCGGCCCTCGCGGGTATCGCTCGAGGAGACCGCCGGGCGGGTGGCAAAGGTCAAGGGCGCGGCAAGCGGAGCGGGGCGCGAGCTCGGCGTCTATACGGTGGGCGTCATCACCTGCAAGCCGAGCCGGAAAGAGGCCGAGGAGTATTACCACCACTGGAGCGTCGAGCTCGCCGACTGGTCGGCGGTCGACGGCATTCTGGCGATCAAGAACATCTCGCCGCAGACGGTTCCGTCTGCCGAGTTCGACCTCAAGCGCAGGCAATACACCGAAGGGATGGGCGGCCTCTCGATCGTCGGCGACCCCGATCAGGTGGCCAAGCAACTCGCCGACCTGAGCACGGCGGGGCTCACCGGCATCGCGGTCTCGGGAGTCAATTATCTCGAGGAGCTGCCGTTCTTCTGCGCCGAGGTGATGCCGCGGCTCGAGCGGGCGGGTGTGCGGGAGAGGCGGTGACCCGCTTGCAAGGAGAGCCCTTGACGATCCTTTCGATACCCCCAATATGGGGGTATGACCAGCCAGCGGCGACCGCATTACCCGCTGAGGACCATCAAGGCCGCCTTCGCTGACGTGACCCGGATGAACCGCACGATGATGGCTGCCGACGGAGCCGAAGACCTTGGCATGGACGAGCAGGCGGTCATCGATGTCGTTGCCGGCCTTTCGCGGCGTGACTTCGATAAGTCGATGCCGTCCGAGCTCAACCCTGCGGTTTGGCAAGATGTCTACAAGCCGATCATCGACGGCCGAGAGCTGTACGTGAAGTTCACGCTGGATACGCGAGGGGAGCTGCTACTGATCAGCTTCAAGGAAAACGAGCCATGACCAATCCACGCGACTACCCCGACGTAATTCAAAGCGCGGAGAGCGGCAGGCCGCTCCGGCGAGGCGTAAAGATGCTGACCATCAATGTTGACGGCAAGCCCTTCACCTATGGCCAGCCAGGATGGTGGGCGTCGATTGACGATCCCACGGACAACGAGGGTCAACTCGCCGACGAGGACAACGTGATTCGTGCCGCCGCCCGGCGCGAGGCCAGAGCCAAAGCGAAACACGCGATCCTGACGCCGCTCGTCATCAGAGCCATTCGTGAAGCATGCGGCCTGTCACAACAGGCAGCGGCTCGCGTGTTCGGAGGCGGCCCCAAGGCTTTCGAGAAATATGAGACCGGCGAAGTCGCCCCCAGCTCATCCATGACACGGCTGCTTCTGCTTGCCGCGAAGCGCCCCGATCTTTTCCAGAAGGGGACCGGCGTGCCGATGATTTCTGCAGCCGATGCCGACCTGATCCGCGAGACCGTGCGCAAGAGTTCAGTCGATCGCATCTACGAGCGAATCTACAACTCGCAACCTTCGCACGAACACAAGCGAGCATGACCTCGCGCGAATGACGGCCGGTGTCATGGAAGCGGGAACCATTGGTGGCAGTGCGCTTAACTTGGGCCAGAGGTGCAAAGGCTCAAGGGCGCCGGCTCGCTATTGCGTGCACTGGCACGGTAATTCCAAGCGCGGACCGAAACCGCGGGCGGACGCGAACGCGAGGTAATTAAGTGCACTGTCACCGTAATAGCCCGTAATAGCCGTAATAGCCGAGTTTCCGGGGCAGCAGCCTACGAATCTGGGGGTCGGAGGTTCGAATCCTTCCGGGCGCGCCAGTAAGCCCTATAAAATCGGTATTTTCTTGAAGGTCACAATCGGAGCCGACTTGTTTTTGCTTTCGTGTCGGGCCAGTGTCCGACGCCGCGCGGGCACCGCATTGCGTCGCGCGGACGTTGGTCCGGCCTGTGTTACCGTGGGGCTGGTGTAGAAACGACAAACCGAGTGTTCCGCAATGGAGAATGTAACGGAAAAGCTAAACGACGTATTGCGAAGGCAAGTCGAAGACCTGCTGCATAAGTCCGGGATTAGGCAGCTTAATTCCTACGGCTGGTTAAACGAGAACGATGCCGATCCAGAATTTGTCGGTCACGCGATGTGGCAGGTTGATCAGCCCTTGGACGACCTTCTCGAAGTTTCAGTCTTGGGGAGATCAAGAAGGAGCGCGACAGCGCCAGTTCCCCCCGAATGGCAGCGGCTTGTTGCATTAGAGGGAGCCGACTTTAGCGGCCTGATGCAAGCTGCCCGTATGTCAATCGGCCTATTCCTTGTTCAGGCTAAATTCTTGAGAGCGCCGCCTTTCGACGAGGACGATCTCCTTGATTTACATTGGTTGAGTTCCGTTCTGTACTTGTCTACGGCTTCCGACAGAATTAGGTCACTGTTCATTGCGGCCGTTTTCCGAAAGTCAGCCGACAGCTACGAGAACGGGAGTCACAACGGTAATAAGAGAACTTGGTATACGACGCCATTCATTGAAGCGAGGAAGACGTTGCCGAACCCTTCGTCGGACTTAGCAGAAGCGTTAGCCAAGGCACCCACGCTGGCAACGAAAATACATTGTCAGTTGCGTACAAAACGAAACGAACTGATTCACGAACGTGCGACCGCCATTGGGCGACGCCAACTCGCATTGCTCGACCGACGATCTGAATCTGCCAAGCCGCGCAATCTGGACTTTGCGTCTTTACAAAAGGCCATAAAAGAAAGTGAAGCACGTCATAAGCAGAAGTTGGATGAGACGACCAAGCAACTCGCTGACTGGCACGAACTTCTCGTGCGTACCAGTAATGAGGTCTTCATTGTAGAGCACTACCGGCGCTCGCAACCGACCTGATGGTTGATCCCGTCACTGGCCCACAAGCCGGGCCGGTTCTGTTTGTGCTAATCTACCGCAACCGACTTGTGGGAGAGCGTGGTCAAATGGCTGAACGATGCGCGATTTGCGGTTGCCTCCTTCACCGAACCGCGGGCACGTACGCTACCGTTGAAGGAAGGGCGCACGCGTCCAAGCACCATTTTGTAGCGGAGCGGTTTTTCGGACGCTCGCAGAATCGAAGGGGTACACAGAGGACGCCGATATTCCCCAAGTGCCCCTGGGGACACGAACGCGAGACGGGTGTATTTTGCTACGAATGTCACGAACTGCTACTGCACAATCCCGTCCTATTGCCGCAGGACGTAGACGGATTCGGGGAGATTGTCCGCAGGCGAGGGTTGGCCGAAGATGAATCGAAGCCTGAGACATTGGAAAAAATCGGCAAGAGAATCGAGCTTTTCCGCGAAGTGATCTCGCGTGGCATTGCTGCGCTGCTTGAAGATGAGGGACAGGTTGCGACCGCGCTCAAGTAAGCCGATCACGTCGCAAGGGACAAAAAAGCAATTACGGTGACAGTGCACTTAATTGAATTACCCTCCACCGAAGCCATCATGCGGTTGCGGACGTGCCTGCCGCGGCGCCGGATGCGACGCCTTCGCGCGCCTGCGTGCTGCCGAGAGCATCGGCTGGCCGTTGGGAGACGATCGATTTCTGACCCGGATCGATCGCGCCACCAAGCCGTCGGCTGCGAGCGGGCAAGCGCGGACCGAAACCGCAGGCGGACGCCAACGCGGGGTAATTAAGTGCACTGTCACGGCCGGTAATTCGCGGCATCATGTGCACGATGAAAACCGACAGCAACCGCATGACCGCGCGAGGGTTTCGCCGGCCAGACAGGTCGAAGCCACGCGAGTACAAATAGCGTGGCTTTGCACCGCTCATAGCTCGTACCCACGATCCACCCAGTAGAGCCAGTCACCGACAGCCTCTTGGGTTTCCCGATCTTTCGACAATGGTCGCAATTGCGCCAAAGGCACAGCGATTCGCTCCCCGGCCCGTCCAACCCAGACGAACATTTCGGTCTCGCACTCCTCTTCCGGTGCCATGCCCAGGACTTCCACTTCTTCTCCAACCTTGAGAAAGGAGATTGGGCGCGCGAACCGACAGCGTGCCTTGAATGGAACTTTCAGCTTGCCGTCGAGGTAGTAGTACCAACCCATCGCACGTTCGCCGGAATCGTGAGCATCGACAACGGCCTCCATCGTAATTCGTTGCTCGCGTACATCATCTTTCGCGCGTGCCATTGTTCGACCCTCTAACGCATGCGTCCAAGCCGGTATTCTGACGCCTGGCTTCGTTCCTTCGACCGGGCCAGAGTTAATCTGTCCTTGACCTTGCGCGCCGACTCGTCGGGGCCGCCCCCCGTGATATCCACGGACACATGTGCTCTTTGGAAGGAGTGGCTAAAGTAGGTGATGTCCCCTTTTATTTTTCGAAGGTAAAGGCGTTTCTCTCGATCCGTCAGATTTCTTTGTATCGGGCGAGAGTCGATGTCGTAGAACGTGACCCTCTTGAGGATATTCTCAGGCGTATCCTTGAGCACGACAATGGCGGCGTCCTGCGTCTTGTTGACAACCTTCCAGTAGCCACCCATCAGCCCGCTCGGTGGCAACGCGATGACACAATTGCAGCTGTCTTCCCGAGAGAGAACATGTTTCAAGGCTTGTGACGCTGCGAGGCGGAAATTGTGAGAGGTCAGGTGGCTGTTTCGAAGACGCTCGATCGATGTTCCGAAGAAACGCTCTATTTCAACATCGAGGTCGAAAAACCGATAATCGAGGAGGTCAGCCAGTTTTGCGCCTACGGTGGTCTTGCCGACGCAGCCGACACCAGCGAGGAATATGCGCATGTTGCAATACTCGATGGGAGCTGCCTCTTCTGATCGGAGTTCGTGATCATAGGCGATTCGTGCAGTCCGGTGCCTTGGCTTTTCCACAGGACCTGCTGGAGGCCTACCCGCATCTCACCGAGGACGATATTCAGGCCGCCATCACCTATGCGGCAGACACGCTTGCCCACGAGGAAACAGTGGTGATGGAGCCGAAGGGTGAATGCGCTTTTGGCCGTGTAACGAAACCCATCGCGAGGGCTCACGATTTTGCCGAGAGGTGATGGGTTTCGCTGCGCTCAACCCATCCTACAGACTGCTTCGCCGCCTAATCCATCAGCCTCAGATTGCTGTTCTCCTTGAACACCTTCCCCCACCGCTCGGTCTCGCTGCGGATAAACGCCTCGAATTCCGCGGGCGTGCTGCTCACCGGGGCGATGCCCACCTTTTCGAGCCGCTCCGCCATCGCCGGGTCGGCATACATGCTCGCCACTTTGCGCTGGAGCTTGTCGACGACGGCGGCGGGGACGCCGGCGGGGGCGGCGAGGCCGATCCAGGTCGAGCTCTCGTCGATGTTGGGCAGGTCGGCGGCGACGCTCAGACTCGGCAAATCGGGCAGGATCGGCAGCGGGCGGTTGGAGTATTTCGCGAGCGCGCGGTAATGGCCGCCCTGGATCAGCGGCAGGCTGGTGCCGGTCGAGTCGAGCGCGAAGTCGACGGTGCCGGCGAGCACCGCCTGGCCGATCTCGGCGCTGCCTTTGAAGGGGACGAGCTGGACGTCGATCCCCGCGGTCTTGGCGAACAAGAGCGCGCCGAGGCGCGAGGTGATCGTGCCGGCGCCCATGTTGAGCTTGCCGGGATTGGCCTTGGCTTTCGCGATCAGCTCCTTGATGGTCTTCGGCCCGTCGCTGCGCACGACGATGCGCGACATGTTCTTGGTCAGCAAGGTAATCGGCGCGAAATCTTTGAGCGGGTCGTAGGCTAGATTCGGGGTGACCAATGGATTCATCACCAGCGTGGTGTCCATCGGGATGAACAGCGTGTAGCCGTCCGGCGCCGAGAGCGCCACCGCCTGCGCGCCGATCGCCGTGTTTCCGCCGGCGCGGTTGTCGATCACGACCGGCTGGCCCCAGTCCTCGCTCATCTTCTGCCCGACGAAGCGCGCGATCAGGTCGGCAGGTCCGCCGGGCGGAAACGGCACCACCATCCGGATCGCCCGACTGGGATAATTC
>Ga0137385_10004600_pt1 | contig 12057 bp, 11 predicted proteins | sample SagtaG_FD_104921 | JGI IMG/M metagenome (GOLD analysis project Ga0137385, IMG submission 104921) | Vadose zone soil microbial communities from Sagehorn Ranch, Mendocino, California, USA - Sage2_R_80_16 metaG | ecosystem: Environmental > Terrestrial > Soil > Vadose zone | place: USA: California...
CGGCATCGGCGAAGGCCCCGACACCATGCACCAGGCCCTCGACCTCGCGAACGGGACCTCCGCCCCGGACCTGCCCCGCGTCTACGCCAGCGCCGGAATCCACCCCGAGCAGGCCCACAACGCCACCGAAGACGCCCTCGCCAAGGTAACTCGCCTCGCCTCCGACCCCAACTGCATCGCCATCGGCGAGATCGGCGTCGACTACTACCACCTCGAAAACCCCGACATCCCCGCCCAGCAACTAGCCTTCACCGCCCAGATGTACATCGCCGCCGAGGCCCGCAAACCCATCATCATCCACTGCCGCACCTCCGAGCTGGCCACCCCGCAGGCCAAGGAAAAATATGGCCCCGCCGACGCCTGGGAGGATCTCCTCGCCATTATCGACGAACACTGGACCCCGTACGGACTAGGCGGCATCATGCACTGCTTCTCCGGCACCGTCGACCAGGCCCGCCGCTCCCTCGACGCCGGCTTCTACCTCTCCTTCGCCGGCAACCTCACCTACCCCAAAGCCCAGTCCATCCGCGAGGCCGCCACCTTCGCCCCCGCCGACCGCATCCTGGTCGAAACCGACGCCCCCTTCCTGGCGCCCATCCCCCTGCGCGGCCAGCGCAACGAACCCGCCTTCGTCACCCACACAGCTGACACCCTGGCTGCCCTCCGCGGCATCTCACCAGAAGAACTCGCAGCCATCACCACAGAAAACTTCCACCGCCTCTTCCCTTCAACACGTTGAACCACAAGGGCCTGACATAATAGAAACCGACAGTAGAGAGACAAGGAAAACATTATGGCATCCGATAACAGCTTCGACGTAGTCAGCAAAGTAGAACTTCAGGAAGTCAAGAACGCCATCGACCAGGCCTCCAAAGAGGTCCACGCCCGCTTCGATCTCAAGGACTCCAAGTCCAAGATCGAACTCGAGGGCACCGACGCCATCCAGCTCGCCTCGCAGAGCGACTACACGCTCAAGGCCGTCATCGAGATCCTCTCGCAGAAGCTAGTCAAACGCGGCGTCTCGCTCAAGAACCTAGAGTTCGAGAAGATTGAACCAGCCGCCAACTCCAGCGTCCGCCAAAAGATCAAGCTCGTGCAGGGAATCCCCTCCGAGAAGGCGAAGATCATCGTCGCCGCCATCAAGGACTCGAAGAAGAAGGCCCAGGCCAGCATCCAGGGCGACACCGTCCGCGTCGTCAGCAAAGACCGCGACGTGCTCCAGGAGGTCATGGCCCTCCTGCGCGGCAAAGACATCGGCGTCGAGCTACAGTTCACCAACTTCCGCTCCAACTAGTTGCGTGCATCAAAATTCCCCGCGCGATTTTCGGCCAAGTCCATCTATCGTTGGGACACCCTGATACTCTGAATTACGGTGAGCACGATCTCCATCGCGACCGCAACCGAAGTCTTCGATCTCCTCCGTGACGACCTGGCCGCCATTGAACAGGAGTTCTCCCGGCAATCCGCCTCGAACGTCGAGGTCATCACCGACATCGCCCGATACCTCATCGCAGGCGGCGGCAAACGCATCCGCCCGCTGCTGCTTCTCCTCTCATCGAAGGCGCTCGGCTGCACCAGCCAGAGCCGCATCCGCCTCGGCGCCGTGGTCGAGATGCTCCACACCGCCACCCTCGTCCACGACGACATCATCGACGAGGCCGACACCCGCCGCGGCCGCCCCTCCTCCAACACCACCTGGGGCAACTCCAAGTGCGTCCTCGCCGGCGACTGGCTCTACATGCAGTCCTTCTCCTCGGCCCTCGAAGAGCGCAACTTCCGCGTCCTCGAGCTCCTCATCTCGCTCACCCAGCAGATGGTCGAGGGCGAACTTCTCCAGATCGAGAAGCTAGGCCACCTCATCAACGAAGAGGAGTACTTCGACCTCATCTTCCGCAAGACCGCCTGCCTCTTCAAGGTCTCGATGCAGCTCGGCGCGGCCATGACCCCGGCCCACGGCTTCGGCAACCCCGAAGAAATTGAATCTCAGCTCGGCGAGTACGGCCGCAACCTCGGCCTCGCCTTTCAGATCGTCGACGACGTCCTCGACCTGACCGCCGCGGAAGACGTTCTCGGCAAGCCGGTAGCCTCGGATCTCCGCGAAGGCAAAGCCACCCTCGCCGTCATCCACGCGCTCGAGCGCGGCACCGGAGCCGACCGTGAAGCCATCCGCACGGTGCTCGCTGACCGCAGCTTCAACAACGTCTCCCACCCTCAAATCCTCGAGATACTCCAGCGCCACAGCTCCATCGACTACGCCATGGACACCGCCTGCGCCTACGCCGAAGCCGCCCGCCAAAGCATCGCCGACCTGCCCGACTCCGACGCCAAACGCGCCCTGCTCTGGGTCCCCGGCTTCGTCACCACCCGCGACCGGTAATGTTCCACCAGCACCGGAATCGCGGGATCGAAGTCATTTTTCGTCTGTGTGCCGAACTCTTATTTGCTTCGTTCTCGATTGGCTGCACTTCATCCGAGATCAGCAAAAATGAACGAGCCGACCAAGTCATCGTCTTGAAATCCCAGCACTCAATGACCCTTCTGTCGCGCGGTCGCGCAATCAAAGTCTACAAAGTCGCGCTTGGAAAGGTAGCGTCGGACCGAAGCGACAACTCGGCGATCACGAGACACCGGAAGGCAAGTACATCATTGATTCGAAGAACCCAAAAAGCCGCTTCCACTTGGCTTTGCACGTCTCCTATCCCAACGCCTCTGACCGCATGAAAGCTCAAGCCGCGGGGCTACCTACCGGCGGTGACATCATGATCCATGGCGTTCAGAAACAGTTCGCGTGGATAGGATCTCTCCAGCATGAGGTCGACTGGACTGACGGGTGCATCGCTGTTACAAATCCTGAAATCGAAGAGATCTCCCGTTTGGTTCCGGTTGGAACGCCGATAGACATTAAGCCTTAAGACCCTGCCGCGAGAACTCGGCCATCTACTCCTCGTCCTCACCCTCTTCGACATCTTCCTCAACATCCAAATCCGCCACCCTTACCGCCCCCCTGCCCGGCTCCACGAGCACCTGAATCCTCCCCTCCGCCGCCTCCAACTCCTTCTTGCAAGCCTCCGAGAGCCTCACGCCCTCTTCAAACAAACGCACCGACTCATCGAGCGTCAATTCCCCCCGCTCCAGTCGCTCCACCACCAACTCCAACGCCGTCAACTGCTCCTCAAAACTAGCCATAAACGCCTGCTCTCTCGAACCAAACCTACATAAGCCCCAGCACCTGGGCCGCAGCGCCATACTTCCCAAACGGCGCACTTACCTGAACCCCCTGCACCATCGGTCTCGCCTCCGCCAGCATCTCCTGCGCGATCTTCAGGCCCTCAGCTCTTGCAGCCTCAGGCGATGTCACCGCGCCCATCCGCATCATGATCTCCTCCGGCATGCTTACCCGCAGATCGTTCTTCATAAACTCCGCATTGCGCAAACTCGTCAGCGGCCAAATCCCCGCAATTACCGGAATCCGGAACTGCTCAATCCGCCGCAGAAACTCCTCCAGCACGCGCAGGTCGAAGACCGGCTGCGTAATCGCGAACTCAGCGCCCGCCTCCACCTTGTACGCAAACCGCCGAACCTCCTGGTCGATATCAGGCACCCCGGGATTCGCCGCAACTGAGATCGTAAACCCCGTCGACTCGCCAATCGAGTTCTTCCCGATATCCAGTCCGCAGTTCAGATTCCGCACCACATTCACCAGCCCGATGGCGTCCACATCGAAGACCGCCGTCGCATCCGGGTAGTTCCCCAACTTCGGCGGATCGCCCGTCAGGCAAAGGATATTCTTCAGCCCGATCGACGACGCACCCAGCAGATCACTCTGAATGCTCAGCACATTCCTGTCGCGGCACGTGTAGTGCAGAATCGTCTGAATCCCAACATGCTGCTGAATCTGCACACACAGGCTCTGCGCGCTCATCCTCGCGCTCGCCCGCGGCGAATCCGGCACATTGATCGCATCGACACCCAGCTTGTGCAGCTGCGCCGCACCATCCAGCTCCTTGCTGCAATCGATCCCCTTGGGCGGAACGATCTCCACCATCGTGACGAACTCGCCCGCCGCCACCATCGAACCAATCTTCGACCGCTGCGCCAACGGCGGAGGCTCCACCTTGTTCTTCACCTCCGCGGTCGCAGCCTTGCCGGAGCCACTCCGCTCCATCACCTGCGCGCCCGCTTCCATCGCGTCCATCGCACGCAGCGCACTCTTCATCGCCCGCGTATAGCTCGGAGTCGTCCCGCAACATCCACCCACAATGCTCGCACCGGCCTTCACCAGCTTCCGCGTAAAGCTCGCCATGTACTCCGGCGAGGTCAGATAGATCGTCCTGCCCTCCACCGCCCGCGGAATCCCTGCATTCGGCATCGCAGCCAGCGGCAACGACGTCACCGGCCTCATCCTCTCGATCACACTCAGCACCGTCGCCGGCCCCGCGCTGCAGTTGCACCCAATCGCATCCGCGCCCCACGCCGTCAGCTTCTCGGCCGCGGTTTCAGCCGACGCTCCATCGAGACAGTTCCCCTCCTCATCCACCGTCATCATCACAATGACAGGCACCCCGGGAGCCTCGCTGCGTGCCGCGAGAATCGCCTGCTGCGCCTCCACCAGCGAAGTCATCGTCTCGATAATCAGCAGGTCAGCCCCTACTCCAGGCCCAGCCTCCACCATCGCGCGAATCTGCTCGGCAAACGCCACCTGCGCCTCATCCAGCCCCACCTTGCCCAGCGGCTCCAGCCTCACGCCCAGCGGCCCGATCGACCCGGCGACAAACGCCTCGCTCGCCTGCTTCTCCCTGATCCGCTCCACGCACTCCCGCGCCAGCTTCACCCCTGCGACGTTGATCTCGCGAACCCTGTCTCCAAACCCGAAGTGCTCCAGCCGAAACCGGTTCGCTCCAAACGTATTGGTCTCGATCACCTGGGCGCCGGCCTGCAGATACTCGGCATGGACCTCGCGCACCATATCCGGCTGCGACAGGTTCAGCTCGTCATAGCACCGGTTGATGAACACGCCCCGCGCATACAGCATCGTGCCCATCGCCCCGTCGCACAGCACTGGTCCGCCTGTGAACAGCCTTTCAATCCTAGCAACCTCGACACCCGTACTAATCACCGCATCTGCCATCATCGTCTCCAACCTAATCAAACCATCCTAAGCCACCACCCCGACCCGCTCCAAACCTCAGCCCGACGGCCCTTCCCCCCAGCGCCGCGCAACCTGCTTCCGCCGCATCGTTTGTTATACTCAGCGATATAGAAGTGGCCGCAAAAACACGCCGCAGCGCTCAGGTTTTGGAGTTGTTCACGTTGACGAATCGAAGTGTCTTTACCCAGTATTTTTGCGCCCAGATCCTCTGCGGCCTCCTGATCGCCATTGCCACCCTCGGCCTCGCCTCCTGCGGCCAGCGGTACTACAAGTTCCCCCAGTACACCTACGCCAACCGGCCCATACCTCCCAGCAAGCTCGACAGCCGCGTCATGGCCTCCGTCACCATTAACGGCACCCAGGGCAGCCTCCAGATCCTCGACGGCAAGCGCGATCTGCGCATGAACATTCAGAACACCATCACCAGCTTCCAGATCTCCGGCTACTCCGCCGGCTACCCCAGCCTCATCCTCAACTTCCCCGAGCAGGTCCGCGGCTACGTCTACTCTGACTCCGACGGCAGCCTCGCCAACATCAACTACTCCACTGAGGCCAACGCCGGCTCCGGCGGCACCTTCTCCGCCAAGTCCTCCTCCCTCGCGATCCCCATCAGCTTCAACCACGTCTATTCCGCGCAGGAGTCCATCGGCCAGCTAGGCGTCATCGACAACACCACCGGCCGCAGCTTCGGCCTCAATCTCCCCAACGTCTACAAGGTCTTCGTCAACCAGGGAGACACCGTCGTCCTCGCGATGGTCCGCAACTCCAACACCCTCTACCGCCTCATCAAGCTGAACGCGAACCAGCCCGCACCCGCAGGCTCAGTCGACTGCCAGCCCTATAATCTTCCCGTCTACTGCGTCGTTCCCGTCGCCGACAGCACCACCAAGCCCAGCTTCGACCGCCCCATCGGCGCCTACTTCTCCCTCGACGGCAACTCCGTCTACATCCTCAACTGCGGCCGCGAGTGCGGTGGCGCCACCGCCGGCGTCACCCTCCTTCAGCAGGGCGCGCTCACCATCGACGTCAACACCCCGCCCTACCCCTCCTCCGTCACCAACAGCGTCGCCATACCCGGCGGCGTCACCACCGCCATCGCCGACGGAACAACGCTCTATCTCGCCGGCCAGCAGCTCCAGCCCGATGGCCTCTTCGCCGGCAAGCTCACTTTGCTCAATCTCTCCACCTTCGTCCCCGGCGCGCCCATCTCCATCTCCGACGGCAACCACACCAAGCTCCTCTTCGCCGACGACAACACCCTCTGGATCGGCTCCCAGTTCTGCGCCACCGGCGAGCGTGCCAAACTAGGCCAGAACTACAACTGCCTCACCCGCTTCGATCTCGGCACCAACACCGCCCAGATCTACCCCAACGTCACCCCCGGCGGAAGCGCCACTGTGCCCTATCCCAACGCCAACCAGAATCAGTACTACTACGGCGACCTCACCGGCCTCTGCTGGGTCCAGAACCAGCACAAGATCTACACGGCTTACGGTGGCCAGATCCACGCCTTCAACACCGCCGACGGCTCCGAGATCAACAACGTAAACATCATCGTCCAGGGCACAGCCCTCGACGTAGCCTACATGGACGCCATCACCAACGCAGCAAACTAGCGAGTCAGCAAGTCAGCGAGTTGGTGGGATAGTCGCTGACTTGCTGACTCGCCGACTCGCTACCCTATGACAGACATTCTCGCCATAGCCGCCCACCGCGATGACGTCGAGCAGACCTGCGGTGGCACGCTCCTCGCCATGCATGCCCGCGGCTGGCGCACCGGCATCCTCGATCTCACCCAGGGCTAATCCGGCACCCTCGGCACAGCCGCCGATCGCGAGGCCGAGGCCAACGCCGCCGCCCGCGACCTCAACGGCGCCCACCGCGAAGCCCTTGATCTCCCCGACGGCAACGTCCAGAACACCCTCGAGAACCGCCTCAAGCTGGCCGCTGTCCTCCGCCGTCTCCGACCCCGCGTCGTCATCCTGACCTACTGGCAGGGTCGCCACCCCGACCACTACACCACAGCCACCCTCGGCTACGAAGCCTGCTTTATTAGCGGACTAACCAAAATCGAAACTCCCGGCGGACATCTACCCCACCGCCCCTTCAAGATCCTCTACGCCAGCCTCTACGCCGACGTCCGCCCCACCTTCGTCGTCGACATCACACCCTTCGTCGAGCAGCGTCTCCAGTCCCTCCTCGCCTACCGCTCCCAATACGCATCGCAACCTCAGGGCGGAGCACTCTTCGTCCCTGAAGAGGAGATACGCGAGCGAACCTTCGCCACCGCGCGCCACTACGGCCTCCTCGCCGGCGTCCGCTACGCCGAGCCCTTCGTCCAGAAAGAGGTCGGCCTTGTTGATGACCTCGTAGTCCTTCCCGTCCAGTCAATCTAACGAACGCGATAGATCTCGATTTGTCTTGTTCTTACGCAGATCTGCTCTTGCCGTTGTGTTGTTCTCTTCGTCTCAAACCAAACTCCGTCATCCTGAGCCAGGTAGTTCGCGCACTTTGCCCGAATATTGCCCGTCTCACAGAGCGATTGGGCGGGGATGTCGATTGCTGGATTGGGGACGCGCTGTTTCCAGAGAGACCAGCCGAGCGTCATGCCCGCAGCAGAGAGCAGAATGGCGGCGGCACCCACGAGTTGCAACATCTGCAGACGATGCCCGAAGGCATACAAGTCAACGAAGATCGCCACAGCCGGATAGATGAAGGACAGCGATCCGATCAGGTTCGTCGGCAGCTTTTGAATTGCGCCATAGAGCAGGATGTACACCAGGCCTGTGTGAACAACGCCGATCGCGCCGAGCGTTGCCCAGGTGCCTACGCCCGTGGGGAGGCTCGCCAGATTTGCGAGAGGGACAAGCATCAGTATTCCGACCGAAACCTGAATGAGTGCGATCAGATGCGGAGGAACGCCTTTGAGCTTCTTCGTGATGATCGCGGCCACGGCGTAGAAGAATGCCGCGCCGAGAGCCATCAGGATGCCTGTGAAGTAATCTGTGCCGATATTGCCGGCATCCGGTTTCGCCTGCACGATCAACAGCATTCCGGCAAAAGCGATGACGAGCCAGGCGAGCTTGGTCGCGGTCAGCCGTTCCGCGAAGAACAAAGCCCCGAGGCCAACCAGCATGAAGGGCTGCGTGTTGTAGACTGCCGTCGCGATCGAGATCGATGCGCGGGAATAGGCTGCGAACAGCAACAGCCAGTTGATAACGATGGCGACGCCGCCGATCGCGGCAAGGGCGACCTGTCGGCGCGAGATAATGCCCCGCCTCAGCAGTCCCATTGCGGCGCAGACGATCAGCAGCGTCGCAGCCCCAAAGACGCAGCGCCAAAATACCACGTCCATGACGGATCGGCCGGAGATAACGACAAACCAACTGATTGTTCCGGAAATCACCATTGCGGCCGTCATTTCGGCCGTCCCGCGCATTCTGTCCGTCATCCTGGCCCCTTTGAAATTCCAGGCTCAAGTATATTTGGCGTGTCGCGGGCTTTATATAGCTTATGTTAGGTGATCGGTATATTATGCCTAATTATATGAGACGGAAATGCGCAATCGCCTAGGAGCATTGACGCTCGATGATCTGGACAGACGCATCGTCGAAATCCTCGTCGTCGACGCCCGAATCTCGCTGAAGGAGCTGGCGCGGCGCGTGAACCTGTCCTCGCCCAGCGTATCCGAGCGTCTGTTGCGCCTCGAAGAACGCGGTGTGATCCGGTCCTTCACCGTCGATATCGATCCGCAGGCCATGGGTTATACCTTACAGGCGATCGTCCGCATTAGGCCGCTCCCCGGCAAGCTGAACGCGGTCCAGAAGTTGATCGAGGAGATCCCCGAGTTCTCGGAATGCGACAAGGTTACAGGGGATGACTGCTTTATCGGTCGGCTGCATCTTCGCTCCATAGCGCAGCTTGACCAGATCCTTGACCGGATTACCGACAAGGCCGAAACAAATACGGCCATTGTGAAGACACAGCCAGTCAAAAGGCGGTTGCCTCCTTTTTAGCCGGCTTGTCCCGAAATCCGAATTTTCGCAGCACTTTTGCGACTGGATTAGAGTGCCGACGCAGAAGTTAGGCTTCACCGTGAGCTGCTCAGCGGAAAAAACCCGCCTCTCCACCCGCATCCCTTCCCAGCCCACACTGCGCCCTTGCCGCAACCCCTACTCCGTGTTCTCCGCCCTCCGCCGATCCTCCACCACCACGACGGCCCCCACCTCGCCCGTAGCCAACTCAGCAACCCCAGCCACCACCACCTGATTCCTCCCGTCCCGTTTAGCCTGGTACAGAGCCGCATCGCTATGATCCATCAAGCGCTGCCACGCCAGTCCGCATTGCTCCGACGACGCCACCCCAAGACTGGCCCGAATCCGCACCGTCTCCCCCTGATACCGGATCACCAGCCCATCCACCTCCTCGCGAAGCCGCTCCGCCACCGCCACCGCCTCGGCTAAATCCGTATTCGGCAGCAGAACGCAGAACTCGTCCCCACCCATCCGCGCCACCGAATCGTGCCCCCGCACCGTCTCCTGCAGCACTCCCGCCACAGACTGCAGCACGACGTCCCCGCAGCCATGTCCGCACTCGTCGTTGACCCCCTTCAGCCCGTCCAGATCCATCGTCACCACCGCCAGCGCCCCCTTCGCCCGCCGGCACCGCTGGATCTCCCGCATCGCCACCCGCTTCAGCGCCCATCGGTTCAGCAGCCCCGTCAACTCGTCCACCTGTGCCCTCCACTGCAGCTCCACCCGAACCTTCGCCGCGGAGAGAAACATATAGCCGAACGCCACAGCCCCGTTCGTCAGCAGACACCCCACCAGCCAGACCCGCTCCATCGCCGCCGCTGCCCGCGGATAGTCCGGCGTGTTGTACCGCAGCGTCACCATCGCCTGCATCAGATTGATCCCCGCATACAGCGCCAACGCCGCGCCCGTCAGCCATCCCGCCAATCCAACGTCCTCGCCGGAGAAGCGAAACACCACAGAGGCGATCACAGCCCCCTGCACGCCAAGAATGGCGCACACCAGCACCATCAAAACCGGCCCGTCAGGCGGCCTCCACAGCAGATAGATCGTCGCTGCCGTCATCGCCCCCAGCAGCGCATACTGCACCCACCGCAGCAGCGGACCCCGCTCCAGCAACTCGGCAAAGCTCCGGTGCAGCATCATCAGCCCAGCCACCGCCAGAAGGCCGCTCAGCGCCTCCGTCACCCGCAGCGGGACCAGCCTCCATCCCACGACCGCCCACAGCAGCAGTGCCCCGCCCCGGCTGAGGTTCGACCCCGCAAACCACATCGCTCCGCGCGAGCCCCCGATGATCCGTGCATTGACGAGCATGACTCCGGCATACAACGCAAAGAACATAACGTTCATCACGATCAGCGTCCGCGTATCCATCATGGCCGTCCAGACAGGGAGTGTAGACCCGATTGGCTCACCGCGCTATACAAAAAAATAACGCGCCCTCCATCAATAAACTGAATGTCTCGATAATCCGCACTCGCTTTTGCTCTGCCTCCTCAAACCGCCCCACAAGACCGGGTGCCCCATCTTCGCGACGGTCTCATCGTCGCTAACGTGGCAATGCATACCTTTCCCAGCCAGCTCTTGCGGTTGCTGTTGCCTGTTTTCTCACTCACCCAAACAAAAGAAATCGTCACTTCGACCGGCGCTGCTCACGCTCTTGCGAGCAGCGTCTCAAATCACACAGCAGCCCCAGCCCGCAGCCGCTCCGTAACAAACGCCACCACCTCATCGGTCACATACACCGGAGGCCGCATCGGCAGCACAGGAGTCCCCTCCACCAGCCGCAACGAAACCCCCTTCCACTCCGGCCTTCCCAACTCACCCTCTGTCACCAGAACCGCATCAGCCCTATCCAGGTATCGCCGCGCCGACTCCTTGAAATCCGCCACCCCCGGGTCCAGCACACTCAGGTACAAGTCAGGCCGCAGAAACCGCAGAATGCTGTTCGACTCGATCACCGCATTCTCCGCCCGCTCCAGTTCCTTGCGAATCCGAGGCATCGCCTCTGCCAGGTCCCCCTGTCGCGTCCTCACCCAGAACGACCGCACCGCCCCCGCCCCCAGAAAGCGAGCCGAATCGGTGCCCGTACTCCCATCCCGCTCCTCGCTCACTGCGACCGTATGCTCCGCCGTCTCGCAGTCGCAGGGCTCCCCATTGGCCGAGCACATCCCATGCCCGAACTGCGTAATCTTGAACGCCGTCCAGCGCATCTCCGGCAGCGCCGCGATCAGGCCAGCAACCACGCTCGTCTTCCCGATGTTCCGAGTATGTCCACCAACGACTACGACTGACATTTCCACACCACCAAAAAGCCACAACATAACCAGCTTTGCCAGCCACAAAACCACGTTCTAACCATCAAATTTTACCGCTTTCACCGCTTCTTCAGCCGCGCCAGATCGCGCAGATATTCCTTCAAAGGCCGCGCCGGCCGCCCCCAGAACACCTCTCCCGGCCCCCGCATTTTTTTCCCGCTCAAAACCCCGGCCCCACCCCCCAGAATCACGCCCGCCCCCACCGTGGCATGCTCCCCAATCCCCACCTGCCCGCCCAGAATTGCCCCATCCTCCACCACGCTCGAACCGGAGATCCCCGTCTGCGCCGCAATCACAACGTTCTTTCCTATCAAACAGTTATGCCCGATATGCACCAGGTTGTCGATCTTCGTCCCCCGCCCGATCCGCGTCTCACCCAACGCACCCCGGTCGATCGTCGTATTCGCCCCAATCTCAACGTTATCTTCCACATACAGCCGCCCCTGCTGCGGGAACACCAGGTATTCCCCCGTCTCCGCATTCCTCGCATACCCAAACCCCGTAGCCCCCCGTACCCCCCCCCCCCCCACCACCACCCCCACCCCCCCAAACCCACCAG
>Ga0137385_10004610_pt1 | contig 12046 bp, 6 predicted proteins | sample SagtaG_FD_104921 | JGI IMG/M metagenome (GOLD analysis project Ga0137385, IMG submission 104921) | Vadose zone soil microbial communities from Sagehorn Ranch, Mendocino, California, USA - Sage2_R_80_16 metaG | ecosystem: Environmental > Terrestrial > Soil > Vadose zone | place: USA: California...
ACTGGGACCCTTTCCTCCATTCCTGGGTGGTCACGCGCTATGCAGATGTCGTGACAGTCTTACATGAGTTCTCGGCCGAACGTACACCAACACCAGAGCATCTTGCTCGAATCGGTCTAGGAGATCTGGCGCCGATTGCCAAGGTGATGGTAAAGCAGATGCTTTTCTTGGATCCGCCGACTCACACACGGGTCCGTCGCCTCGCATCTTATGCCTTTACACCCCAACGGGTCGAGGTTCTCCGCAACCATATACGTGACGTGGTAAAGGCTCTCGTCGATGCCATCGTGCCTCGAGCCCAAATGGATGTGATTGCCGAGCTAGCTGAGCCTCTTCCTTACATCATCAGCGCTGAGATGCTCGGGGTTCCCGTCAAAGATGCTCCACAGTTGAAATCTTGGTCTCAGGACTTTGCCGAGATGCTCGGCAATTTCCAACATAACCCGGAGCATACACCCCGGGTGCGTCGAAGTTTAGAGGAGATGAACAAATATTTTGAATCAGCCGTTCAGGAGATCAAAAGGCATCCCCGGGAGGGCTTAATCAACTCCTTTCTGACGGCAGAATTGGATGGAGACCGTTTCACGGAAGAAGAAATTATCGCGAACACGATTGTCACAATGGTAGGTGGCCAGGAAACCACCACGAATCTGATCGGAAACGGAGTTCTTACGCTGTTGCGGCACCCCCAGGAGCTCGAAAAATTGCGGGGGGACCTTTCGCTCATCCCTTCGGCCGTGGAGGAGATGCTTCGTTTCGAACCTCCGAGCCAGCATACAGCCCGCCTCGCGCCCTGCGACTTCGAACTCGGAGGAAAGAAAATCTTGAAGCGACAGGCAGCTATCGCCGTGATGGCTGCGGGTAATCGCGACCCTGAACGTTTCCCCGACCCGGATCGCTTCGACATCACACGTCAAGACAATCGCCATCTCTCCTTCGGATGGGCCGCCCACTTTTGTTTCGGCGCGGCGCTTGCCCGTATCGAAGGCCAAGTCGCGTTTGAAGAAATGCTGCGCCGCCTGCCGAATTGGTCACTCGATCAGGATCCTCTGGTCTGGCGGACGAACCTTGCACTCCGCGGCTTGCGTTCTCTGCACATCAATTTCGGCCAAGCAAAATCATCCGATATCCGATCCACTCCGAAGACCGCATAGACGAACCACACACGAGGGCATGGGAACCGTGGAACCAGTCGCACCCGTCACGCACCTTTCTGATGCCAAGCGCAAGCTGCTGGATAAGCTTCTTCGCGGGGAGATGAAAATAGCCCCGAAGCGCTTGCCGCCGATCAGTCCCAGGACATCTGAGGGGCCATTCCCTCTCTCCCATACGCAGCAGCAAATCTGGCTCCATGCGCAGATGGCCCCGGACCTTCCCGTCTACACCGAACCGTTTACGGTGCATAGGCGCGGACCGCTTGATGCCGACGTCCTCGAGCGGTGTCTTGTTGAGATTATCCGGCGCCACGAGATCTGGCGAACGACTTTTGATACGGTCGACGGACGGCCTGTGCAGGTGGTCCGGCCTGCCCCTTCGCATTTTCCACTGTCAACGGTAGATGTGAGGCAATTCCCGGCAGAGGACCGGGAACCCGAGGCGTTTCGTCTCGCAAGCCTGCAAGCGCATAAACTTTTCGACTTGAAGCAAGGCCCGCTAGTGCGAGCGCTCCTGGTGAGAGTGTCCGAAGATGAGTACCGGTTATATATGACCTTTCATCACATTATTACCGACGGGTTTTCTCTGTATCGCGTGTTTATGCCGGAGCTGGTCGCCCTCTACGAGGCGTTTTCCCGGGGCGACCCTTCGCCCTTGCCTGAGCCCGCCCTGCGATACGCGGATTACGCTCTCTGGCAACAGCAGTGGATTGGAAATGAATACCTAGCCGAGCACATGGCCTACTGGCGCAAGCATCTGGCTGGAGAATTGCCTGCGCTCCAACTACCCACCGATCACTCGCGACTGGCTGTGCACTCCCCCCGTGGGGCGACCCAACGATTCCAATTCGATCGGACGATGGCCGGGGCGATCAAAGGACTCAGCCAGCGCGAAGGTGTCACTGTGTTCGCCGTCCTCTTGGCCTCCTTCCTGACGCTGCTCCATCGGTACTCGGGACAAGAGGACATTGTAGTCGGCAGTGCCACTGCAGGCCGGAATTACCCAGAGCTTGAAAGGGTGGTCGGACCATTTCTCAACACGGTCCCGCTCAGAACGAATCTATCGGGCAGTCCTAGCTTTCGGGAACTGCTTGGACAAGTGCAAGGAGTCAGCGCGGAGGCTTTGTCCCACGACGAGATTCCTTTCGAGCACCTCGTGAAAGAGCTCTGTCCCCGAAGGGAAGCGGGGCGCAACCCAATCTTTCAGGTGATGATGACACTGGAACCTCCCTCGGCGATCGGAAATCAGGAGTGGGACCTGACGGGCATCGACGCTGATACCGGAGCGACCAAGTACGATTTATGTGCCGTTCTGGATGAACGCCCTGACGAAATCCAGGGAAGGTTGATGTGCGACAGCGGTCTTTTCGACAACTCGACAATCGTACGAATGATTGGGCACTGGCAGACCCTTCTCGTGGGAGCGCTGGCGAACCCTGATTCCCGCATCGCAGAGCTTCCGCTGCTTACCGACACGGAGCGGGCGCAACTCTTAGTGGAATGGAACAACACGCAGGTGGATTACCCGAAGGAAGCGTGTCTGCACGATCTCATAGAAGCTCAAGTCGAGAGAACTCCGGATGCTGTAGCCGTGAAATTTGAGGGAGCGCAGCTATCGTATTGCGAGCTCAACGCGCGTGCCAATCAACTCGCCCATCATCTGCAGAAACTGGGCGTGGGGCCGGAGGTTCTGGTCGGCATCTCTATGGAACGTTCTCTGGATATGCTCGTGGCCCTTCTGGGGATATTGAAGGCAGGCGGCGCCTACGTTCCACTGGATCCGATTTATCCAAAGGACCGGCTGCGCTTTATGGTGGAGGACTCTGGATTGAAGATCCTGGTAACGCAGAACTCACTTGCCGAAATCTGGGCAGGGCTTCCGCTTCAACTCGTTTCTCTCGATTATGACAGACGAATGCTTTCACAGTATTCAGTGAAACTCAATCCTGCCAAGGTCGGGCCTGAGAACCTTGTCTATGTACTCTATACGTCTGGGTCGACGGGCAAGCCAAAGGGCGTGGAGATTCCGCACTCTGCCCTGGTAAATTTCTTAATGTCGATGAAGCGCGAACCAGGCTTCCTCGAAACGGACACCTTGTTGGCTGTAACGACCCTGTCTTTTGATATCGCCGGACTTGAGCTGTATTTGCCCCTTCTCAGCGGTGGCACGCTAGTGATCGCGAGCCAAGAAGAGATCTACGATCCCGCACACTTAATGCAACAAATCAACCACTCCCCGTGCAGCATGATGCAGGCGACGCCGGCGACCTGGCGGGCGCTTATCGATGCTGGTTGGAAGGGTTCGCAAAACTTAAAGATCCTTTGTGGTGGTGAAGCACTCCCTCGCGATCTTGCGCAAGCGCTGCTGCCGCTTTGCTCGGAATTGTGGAATATGTACGGGCCGACGGAGACCACCATTTGGTCGACGCTCCACAGAGTCATCTCTGCTGACGGACCGATTCCCATAGGTCGACCGATCGCGAACACTTCCGTGTTCATCCTGGATGCGAATCGTAAATTCGTTCCGCCCGGGGCTGCCGGCGAACTGTATCTCGGTGGTATGGGCTTAGCAAGGGGCTACCGAGGGCGTCTAGATCTAACGCGGGAGCGCTTCATCCCAAGCCCGTTCGAGCCGAACGCGCGGCTGTATCGCACGGGCGATCTAGCGCGGTGGCTTCCCGACGGCAGTCTCGAGTGCCTGGGCCGCGTCGATAATCAGGTGAAGATCCGCGGCTTTCGCATCGAATTGGGAGAGGTTGAAGCCGTACTCGGCCGCCACGAGGCGGTGAGGCAATGCGTGGTAGTTGCGCGTGAGGACATACCAGGTGACAAACTGCTCGTCGCATACCTCGAACCGCAGGCGGGATCAGTGCCCGCCGTTGACGATCTGCGCACCCACCTAAAGAGGGAACTTCCGGACTACATGGTCCCCTCGGCCTTCGTGGTCATGGAGCATTTGCCCTTGACCCCGAACGGCAAGATCGATCGCAAGGCGTTGCCCGCGCCCGGTCAGCCGCGAAACGTGGTCAGTCACGGATTTATTGCGCCTCGAGATCCCCTCGAACAACTGCTTGGGCAGCTTTGGTCTAACGTCTTGAAGGTGAAGCGGGTAGGCTTGCAGGATAATTTCTTCGAGCTCGGCGGGCATTCTCTCTTGGCAATCCGCATCGTTGTAGAAATCGAAAGGGCTTTTGGCAAACGATTGCCACTCGCTACATTCCTGCAAGCTCCAACCGTTGGTGATCTGGCGGAGATGCTGCGAAAAGAAAACTGGAGAGTTTCCTGGCGCTCTCTTGTGCCTCTGCGCCCCGGCGGTTCGAGACCGCCGTTTTTCCTGATGCATGCACATGGGGGCAACATTCTCGAATATTACCCCTTAGCAAATCGCGTGGACCCAGACCAGCCGGTCTATGCGCTCCAAGCGCGAGGACTGGATGGACAAATCGTGAAGGGCCAAACTCTGGAGCAGATGGCCGCAAGCTATCTCAATGAGTTAAGAAGCCTCCAACCGGAGGGCCCATATTTTCTCGGGGGGTTTTGTTTTGGCGGATTGTTGGCGCTGGAAGCAGCTCAGCAGCTCATTGCCGCGGGTGAAGAGGTGGCGCTGCTCGTCCTTTTCCAGACGATGAATCCTCCTTCAGCTAAGTTCAGGCCGGAGACCGGGCTATTCAAACGCTGGTGGTATCGCACGGCAAAGCGGCTCGACTTGGAGCGAGAGAACCTAAGATATAGGGGGGCGCAGTATATCGGGGAGAGGGCCAGATACCTTTGGAGCCGCGAATTAGCCAGGATCCAGATTGCGTTTGACACTTTGATGGGAAACGCACAAAGGTTCGTGAGTAGGTCGTCTATGCCGTACATTTTGGAGGCTATTACAATAGAAAGCTCGAAGGCCCTCAAGAAATATAAGGTACGTCCCTACAGTGGTTATGTGGTTCTATTCCGCTCCACGAAACAGTTAAAAGGATTTATGGCAGGTCCGGATCTGGGATGGACGGATGCTCTATTCGGTAATTTAGATATTCGCCAAGTACCTGGACATCAGCAAAACATGCTTTTGGAGCCCCACGTATCATATCTGGCGAAGGAACTAACTGCGCGACTGCAAGCTGCTCGGCAGAGCGGTCGGGGATCTGGAGCAATTTCTGTGGAAGCTCCATCGCAGGATAATGTGCTCTCAATGGCGTCGCGGGTACTGTAGCCCGCAGTGAGTGCAATGTGAAGACCGAGTCGGAAATGGAATTCGTCGGCAATAGCCGGCGTGAAATAGACCAGACATGCACGCCGAAAACGGCGATCGACATTTCTGTCATCATTCCGACCCAAAATCGCGCAACTTCTCTCAGAACAACTTTAGAGTGCCTTGCCTCTGCAAACCGAGACGGAATTCGAGTGGAGATCATCGTCGTTGACAATGCGGGTCATGATGATACGAAAGAAGTTGTCGACTCATTTCGTGAACGTATTCCCCTCCGATACTTATACGAGCCGAAACTGGGCACTTTTGGCAAGAGCCACGCATTGAATTGCGCGCTCGACAACGGCGGCTTGGGAGAAATTATCGCCGTGTTAGACGACGATATGAGTCCGGATCCAAACTGGTTTCGAGCAATTGCAACGATTTGCAAGCGTTGGCCGGACAAAGATATTTTCACCGGCTACACATACATTATCTGGCCTTGTGAGGATGCGCCGGATTGGGCAAGAAAAAGCAAACTACAAAGCTGGCTCTTTTCGGCTGGGTACATCGGTGACTCGGATTCGCTCTTGAGCGATGGAAGGTGGTTTTTAGGGGGACATTTTTGGTTTCGCTCTCGAGTCTTGAGTGATGTTGGAAGGTTCAAGGATATCTGGCCTACAGAGCCGGATTTTCAGCTAAATTTAGCTGAGCTGGGCTATGGCGGCGTAGCAAGCCCCGATGCGATTACGGGACACAGGCTGCAACCTGGGCTGCTTGACCGCAACGTTGTCTTGGATCGGGCGAGAAAGACAGGCACCACCTTGGCTCGGCTTCGCCTGCGGCCATACAGAGCAAAGGTCAAGCAAGCGCGTTTGCTTCACGCGCACCCCTGGCTTGGACGCTTGTTTTGTCTGTTGACCTATGTGCGATGGCGCATCTTGTATCTCGTCTCTAATCTGTATCCGTCTGATGCGAGCCGTTTCGAGCACAAGCTCATCGCTGTCGAACGTATGGCAACCTACCTCGAACTCTTCCGATCTGCCAATGATCTTGAAGAGTATGCGCTTTGGAGGCGTTCACGCAAACTTGGTCAAATAGGGCCCTCCTTGTCGAAGCGAACGCCGGAACGGCAAACAGGGGCAAACACTTAAATTGTTTCCTCAAAGGAACGCTTCGAAATCCACCAACTGACCAAGAAAAGTTGAAGATGAGACCAGGTAATATCAGCAGCTACGTTCCACAGGTCCGACCACACAACAAGCTGCGCGACGGTGGGATCTTCTTCCTGATCTCAAAACGGCCCCTGCTGGAATTGTCCGGAGAGGAGAAGCTCCTCTACGAGAGTATGGACGGGCGCAGGAGCGTCGCTGAGTTGGAGATGATTAGTCCTGGCGCTTGCGATTTAATATCCAAGTGGCATGAAGCCGCAATCCTTGAGCTCATACCTCCCATTACATCGCCTGCCAAGCCACACCTCGTCGTTATCGAGCCGCACATGGACGACGCTGTGCTCAGCGCCGGAGGTCGTCTTCTTCACCGACGAGGACAGTGTCGAATAACAATCTTATCCGTGGTTAAATGGAGTAACTTCACTTCCTACCTACTTTTGAAGCGAGATTCCTTAAGCGTCCAGGAGATCACAGACTTGAGGCTGGCGGAATCGGCTCTAGTTGCCAGGCTTTTGGGGGCGGAGCACCGCTGCCTAGATTGGACCGACGCCCCCCTTCGTTTCTGGCCAAACGACTGGTCGCCAGCCATCCTTGAGAAATATAGTATTGCTCCACATGCTTTTGTGAATCTTTTCCCGAATCCACGTGATGTATTGCTGCTTGCCGACCAATTACAACAGCAGCTAATGGCCCTTGCTCCAGACGAGCTTTGGATCCCTATGGGATTGGGAGATCACGTCGATCATCGCATCACGAGAAGTGCATGCTTAGCGATGCTGGCCAGCAATCGCGAACGGTTTTCAAGAGTCCCTGTGTTCATGTATGAAGACCTACCCTACGCGAGTAGAGTTGGCCATGCGGACGAGATCCGTGCCGCACTCATGGGCGGTGGTATGCGTCTAGTTTCTTCGACCGAAGACATCACTGACGTCTTAGAGGAAAAAGTGCGGGTGGCTTCTGTTTATGCCTCGCAGTTTAAGCAGTCTTTCATCGAGCCCATAGTTCGTAATGCCGCCCACTGCGCGGGCGGCAGTGCTGGGAAGCTCGCGGAATCCTATCACCGGATCGTGGGGAAGATTGATTTACTGCCTGAGTCGCATTTCTGTCGGGGCTCGTCGGGTCTGGTGCTTCTACGTAAGAAGGTCCGGACACTATTGCCGGAGAGAAAAAAGTGCGGACGCCTCACTGTGATAGCAGTTCCGTCGGGGCATTTGGGGTGGTGGGCTAGCGATAGAAAATCTTTGGTATTCGCCTTTCCAAATGCTGATATTCATGTACATGCTTCGGCAGATTTGGCTTGGCAGGCCAACAGCGGCGGGATCAGCAGATTACGGTTGGAGGCTGTACGCGGAGGATGGAAAGGATGGGTTGGCGTTATCTCGCGCGAACTGTTCCGCTTCGGAACCCCTACTGTCGTTGTGTGGCAAGGTGCCTATGGCACGAGACCTTTGCGAATGCTAAAGATGCTGATAAACCTCTTAATGAAATACGCGCTTCCGTTCAGACCTGTCTTGTTTGCCAAGACGCTGTGCGATTTCTGTGGTATATTGAACGAGGAGCTGGATTTGAGCGCGGTATCCAAGCTGCGCGACGTCCCGGCTCGAACTGCGTGTGAATCGGCCCGCTGATTCTGCCCGCGGAGCGACCTTTCCACGATCTCAGCCACGGGCCATGCGCAACATCGGCATGTGGCTAAATTCTCAATTGCCGGCGAGTGATCCTGCCGTCGCTAACGGGTCTGTTGAGTTTTATGTGTGAACTTCGGAAAGACTGGGGCGGCGAATCGATAGTCGGCGCTCCCGCCGAAAATCTCCTCTGGCCGCAGCCATGTCACCCTGTGCAGCTGAATGATAGCCAAATCCACCTATGGTGTGCGGCAATCAGCAATTTCCGGGGTGACATACCCTCTTTCGAGGCTGTTCTTTCGCCAGACGAGCAAAGGAGAGCGGCAAGCTTCCGTTTCTCCGCACACCGCGATTCGTACGTAATTCGCCATGGAATTCTGCGGACTGTTCTCAGCCGGTATCTGCGCCGAGCGCCCGCGGAAGTCGAATTTAGCTACGGATCGACGGGCAAACCAGCCATCACAGAGCGCACTGAACTTGGCTTCCTTCATTTCAATGATTCACATTCCGCAGATCTTGCCATCTATGCAATGTCGCGTGCCTGTGATGTTGGTGTGGATATCGAGTACGTGAAGCCGGTTCCCAGCCTAAAAAATATTCTGCCCCACTGCTTTTCTGCGCGAGAAGCAGAGATGCTTCTGAACTTACCGCCAGAACTCCAAGTGGAAGCATTCTACACAGGCTGGACTCGCAAGGAGGCGGTCCTGAAAGCGACCGGCGAAGGGATTGGCCGGGGCATGGCGCATCTTGAAGTTTTGGTCAATTTCTCGCACGAGAAAGAGAGTCTGAAGATTCCACCGGAATCCGAGGGCCTGCCAAATTGGCTGTTGAGATCAGTACAGCCTGCCGCCGGTTATGTCGCTGCTATTGCATACCAGCATCCGGAAGTGAATTTAGCCTTTTATAGCGTTCCAGCAGATTTGAATTCAGCTGTGTAACTTAGATCCGGGACCATGCGTAGCCGCCAAAAACCCCTAGGGGATACACTTGACAGCACGCACGGCTTCGCTTCTCCCTCTCAATAGCTTGTAAGTGCATCCATGGACAATGGATTCCTTCGCGCGTCGCAGGTGTTGAACGTCTGGGAAACATCGATTTTCTGGAGAGCACCTGCGGAACGGGACTCATGGGCAGGACTTGCCGGAGAAGTTTCCGCATCTTCGACGTGCTGGCGACGGCTCGGGACTAGGAGGAGCAGGGCGTCTGGCTGAAGATCTGGCGCGCGTTTTTGGGCGAGTTGAACGAGCGCCAGCAATGGAAGTGGAGCGAATCGTTTCTGGACGGGAGTTTTGCTCCTGCGAAACAAGGGGCGCTGGGGCCGGAAAAGCCAAGCGGGCAAGGGGACGAAGTGGATGGTGGTAGTCGACGGCCGCGGTCTTCCTCTGGGAAACTACCTTCCCTCTGCATCCCCGGTGGAAGTCCGACTCGCGGAGACGACGCTCGCGGCCATCCGCGTAGGTCGAACCCATCGCGCAGGGCGACCGCGGCAGAAGCCGGTGCGCGTGATTGCCGACAAGGCCTATGACAGCGATCCGTTGCGGACTCGCTTGCAGCGTCGGGGGATCGAGTTGATCTGCCCACACAAGAAGAATCGCGTTCGACCGGCCACGCAAGACGGGCGAGCGCTGCGGCGCTACACCGGATTGCCGCGGCCGTTCATCCGTCGGAAAAATAGATCAGTTCTGAGATATGGCGCGATTCCAATCGTCAGGGTACCCGGTCGAATGGCTATGACGAGTCATTCTGGGGGGCATATATGGACCCATCCCGTTAGCAAGAGCTTTCGAAGGCTGACGCTTTTAGAAAGAGACGCGTGCATATATCCGGCCTCGAGCAACTGAGGAGCGGGCTGCTCCTCGGGCCCTGATGGAATCTGCGCTTCTTCTCCTAATCAGGTCAGCGGCCTGTTACGGCCCTGCCCCCCTCAGGTTTTGAAGAAGCAGGTCTCAGCCATTTGCGCCATCTTCAGCGGCTCCAGCATCTCTACAGGAATCTTTTCCGCTATGCCGCGCGCCGGTAGACCTGTCCGCGCGCAATCAGCGACCACACGATTCGAGCGTTTTTGTTCGCGACAGCCACGCAGGCTTTCGACGTACCTAAACGGCGCTGCTTGTCAGCAATCCAGAGACTGCGCCGATCGGTTTTTCGGCTGGCGCGGTACACCACTGAGCGCGCGCCATGGATCAAAAGAGTTCGCAGATAAGGATCGCCACGTTTGCTGATGCCGAGCAGTCGTGCTTTCCCGCCACTCGAATGCTGCCCGGGTGCGAGGCCCAGCCAGGCGGCGAACTGCCGGCCGTTCCTAAAAGTCTTTCCGTCGCTCATGGCCGCAACAAGAGCTGTGGCTATCAGCGGACCGATTCCTTCCACCGCTGCGATTCGTTGGCAGGGCTCGCTGGCTTGATAGACGGCCCAGATTTGCTCGTCGATGGCCTGGATCTTTTCTTCCAAAGACAGCAGTTCGTCGTAGAGCGAAGCAAATAGGCGTCGGCTGAAAGTGGTCAACTCGTTGGTCGCGTCCTCCAGGACGAGCGGCAAACCGCGCCGCAGCTGGCTGATATGTTGTGGCAGAACGATCCCATATTCGGTCAGCAGGCCGCGGATCTGATTGGCCAGCTGCGTCCGCGAGCTCACCTGGCGGTTCCGCACCCGGTGCGGACTGAATGTCTTGCTGCTCAACCGATTTCGCGGGCACGAAGCGCATCTGCGGACGGCTCACGGCTTCACAGATAGCTTCGGCATCATTGGCATCGTTCTTGTTGGATTTCACGTCGGGCTTTACAAACTGCGGAGCGATCAGCCGCACGGTGTGACCAAACCGGCCGATCACACGACTCCAATAGTGCGCGCCGCAGCAGGCTTCCATCCCGACCACACACGGCGGCACGTTGGCGAAGAAACGAGCCACCTGGATCCGGCGTAACCTTCTTCGCAGAAGGGTACGGCCTTCAGCATCCGCACCGTGAACTTGGAAGATATGCTTCGCAATGTCGAGACCGATAGTCGCAACTTTCAATGGCAGTCCCTCCCTGGACCGCGACGAAGCTTATCGCTTGCCGCAAAAACCGGGATGGGTCCATTCCATTAGGTCATGGTTTCTAACCAACAGGACGCGGCAAACTGGGGTGAGGCCTCCGCGGCCTTAGAGGTCCCGCCAACGGCCAGCACAGGACCTGCTGTCATGTCAAGACCGACACCCGTGGCCAAGCTACAAGGGCGGCTCTATTACCCCGAACTGGACTCGATCCGCTTTTTTCTCTTCTGCTGTGTCTGGGGCAAACATGTGCTGCCAACGGATCTCGCTTCTTACTCCGCACATCACGTCCCCATGCGCCTCGCAATGGTTGTCACGAGCATGGTCAATGCGTTGATGTGCAGCCTCGACGTATTTTTTATCATCAGCGGATTCTTGATCACCCAACTGCTTTTGCGGGAACAAGACTTGAATGGCACCGTAGACTTGAAGGCGTTTTACGTTCGGCGCCTCCTGCGGATTTGGCCGGTGTACTTTTTTTCAATCGGCCTCGCCATTCTCCTATCTGTGTTCCACCTGAGCCACACTTTGGGATGGACTTATGTGCTTTCCTATCTGCTTTTCGCGGGGAATTGGGGCCTGGCGTTGGGACATTGGCCGCCGACAATTCTGGTGCCTCTATGGAGTGTGTCTTTCGAGGAGCAATTTTATCTTTTGTGGCCGCTCGTACTGCGCCGCGCTTCTAGGAAGGTAATCTACGGAACCGCCGTCGGGCTGCTGGGGGTGGGCGTTTTGGCTCGCCTGATTTTGCTGTTTGAACATGCCAGCGGACAACCGATGTGGTTCAACAGCTTAGTCCGGGCCGACTCGATCGCCTGCGGAATTCTGCTTGCTTTGACTTTTCATAGACGCGAGCCGCCCCGGCTTGGAATTCCCAAGAGGCT